>Ga0335081_10002014_pt1 | contig 32100 bp, 39 predicted proteins | sample Lox_Sample_35_FD_206713 | JGI IMG/M metagenome (GOLD analysis project Ga0335081, IMG submission 206713) | Soil microbial communities from Loxahatchee National Wildlife Refuge, Florida, United States - Lox_Sample_3.5 | ecosystem: Environmental > Terrestrial > Soil > Wetlands | place: USA...
ATCCGCAGTTATTTGGGCGCAATGATCGGCACTATCCAAAAGGTGGATGTCAAAATTCTCATAAGCACGGAAGGGCGTTTCGGTGACATCCGACGCGTCACAACGGGTCCAGGAGAGATGTGGAAAACGCTGGCGCAGCTCAACAAAGGGGGAGGTATTGGTCTCCGCCGCCGTCAGTATAGCTTCTATCTGCGTCAAATCATCCGCGCTTAACGACATGAGCCTGCTCTGTTGCTTTGTATCCGGATTAGATGGTGCAATTTTATTGCCAGAACTTCCGTTCGGGATCAGTATTCAGAAAATCCAAGAGCTCGGGCAACCTCACATGTCTACTGTGAAGCTCCCAGTTTCCACATCCATGGTCCTTCCGATAAAGCTGCCAGTTTCCAAGATCCCCGTCATATTGCAGCAGGGCAACGTCGATGACTCCACCCTCAGAATCAATATTGCGCGAACAACACGGGCTCTCAATAAGATAGCCGCCGGGAACGGCACGCACACTGGGCACAACATACCGGTATCGCTTTCGCGCCTTGAGAGCGCGCTCGATACGCTTGCGGTCGAGATCGTTCGGGTGCGGGAGCCGCCCCGCGCCACTCTCCATTAGAACCGCTGCTGGCATGACGTCACCCTACCCCTCAAGCTGGCAGCCAGAAAAGCTATAGACGGTGCGGACAAGATTAACAGGTTCATCTGATCAGCGCATACCGATGCTTAGCTTGCTGGCAACGTGCTTAGATTGGAGCGATTTCCTCCTCCAGGCAGCCGACGACAAGCCGTTCACCAAATTCAACGAGATAGACCGGCGTATTTGACTCTGTATGGGTGCCGACTTGGACAATCTCGCCACCATCGCCACTCTTAACGAGGAGAGCCTCCATGGGTGCATCCGGAAATGAGCCGTCGTTGTGGAGATCGATCAGAGCGCGTACACGCTGACCCCACTGATAAATCGGAAACCTTGGTTCGATCATTGCGACCCTCCTGGCAAAGGCGGATCCTCTTCGTCACGCGGCTTCGCTGACTCAAGCTCCTTGCGCTTCATCCCCACGCGGTTGCCGCTTTCCACAAATTCGACGCCATAGATGTAGAACTGCTGGAGAAAGGTCCCTATGCTGACAACGTATCCTTCCTCTCCCTTTTTCGCCAGTATCTCGCCAATCTCCTTGCCGGCGTAAGTGCCATCGTTCCGGATGACGCGCTTCGCCTTTACCTTTTCGCCGAAGTTGAAATAAGGCGGCTCAGTGATTTCCACGACCTCGCTATCACGAACAATATTGCTCATACCGGCATGTCCCTCCGCAGCTCATGCTCTCCTAATCGCGACTGCACCATTTCCCGCACAAGGGAATCCGCGTCGTCCGCCAATTCATAGACCTTGAAAACCGGGATCCGACTTGCTACCTCATAGCGCACCCGCCAATCAGGGTCGTGTTGCAAGCGTGGAAGAAGGTGCGGCGCGAGACGTTGCGCGACTTCCAATCGGACCGCTGCATCCGGATCATCCACCATTTGCAAAAGCCATTCTTGTTGAACGCGGCGCGCCACAACACGCCTAACTTCCGCTTCCTCGTCGCGGATCATGCGAGCTAACAGAGGTGGTGCCACACGCCGGGCGATCACAAGACGCACATAATAGTCCTCGTCTCTCATCATTGGAACGAGTTCGGCGTCATCGAGGAGAGGGACAATCCGGATTCTTACCTCGCGATGCGGATCATTTCGCAGTCGCAGGCTGTAGCGTTTTGGCAGGCGCCGCGCGGCGTTCCACCGGACGGTCTCTTCGGGATCTTCAAGGAGTGGGGGTAGGAGAAAGAGGCTGGCGTGCTTTGCGGCGATGGCTCGAACCTCGAAATGCGGATGTCTGACATAGGAATCCGCAAGATGCGGGTTCCAATTGAAGAACCGGTCGATGCGCCTAGCATAGCGGTCGTTCACACAGGCATGCTTCAACTGGCAACGCCCGGAAGCCAGCATTGGCTCGTGGGAGCATGAGGCGCAGGCGATCTCATTGCCCTGCCAGTCCCGGGCTTCATCGATGTCATCCATCATCATCTTGTCCTATCCTTTCGACGACATCGAGCAAAACCTTGGCTCCGATCTTATCGCTAGGATCGAGGTTCAAAAGCTTTCGAACAGCATCCTGCCCTTCGACGAGGTTGCCTAGACGCATTTGGAGATAGGCGTAGCCCTTGAGCGTAAAAAGAAAGAATCGCGGTAATATTTCGTCGTAGCAGTTGAATCGCGCATCGGAGGCCGTCACGTCCCGCCAATTCAAGGGAAAATTATTTTCCCGCGCCGCCTTTTCGAGACACTGCTTGGCAATCTCAAGGGCGTCTCTAAGCCGGCCCTTGTAGAAATAAAACCGATAGAGTCCGATCAGGACCGCGGCGTGCCCAGGCGCCAAAGCCTCGGCCTGCCGCAGATGGCTCTCCGCCACCTCGTCCAAATGATAGGATAACCCCGCCTCCCACAGGTGCCACTCAGCTTCGGGCGGCAAGCCACCTCCTAGGAGGGCGTCGGCAAGAAGGGCGTCCTCCATCGAGGAAGACGGCGGCTTGTCTTGCCGGGCCGCGCCGTTCATGCGTATCGCCCCCCGATTATTGCGCGGCCTTCTCGCCGCCGTGGCCACAAGAGGTCGCTTTGGGATCGCGAAAGACAAGCCCCGTTTGCGACGCCGTGTCAGCAAAATCGATTGTCACCCCATCAAGCAGGATCCGGCTTTCCGCAGGCAAAAAGAGTTTCACGCCGTTGCGCTCAACGATCGCATCTCCCGGCTCTGGAGAAGGCAAAACGCTGATGTCAGCTGCAAGCCCCGAGCAACCGCCCGGGCTTACGACGAGCCTAAATCCGCTTCCTGCTCCCCCGTCCGCACGGAGCATCAGCCGAATGAATTTCTCCGCTGCCGGCGTAATGTTCAAATCCATATTTGGCCCCTACTCTGCCGCTTGATAACGTGGGTATGAATGATCAATCACGCAGGTGTCGTCCACCGGGCAGACGGCAGCACATTGCGGACTATCGAAATGCCCAATGCATTCTGTGCATTTTTTTGGATCGATGACAAAGGTCCCGCCCTTTTCGGAAATTGCAAGGTTCGGGCATTCGGCTTCGCACGCCGTGCAACTCGTGCACTGTGAAGCAATGATCTTCAAGGCCATAAGATGCTCCTATCACCGGATCGCCGCGCTCTTTGAGCGGGGCATGTCTCCCGACATGCCCCGCTGAGCTTGATCGCTTTCGTTCCTGACCAGACCACGCGGTTCGGCGTGATTAGGCTGCCGATATCAACGCTCCCTGGCGAATTTCCGCATCGCCCCGCTGGACATGTTCGATTTCGCCGCTCTTGACCTTGCCAAGATAGTCCTTGAACCAGGTAATTGCGGATTTCTCGATGAACTCGTGGGCGAATTGATCGACCGGCTCGATACCCGCTTTGAGCAGATCGCTCTTGGGGCAGCCGCCGATCTTGGCAACGAAGACGGCGTGGCAATCGTTGATGGCACGGATGATCGTCTCAAGACTATCTTCCTCGCCATAGCCACCCTGACAATAAAGATCGACGCGGCGGTGACCGACGAATTTTGCTCCGCCCGTGGAAAGTTCCCAAACCTGGAACTCCTTGGCGTGACCGAAGTGCTCATTGATGAGCCCCGACCCTTTGGTTGCCACAGCAACGAGAAGCTTGATGTCGCTCTGTTCTCCCGCGAGAGTTGCCAATTCCTCTTGCTTGGCGGCGACTTTGGCAACGCGCTCCTCTTCGACCCTCGCCTGATAGGCTTTGCGCGAGTCGAGATCGTAATTGACCTCCATCGCCATGATCTTGTCGGTCGTGAACTCGGCGCTGCGATCCTCGCCAAGAAGCCCGACGGCATCCGCGCGGCACTGCCGGCAGTGGCGCATCATATTCATCTCGCCTTCGCAGCTGTCCTGCAAAGCCTTGAGCTCCTGGGCCGTCGGACCACGTTGGCCATTCAGACCAAACACCGTGCCATGTTCAGGCGATGAAATGAGCGGCATGATATTGTGGAGGAACGCGCCGCGCGATTTGACCGCCTTATTGACGTCCACGAGATGCTTGTCGTTGATCCCAGGGATCATCACTGAATTGACCTTGCAGAGGATGCCCCGCTCGGTGAGCATTTCAAGACCCTGCAGCTGGCGGTCCGTGAGAAGCTTCGCCGCCTCGACACCAGTATAACGTTTGTGCTTCCAGAATACCCAAGGATAGATCTTTGCGCCGACCTCGGGATCAACCATATTGATTGTGATCGTGACATGATCGACGTTGAATCCGGCGATGGTGTCGACATGATCGGGTAGAGCCAGACCATTGGTGGAGAGGCACAGCTTGATGTCAGGTGCCGTCTTCGCAATCAGCTCAAAGGTCTTGAAGGTCTTCTCGGGATTGGCTAGTGGATCTCCAGGACCTGCAATGCCGAGCACGGTCATTTGCGGAATGGTCGACGCGACAGCGAGCACCTTCTTGGATGCCTGCTCGGGAGTGAGCTTTTCACTGACGACACCTGGCCGCGATTCATTGGCGCAATCATATTTCCGGTTGCAATAGTTGCACTGGATGTTGCACGCGGGCGCGACAGCCACATGCATGCGCGCATAATGATGATGCGCTTCCTCGCTATAGCAGGGATGGTTCTTAACCTTTTCCCAGATCTCGGTCGGAAGATCGCCCTGACCTGCCGCCGATCCGCAGCTCGCCTTGCCGCTGCCGCCATGCGTGCCGCAACCCTTGTGCTCCGCCACCTTCTGCAACACCGCTTCAAGATTCGCGGCGTTTTCAGAATTTGTCCCCTCGTGTTGTGCTGACGCTTGCATGTCCGTTCCTCGCTCCTGGCCGACACTCCAGTCGACCATTCGAAATCTGGGAGCTATCGAGCAACTCGCGTGCCATTAAGAACGGAAGCGTAAGGCAATGAAAAAACGAGAGTTTTGGAAAGAGCTGCAGGCCTGTCGCTTTGTCAACATGGACATTCCGCCCTTGGCCCTCTGTTTGAAAAGCAACATGTATTTTCGTTACATATCCCCATATGACGTCGAAATGTATCACGGCGCACCAGGAGGCGCGCCGTTGTATGCGGCGAACCCGCCGCGTAATGGAGGGAAGAGCTGGTGCTAGGCGGCTTGGAGCAAGATCTCAACCGCACGGGTAAGCGGAATACCGATTGGTGTCATGCCTTGCGTTGCAAAGAACCGTGCTTCGTTCTTCGTGAGATTGTCTGGTTCGATGAGGACATAGTGAACGGCCGCTGAGCGCTTCATGATTTGGCGCGCATAGGTTCGCAAAAGCTGATCATGGAACCTGCAACCAATGAACAAAAAGCTTCTCTCAGTGCGCCGGTGTTTCACGACATCCGGGATGGGTGTTTGAATGTCGATTTCGGTTAGGACTTCGACATAATCGGCATCTGAGATCAGAAAATTCTTGGCTGGAACGACACTTCCGTGAGGTTTGTAAAGAAGTGTCGTCCATGTCTCCGCCGCGGCGCGGTCGGATTCCTTGCCGGCCGAATCATAAAAGCGATACCAACGGTCCTCACCGATTCCAGCACGCGTGATGCCTTGAATTTCGCCCCACTCACGGTTTGAGCTGTTTGCCGCGAGCGCCGCTCGCATGGCTCCGTCATACCAGCTGTCGACGATCATCGGCAGGCCGAGTGAGGCGAGAGAATGATGCAGCGCCGTCGGCTCCACAGGTGACGCAAACGCCTCCGCCATGAGAGCCGAGAGTGTGGAACGATGCTTCATGCTCTCAATGTGCTGAGCGGACGCCCAGGCGTTGCCCCTAGCGCGGCGCGGCAAAGCGACCTTGCCCGCGAAGAATTCGGCAAGCGCCTCGGGTGTCATTGGAACGCTGGGCTTAGCGAGGGCACCAAGGCCTGGCCCAAGATACGGCACGATCGTCCCGGCGCGCAAAGGAGCGACGAGCGAAGCAAGCGCCGCTTCGGCATCCGCTAGTTTCAGGGTTTCCATCGGCGGCAGAGGCGCGTTCATCCTTATTCCTCCTCTTCGCCGCTCTTTTTCGCATTCACGGTCACAGGCAACTTTGTATCGGGAGCCATTTCCGGAAGATTGAGCACCCAGCCATTGGCGATACGAATCCAGCCGCCCCACAAGGTCTCATGTTCGGATTCGACGATTGGTTCCTCAAGATCCTTCTTCGGCACATAGATTGACAAACCAGTCTCGGGAGAGCGGCGGATCATCACTTTCATAAAGTTGATTCCTTCAGGTCGCAGAAATCCAAGGACACGGGCCGCGAGCAGTCATCCATGAAATGCCTGACAGGCCGCTTGGTGAAGCGGTCAAGCAGCTAAACGACAGCCCACGGATGGCACTGTTGGGGTTTTCGTAAAGATGGGTCAAGCACAAGGATTGCAATCCGCTCAAAGACGAGAAAGCGCGCCCAACCATTGCGTTCCACTGACAGCCCCTGCGTGGCCCCTCAATCGGGGGCGTTGCGCGGCTAGAAAACTCCGAAGCCGTAGACATACTTCGCCGCAATGGAATGAACTGCGAAATAGGAACCGCTCGACATATTCATCCGCGAAGGTGGAGCGCCCGACGGCGCAACGCTCCACAAACAAGGCTAATCGCTACGAACGCTGGAGCGGCCCCTAAAGGTGAAAACGATCTGCATCAAACTAGGCCGGAACGCAGGTCCCCGGAACAGGGCAAACCTCGTCGCATTTCGGTTTGTCGAAGTGACCCTCGCACTCCGTGCATTTCTTCGCATCAATCACAAACGTATCACCCTTCATTGAGATTGCAGCATTGGGACACTCGAATTCGCAAATGCTGCAGCTCGTGCATTGTGACGCAATGATCTTGTAGGCCAAGTCCGTCTCCTCTACCGGCTCGAAGAGGTGCTCGCCCCCGCAGCCTTCGGCTCGCCGGGCAGCGCCAAGGGTGCACCGCTTTGCTGTTCCGCTGGGGAAAGTAGCAAGCATTGTGCCAGCTGGCTAAGCTGCTCATTTTGCGCCGATTGAGCAATTGTTGGCATGAAGCCGTGTCGGAATCCCAACAGGCCTGTCAGCTCCACCACGGACATGACAAAATCGCCGAGGAGTCCTGTGGCCAGGTCATTGAACGAAACGCGGCTTCCCGATGGGCGACGAAAATCGGCCCCCCGTGCCTCCTCTACCCTGATGGAGATGCCGATCGCCGCTAAAATCTCTTGATGCGGATATCGTGTTTGCGGAGGGCATAGCCGATTTGGCGCGGCGTGAGATTCAGCAAGCGCGCAGCCTTGGCTTGCACCCACCCGGCGGTCTCCATGGCTTGAAGCAAACGCTCCCGCTCCGCCTCCCCTTCCCCAGGCGACAAACCGCAGCTCCCGAGCTGAGGTTGCTCATCCTCGGACGGAGCAGCGATGGCTTCCCCCTCGGTTGGTGCCTGATGCTTTTCTGGAAGCGCGCTATTCGCAGAAGGGTTCGGCGCAGTTTTGAAATTTGCCGCGCGGCTAGAGACGCTATTAGGCGGGCCCAGAGCCGTGACTGTCCCCTTCCACAAGGTCGAAGAGAGGCACTCATCATGACGGCAAGCAAAATCATCCGCGACGATGTTTGAACCCTTCGCCAGGGTTGCCGTCCGGCGCACGCAATTTTCAAGCTCTCGCACATTGCCCGGAAAATAGCACCCTTCGAGGACAGCCTTGGCAGATGCCGTCAAGGCCATCTTTGTTGAATGTTCTTCATTGAAGCGCCGGAGAAATTCGCGAGCGAGGAGATAGATGTCTTCCGGCCTGTCGCGAAGCGCCGGAAGCGAAATCGTCACGACATTGATCCGGTAATAAAGATCAGCCCGAAAATCTCCTCGGGCCACCGCGTCTTCAAGATTCTTGTTTGTTGCGGCCACCAGTCGCACGTCCACCTTGAGCGTGCGCATTCCTCCGACGCGCTCAAATTCTCCCTCCTGGAGAACGCGAAGAAGCTTCGCCTGGAATGCGGGCGAGATCTCCCCAATCTCATCCAGAAAGAGCGTGCCACGGTCAGCAAGCTCGAAACGCCCCTTGCGCATGGCAAGAGCGCCCGTGAATGCGCCCTTCTCATGTCCGAAAAGCTCGGACTCCAACACCGACTCGGGCAGCGCGGCGCAATTGAGTTTGATGAAGGGTCCCTTCTTGCGCGGGGAAAGATCGTGGGTTGCCCGCGCAAAAAGCTCCTTTCCGGTTCCGGACTCTCCACGCAAGAGCACCGTCGAATTGGTGCGCGCCACGATTTTGATCTTGTTGAGAACGGAATGAATTGTTTCGCTTTCGCCAATAATTCCCCGCATCCGGGGCTCATGGTCGACTGCGATTGTCTCGGAAAGTTCCTTTGCGAGGCGGCTCTGTTCGGCCAGGAGCCGCTCGCGGTCCCGCGCCACGACGTTGTGCAAACGCACCGCCTGACCCACCAGATTTGCAATCATCGCCAGGAAGCGGACGTCCTCGTCTAAGCGAAAATTCGCGTGACCATCCCATACCCGGTCTATGGTCAGCGTCCCAATGACCCGATCGCGTTCTTTGATGGGAACGCCGATGAACGAAACTCTCGACCCTGCCTTGCACTCTTCGGAGGCCGGCCAATCCGAGAACAAGGGATTTTTAGCCACGTTTTCAACAACGACCGGCATTTTCGTTGTAACGATTTGGCCGATAGCCCGCTCCGGAATCCTGTCGAAATGGCTTTTCGCGTTTTCCTCGTTCCAGCCCACCCCGACAGCAACCTCAGGCGATCCGCTGTCATCCAGGAGCGCGATGAGCCCATGGCGCATCTCAAGGAAGCTCGACAGTAATTTCAGGACATTCGATAAGGTTGTCTCTAAGCGCGCCGGCGTCGCCAGGATTTTTGAAATTTCATAGACGCCGTGGAGTGCAATCTCCGCACGGTTGGAAAACGCATTGGGGCCAGCGAACGAATTTCCCGTCTGGGGCGTGCGATCCGGAGCTTCCCGAGTTGCACTGGTCATGGCCATCATACCAAGCTTCGTGGTTAGGGCGCGTCTCCCGGGGCCTTCATTCATGAGCGCGACCATTTAACTTTGGCGCTTCGGAACAGTGTTGCAGGCGCGAGACGCAAGTGCAACAAAATTCTGCTATGAGAATGCATTGGGTGATCAATTTCTAAATCCCAACTCGTGGTGGCGTGCTCACAGCGGGCCGATGCAGACTTTAATACCCAAAGGCTTTGCATGAGGCGCAGATATGCCAGCACTTCGGCACTCGCTATCGGAGGCGGCCGCATTCGGTATGTTGATACCGCCTGCGGCCGTGATGACAGCGCGGCCTCGGCTCTCTTCAGAATTCCCTGCACCGCTCGTGCCACAGGATGTGGCCCAAACTTTTCGAGTTAAATGACTTCAGCCACTGCTTCGGCGGCGACAAAAGCATCGGCCGTAACCTCGACCATAAACCCCCGCTTGGAGCTGCGTGCCCTCAGCCTAGCGATGACGGACTTAAGCTAGCCACCTTGCTGCAGAAAGGCGCGGTTTTCATCGAACAGCATGGTCGCATCCGATATAGGTCTAGACGATGGACTTCGCCACTCCCGCAACTACCCGCCAGCCGCCTCATGAATGGCAGGGCGTTTCTTGCGCAAAGGACAGCCTCCCTGGGGCTCCGCTCCGCATTTGGCGCACAGCGAAAATCACCGAGGCGCCAAGAGGCGTGAACAAAAGGTTTGCCTTGTCTGACCCGCAAAGAATTAGCTCTTGGTGTGCCGCCAAACTCACCTCCGCCATTTCGCCGATCGCGAGTGCTCCCACGATCAAATCGCCAAAACGCGCATCCTCATCGAGGAGAAAGTCAATCTCGGCGTCCGGCAGGTACAAAGGAGACACACTCCGCGGATCGCCAGTAGCCGCGTGACTAACCGAATTTGAAGAGAACCCCAAATCCGCCGCGTGGATAATCCCATTCGACTTCTCCGGTCTTGGCGGTCACGACCCGGCAAGTCCCGCATTCAAAGCAGCCATCGACCGTAATTTCTACCTGGCCCTTGTCGTTTACATTGTAGCAGCCGGCAGGGCACGTATAGGTAAGCGAAAGCAAAGCCTTCGATGGAACCTCGTGCGGGCGCACTTTAATGTGCGGGCGTCCCGCATCAACGAGATAGCGGTTTTGGAACAGTTTCTCTTCAACTTTGGCGCCGGATCCACCTATTTCCGCAACGGTTGTCATCGCCATGCCCTCGCCAGCTTGAATGCATCTCCGATTAGGCCGGGCAATGTCCGGCCCTTGCGGAACGACTTGAGAATTTCTTTTTCTTTAGTCCGTTTGTCGGCTCCATCCACGCGGAACCAGGTCTGCGCCGCGGCGCTGAGGAGGCGGGGATAGAGCCCAAAGACTTGCTTGTTGCCGTGCAGAAACTCGGGAATTTTCTTGTATTTCTTGAGATCCTGCATGACGAAGGTTTCATCGAGGCGGCGCTTATATTCGGCGAGATTTGCCTTCGACAATTCGTCCCGGCGCCGCTTGAGCCACACGACCGTCTCGCCCGCAATGCGGCCCGTCGTCATGGCGAGATTCGAACCCTCGCGGTGCACGGCGTTGACGAATTGTCCCGCGTCGCCAACCACGATCCAGCCATCCCCGAAAAGTTCCGGGATCGCATTATAGCCACCCTCCGGGATGAGATGGGCCGCATATTCCTTGCATTCAGAATTTGCCAAGAGAGGCTTGATGCTCGGGTGGTTTTTGAAGGCTTCAAGAAGGCCATAAGGTGTAATACCGTTTTCTGCAAAATCGGACACGATGCAGCCAATTCCAACCGAAATTGATTCCTGGTTGGTGTAAAGAAAACCCGTTCCCGTCATGCCGGCGGTGATCGTCCCCATGGCCTCGATGACGACACCTTCATTGCCTTTCAGATTAAATCGACTCTCGATGACTTCCCTTGGCAGAAAGTGCATCTCCTTCACGGCAAGCGCGACGCTCTCGGGCTTGAGCTCGGAACGAAGGCCCGAGCGCTGCCCGACGATCCCATTCACACCTTCTCCGAGGATCACCACGTCCGCGAAAACCGTCCCGCCACCTCGGTCGGTCTTCACGCCAATAACTTTGCCATGCGAATCGCGCAGGAGCTCCTTGACGGTCGTTTCACAGAGCAATACGACGCCGGCGTCGCGAACCTTCCGGCTGAACCATTTGTCGAATTGCGCGCGAATAATGGTGTAGCGATTGGGCCGCTCCTCATTGAAGTCCTCGGAGCGGTAATGCATGCCGACGTAGGACGTATCATCCATCGTCCATAGACGCTGCTCGATGATGTGGCGCTCGAGCGGCGCGTCTTCCCTGAAATCCGGGATGATCTTCTCCAACGCATTGGCATAGAGGATCGCACCCTGGACGTTTTTTGAGCCAGGATATTCACCCCTTTCGAGCTGCAGAACTTTGAGGCCTTGCTTGGCCATGGTGTACGCCGCGGCGTTGCCCGAGGGTCCCGCGCCTACCACAATTGCGTCGAAACGTTCCTCGATCATTGATGCCTCCTTCAGCCGGCCAGCCGATTCACCGACAAGTGCTTGCGGAATGCCTCCGTCAGGGCCGGCAAGAGCCGGATGGCATCGGCGACAATTCCAAGATGGGCGAAGTCGAAGATCTGCGCGTTCGGGTCCGTGTTGATCGCAACGATCATATCGGCCCCCTCGACACCTACCCGGTGCTGAATCGCGCCCGAAATTCCTGCCGCGATGTATAGCTTTGGCCGGATTGTCTTTCCAGTCTGTCCGATCTGCCGGTCCGATGTCATCCAGCCCTTCTGGACAAGCGGACGTGAGCCGCCATATTCCGCGCCGAGCACCTCGGCGAGTGATTTGACCAGCTGGAAGTTCTCAGCCGACCTCAGCCCCAGTCCCCCAGCAACAACGATATCGGCATAGGCAAGCTGGGCCTTGTTCGAATCTCTGTCGGCGACGAATTTAACAATTTTGGTGACGATATCGTCTTCGAGCAGTCCCAGGGGATGCTCGATGACACGCCCGCGCCGACCCACTTGCCGTTCTGGTGTTGGTAAAACGCGCGGCCGCACCGTCGCCATCTGGGGCCGGTAGTTCAGTGTCAGGATCGTACAAAGCAGCGAGCCGCCAAAGGTCGGCCGGGTTGCCGCCAGAGAACCTTCATCGTCGATTGCAAGCTCGGTGCAGTCGGCTGTGAGCCCGGTCAGCAAGGTCGTCGCCACGGACCCAGCAAGATCACGCCCGAGTGTCGTCGCGCCCAGCAACAGGATTTCGGGCTTATAGGTGTTGACGAGATCCGTCATCGCCCTCGTATAGGCCTCATTGCGATAATGCGCGAGGGCCGGATCGGTGACAGTGTAGACGAGATCTGCACCATATTCGAAAGCGTCAACGGTGGCGGCGGCGATGGCGTCTTTGTCGCTTCCCATGATGACGCCGGCGAGTTCGACCCCCCGTTTATTGGCAAGCTTCCTGCCTTCCCCTAAGAGTTCGTAGGAGACAGGATGCACCGTGCCGTGTTCGCATTCAATGACCACCCATACATGCTTATAGGCCTTGAAATGCTCCGGCAGCTCTCTCTTCGTGCCAGCCCGGCTCGGCGCCGCTGTTCTCTGCTTTTCTGCCTCGCTCATCGCTCTGCCTCTCCTCCCTACTGTCCCGCGGAAAACCGCATGAGTTCGCCTTCGAGGGACGGCTGGCGCTTGAATATTTCCTCCATCACGCTCTGTGCGAGCACCTCCATTGAACGATCAGTGGTCTCGATCTGATGCGCCTTCTCGGCACGGGGTGGCGGTGCGAACACCTTCTTCACAATGGTGGGGGAACCACGCAGGCCACATTTCGTGAGATCCGAAATGCCCGCATCCGCCGCGCTCCATGTAACGATTTTTGCACGCGCCGCCCGGAGTGCATCATCGAGGCTTCCGCGCCGGATTTCATTGGCTCCTTCAAGCATGGTGATCAAAACCGGCAAGCGCGTCGATAAGACCTGAATTCCGCCTTCGGCTCGCCGCTCGACTGTAATTTGGCCGAGTACCGGGTCAATATCGACGATCCGGGCGACGTAAGTGAGCTGATTGAGCTGGAGGCGCTTGGCGATCCCGGGCCCGACTTGCGCTGTGTCGCCGTCGATTGTCTGCTTGCCCGTGAAGACCATAAGAGGCGCCCCGAACTCCTCGCCGATCTTGCGGAGGGCAGCCGCCAAAGCGAAGCTCGTAGCCAGCGTATCGGAGCCTGCAAAAAAGCGATCCGTCAGGAGCACGGCCCGATCGACCCCGAAGGTGAGCGCCTTCCGCAGTGAGTCCTCGGCCATCGCCGGACCCATAGTGAGAACGGTCACTTCACCGCCGAATTTGTCGCGCCACCGCATCGCCTCTTCAAGCGCGAAAAGGTCATAGGGGTTGATAATAGTGGGCACGCCCTGACGCATAATGGTGTTGGTGACCGGATGAACGCGGATCTGCGCGCTATCGGGGACCTGCTTTATGCAAACAACAATATGCATAGATTCTCACTTTCACGCTTCACCGGTGCAATCTTGCGAATCCGGCGGCAGCCCTGTCTCCGCAAGTGCCATGCCAGAATCAGACACTAGAAGCTCTCCAAACGATAAGGCAATGGCGATCTGGTCGACCGCCCGAGCGCCCTGAACGCTTTGTCGGCTAAGCGACATCTTTGTCACCTTGCTTCTCCACCACAGCCAGCGAGGTGAGTGGCACGAACGCCTTTCCTGGTTCCGGCTTCGGTTCCACCGCTTCCTTATGCACTTTGAACAAGCGCTCCTGGATGGGTGAAGACTTAACAAAGTCCTGATAGGCTTGTTCGAGATGTTCACGGCAAAGCGCACGAACCTCGGATTCGCTCAGACCATCGAAAACCCCGTCGATCTGGCTGCCCTTCAAATATTGGCCCATCCGGCGCAGGATGTGGAGGCGCGCGACTTGGACAACAGACGCGTCAAAGGGGACATCGAGGAAGGCAAAGAATTCCTCTGCGGCGGATAAACGTCCCAGTTCGTCAAGCATACTCATGATTAAAGGGTCTCCATCGTCGCCCGAAAAAGCGGGGCCGGTTGCATGTTCCCATCGAGATCGCCGCCGCTCGCGGGTACGGGCCGGGCCGCATCGGTCCTGCTAGACCCATGCGGATTGACACGCCCCTGCAAGTGAGTAACGCGCGCTTCCAAAAATTCGATCCTGTCAAGCATACGGGCGAGAGCTTCGCCCACCGGATCAGGAATGAGGTGATGTTCGAGGTCGATGCGCCCATCCGATCGCCGCCGGTCGCGTGGATCCCGGACGATCCTTCCTGGAATCCCGACGACCGTCATACCTGGAGGAACATCGTCGACGACCACGGAATTCGCCCCGACCCGAGCACCAGCACAAACAACGATTGGGCCCAAGATCTTGGCACCCGCCCCGATCAGAACATCGCTTTCGACCGTCGGATGGCGCTTGCCGGGCGACCAGCTCGTCCCTCCCAAGGTGACCCCATGGTAGAGAGTCACGTCATCGCCGATTTCCGCGGTCTCACCAATCACAACACCCGCGCCATGATCGATGAAGAGCCGGCGCCCAATCGTTGCGCCTGGGTGAATATCGACATTTGTTACCAAGCGCCCGAACCAGGAAAGGAGGCGCGCTGGGAATCGCAGGCCTTTCCTCCATAGCCGGTTCGCGAGGCGATAGAGAACAACAGCGTGCACTCCCGGATAGGTGAGGATGATCTCAAGCTTATGCCTGGCCGCCGGATCGCGCGCTTTCACGCAGCCGATATCTTCGCGCAACTGCGTCCAAATCCCGACGCTCGGAGATGCGTAGACAGTTCGCCTGAGCGTTTGCGCAGTCACAATCAAGACCCTCGGTCTGCAGTGGCCTCCGCCGCCGGGGCCAGGACATCGGCACCCGCGGCGGCATAGAATTCGAGCAACTCGGATTCCTGGATGGGCCGCTTGAGCGCAACCGCGCGCATGCGAACCTCATCAAGAACGCGCCTTGCCCTGCCTTCATCAACGACAAGGCCGAGCGATGTCAGCGCATTGGAGATCGCCGCCATTCCCGAATGCTTGCCGAGGACGATGCTGCGAGCCCGCCCGAACAGAGCCGGGTCGACGGCTTCATAGCACTCAGGGTCACGCAGGAGTCCCGAGACATGGATCCCGGATTCATGAGCGAACGCTGCCGCCCCGACGATGGACTTCGCAGCTGGAATTGGCCGGCGCGCACTCCGCGCGACAAGCTCTGCGAGAGAGGTGAGCTGGGTGAGATCAACGGCTGTCTTCCGGTCGGAGACCTGGGCGAGCGCGGCAACGACTTCTTCAAGCGCGGCATTACCCGCCCGTTCGCCAAGGCCGAGAACACAAACGCTGGCGTGGGTCGCTCCGCCGCGTATAGCGGCGAGTGTGTTTGCGGTCGCGAGGCCGAGATCGTCATGGCCGTGGAATTCAAGCTCAATGTCCATTGCCTGCCGCAAGCCCCGGAAAATGTCATGTGTCTTGAAAGGATCAAGGACCCCGAGCGTGTCCGCAAAGCGAAAGCGGTGCGCTCCAGCAGATTTTGCAGCGGCAACAACCTCAAGGAGAAATTCGAAATCCGCGCGGCTTGAATCTTCGCCGCCGACCGACACCGTAAATCCCTTATCGCGCGCATAGGAAACCACCCGGTGAATGCGCGCAATGACGTCCTCACGGCTTGATCTGAATTTCACCCAGATCTGCCGGTCAGATACCGGAACTGACAAATTGATCCGAGTGAGACCTGTTTCGAACGCGGCATCAACATCGGCCTCGGTCATCCGGCACCAAGCGATGACTGCCGCGTTTCGCACCGCTGCGCCCACCGCTGCAATGGCTTCAATCTCAGCAGCACCCATCGCAGGGATCCCGGCCTCGATCTCGTCGACTCCGGCGGCATCAAGTCCCCGCGCGATTGCAATTTTTTCTTCAACCGTAAAAGCAACGCCCGGCGCCTGCTCGCCATCGCGAAGCGTCGTATCATTCACGATCACGGGCGGGAGAAACGGCGGCGCGGTCATCTCTTTCTCACGCATCATTCGTCGCGCAACGTTCTACGTTCGCTTGCCTCTCCTGCCACATGGGCGATATCTCTCTCAGCTTTGTGATGATGCCCGGCAGAATCTCAAGAACCCGGTCAACTTCCTCGGCGGTGTTTTCGCGAGACAGCGAAAGCCGGATGGCTCCATGCAAGGCCTTGCTCGGAACGTCCATCGCGCGCAGGACATGAGAAGGCTCGGTCGAACCCGAGGTGCAAGCCGATCCAGATGATGCAGCGATGCCCTCTTTATTCATATGGTGAAGGATCGCCTCGCCATCGATGTATTCGAAAGCAATGTTCGATGTATTCGGCAGCCTGTTTTGGTCATCGCCCGTCACAGCGCAATGGCCAATCTTCTGGAGCAGCCCTCGCTCAAGGCGATCACGCAAGGCACCGACGCGCGTGCGTTCCTCTTCCATATGCACCGCCGCGAGTTCTGCGGCTTTGCCGAGCCCGACGATCGCCGGCGCGTTTTCGGTGCCGCCACGCCGGCCGCGCTCCTGATGGCCGCCGCGAATGAGTGGCTTGAACTTTACACCCTTGCGAACATAAAGCGCGCCGATCCCCTTTGGTCCGTGCAGCTTGTGCCCCGACAGCGAGAGCATATCGATTTTCGTAGCCTTGAGATCGATCGGGATCTTGCCAGCCGCTTGCACCGCATCGGTGTGGAAAAGCGCGCCAGCGTCATGGGCGAGTTCAGCCAACCGCTCTACCGGGAACAGCGTTCCCGTCTCATTGTTTGCCCACATGACCGAAACGAGGGCCGTGCGTGGTCCGAGCGCTCGCTGATAGGCCTCGACATCCAAACGGCCGCGCCCATCGACCCCAATGTAATGAACCTTTGTTCCACGGGATTTTTCGAGATAGGCCGCGAGCGAAAGGATTGCCGGATGCTCGACCGTCGTCGTGATGACCTCATCGCGCTCCGCTTGGCCTTCAAGAGCCGAGAGAATTGCCGCACTATCGGATTCCGTTCCACCCGAAGTGAAGATAATCTCGTGATCGAACGCAGCTCCGACAAGCGCTTGCAGATTTTGACGGGCCTGCTTCAAAGCACCGGCAACATGGGTACCAAAGGCATGTGCCGAAGAGGCGTTGCCGAACTGCTCGGTAAAGTACGGCAGCATTGCGGCAAGAACCTCGGGGTCCGTGCGGGTCGTTGCATTGTTGTCGAGATAGATCGGCCGCACGGAACGCCTCTCTCAATGACCTGCCTTGACTCCGCCCATGACAGGAACAAGACGCACAAACTCACCGAGCTTCTCCACGACCCTCGCCTGGATACCTTCGAGGGTGGCGCTGCTCAATTTGCAAAAAACGCAAGCGCCCGTGAGCTTGACCATCACTTTGTTGCCGCAGACCTCGATGAGCTCACAATCTCCGCCATCTCGGCGCAAATTGGGGCGAATCTCGTCTATCACGTCCTTGATGAGCTGAAGGCGTTTCGCATCCGCCGCCGCCGTGTCACCTGTTTGCTCGGATTCAGCCAACATGTTCTACCTTCGCTCCATGATAGGCATTAAATGATCGCGCGATGATTGGTGGGTCAGCCGAACGACTTGCCGCAGGCGCAGCTCGAGGTTGCATTCGGATTTTCGAAGGTAAATCCCGATCCTTCGAGGGCCACGACGAAATCGATGGTCGTGCCTGCGAGCAGATCATGGCTGTTCATATCGACAAAGACCCTAACGCCGTCCCGCTCAACAACGGTATCGTCCGGCTCGGCTTCATTCACAAGGCCCATCAGATATTTGTAGCCGGCACAGCCGCCCGCCTCGACCTTGATGCGCAATCCGCCAACCTGTCCGGATGCGCCTGCCATCGCACTTCGCACCGCATCGAGAGCGCTATCGGTCAGGTTAATCATTATTTACCTCTTCACTCGCGAGGGACTACATAGCACCCGAAGAGCAAGCCGCATGCCACCGGGCAACCACCTGATATTACAGCCTTCTTGGCCGAAGGGCTGTTGTGTTTGCGACGTATGTCCGGTTTACGACAAGCGTTTCTCCGGCGCCCTCAAAAACGGCTCCCGCGAACGGTGCGACATGGGGTCGCTTGCGCCGAAGCTGCAACCAAGGCACTTGTCCAGCGAATTCGAGTTTGGCTCGCCCCATGTGCGCGGCTCACTTTTGCCATGCAAAGCGGCGGATCATTTGCATCAGCATCACAAGCCGCATCGCGCAACCGGTTTGCCGACAAGTTGAAGGATTATCCATGACAACGATTGAGAAAACCGCGACGACCATTGAGAAGACCGCCCTCGGCCGGCTGGATCAGGAGGGACGTCTCTTGAATGCTGTTTTGAAGAGTCCCACAACGAAACCAGGGCGATTCGGCTTCCGGGGTGACATCGCTCTCAAGTTCCAAGCACAACTCGCGGATGAAAAACGTCCACCGGATTTCTCAATCGAACAGGTTCTTACCATTGCCCAAGAGGACGAAGCGACAATCCCTGTTCTTGCCGGTTACTTGCACTCCTTCGCCTATCTGCAAAACGTAACAGAAGTCCTGAAGGACCTGCTGAGCCCAGCGGGAACCTACTTCATGTTTTGCAACAACATAGATCTTCTCGCGAAGTATCGTGTTACCCTCGATGGACTCACATTCTTTGTTCTACCTTGCGATGAGTCGACCGTGTGGAAGGAGATGCTCGAACTGATGAGCATCGACAAGAACGACATCAAGAAGCTCGACACTGCCGGAAAGCTCGATTACCTCCTCGATGCGGCGCGGGGCTTTGATGAAAAATATGAGGCCATCACTTACGAGCAAGGGCTCGCCTTGATGGGCCCAGTCAAGAACCGCAACGAAAATCGTCCGGTCTGACTTCAAAAGGGCGAGGAGGAAGCGCGGATCAGCCTTCCTTTTCGTCTGAGACCTCCTCGTCGTCCTCGTCCTCGAGCAGAGTGACCCCTAAAACACAAACGTCGTTATCGAGAACACTCAACGCGACGGGCGTCAGGCTCCGGCCCTTGCACGGCCCGTCGACGCACATGCCGGTTCCGAGTTCGAACAACGCCCCGTGCTTCCCACACATCAGCCGGATGCCGTTCGGATCCAGGAACTGATTGCGTTCCCAGTCGAGATTGACCCCGTCGTGCGGACATTTGTTGACGTAGCCAAATACCTGCTTGCCCCATCGGACGACGACGATCGGCCATGGACGCTGCGTGCCATCGTCATCGACGCGCATTAGTTGAAAGCCCCTGGCCCTTTGGCTCGGAATATCATTCAACCCGCAGATCGCGTAGGCAATCGCTGAATCCGTATCAACCTCGCTCATAATGTCCCGCCCATCTTCACATTGTCCTGCGGTTGGCCACCGGCAACCTTCACTCCTTTGCTCAAAAGCAGTGCATTGGCAGCAAGCGAAAACTCCTGCCAGGCCGCGGCAATATCCCGAAGTATTGTCTGCATATATTCCTTCGACAAATGATGCTCGCTAGGGAAATTCGACAGCGCACAGGACGTTGCGTTAAAGGCAGTGACGTCATCAAGTAAAGCCTGCATGATGTCGCGGAACGGGGCCTGCACATCGGGGGTCAAGGCCGAGCGCCCGCGGTCGACCTTCACGTCATTCATTTCGAAAGGCAGTTCGTCGAGAACGCCGAGGGCTTTGCTATAGACTTCTTCCATCGCTTCAAGGACAGCGCGCTGGGTGAGCTGATCCCTTTGCTGCTTCGCAAGGCTGCGGTTAAGGCGGTTACGATAGCTGTCGAAGGCAGCATCCGCCTGGCTCGCCACCCATTCGCGAAACCGCTTTAGGCTCGCAACATTCAGCGAGTGCGCGTCTAATTCGGTGCCGTCCTCAGCGGGCCTCTGAATCTGAGCCGCGGTATTCCGCGTGCGTAAGAGTTCGCGGGAGATTCGCTTTGCGCTCTCGAGCGCGCCTTCGAGGTAACCGCTACCGTGGGCCGCCGTTTCTGACCCTCCCAAAAGAAGCTTTCCGTTCCAGAAACTCCGTCGCAAGAGCGGATTGGCGAAATCCGCATGCTCGGAAGCCGGCCCTGCACGATCCAGAGTGCTGCAAGTCAATAGCTCCGCAGCCCAGTCCTGATAATGCTGCTCGCCCTCTTCCAGAGCCGGACCAAAGACCTGGCCCATTTGGTTAGCCATGAGCATAGGAAGACCGACGCTGAAGGATTGGCGCAGGTCCGGCGACAGGGCGAGGAATCCGCCAAGCGCGGCTTTGCTCGAAGTCATGTCGCACGCATCGAAGATTTCACCGAGCACTGCCTGCTCATGAGTCACAAAGGCGTTGCCGGACTGGCCTTCGTCGCGCCACAGAGCCTTGTCGTAACTTATGACGACCTTGGCTTGCGCAGCCATCCAAGTCTCGGTCGCGCGCATGGCATCGCGCGTTTCGCTGTCGAGTTCTGGCTCAAACCGGACGTGTTCTTCAAGGAGTCGGGGTGGAAGCGCGAGCACAACTTGCCGTGCCGCAACCTTGACCAGCCGATCCTCGCATCGAAACACCAGTTCAATGAACTCGCCCCGATCCGCTAAGCTGGTCAGGAAATGTCCCAATCGCACGCTTTCGGCGGGCAGCTTCGACGCCAGGGCATCGACAAGCCTTGCCATCCCCCCCTCGATGCGCCTGGCGCCATTGTGCACGCCTTCGCCGTCGAACCGCTCGGGTTTTTTGTCGGGATCACGAAGATGGAGCAGGGTGCCTTGATCGTGCTGAGGGAAATCCTTGAGCCCCGATTCAGACACGAAGCGGGCAATGAGGGGCTGCGTCTGCGGCCAGAACCAGGTCGGACCAAGATCGACGGCGATGTCCCTTTGCGGGCAAACAGTGGTGAGCACGCGCCCGCCTAGCCGTCCACGGGCTTCAAAGAGCGCGAACTCCTGGCTTTGTCCATGCAGGGCTTCCGCCAAGGCAAGGCCGCAGACGCCGCCTCCGATGATCGCCGTATCAAGCATTGGCCGTCCTTTATCTTCCATTACGAAGCAGACCTTGCAAGAATCGTGGCAAGACTTACAGCAAGCGCGCGCGAAGGATTTTGTGTTGACCGCACCCTTTCCGGCGAAGGGCGGCCCTTATTTCGCATAGACGCCTTTCGCGCGAATTCTTCCTTGATTTCTTCACGCAGCTGTCGCACCCGGAGAACCATGACCGACGAAAGCACGATCCTTGCCGCCAATGCAGCCTTCTATATCGCTTTCGCAAATGCAGATGTGGATGCGATGGGCCGCCTCTGGGCAGACGACGACGCCATCTCCTGCATTCATCCCGGATGGCCTGCGATCATCGGACGCACAGCGGTGGTCGGTAGCTGGCGTAGCATTCTCGAGGGTGCCCGCGCCCCAGCCATTACATGTCACGACCCCCATGCCATCATCACGGGCGATGAGGGGCGCGTCCTATGTGTCGAGATGATCGGCCCGCTCGCGCTCGCGGCGAGCAATCATTTCAGGCGAATCGGCGAAATGTGGCGCCTCGTACACCACCAATCAAGCCCGATTGCGAGAGCCGAAGGTCACGCTTCGCGCGATGAATTTCCTCCCCCTGAGCACATTCACTAAAGACCACGTTCCACGCCGCCGGACTTGCCTGCACGAAGCGGCGAGGAGGTCAGTTGGCACAAAATTTGATGGGTCTTGGCGACGCATCGGAATAGGAGGATTGCAGTGAAAGTCGCGGAAGCGTTCGCAAATTGCGGGATCGAGGAGCTCAAGGCGCTTCTCGATGGAGGGACTCTAACCGTTTATTCGGTCGCCCGCCCAATCGAACCGGATAGCCCCGTGGATCGGAGTGGCGTCTTGGCGGCCTTTACCTTCGCTTCACCTGCGTTCGGGCCAGAATCCGAAGGGCTGGAGACTCCGGCATTCGTCGAAAATCCAGTGGCCGCAAAAAACGTTGGCACGCCAGGTTTTGCGCGGGCTTGCAAGGCGGATGGGACCGTGGTCGCTGACTTTTCGGCCGGACCTGGGGATCGCGAGATTAAGTTTGACGCGGTCTCTTGTTCGCACGGCGCTCCGATCACCCTCAAGAAGTTCAAATTCATGGCGGAGGGCAGCTGGCCAGAGAAGCGTGAATATTATGAGGCGAGACCGCGCACCGGCTACGCCCTGCCCCGCAACCCGTGACGTGGCGGCCTCTCGCCAGCGGAGTGGAAACTTTCAAGTCGGTGTTCCTTAAGCGACACATGTCATTAACTCTACATAGAGACAAGCGCGCATGAGCTATCAAAATCCTGAAGCGCTGGTGAGCACGAGCTGGCTCGCGGAGCATCTGACGGACCCGGATCTGCGAATTCTCGATTGCACGTGGCATCACGTCAGCACCAATCTCGATGGACGAACGCAGTACCGTGGTCGCCATTTGCCCGGGTCCGTTCACTTTGACATCGACCATGTCGCGGACAAGTCCAATCCCTTGCCGCACATGCTGCCAAAGGAAGCCGAGTTTGCCACCAAAATCGGCTTATTGGGGATCAGCAACAGCGATCGGGTCATTGTTTACGATCGCTTGTGCGGCGGATCAGCAGCGGCTCGCGTTTGGTGGATGTTCCGGGTCTTCGGCCACGAAAACGTGGCGATGCTCGACGGTGGCTATGGCAAATGGACGAAGGAAAAGCTCCCGACGGAGATGTCTCCGGTCCGGCCCGAGCCACGAAGCTTCGCGGCAACCTTTTCCTCCGCGCTCGTTCGGAGTCTGAGTGACATGAAAGCCAATCTCGCCAGCGGCACCGAACAAGTCATCGACGCCCGCGGTCCCGGTAAGTTTGACGGAACCCAAGAGGATCTCTTCCCGGTCAAGAAGCTTGGGCATATCCCGAACGCTGTCAACATTCCATGGGCGGATTTGATCGATCCTGAATCGGGTGCTTTCATTTCGCCTGGGGCCCTCGAGGCCCGCTTCCAAGCGGCCGGCATCGATCTTCAGCGCCCGATCGTATCGACATGCGGCTCCGGCATTACCTCCTGCGTCGTGGCGCTCGGACTCTACTTGCTGGGACATAAGACCGCGGCGGTGTACGATGGCTCCTGGGCAGAGTGGGGCCTTGCCGAAGATACACCTGCAGTTGCTGCTTGAGACGCGGGAGACTGAGTGATGAGCGAGAACGATGAGGCTATCAGAGTTGTCGCGGCCGGCACCGAATATGAACTCCTCGCCTCGCAGGATGAGACGAGCTTCCTACTGCGCTATAAAACTGAGAACTTATCCGCCCGCCTTCAGGGTGACGACGCGGCCCGCTTCCGGGCGGATTACGAAGCAATCAAATCACAATTTCCAACGTGGCCCACTGATCAAACCCTCGCTCAGCTCTGGGACCAAGGCGGATACAGCTGGCTCGCAATCGAAGAGGCATGTTGACGATGGCTACGCTCGTTAAGGTCACCCAGGACGGTCGCAAATTGGAAGTCGTCGGCTTGGCCATTCTGCTCGATGGACAGCTTGAGGCCTTTGAGCTGATCGAGGTCAAGATGCATCCCAATCGGCGGGCGATCTTGCAAGTGCTACCCGAGGCGACCCATATAGCTGGACGCGTTGCATTGACGCGTGAAGAAGCCGCCATTGTGGACGCTGCATTCAAGGAAGCCGAAGCTGAAATTCTGGCCAATCCGGCGGCCATTAACGAGCGCTTCCGGATTGCCGCCATGTGGAAGGCGCGCGAACAAGGCATCGAATAGGCAGGCGTTCAGGCCGCGCTTTCCTCCGCGTGCACCAACCGCCTCTCGCCGTCCTCGGAGCCGAAGCAACTAGCGTAATCATCGCATTCCGAGCAGACCGGAGAGGTGCACAAGGTGAAGCCCTCCGACCCGCACACCATGCGATATAGAAATTTTTTCCATTTCATGTCGTGTTGATTTTTGTCAGCCAGTCTCGCGAAATGCCGCTTCATAAGGCGCGAAAGCTCGCTGCGGTCGCGTAGCCCTAGATCCTGCCAGAGATGGTGAGGCCATTTGCAGCGCCGAGCAATCATCGCTGCAAGAGGCCGCTCTAAAGGGCTTGCGCCGGTGGAAAACATCCCCAGAATGTCGCGCAGCGATTGCTCCTCTTCGTCGATTAGGAGTCTGCCCTCGCCCCTGGCATTTTCGAAGAACGCCGTCGCATCCGGAAACATCCCGCTGATGAGATCACTTAAGGCTGGCCCTTCCAGCCCAATCCCATCGGCGATCCGGCGCTCGTCACCATCCGCTTCATTGATGGCGAGAGCGAGAATGGACGCCACTGTGTGGAGATCGAACGCTTCATATGCCGAATGAGCGGAGACTCCGATCAACCATTGATAGGCTTCTTCCGCGCTCATTCTACTGCCTCGCCTCAGGCGGCCTCGGCTTTCTCGGCAACATGGGTCTGGCAATTGGTTGGGCAGACGCGCGCACAAGCACCGCACCCGATGCAAGCGCCCTCGTCGTTCATGACCATGATCTTTTTTTCGACCTCATCATCATCTTCATCGTCGAGGGCCACGAGTTCGCCGTCCTCATTGAGGCCTTTCAGTGTCATCACTTCGCGGCCGCATACCTTAAAGCAGCGGCCGCACCCGATGCATTTCTCCGGGTCGATCGCCTGGAGAAACTCAGGCTGCCATAAACGTCCATCTCGGGTTGCATGTGACTCTGACATGGTGGAGAACCTTAGAAGTTAGACGGTCTCAAGCGCTTTCAGATTGGCGCGCTTGAGTTCCAGTTCGGAAAACGCATCGTGGGCCTTCTGAGCAACACTCAGAATCATCTGCCAATTCACCGGAAGCTCCTCCGATAAATCATGCAAGTCCATCTTTGCTTGCATGGCCTTCGCAGACAGCTTCTTGATCTCGGCCTTCAACGCTTCAACATCGCTCATTATCAAAACCCCTGATCAATATTTTGCTACGTCCGGGAATTTGTTGATCATTTCAACGCCGGCTTTGACGAACTTATCTCCCTCTTCGGCAAGCTTGGCGAGGCTGTCGAAGCCGAAGCGATGCACATCGCGTAGCTGCTTATTGACGACGATCAGCCGGCCACCAATGAGCACCATGCGGCCGAAGCCTTCGTGGCTCATCTTCAACATCGGAGAAATCATCACGCCCGTTTCCTTTTCCACAGCGAGCGCTACGGCATTGAAGAAAAGCTCGAGCCGCCAAATCGTATCTGGATCGGGATCCCCGATGATCGGCAACGCCCTGCGCTTCTCTTTGTCGACGATGTAGGGCTCAAGCAAATCCAAGTCACCCTTATTATCCCAGGTGCCATGGGTATCCTGCGCCCGCCATATTTTGATCAGCTCCTTCACGAAAGGCGCTTGCGCGGCCGGATCACTTTCTTTTGCCAACGCGACTTCAGCCATCTCAGCCTCACTCATCGAAATCGAAGCTCCTCTCCTTGCCCTTTGCTAAGGCCTTGCGCAGCCATGGGGGCGGCGTACCCTTCAAAACATCCTCGAGCTTCACCAAAAGATCCGAGATTTCTTCCGGCTGATTGACCTTCATCGGATGGATGTTATTTGCCACGACCCGCGCCGCGCCGGATCCGCCGATAGCCGCAACATACAAAATCGCACAATCCTTGATGGCTTCAATCTTCGGCGCGAGTTTGTCTTCGTTGCCATCTTCCTTGAGGTCCCCCTCAAATTGAATGGCTTCCAGAAAACGATGGCCTTCCGGCCCGATCTCATAGATCGCAATGTTCTTGGCCCAGCCAAAGTGCGCATCCACACGCTTCAGATCCTGGGTTGCAAATGCGATTTTCATTAAACCTCTGCCTCTCCTTTGGCGCTAATGGGTGGACGCCGTGGCGGCGGCCTCGATTGACAATCCACTTGGCGTCCGCCAAGTGTCGGGAGTCGGCTCGTGATGTTCCTCGGCATCGGCGATAATCAGATTGCTGAGATCGAAAATCAGGTCCCGTGTGCCGCGGTATCCCACAGAGACAAGGTGCCCTGCTCCCAATCGGTCGAACATGGGCAGTCCCATGCGATAGAATGGGATCTTCAAACGCTCCGCCGCTTGGCGGCCGTGAGAGTGTGTAATCAGGAGATCGCAGCCCTTCTCCTTTGCGAGGGTCTCAAGATCCTCCAAATCACCAATAAGCACTTCGTCCGTGGGGACACGCTCAAGGACAGGGGACTCGGTCGTCGTCACTGTAACTGCGACCTTAGCGCCCATCTCATGCAACATGCTGCTGATATCGAATAGCAAGTCAGGCTCGGCCCCGATGGCGAGCTTGCGCCCCCCAATGTGGAAATGACCATCGAGCATCGCGTCAACAAGCTGTCCACGCTGGCGGCGGTACTTAAGTGGAACCGGGTTACCGCTGATCGAGCTCAGGAACATCATAAAATCATCATTGGGAGCAAGGCCGCAAAGACGATCCCAGAGTTTATACGGGATGCCCGCTTTCTTCTTCATCGCTTCCGCGGCACGGCGCATTTGCTCACCGATCGCGATCGTCCAGGACGCATAACCCATGGTCGCGACCTCTTCGACGCCGATGCCGCCAATCGTCGTCGGCGTGAACTCATCAGGAATATGCCCATCGAGCGATCCGCCAAGGTCGGGAAGAAAGGAAGGTTCCAGCCCGAAATCCTCGATGATCGTGCGCAACTCGTCGATATCACCTGGCGTCAGATGGCACCCCGGCAGAACATTGACGCGGGTAGCATCCCGCCGCGCCAAATTGCTAGGCGTGTCAACAAGCACCTCGACCATGCGGGCAACAGTCTTCTCCCAACCATCTTGAAATGCGTCCTTGAAATCGGGGGTGGACACATACACTAAGGGAAACTCTGCAAGCACCGGATACTTTTCACGAATGAGCCTGATATATCCCTCAACGTCATCGCCCTTGGTTTCCGTCACGCCTGTTGAGCAAATTCCGATGAGTTCTGGCTTCGCCCTGTTGTAGATATTGAGGATGGCCTGCTCGACGTTCTCAAGACCCCCAAGGACAGTCGCAACTTCACTCATTGCCGTTGTCTGCAGGGGAATCGCCTCTTTGAAATGGCGCACAAACAGAACCAGACCAAACGACGTGCAACCTTGCGATCCATGCAGCAGCGGCATAGCCCCGCGCAGCCCCATGAAGGCCAGTGCTCCACCAATCGGCTGGCTCATCTTCAACGGATTGACCGCGCAGGCTTTCTTACCGATAGTGATTTTCGCCATCAGCTTTTCACTCCGCAGCGGCAAGGACGGGAACGTCGGCCGCCTCGGCGACAACAGGCAAGCTTGCCAAGATTTCTTCAATCCTTACGCTGCAAGCGCCACATCCCCCCGAAGCATTCGTCTGTTCTCTAACACCTTCCACGGTCGTCAATGCGTGGGCGCGGACCGCATCTTCGATCGTGCCGAGATCAACGCTTTTGCAATTGCATATTTTCTTAGCGCGTCGCGCCTTTTCAGCGAGTTCCGGATTAGCCGCCAGCGCCGCCGCTTCCGCGTCGAGTTGAGCAATCGCTTTCGCCTGCCAGCTATTCTCTGGATTGTCCCACGGCGCAGGCTTGCGCACCTGTTCCCAAATCGGATTGAACAGCGCTTTATCAATCTCTTCAACCAACTTTACCATACCAACATAGCCCATATAGGCGTGATGGCGTTCTTGGTTGATATCGAGCCACGGCATCGAAGCTTTCAATGCGATGAATTGGGAGCGGCCGCCCGAAAGCATGATGTCAGCCCGCGCATCCTTGAGCATCTTATACATTTCGCGCGGGGTCATATCGTCGATCATATGGGCATCCTGGCCCATGAGCTCCTTGATCCGCTCCTTGTCCTCTTTGGTGGACTTTTTGACACTTGTGCCGACAAGCTCAAGTCCAGCTTCCTGCAGCGCGGCAAGAACGGACCAAGATTTGACGCCCCCGGTAATAAGCAAAACTTTCTTACCCTTGAACCGTGGCTTGTAAGGCTCGATGGCAGCCCAGGCCCGGGCTTCTTCGCGTGCAATCACCGCTTCGGTCCGGCCGATCAGCTCGTCGGGGGCGCCCCTTTCCACCAGCAATCGGGCGATCTCCCGAAGGGAATCGCTCGAATCGGAAATTCCATAAAATGAACCCTCGAAATAGGGAATACCGTAACGCTCCTCCATTTTGCGCGCGACATTGATCATCGCTTTGGAGCAGACCATCATCGAAGCTCGGGCTCGGTGAGAGTAAGCGACCTCCCGGTACTTCCCATCACCTGAGATGCAGGAGAGAATACGAATCCCCAACTCGTCGAGAAGAGGTTTGACCTGCCACAACTCGCCGGAAAGGTTATACTCTCCGATAATGTTAAGATCATAGGGAGTTGTGTAATCGGGCTCTTCTGTTCCGATCACATGCTCAAGAATGGCTTCTCCGGCGAGCTTATTGCCAAGATTCTTAGGCCCGACGAAGCCAGGTGAGTTGATGGGGATAACCGGTTTGCCAAATTTTTCCCGAGCTGCTTTGCAGACCGCATCGATATCATCCCCGATCATTGCGGGAACGCAGGTCTGGTAAACAAAAACAGCCGGCGGATCGTATTTTTCAATGATTTCCTTAATTGCTTTATAAAGCCTCTTCTCGCCACCAAACACGACATCGGTTTCATTGATGTCGGTCGTAAAGCCTGTCCGCCAGATATTCGAGCCGGACGATTTCGCGCCCCGGTTATCCCAAGAGTTCCCTTCGCAGGCAATCGGACCGTGGACGAGATGAGCGACGTCGGTCAGGGGTTGCAGAGCGATTTTCGCTCCATCAAAGGCACACCCGCCGGCCGCCCCGCCCGGCTGCAGCTGTTTCGTGCAACCCTTTTTACGCTCGGCTTCGGATTTGTTCGCGTTTTTACCGCACCCCGGCTCATTGAAAACAGCTTGAATCGTGGACGATAGCGAACTCATGAGACACTCCTATCTGGCTAGCCAGGAGCTCACGACGTTCTTCCGAACGTCACCTTCCGGTAGATCTTAGAAGGTCGGAGCGGCCGCTATTCTCGGATGGGTTACCGTTAGCGACCGCTCGCCATCTATCTCGCCTCGTTCCTTAGCGAATAATGTCGTAGCTATAGTCGGTCTTGGCCGGAACGATCGTATTCTTGTCGATCTCGTCGAAGATCTTGTCGAGGATCCACACCAACACATTCATACTGCCTTGGTAGCCCCACACCGGATAGCGATGGTGGTGGTGACGATCAAAGACGGGGAAGCCGATCCGGATCAGCGGCGTGCCGGTATCGCGCTCCAAATATTTTCCGTATGTGTTACCGATCAGGAAATCCACCGGTTCGGTAAACAGCAGCGACCGCATGTGCCAGAGGTCGCGTCCGGGATAAACATGGCAATTGCTTCCGAAAGGCGAGCTATCGAAAAGCGCTTGGACCTTTGCGTCCCAGGCTTTCCCGCCATTCGTGGCTAGGACGTGGGTCGGTTCAGCACCGAGCTCAAGCAAGAATCCCGCAAGTCCGAGGCAAAGATCTGGATCACCATAGATGGCGAACTTCTTACCGTGGATGTGGGCGCTCGAGTCGGCGATCGCGTCAACAAGCCGGCCCCGCTCCCTCGCCAAAGCTTCCGGAATGGGCTTGCCGGTAATCCGCGAAATTTCCATGAGGAATTTATCGGTCGCGGTCACACCCACGGGATGATTGAACGCAACGACCTCATGGCCGTGAGCTTGGATCAGAGGAAGGGTCTTCTCGGTGCAGAATTCCTGCATGGAGATGGTTGCCTTCGCATGAATTGAGTTGGCCGCTTCTTCAAGCGTCGTACCGCCATCATACATCCGGAATTCACCATCCGTGGGTGTATCCCAAACATCGCTGTTGTCGCAGAGAATGGTGTATTCCACGCCCATCAGGTCGAAGATCCGCTTGACCTCACGGAGATTACCAACCGTGTAGCCATCGAATCCACCGATGAAATTTATTTTATCGTTGGGCTGCCGCTCGAGCTTTGGCGCTGTGCCGGCTTTGCCGTCCCAGAAATGCTCGAAAATCCCCTTCAACACATTGTCGTAGCCGGTTATATGGCTGCCGACAAAGGCAGGGGTATGGGCGAATGGCACGTCAAAGTCCGCTGGGACCGACCCCTTCTCTTTCGACGTCTTAATGAAAGCGTTGAGGTCATCTCCGATGACTTCCGCCATGCAGGTGGTCGAGACGGAAATCATTTTGGGCTTATACATATTGTAGGTGTTGGCGAGGCCATCGATCATATTGTTGAGGCCGCCGAACACCGCTGCGTCCTCGGTCATCGAAGAGGAGACGCAGGAACTCGGCTCCTTGAAATGCCGGGAGAAATGGCTGCGGTAATAAGCGACGCAGCCCTGCGATCCGTGAACGAACGGTATTGTTCCTTCAAAGCCCACTGCGGCGAAGACAGCGCCTAGCGGCTGGCACGCTTTCGCTGGGTTGACGGTCAGCGCCTCCCGAGCGAAGTTTTTTTCCTTATATTCCGGTGTCTTGGCCCATTCGCGAACCCGCTCGACCTCAGCCGGATCACGTGGATTCTCGAACATCTTCTTCTTGTTCGCCAGCATTTGCTGATATTCCGGACCACGGAATAGCTCGAAGTGATCGAGCACGTGTTCGGCATTCTGGGTCATTCTCAAGCCCTTTTTGAATCTACGATCTCATCATGGGAGCTGGCTCCTCCAATCGCGGAAGAGCCAGCAGATAATGTTTACTCCGCAGCGATCAGTTCCGGCATTGGAGCGGTCTTCCAGGGAGCTTTCGCCATCTTCCAAATCGGAGCGTTGATGGCCATGTCCATGTCACGGGCGAAGATCGCAAAACCGTCGTAGCCGTGATAGGGTCCCGAGTAGTCCCAGGAATGCATCTGCCGGAAAGGCACACCCATCTTTTGGAAGACGTATTTCTCCTTGATCCCCGAACCGACTAAGTCGGGCTGGATCTTTTCGACGAATTTCTCAAATTCATATCCAGTCACATCGTCGTAGATCAGCGTGCCGTCCTTGACGTAATGCTGGGCCGTACGCTGATAGTCGTCATTATGGCCAAACTCATAGCCGGTTCCGACGACCTCCATGCCGAGATCCTCATAAGCGCCAATCACGTGACGCGGACGAAGACCGCCAACAAACAGCATGACTGTCTTGCCTTCGAGGCGAGGCCGGTATTTCGCAATAACGGCATCCATCAAGGGTTGATACTTCGCGATGACACGCTCGGCACCCTCTTTGATTTTGTCGTCGAAGTAGCCCGCAATCTTGCGGAGGGACTCCGCGATCTTCGAGGGTCCGAAGAAATTATATTCGCACCACGGAATACCGTATTTCTCTTCCATGTGGCGGGAAATGTAGTTCATCGAACGGTAGCAATGGAGAACGTTGAGTTTAGCTTTGGGCGTCGCCTCGAGTTCGGCCAAGCTGCCGTCTCCAGACCACTGTGCGATAACCCGGAGCCCCATTTCCTCGAGCAGGATACGGGAAGACCATGCATCGCCGCCGATGTTATAGTCACCGATGATAGCAACGTCATAGGGCGTTGGCTCGAAGCGGGGCGGCGTGTCCGGGTTAATCTTGTCAAAAACCCAATCCCGAATCGCGTCGTTGGCAATGTGGTGGCCAAGCGATTGGGACACACCGCGGAAGCCCTCACAGCGGACAGGAACGATGGTCTTGCCCTCATATTCCTTGGACTTCTGTTTGGAAACCGCCTCGATATCATCGCCGATCAAACCGATCGGGCATTCCGACTGAACCGTGATGCCGTTGTTCAGCGGGAAAAGCTCCTGGATTTCGTCCATGATCTTGGCAAGCTTCTTGTCGCCGCCAAAGACAATGTCTTTTTCCTGGAAATCCGAGGTAAATTGCATGGTCACGAAGGTATCAATTCCGGTCGTGCCGATATAATAATTGCGTCTCGCGGCCCAGGAATATTGGCCACAGCCAACAGGTCCGTGGCTAATATGGATCATGTCCTTGATCGGACCCCAGACCACGCCTTTCGACCCGGCGTAGGCGCAGCCGCGGATCGTCATAACCCCCGGGATAGACTTGATGTTGGATTTGACGCCGCAGTCGGATTTCCCGGCTTCATGCACATTGAGGTGCTTGGCGCGTCTTTTAGCGGTCTTTTCCGGATAGACCTTCAAGACCTCGTTGATCAGCTCTTTGTTGCGGGCTTTGATTTCCGCAATGCTCTCTGTTTTCGCCAAGCTCATGGCG
>Ga0335081_10002015_pt1 | contig 32097 bp, 26 predicted proteins | sample Lox_Sample_35_FD_206713 | JGI IMG/M metagenome (GOLD analysis project Ga0335081, IMG submission 206713) | Soil microbial communities from Loxahatchee National Wildlife Refuge, Florida, United States - Lox_Sample_3.5 | ecosystem: Environmental > Terrestrial > Soil > Wetlands | place: USA...
ACCAGGCGCCAGCGCTCGCCGCCCTCGCCTGAACGCCCAAGTTCACCAAAAATGTAGTGACGACTTTTCGGCTAAGGCATTGATTAGCCTGGATCGCACTCCCGACTTTGCGCAAGTTGGGCTAGTTTTGTGTCTCACCACCGGGGTGCAGTCCAGCCCCCTCCCTGTAAAATACAGGCGATTTACAGGGCGCCGATGTATGCCAAATACAGGAAAAGCCATTGAAACAGCGAAGGAAAAGGCGCGCCGGCCGAGCAGGCGAATAACAGGACCGGAACAGGGAACGGAAACAGGAAGAACAGGGCGATGAACAGGACGATCGCTCCTGTTTCGGGCGGGCGCATTCCCGGCTTCCTATTTCTGCCCCGCCAATCGCCCAACCCGCGCAACGACGAAATCACATCCTTCGGCGACCAGCGCGCTCGAAAAGCAAAGCGCGCCCGAAGCGGCAGCTCCGGACGCGCGAATGTCACTCTGCACTTAATGCCATGCGCCGTTCGTGCGGGAAACGCAAGCGGGATTTGATCTATCCCCGATCTATCCCCGCTATTCACGGTGGCAACCGCCGCGACGGGCCCTATCGTAAGCACACGAGTTGTCCGGATCAGGTAGCACCCGAGTTGTCCGGTTGGGGCGATGCGACGGGCAGCGTTGCTACACCACCGCAGGATGCAGAGGCTCGAGGAAGTCTCGAGCCTTCGGGATCGGGGCGAGCTGTCGATGACGGAGGCGGGCGAGCTTGCTGGGATGTCGGCGCCGCGCTTGTCTGTCCCGGCCGCCTTGGCTAGATACACGGTACGACCCGAGGGCCTCAGCGCCCTTCGCCCCGACGGAGAGGTGGCAGAGTGGTCGATCGCACCGCACTCGAAATGCGGCATACGGGCAACCGTATCGGGGGTTCGAATCCCTCCCTCTCCGCCACTCCGTCATGGTCCGATCATGGACCTCAGCGCGGGCAGACGCCGTTCCGGGCGCAATTGCGCTGGACACCCGGCTGCGCCCAGACGTTGCGCTGCCGTTGCGCGGAATTGACGAGCGACTGTCCGGTCCAGTTGCGGTTGCCGGTCTGGCAGTTGATGCAGTTCTGCGCTTGCGCGGAGGCGGCAAGGCCGGTCGCGATGGCGGCGGAGAAGGCGGCGAGAAGCATGAGCTTGCGCATGATGGTGGTCCCTTCCTCTGTGAGCGGCGGTCCGTGGCGCCGCCGTACAAACCAAGACGGCCATGGTTGGATTTTTTGTCGGTCGGCGATCATTATTTTGGGGCGATGCAGGATGATCGGACGACGCGGCAGCGTAAAACGCACGTGATGCCTGCCTTGCCGCGGGCATCACGTCTTTCTTTCCTGCGTGCGGCAAAGACGCGGACGGCACCGAAACTCGGGCTTGCCCGCGTTTCGCGGATCACGAGGGATGAAAGTCGGGTAAACCCGACTTTCAGTGACGCGCCTGGTTTGTTGCGATGCCGTCAGCCGCGCACCGCGGCCACGGCCGCGGGCACGTTGATCCGCCGACCCCGAATGGCCGGGGTTATGATCTCCCGCTTGAGATTCTGCAGATAGTTGTGAATGCGGCTGGTCGACTGCGCCGTCGCGGGCGATGCCAGCATGGCGGCCGCAAGAGCGATCGCCGCAAGGGTCATGGTGCTGCGCATGGGTCTATTCCTTCCTCTGCTGACGGGCGTTGCGGGTCTATCCCGCGCCCTCGCCAGGGAAGACGGACGCCGGCGACATTTTGCCGACGAATTTTTTGTCGCGGAGGCCGGGGCGAATTCCGATTGAGCCGTCGCCAATCTGAGGTCATCCTATGGATTTCCGGGCACGCCTCGAATTGTGATCTCTGGGTGATCCACCATGACGGCGGGCGCAAACGCCGACGACCAGACGCTGGTTCGCGCCGTGCTCGCCGGCGACGCGGCGGCGGCCGAGCGATTCTTGCGCGCGATTGCGGATGCCGTCTGGTCGAGCTGCCGCCGGCTGACGCGCGACGAGGGCGAGGCGCGCACCGCCTTTACGGACGTGCTCACGGCCTTGCGGGCGGACGGCTTTCGCCGTCTTGCGGCCTATGACGGCCGCAGCCGGCTCGCGACCTTCATCGAACTTTTCGCCCGCGACCAGCTCGCGCAGCGTCTCGTAAGCCTCCTGCGCGAAGACGCAGCGCGCGGGTGGCGTGCGTTCGAGGGCTTCTTTCAGGCCGACATGCGGCGGATCATCCAGCGCCGCCTGCCCGGGCTCGCCAATGACGACGTGCGCCGCGACGCCTACCAGGAAATCTGCCTCGCCCTCGTCGCCGACGACTATCGCCGGTTGAAGGCCTATGCGGGTGCCGGCAGCTTCACGGGCTTCGTCCTGCACACGATCGACCGCGTGCTGGTCGATTTCATTCGCACCTTCAGCAAGCGCCGGCGAATGCCGGCCGCGATCGCCCGCCTGCCGATGCTGGAGCAGGAGATTTTCCGCCATGTCTTCTGGCAAGGCGCGGCCGCCGATGCCGGCAAGCTGGCGGCGGACCTCGCGCGCCGGGTCGATCCGCCGCCGTCCAGTGCCGATGTCACGGCGGCGCTGGAGCGGGTCAAGAAAGCGCTGCCCAAGGATCACGATGCCGCCGCGTCCGTCGCTCCTCGGTTCGTGTCGCTGACCGATGCGCCCGAGCTTCTGGAGGGCGGTTCGGAGAATGTCCCGGCAATTGCGTCGCCCGAGGAGACGGCGATCGCCGCCGAAAGCGAGGGCCTCTTGTCGGTTGCGACCGGCGCTTTGCGCGAGGTCGCGGCCACGCTGCCGGAGGTGGAGCGCCTCTATCTCCAGATCGCGCTCGGCGGCGCCGAGCCCTTGCCGGCGCGCGAGGTGGCGCGACTGATGAGCCGGCCCGTGGAGGAGATCTATAAGCTCAAGCAACGCACCCTCAAGGCGCTGAAGGATGCGCTGGAAGATCACGAGGCGGTCAAAAAATGGCGTGCGTCCGTCTAAGGTTTCGTCAGGCTGAAGGTGCCCATGCGACCGCGGCGTCGCGGCTCGCGGGGCTACCTAAGCCTTTGACTTCGCTTACGGATCGCACTGTGCCTCATTCCCAGGGAGCCTGCGTGGCGTGACCGACCGTGGCAAACCGCATGATCCGACGTCGCTGTTCGAGGCGCTCCTCGGCGACAGCGGGGTGCCGCTTGCGCAGCCGGTACCCATCGATGCGGAGCTGCTGGCCGAGCTTTCGCGGCGATTGCGCGCGGGTGCACCGTCCATCGAGGAACTCGACCCCGGAGACTGGATCCGATTGCTAGCCGCCTATCTCGACGGCGGCCTCGATGACGACGCGAAAAGCCGGCTGGAGACGCGGATCGCCGCATCGCCCGAAGCATTGCAGGATCTCTTGGCTGCCCGCGCCCATTTGGATGCAACGGCGAGCCATCGCAAGTCGGCACCCAGCGAGCTCGTGGATGCCGCCATCGCCGCATGGTCGAAAGCCAGCGCGGACGCTGTGCGGCCAGCCGATGTCATTCCGTTCCGCGCCGCCGGGCGCGACAAACGCCAGGGCCCCGCCCCGCCGCCGTCGCTCCCCCTCGTCGATTCGTTTCAGCTCCTGGCCGCCGCGAGCGGCACCGAGCATCAGGCGATCCTGTGCCGCAGCCAAAGCGGGCTGTGGACGCTGGAAATCTTCGTCGGCACGTCGGAGCTGGATGCAAGCGAGGGACGTGGCTATCTGCTGCTGACCGTGCATCCGGATCACCGCGCCAGTTACGAAGGGCTGACGGCGCGCGTTTTCGTCACCATCGACGGCGAGGAAAGGGTGCTCGCCGAGGCAACGATCCGCGATGGCGAGGTCTACGCCGATGTCTCGCTGCGCGGGCTCGATCTGTGGACGCGCGACGCCGTCAACGTCGTCTTCAGCCACGGCCAGCCAACGTCCTGATCGGTCGACGCCATGACCTCTGCCGCCTGGATGCTCGTGACCAATGCCGGCGCGACCGGCATGGCGGTCGCGCTCACGGCGCGCATCGGCGAGGGGACGCGCGGCAACGCCGTACGCCGCATCGGCGTGCGCGACGGCAGCGCCGATATCCGCATGTCGGCGGAAATCGGGACCCGGCTCGCCTACGACATCCTTCATCGCGAGAAGTATCTCGATCGGCAGGTCGTCGCCACCTTCGAGGCCGGCTCAAGTCTTGCCAACGTGCACGGTCGCAGCGCCGAGCTTGCCTTTGCGATCGCCTTCGCGCTCGCCGGCGTCCGTGCCGCCCCGAGCGGTCGGCCGAATGGATATCCATCGGTTGCCGCAACCGGCATGCTCGGCGACGACGGGGCGATCCAACCGGTCGAGCAACTGGCCGAGAAGGTCGCTGCCGCGCTCGACGCCCTGCCGGCGGACTCAGCTGTCCTGTTTCCGGCCCGCAACGCCGACGATCTGCCGGCTGACATCCGACGGCAGGCTGCCGCGCGGCGCATCGCCCTCATGCCGAGCGCGCGGCTCGAAGAGGCGCTGCGGCACCTCGGCCTCGCCATTTCCCAGACTTGGCTCGATTCCCCGTTTCGCGGCCTCGAACCATTCGAGTTCAGGCACTCGGCGATCTTCTTCGGACGCGAGAAGGAGATCGACGACATCCTCTCGCTGTTGCGGCGTCGCGCCGACAAAGGCCCGGGAACCGTCCTGGTGCAGGGGCCGAGCGGCAGCGGCAAGTCGTCGTTGGTGCTGGCCGGCGTGCTGCCGGCACTGATGCGGCGCGGCGCACACGCCGGCGATGCGAGCCGCTATCGCTGGGGCGTGCTGCGCCCGCGCGACGCCAAGCCGGATGTCGATCCGGCGCGCGAGCGCCAGGGGTTCGTCCGGGCGCTGCAGGGTGCGTGGTGTCACGACGAGCCCGGCGGCATTCCGGCACGCCTGCGCATCGCCGATCCGGTCGGCCGGCTCGATGCGGATTCATTGCTCGCTTGGCTCGATGCGCGATATGCGCAGGTCGATGACGGCGCAAGATCCAGGCCGGCCGGCGAAGCGGATCGTGCAGTCGGGGGCATCCGCTACGTCCTGGTCCTCGATCAGCTCGAAGAGTGGTTCGCGGCTCCGTTCCAGTCCGCGACCGTTGCTGAACTGTGCGATGTCCTGGCGCGCCTCGCCGCGCGCGGCGTCTGGCTGATCGCCACCCTGACGAATGCTGCCGTTCCACGTATCGCCGCGCACGCTGCCCTTGCGGCGAGCTTCGGCATCGAGGGACAGTATGCGTTGAGCCAAGGGCCGGGCCCCGCCAATCTCGATGCGGTCATCCGCGCGCCCGCCAAGGCCGCGGGCCTGCGGTTCGAGACCGGTCTCGACACCGAGATCTTTGCCGCCGCGAGCGGCGGCGGCGCCGACGTGCTGCCCCTGATCGAGCTGCTGCTCACCGAGCTCTACGAACGGCGCGATCCCGCGCGCAACGAGTTGCGCATGGCCGACTATCGCGCGGTCGGCGGGCTCGACGGCGTCGTCAGCGCGCGCGCCGAAGCGGTCCATCGACAATGCTCGGCTGCCGAGCAGTCGAAGCTGCCCGAGCTTCTGTGGACGCTCGAGACGACCGGCGCGTTCGTACCGGCGCACCATGCGTCGGGCAGCCCGATCCAGGCGCTGGTTGCCGCTTTCGTCGCCAAGCGACTGCTGGTGCAGGATCAGGGCGCGCTGGGCTTCACCCGCGTTCGCGCCGCGCACGAGGCGCTGCTGCGCCATTGGGCGCGCGCGGTCGAGCACCGCCGGCAGATCGAAAGCGACATTCGCCTGTGGCTCGACCTCGTCCGCGAGTCTGGCCAATGGGCGCGCGGCGAGCGCGCGCTCATTCCCTCCGGCCCGCAGTTGCGCGCTGCGACATCGCTCGTTGCCCGCTGCCAACCGCTCTGGACCATCGGCGACCGGCCGGTGCTCGACTATGTGGAAGCCTCGGCAGGCCAGCACAGCCGGCGGCGCATGTTGCGCTATGCCCTCATCGGCCTTCCGATCGTCATTGCTGGGGCCTCGGGCGCGGTGGCGGCATACAATTACGTCGAGCGTCTTCATGTCACCAAGATCAAGTTCGACGATATCGCGGTGCCCGCGCCCAATTTCGTGGTCGCGGCCGAGCCTTACCTGCACGACAAGGGAATCTCGGTCGCCAATCGCACGCCGGAAAGCTCCGTCATCGTCATCCGCAGCAACCTCGGCCTCTACAACGGACGCGGTGCGAAGCCGACCTGGAGCGAGAATTTCCTGACCCAGGACGTGCCCGATGAGACGGCGCCGGTCAGCTACACGCTGGTGTTCGCGCGGCCGGTGACGGGCGTGATCCTCCGCCGCGCCGCGCTCTTCGCAGCAACCGATAGCGGCGTCAGCCATCCGGCCTGGCAGGCGCACGCCTTCGACGCAACCGGCCGTGAGGTCGCGAGCGCCCAGGAGGCGCTGATCGCGGCGTTTCGCGATGTACCGTCGGCGAGCCATGTGCTCGACGGTCCCGACAATCGCCTCATTCGCAAGATCGTGATTTCCTCGGACTATCGGCGCGGCGGCCGCCCATTCGCCGGATTTCACGCGGTCCTGATCAACGAGATCGATCTGGTGCACTGAAGGCGTGGCCGCCGTTTACAGCTCGGATGCTTTCGTTGCGGCGCTACTGCGGCCCGCGTTATTGACATGACGCGGAGCGCCGCCGGGACTTGCTCATGCCTCGCCTCGGTTTCCTCATCAATCCGATCGCCGGCATGGGCGGCCGGGTCGGCCTCAAGGGGACCGACGGCGTCGCGGCGCAGGCGCGTGAGCTCGGTGCCGAGCCGACCGCCAATGCGCGGGCGCTCGACATGCTGCACGCATTCAAGCGCGAGCTCGAGGGCACCGCCCATGCGCCGGCGATCGAATGGCTCACGGCCGGCGGCGCCATGGGCGAGGATGCGTTGCGGGCCGCAGGGTTTGCGCCGCTCACGGTCGTGCATACCCCGGCAGCCGAGCCCTCGGCGCGCGACACCCAGGCCGCGGTCGCGGCGTTTCTCGCCGCCGCTGTCGACCTCGTCCTCTTCTGCGGCGGCGACGGCACCGCGCGCGACGTCTGCGCCCTCACGGGCGAGGCGACGCCCGTGCTCGGCATTCCGGCCGGGGTGAAGATGTATTCCGGCGCCTTCGGCGTCACGCCGGCGCGCACCGCCGAAATCCTCGCCCGCTGGCTCGCGGGCGACATCGGGCTCGCCACGGTCGAGATCGTCGACCTCGACGAGGACAAGTATCGCCGCGACGAGTGGGCGGTGCGGCTGTACATGTCGGCGCGCGCGCCGCTCGAGCCGACCTACGTGCAATCCGCCAAGGCGCTGATCTCCGGCCGCGACGAGGACGCCGTCAAGGACGACATCGCGGAAGCGCTGCGCGAGGAGATCGCGGCGCGGCCGGGCACGCTTTTTCTGCTCGGCGCCGGCAGCACCGTGCAGGCGGTCGCGCGCGCCTTGCACGTGGACAAGACCTTGCTGGGCATCGACGCCGTCGTCGACGGGAAAGTGATCGCCGCCGATCTCGCCGAGCGCGACCTGCTCGCATTGCTCGACCGCTATCCCGAGCGCAGGCTCGTGCTCAGCCCGATCGGCGCGCAGGGATTCGTGCTCGGCCGCGGCAACCAGCAGCTCAGCCCCGCGGTCATCCGCCGCATCGGCGCCGCAAACATCATGGTGTTGGCGACGCCGGCCAAGCTTGCCCGTACCCTGGTGCTGCGATTCGACACCGGAGATGCCGCGCTCGACGCCGACTTGATCGCGCGTCATTTCTTCGAGGTGATCGTCGGCTATCGTCGCACCCGGCTGGTGAAGGTCTCGGGTTGATGAAAGAATCGTATGCACTGAGGCGCCGCTGCTACCCTCCCGCCCGTTGGCGGGGAGGGTCGAGCGACGCAGCGAAGCTGCGGAGCGAGGGGTGGGGGGACTACGCTTGCTCCGAGTTTGCGATAAGCGCTCCCCCGACTAGCTCCGAGCAAGCGGCGCCCCCCATCCGCCTTCGCCCTTCGGGCTTCGGCGGGACAGGCCCCCTCGCCCGCCGTAGCTTTAGCGAAGGCGGGTCCCCGCCACTCGCTTCGCTCGCGGGGGGAGGGGAACGCAGACGCCGTGCACACGCTGGAACCGGGAGAATCTCATGACCTACGTGCCGCATACCGATCGCGAACGCGCCGCCATGCTGGCGGCGATCGGCGTGGCGCGCATGGAAGATCTGTTCGCGGCCGTGCCGGCCGAGCGGCGTTTCCCCGACCTGAAGCTGCCGCCGCCGGCCTCCGAGCCCGAGATCATGGCCGAGATGGCGGCGCTCGCGGGGCGCAATGCGGCGGCCGATCCGGCGCTGTCGTTCCTCGGCGCCGGCACCTATCACCATTTCCGCCCCGCGATGGTCGACCACGTCCTGTCGCGCAGCGAGTTCTACACCTCCTACACGCAGTACCAGCCGGAGGTGAGCCAGGGGATGCTGCAGGCGCTGTTCGAGTACCAGAGCATGATCTGCCGGCTGACCGGCATGGAGGTGAGCAATGCGAGCCACTACGACGGCGCGACCGCGCTCGCCGAGGCGGTTCTGCTCGCCCTCAATGTCGGCGCCGGCAAGCGCAGCAAGATCGTGCTGTCGCCGGCCGTCCACCCGCAGTATCGCGAGGTGGTGAAGACCTATCTGCGCGGCACCCATGCGGCGACCATCGTCGGCGATGACGACGCGACCGCGGACCTCGCGCGCCTGACGTCGTTGGTCGATCGCGAGACCGCCGCGCTGGTCATCCAGAATCCGAATTTCTTCGGCCAGTGCGAGCCGGTCGAGGGGCTCGCCGAGGCGGTGCATAAAGCGGGCGCGCTGCTGATCGTCGTGACCGATCCGATCTCGCTCGGTCTCTTTTCTCCGCCCGGCGCCTACGGCGCCGACATCGTCGTCGCCGACGGACAGTCGCTCGGCATTCCGCCGTCGTTCGGCGGCCCGCATCTCGGCATCTTTGCGGCGCGCATGGCGCAGGTGCGCCGGCTGTCGGGCCATCTGGTCGGCGAAACCGTCGATGCCGACGGGCGCCGCAGCTATGTGCTCACGCTGGCGACGCGCGAGCAGCATATCCGCCGCGAGAAGGCGACCAGCAACATCTGCACCAACTCCGCCGTCTGCGCGCTCGGCGCCGCCGTCTATCTCGCCACCATGGGCCGGCAGGGCCTGCGGCAGGTCGCGGAGCTCTGTTTCCACAAGAGCCATTACGCAGCTGGCGAGATCGGCAAGCTCAAGGGCTTCGCGGTCAATCCGCAGGCGCCGGCGCAGCCATTTTTCAAGGAGTTCGTGGTGCGGCTGCCGCGCCCGGTGGGCGACGTCGACGCCCACCTGCGCGCACGCGGCATCGTCGGCGGCTACGATCTCGGCCGCGACTACCGGCATCTGCGCAACCACATGCTGGTCGCCGTGACCGAGACGAACACGCGCGCCGGCATCGACCGGCTGGTGGCGGCGCTCGGCGAGGTCGCGGCATGACGCGCGACAAGCATCCGACCGTCTACGAGCTGAGCGTGCCGGGGCGGCACGGCATCGACCTGCCCGCCTGCGACGTGCCGCTCGCCGATCTGCCCGCCGCGCAGTTGCGCGCCGATTGCGGCCTGCCCGAGCTGTCGCAGCTCGACGTGGCGCGGCACTATCTCGCGCTGTCGCAGCGCAATTTCGGCGTCGATTCGGGCTTCTACCCGCTCGGCTCCTGCACCATGAAGTTCAACCCCAAGGTCAACGAGGTCGTCGCCCGGCTGCCCGGCTTCGCCGAGGCGCATCCGCTGCGCGAGCCGCAGACCGTGCAGGGCAACCTCGCCCTGATGCTCGAGCTGCAGCAATGGCTCGCCGAGATCGGCGGCTTCGCGGCGGTGTCGCTGCAGCCGTCCGCCGGCGCGCATGGCGAGTTCACCGGCCTCCTGATGATGCGCGCATATCATCGCGCGCGCGGCGACACCAAGCGCACGCGCATCCTGATCCCTGATTCGGCGCACGGCACCAATCCGGCCTCGACCACCATGGCAGGCTTTTCGGCGGTCGAGCTGCCGTCGGACGCGCGCGGCAATATCGACCTCGAGGCGGTGCGCGTCGCCTGCGACGACACGGTCGCCGGCATCATGATGACCAATCCGAACACGCTCGGCCTGTTCGAGGAAGAGATCGGCGAGGTGGTGCGCCTGGTGCACGCCTGCGGCGGGCTCGTCTATGGCGACGGCGCCAACCTCAACGCGCTCGCCGGCATCGCGCGGCCGGGCGATCTCGGCGTCGACGTGATGCACTACAATCTGCACAAGACCTTCTCGACGCCGCATGGCGGCGGCGGACCGGGCGCCGGTCCGGTCGGCGTGTCGGCGCGGCTCGAGGATTTCCTGCCGGGGCCGATGGTCGCGGCGACGCGCGAGGGCGGCGAGACGCGCTATGCGCTTGAGATGCCGCCGCAATCGATCGGCCGCGTCTCCACCCACTTCGGCAATTTCGGCATGTTCGTGCGCGCCTATGCGTATATCCGCCAGCACGGCGCCGCCGGCCTGCGCGAGAATTCCGAGCACGCGGTGCTCAACGCCAACTATCTGCGCGTCAAGCTGCATCATGCCTTCAAGGTGCCGTACGACCGCATCTGCATGCACGAGTTCGTGTGTCAGGGGGCGGTCGCCGAGACCGGCGTGCGCGCGCTCGACGTGAGCAAGCGGCTGCTCGACTACGGCTTCCATCCGCCGACCAACTATTTCCCGCTCATCGTGCCCGAGGCGCTGATGATCGAGCCGACCGAGACCGAGGCGAAGCCGACGCTCGATGCCTTCGTCGCGGCGATGCGCGCGATCGCCGAGGAGGCGCGGCGCGAGCCGGCGCTGGTCAAGGGCGCGCCGCACCAGACGCCGGTGCGGCGGGTCGATGAGGTGAAGGCCGCGCGCGAGCTCAAGCTCGTAGATCGCACCAGGCCCGTGAGCGATTAGGGAGCGAGCGCACCATGGCCGAGCCCTCTGCCGCAAGCGATCTCAAGCGCACGCCGCTGCACGACCTGCACGTGCGGCTCGGCGCCCGCATGGTGCCGTTCGCGGGCTACGCCATGCCGGTGCAATTTCCCGCCGGCATCATCAAGGAGCACCTGCACACCCGCGCGTCGGCCGGACTGTTCGACGTCTCGCACATGGGTCAAGTCGCGTTGCGCGCGTGCTCGGGCCATGTCGCCGACGCCGCGCGCGCGCTCGAAACGCTGGTGCCGGGCGACATGCTGGGGCTCGCGCCGGGGCGGCAGCGCTATACGCTGCTCACCAACGAGCATGGCGGCGCGCTCGACGATCTCATGGTCTCCAACCACGGCGACCGCCTGATGCTGGTGGTCAATGCGGCGCGCAAGGCGTTCGACGAGGCGCATCTGCGCGAGCGGCTCGCCGACCGCTGCGTGATCGAGCCGCTCCTCGACCGCGCGCTGGTTGCGCTGCAGGGGCCCGCGGCCGAGACCGTGCTGGCGCGGCTCGCGCCCGGGGTGCGCACCATGCGCTTCATGGACGTGCGCGCCATGACGCTCGTCGATGCCATTTGTTTCGTGTCGCGCTCCGGCTACACCGGCGAGGACGGTTTCGAGATCAGCGTGCCGGCGCCGGCCGCCGTGACCCTGTGCGAGGCGCTGCTGCGCGATCCCGCGGTCGCGCCGATAGGTCTCGGCGCGCGCGACAGCCTGCGGCTCGAGGCGGGCCTCTGCCTCTACGGCGCCGATCTCGACGAGACGACGACGCCGGTCGAGGCGGCGCTCGAATGGACGCTTCCCAAGGTGCGCCGGACCGGCGGCGCCCGCGCGGGCGGATTTGCCGGCGCCGACACCGTGCTCGACCAGCTCGCGCGCGGCGCGACCCGCCGGCGCGTCGGCTTGCGCCCCGAGGGACGCGTCCCGGTGCGCGGCGGCGCGCCTCTGTTCGAGACCGAGCCGTCGGCGGCGCCGCTCGGCGTCGTCACGTCGGGCGGCTTCGGCGTGAGCCTCAACGCGCCGGTCGCGATGGGCTACGTGCCGCCCGGCGCGGCCACGCCGGGCACGCGGCTCTTTTCCGAAGTCCGCGGCAAGCGGCTGGCCGTGACGGTCGCCGACCTGCCGTTCGTGCCCGCGCGCTACAAGCGTTGACCCTTTTTCCGGGAGACTGACATGCTCAAGTACACCAAGGACCACGAATGGCTCCGCCTCGACGGCGACGTCGCGACCGTCGGCATCACGCCGCACGCGCAGGAGCAGCTCGGCGACCTGGTCTTCGTCGAGCTGCCGGCCGTCGGCGCGCGCTTCGACAAGGGCGCGGTCGCCGCGACGGTCGAGTCGGTGAAGGCCGCTTCCGAGGTGTACGCGCCGGTCGGCGGCGAGATCGTCGCCGTCAACGACAAGCTCGCGGCGGATCCCGGCCTGGTCAACGCCGCGCCGACCGGCAACGGCTGGCTGTTCAAGCTGAAGGTGAAGGATGCGGGCGAGGCCGCGACGCTGTTGGACGAGGCCGCCTACCAGAAGCTGAGCGCCGCGGAAGCGTCCAACTGACGCTTGCAAATATGCCCACCGGGACACCGCCCTTGGTTGGTGCAGTAAGCTTTTTTAATGGTTCATCAATCGTCGCAGCGCATTAGTTCCATATCAGCATCGACTGCCACTCCAGCGCCTTCTGCCCCCGAGGCGTTTCGGCTTGCAAGCCGATGCGCACTTGGCAAAAGCACCCGGGGACCTGTCGTGACGGCTTCTCATTCCGGAATCGGCGCGGCGCGCCAGACGCGGTATCGATGGGGCATCCGGGAGCGCCTGCTCGGCCTCGTGGCGCTGTTCGTCATCGGCTTCATCATCGTGGTCGGCTTGCTGGACTATCAGCAAGCAGGCGCGCTTACCCAACGTCGCCACCAGGAGCTGCGCGGCCTCATCGAGACGGCGATGAGCCTCGTCCAGGCCCAGTACGCCATGGCGAAGGCCGGGCAGATCAGCGAGGCGGACGCCAAGGCGCGCGCGCTCGAACTGCTCGGCAAGCTCCGCTACCAGGGCGACAACTATTTCTGGGTCAACGATCTGCATCCGCGCATGGTGATGCATCCGATCCGGGCCGACCTCAACGGAAAGGACCTCACCGACTTCAAGGATCCCAACGGAAAGGCGCTGTTCGTCGAGATGGCGAGCACGGTCAAGCGGAACGGCGCCGGAATCGTCGACTACATGTGGCCCAAGCCGGGCTTCGACAAGCCGGTGGCGAAGAGCTCGTATGTCGCGCTGTTCGAGCCCTGGGGATGGGTGATCGGGACCGGCGTCTACAATGACGACATCGTCGCCGAGCGCAATCGCGCCATCTGGTCCGCCGGACTCGCCGCCGTGGTGGTCCTCGCCCTGATCGGCGGAATCGCGCTGTTCGAGGTCACGCGGATCGTGCGGCGCCTGACCTCGTTGAAAACCGCGATGCACGCGCTCGCGGACGGCAACTTCACGGTCACATTGCCGGGTCTCGGCCGCCGAGACGAGATCGGCGACATCACGGGCGCGGTCGAGACGTTCAAGGCCAAGGCGATCGAAAACGCGAGAATCGAGGCGGAGCAGCGCGAGGCCGAGCGCGCCGCCGTCCACGACGAGCAGGAACGCAAGATCAAGGGCGCGATCGAGACATTCCGCGGCTCGATCGATCGGATGCTCAAATCCCTCGCGGAAAACGCGCAGGACATGCACGGCGTCGCCCAGTCGATCAACGGCGTGGCGGCCGAAGCGTCGAATCAGGCCAACGATGCAACCGGGGTCTCGCAGCAGGCGTCGGGCAATGCGCAGACGGTTGCGGCGGCGGCGGAGCAGCTCTCGGCGTCGATCGGCGCGATCAGCCAGCAGGTCGCGCAGGCCGCCGCGGTCGTGCGCGAGGCCGATGCCAAGGCGGACAAGTCGGTCGCCGAGATCGACGGGCTTGCGGCGATGAGCGAGCGCATCGGCGTCGTCGTCAAGCTCATCCAGGAGATCGCCGGGCAGACCAATCTGCTGGCGCTGAACGCGACCATCGAGGCGGCGCGCGCCGGCGAGGCCGGCAAGGGATTTGCGGTGGTGGCCCAGGAGGTGAAGTCGCTCGCCGACCAGACCGCGAAGGCGACGACCGAAATCTCCCAGCAGGTCGGCGCCATCCAGACGTCGACCCGGAGCGCCGTGGAAGCGGTGCGCCATGTCGGCGTATCGATGCGGTCGATCACCGAGGTAACGACGACCATCGCCAGCGCGGTCGAGCAGCAGGGCGCGGCGACGCGGGAAATCTCGCAGAATGCGCAGCTCGCGGCGAACGGCAACGCAACGCTCGTCGCCACCATCGGATCGGTCAACGACGCGGTCAAGCAGACCAGCCAATCGGCGCAGCACGTGTTCGCCTCGTCCGATCGCCTGCGCGAGGAAGCGAGCAAGCTCGGGGACGAAGTCGCCCAGTTCTTCACGACGCTGCGAACCGGCGCGCACGATCGACAGAGGACGCGCGATCGCGACGATGCCGGTGCCGAGCGCGAAGGCGAGGCCCGGGAGCGACGGTCCGCCTGAGCCGATTTGCTATTCTGGAGGCTTCGCCAGCACCGCCAGCGCCGCATCGATATCCGCCGCCGTGTGGTCGGCGCTCATCTGGAACCGGATCTCGTCGTCGCCCTTGGGCACCACCGGATAGTTGAGCCCGGTCGCCAGAATTCCGTTGCGGCGCAGATGCGCGACCAGCGCGGCGGTCTTCGGCGTGTCGCGCACGAGCAGCGGCACCACCGGATGCTCGCCCGGCAAGGTCTCGAAGCCGAGCCGCCCGAGGCCGGCCTTGAAGCGCGCCGTCATGGCGCGCAGATGCGCGAGCATGGCGGCGCCGGCGGCGCTTTCGACCATGTCGACCGCACGATGGGCGGCGGCGGCCTCGGCCGGCGTGATCGGGTTCGAGTAGATGTAGAACGGCGAGGTTTCGCGCAGATAGCGGATGACAACGTCATCGGCGACCACGTAGCCGCCGTTGACGCCAAACGCCTTGCCGAGCGTGCCGACCAAGAGGTCGGCGGGCGGCGCCTGCGTGTATTCCTCGCTGCCGCGTCCGCTCGCGCCGAAGGCGCCGACGCCGTGCGAGTCGTCGACCACGACGATCGCGTTCTCGGCGAATGCCGCGTCATGCGCGCGCGCGAGCGCCATGATCCGGTCGAGCGGCGCGTGATCGCCGCGCATGCTGAAGATGCCGTCGGTCACCACGATCGCCCGCGTGCAGCTCTTGGCGGCGCCGACGAGCGCGCGCTCGAGCTCGCCCATGTCGAGATGTTTGTAGACGTGCTTCTCGGCCGGCCGCGCCAGCGCGATCGCGTTGATGATGCAGTTGTGGTTGAGCGCGTCGCTGATCACGGCGGTCTTGTCGTGGATCAGGGGCGGCAGCGAGCCCATGACGGTCGCATAGGCGGAGGAGAACAGCATGGCGGCCGGCCGGCGGTGAAAGGCCGCGAGCCGCCGCTCCAGCGCGACGTGCGCCGACCAGGTCCCGCTGATGAAGCGCACGGCGCCCGGCCCGGTGCCGCAGGCGGCGGCCGCCCGCTCCTCGGCCTCGATGATGTCGCCGCGCAGCGCCATGCCGAGATAGCTGTTGGAATTCATCCGCAGGAACGGCGTGTCGCCTTCGCCCTCGATCAGGTAGCGCGGTCCGCGCCCGTCGTGCGCCGGGATGACGCCGCGGATCGCGCTTTCCACCCCCTTGAGCCGGCCGCTCTGCGCCATCTCGTCGAGCCGCGCCGCGAGCGTGCGCGTCAGTCCCTGGATCGGCATGCGTGCCTCACGTCACGTTTTTCCCGGCGTCATCTTCGCCCGTAACCGCGCCAGCATCTCGCCCGTCATCGCGGCGAGATCGAATTTTGGCGCAAACCCCCAGTCCTCGCGCGCCGCGTCGGCGTCGATCGAGCGCGGCCACGAGTCGGCGATGGCCTGGCGCACCGGGTCGACCTGGTAGTCGATCGTAAACCCCGCGACATGCTTGCCGATCTCGGCCGCAAGCTGCGCCGGCGTGATGCTCATGGCGCTGATGTTGTAGGCGTTGCGGTAGCGCAGGCGGGCGCTGTCCGCTTGCATCAGCTCGATCATGGCGCGGATCGCGTCCGGCATGTACATCATGTCGAGCTGCGTGTCCGGCCCGAGGAAGCAGCTATAGCGGCCGTAGCGCAGCGCGTGATGGAAGATTTCCACCGCGTAGTCGGTGGTGCCGCCGCCGGGCGGCGCCACATGGGAGATGAGGCCGGGCAGCCGCAGCCCGCGCGCATCGACGCCGAAGCGGGCCGCATAGTAGTCGCACAACAGCTCGCCCGCGACCTTGGTGACGCCGTACATGGTGGTCGGCCGCTGCACCGTGACTTGCGGCGTGTGCTCGCGCGGCGTCGTCGGCCCGAACGCGCCGATCGAGCTCGGGAAGAACACCTGGCAGCGATACTGCCGCGCCACCTCGAGCACGTTGTAGAGGCCGCCCATGTTGATGCTCCAGGCGACGTGCGGCTTCTCCTCGGCCACCGCCGACAGCAGGGCGGCGAGATGATAGATCGTGCCGATGTCGTGCCGGCGCACCAGGTCGAGAATCTGCTGTGGCTGGGTGCAGTCGAGATGCTCGTAGACGCCTTGCGTCAGTTGCCGCGGCATCATGCGCAGGTCGGACGCGATCACGCGCTCGGCGCCGAAATGCTCCCACAGGGCGGGAACGAGCTCGGAGCCGATCTGCCCGAGCGCGCCGGTGACGAGGATCCGCTGCATCGCACCTGTCCGACGTCCGCTTCCCGCCCGAGGGAATGTCATGCCGGTCGCCCGCGATCAATATGCGCTCGCGCGGCGGTCAGAGGCGCCCGCGCTCCGCAGCGTGGCTGCCGCATGGGCGGCTTGCGGCGGGGAAATTCCGTGCCGCAAGTACGCCGTTGAACCGGCTTGATTTTTTTCCGTAAACGCCCCATGTGATGGCCCGAGATTGCGGACTGCGCCGCGCTCGGCGGTGCCCGCTATGCGCCCCCGTTCAATTTGGCGGTTCCGACCGGTTCCGGCGGCGGTCTCAAGTCTTTGCCGGTGTTGGGTTTTTGGCGTTCGGCATACGGCTGGACGCCGGTGAGCTGATGTGATGACGGACATGACCGAAATGTCGCTTGAGTATCGGGTCCGCGAGGAGGCCGAGATTCGTGAACGCCCCGGCCCGACGGCCGCGGGCGGAGCCCAGGATATTGCCGCCCTCAGTGCCGACGAGGCGCCCGAATTGGGCGACGCCGATGCGGTGGACGTTGCGGTATCCGCGCCGGTCCGCCCGCCGGCGCGCACTTTTCGCGACGAGCCGCGCTCGCCCGACCTGATGGCCACCTATTTCCGCCAGATGGGCCGCGCCGAGATGATCACGCGCGAGCAGGAAGTCGCGCTGGCGAAGCGGATCGAGGCCGCCCAGGAGGCGCTCGTCGCCGGTCTCTGCCGCGTCCCCATGCTGATCGAGCGCATCGACCACTGGGGTGCCGAGCTGCGCGACAACCGCCTGCGTCTGCGCGACTTCGTCGACCTGCCGGCGGCGGGCAACGAGCCGCTGCCCGGCGCAGCCGCGTTCGCGGTGCCGCGCCGGCCCGCGCCCGTGGCCGCGGACGTCGCCGAGGAGACCGAGGAGCAGGGCGCTTCGACCGATGACCATGGCGACTTCGCGGCGCGCGAGCAGGCGCTGTTGCCCGCCGTGCTCAAGCGCCTCGACGCCATGGCGGCGCTCGCCGGAGAAATCACGACCCTCAGCCGCAAGCGCATCGCCGCGGTGACGCGCGGCCGCGACATTCTCAAGGCGCGCCGCACCCGGCTCGGTGAGCTCGTCGCGCGCTTCGGCGGCGAGGCCGCGCAGCTGCGCCTGCGCGCCGATCGCGTGGCGGATCTCGTCGCCGCGCTGGAGGAGGAGCAGCGCGCGCTCGCCCATGCCGAGCGCGACCTGCTGCGGCTCGCCGAGCAGAGCCGCGTCACCCGCAAGGAGTTTCTCCTCCGCCACAGCGGTCATGAGCTCGACGCCGGCTGGCTCGAGGCGGTCGCGACGCTGCCCGCCTGGCGCACGCTCGCGCGCCGGCACGGCCCGCGCGTCGCCGAGCTGCGCGGCGAGATCGCCGCGGTCGCGCAGCGGATCGGCCTGCCGATCGGCGAACTGCGCGCGATCGGGGCCGAGATCGGCAAGGCGCGCCGCGAGGTCATGCGCGGTCGCGAGGAGATGGTGCGGGCGCATCTGCCGCTCGTCGTCGCCATCGCCAAGCGCTACCGCCGCAACGGCGCGATGGACCTCCTGGATCTCATCCAGGAAGGCAACATGGGCCTGATGCACGCGATCGAGAAGTTCGACTATCGCCGCGGCGTCAAGGTGTCGACCTATGCGGTGTGGTGGATCCGCCAGTCGATCGCCCGCGCGATCGCCGACCAGAGCCGCACCATCCGCATCCCGGTGCACATGACCGAGGTGGCGGCGCGCGTGCTGCGCGACCGGCGCAAGCTCTATCAGGAGAAGGGGCGCGAGCCGGGCGCCGACGAGATCGCAGTGCGCACCGGCGTTCCGATCGCGCGCATCGAGCAGGTGCTCTCGCTGGTGCAGCAGCCGGCGTCGCTCGACTCGCCGGTCGGCGAGGACGGCGATGCGACGCTCGGCGACCTGATCGCGGCGCCCAACACGGTCGATCCGCACGCGGCGGCCGAGGCGAGCGTGCTGCGCGACGTGGTGAGCGAGGCGATCGGCGGCCTGACGCCGCGCGAGGAGCGCATCCTGCGCATGCGCTTCGGCATCGGCGGCATGGCCGAGCACACGCTCGAGGAAGTGGGCCAGATCTTCGGCGTGACGCGCGAGCGCATCCGCCAGATCGAGGCGCGCGCGCTGATGAAGCTGCGCGACCCGAGCCAAAGCGGCCGGCTCGCGACCTTCGCGGAAGGCTGAGCGTGCACTTCACCCTCCCCTGAAGGGGGAGGGTCGGCGAGCGTAGCGAGCCGGGGTGGGGTGACGGCGCCTCAGCCACCCCACCCCGCTCGTCTTCGCTTCGCGAAGTCGAGCGACCCTCCCCCTGCAGGGGAGGGTAAAGGCGCACGCCTTGCTCACCTTCATACGCAGCCCGCGAATGCCGCCATGACCTCGGCCAGCATTTTCTCCTCCTGGCCGGCGTAGCGGGTCGAGAAGTGAAACGGCTCGATCCGCCGCGCGCCGGCCGCACGGGCGATCTCGCCTGCCGCCGTCGTGGTCAGATGCGCGCGCGCGGCCGCGAGCGCCGCATCGGCCTGGGCGAAGGCCGCCTCGATGAACAACAGGTCGGCGCCGCGGGCGAGCGTGATGATCGCGGCGCGGTTGGCGGGCGTGTCGGCCGCGTCGGTCGCGTAGGCGATCTTCTGCCCGGGCGTCAGCGTCACGAGATCGCGCAGCGCGCCGAGCGGCGTCGTCGCGCCGGAGGCCGCGGCAAGCGCGATCGGAAAGTCATCCGGCCGCCCCGCGATCACCGCCTGCTTGAGATCGCGCAGCCAGGGGCCGACCGCCAGCCCGCGTTCGACCAGGCGGTTCTTCCACACATTGACGTGCCGCGCTTCCTCGAGCGCGAAGGCGAGGCAGGGGATGCGATGGGCGAGGACGGCCGTGGAAATGCGGAACGTCGCTTCCGCGTGTACGACCGCATCGCTCAGGCGGCCGTCGCCCACCTCCTCGGGCGCAAAAGCGCGCTTGAGCCGAAACCTGACGGTCCGCGTCGCAAGCGCCGCGTCGATCTCGGTGACCGTGAAGACGAGGTCGCACGCATAGCCGACGGCGAGGTTCCACTGATAGGCGTGCAGCTTGTGGCCGACCTGGTCGATCAATCCGGCCGGGCCATGGAGGCCGATCTCCTTCTCGCGTCCGACCGAGAGGCGCAGCAAGCGATCGAATCCGACGAAATGGTCGATGTGGGTGTGCGACACGAACACATGGTCGAGACGCAGCACGTCGCGCGGCGACAGGGCCGAGATGTCGCCGAGGTCGAACAGGATCGCGCGCCTCTCGAACAGCGTCTCGACGTAGAGCGCCGGATCGCCCGAGCGTCCGTTGACGAGCGTGGGGTGCAGAAGCGGCCGCATGGCTGACGGATTGCCGGATGGAGCAGGCGCAAAGACCATTTTCGCCTTATTCGCTATGCTATCACGGGGCCGCGAAGGGGGCGGCAAGCGAGGTGGCGCGTGCCGGCGCGTAAGGGTCATGGCTGAGAGCAGCGCACCGGCGCCGACGGAGGCGACGAAGGTGGCGCCGCCGGGACGTTGGCGGCTCGCTGGCGTGGTCGCCGGCGGCCTCGCCGTATCGGCGGCCATACATCTGGCGCTGGTTGGCACCGTGCTCATCCTGGGGACGCGCGGGGGTGGGCCCGAGCCGGTCAAGGCGGTGCCGGTTGATGTCATCACGCCGGATCAGCTCGCCGCGATGGAGAAGCCGGACCCGCAGCCGAATCCGCCGCCACCCGCGCCGCCATCGATACCGGACGTCGGGTCGCAACCCCAGCAACCCGCGCAGGCGCCGCCGCCGGCCCAATCCGCCGCGGCCCCGCTACCTCCGGCGCCTCCGTCGTTACCGCCGCCTCCGCCGTCGCCGCCGATGTCTGATGCTTTCGCGCCTCCGTTCGCTCCGCCGGCCGCACCGGCGACGAGCGCGCCGCCGGCGCCGCCGCCCGCATCATCGCCCGGCCAGGCCGCGCAGCTCGCGCAATTGCTCGGCCTGCCGCCGCCGATCGCCGGCGTGAGCGGCGGCCCGCCCTCGGAGTACAAGGCCAATCTCACGGACGGTGAGATCGCCGGCTTCGCGGCGCACGTGCAGGGCTGCTGGACGGCGCCGCCGGCGTCGGTCAAGGCGTCGAAAATCACCGTCTTCATCCGCGTGCGCCTGCGGCGCGACGGCAGCCTGGCGGCAGCTCCGGAGCCGCTCGGCGGGTCGGCATCGATGCAGGCCCTCACTTTGCTGCGGAACTCGCTTGATGCACTGAAGAAGTGCCCCGCCTATACGGCGCTGCCGGCCGATAAATACGACGAGTGGCGCGTGCTCGACCTCCATTTCACGCCGAACGGCATATCGACGGCGACGCCGGGGCCGCATGCGCGCAACGCCGCCCGTCCCGGCTGAGCCCGCGCGTCCCCGTTCCCACCTCTTCCGCTCCGCCGTAGACTGGCGCCACGCAACGGCGCGGCCGCATCGCGCGTAATGGGCGTGACGCATGCGCGTGCATTCATGCGGCCACCGGCTTTGACGACAACAGCCGCAACGGCCAAACGACGAGGACTCTCATGGCAAGGCTCAACGTCAACGGAAAGATACACGACGTGCAGGCGGAGCCGGATACCCCGCTCCTGTGGGTGATCCGCGAGCAGATCGGCCTCACCGGAACCAAATACGGCTGCGGCATCGCCCAATGCGGCGCCTGCTCGGTGCATATCAACGGCGAGGTCATGCGCTCGTGCTCGGTGCCGCTTTCGTCCGTCGGCGCGACCGACAAGATCGTGACCATCGAGGGCCTGTCCGCCCATGCGTCGCATCCGGTGCAGAAGGCGTGGGCCGAGATCGACGTGCCGCAATGCGGCTATTGCCAGTCCGGCCAGATCATGGCCGCGGCCGCGCTGCTCGCCAAGAAGCCCAAGCCGACCGACCAGGACATCGACGAGGCGATGACCAATATCTGTCGCTGCGGCACCTATCAGCGCATCCGCGCCGCCGTGCATCTCGCGGCTGGCCAGACCGAAGGCTCGGTCGTGCCCGCAGCCACGGTCGAGCATCGGGGTTGAGGAGGTCCGCCATGACAAAGAACGTGACAAACACACATCGTGACACGATCTCGCGCAAGGTTTCGCGCCGCAGCTTCGTCGTCGGCTCCGCCGCCGGCGGTCTTGCGCTCGGCATGCATGTGCCGTTCGACATCGACGCGGCGAACGCGCAGGGCGCGGCCGGAACGGAAGTCAATGCCTGGGTGGTGGTGAAGCCCGACGACACCTGCGTGATCCGCATCGCGCGCTCCGAGATGGGGCAGGGCACGCTGACGGGCCTCGCCCAGCTCGTCGCCGAGGAGCTCGAATGCGACTGGAAGAAGGTCGCCACCGACAAGATCACGCCCGGGCAGAATCTCGCGCGCAAGCGCGTATGGGGCGAGATGGGCACCGGCGGCAGCCGCGGCATCCGCATCTCGCAGGATTATGTGCGGCGCGGCGGCGCCGCGGCCCGCATCATGCTGATGCAGGCGGCGGCCGCCAAGTGGAAGGTCCCGGTCGGCGAGCTCAGCGTCGCCAACGGCATGATCACGCATGCGGCATCGAAGCGCCGCATCCGCTACGGCCAGGTCGCGGCGGCGGCCGCCAAGGTCACGCCGCCCGATCCGAAGAGCATCACGCTCAAAGGTCCGAAGAGCTGGAAGATCGCCGGCCAGCCGCTCAAGCGCCTCGACACCGCGCCCAAGCTCGACGGCAGCAAGGTGTTTGCCATCGACACCAAGTTGCCCGGCATGCTGTGCGCCGCGATCAAGCAGTGCCCGGTCTTTGGCGGCAAGCTCAAGAGCTTCGACGCGGCGGCAATCGCCAAGCGGCCCGGCTTGCGCAAGGTCGTGCGCGTCAACGACGCGGCCGTTGCGGTCGTTGCCGACACGTGGTGGCGGGCGAAGACCGCGCTCGATGCGCTGCCGATCGTGTGGGATTTCGGCGCGAACGCGACGCAATCCGACGCGACGATCGCGGCGCGTCTCGCGGAGGGTCTCAACGCCGCTTCGAGCAACGGCGGCTGGGGAGTGGGGGACGCGCCGAAGGCGATCGCCGAGGCGGCGACCAAGGTCGAGGCGGTCTATTCGACCCCCTTCCTCGCCCACGCCACCATGGAGCCGATGAACTGCACGGCGCGCATCACCGCCGACAAGGCGGAGGTCTGGGCGCCGACGCAGAATGCCGAGGCGTCGCTCGCGGCGCTGTCGGAATCCTCCGGGCTTCCGCTCGACAAGTGCGAGGTCTATCGCCCCGACCTCGGCGGCGGTTTCGGCCGGCGCGGCGGCACGCAGGACTTCGTGCATCAGGCGGTGGCGATCGCCAAGGAGTTCCCCGGCGTTCCGGTCAAGCTGATCTGGACGCGCGAAGAGGATATGGCGCACGACTTCTACCGGCCGATCTCGCAGTGCCGGCTCACGGCCGGCCTCGACGCGGACGGCCAGCTCACCGGCCTGCAGATCCGCGTGTCGGGACAGTCGATCAACGCGTGGTTCACGCCGACGCGGCCGGTCGGCGGTCCGAACGAGCGCCAGCTGCAGGGCTGGTACCAGAAACCGGGCGACGCGCAGTTCGGCTATGGCGTGCCGAACCTGCAGATCGAGTACGCGATGCGCAACACGCACGTCCCGGTCGGGCCGTGGCGCGGCGTCAACACCAACCAGAACGCGGTCTATCTCGAGTGTTTCATCGACGAGGTGGCGCGCGCGGCCAACAAGGACCCGCTCGACTTCCGCCGCGGCCTGATGGCGAGCCGTCCGCAACACCTCGCGGTGCTCAATGCGGCGGCCGCAAAGGCCGATTACGGCAAGCCGCTGCCGCCCGGCGTCTTCCGCGGCATCGCCCAGTTCATGGGCTATGCGAGCTATTCGGCGGCGGTCGCCGAGATCTCGTTGAGCGACGGCAAGCTCAAGGTGCATCGTCTGGTGCTGGCGCTGAACTGCGGCCACGCGGTCAATCCCGGCCAGATCGCCGCGCAAATCGAGGGCTCGGTCGCCTACGGGCTGACGGCCGCGCTCTATGGCGAGTGCCCGGTCAAGGACGGCCGCATGACCGACCTCAACTTCGACCGCTACCGGATCCTGCGCCTCGCCGAGATGCCCAAGGTCGAGACCGTCATCGTGCCGACCTACGACTTCTGGGGCGGCGTCGGCGAGCCGACCATCTGCGTCGCCACGCCGGCCGTGCTCAACGCCATCCAGGCCGCGACCGGCCATCCGGTGCGCAGCCTGCCGCTGAAGAACGTGAAGCTCGCCTAGGCGGCAAAGTTGCCCTTTCTGGTTGCGCCGGTCCTGGCGCGTTGTTAGGGTTCCGCGCGTGGGGGGCGTGCGATGTGGTTGCGTCGGCGTAACGCCGCCATGTGCCTCTTATTGGCCGTGGTGGCGTCGGGACTTCTCGGATGCGCGGTAGCCGATCTCTACGGCGGGCGCGCGACGGTCTACAACGTCGAATCGGAGCGAGCCCACAATCAGGGGCTCTTGCTCAACATTGTGCGCGCGTCGTTGCGCCATCCGCGCCAGTTCACCATCGTCCAGAAGATCACCGGAAGCGCGACGGCCCAGGGCACGGCCAACCTGACGTTTCCGTTCGGGCCGAACGCCTCTTCCAGCTTCAGCTCCGGCATGCTCACCGGGCAGGCGAGCGGCGGGCCGAGCTTCGAGGTCCCGACGCTGGAGACGAGCGACTTCTTCTCCGGCCTGCTGCAGCCGATCGACGCCCGCCTGCTCGATCTTTACATCCACGGGCAGTTTCCGCCCGACCTCATCCTGAACCTGTTCATCGAGAAGATCGTGTTGCGGCGCACCGATGGTCCATGCGCCATCCCGATCCTGCGTCATGAGCAGCGATGCGAGATCACCTTGCAGAACTATCCGGGCGTCGACGTGCAGCTTGATCTCTATCAGGCATTGATCGCCTATCTGATCGATATCGGCCTGAGCAGCGAGGCGGCCGCGGCGGCGCCGAAGAAGGCGGCGCCGAAGAAAAAGAAGGCGAAGGACGATTCCGACGGCGGCGACGATAGCGGCGGCGACACCGCGGGCGCCCACAAGTTCTGCTTTGCGCCGGCCTATCCGGACGCCGTGATGGCAGTCAGGGGTTCCGACATTTGCGGCAGCGTCAGCCGCCGGGCGGCCCCGGCGAAAGGCAGCAAGAAGTCGGCGCTCGGAACGATCCTGATCAACCGCAAGATCGGCGACGTGCTGGAGCAGATCCTGAATCGATACAGGAATGCGGACAACAACGAGCACGCCTTCGAGCCATTGCGCGGTTTTGTCGGAAAGGCCGTGTCGTTGGAGATCTACACGCGGTCGACCGAAACGGAGATCTATTACGTTGGCGAGGTGGTGCGGCGCGAGCTTTACCCCGACTACGAGAAATCACCGCGCCAGGTCGAGATCAAGCTCGGGCCGCCGTTCGATCGCATGCCCTACGAGCCATGTCGCGACGACGAGCCGCCGAGCAGATCCGGATGGGCCTGCGTGCCGCTGTTCGTCTTGGAGCAGAATGCCGGCGCGAACCTCGCGGGCGATTTCGCGGTGAACTATGAGGGCACCCGCTACGCGATCCCCGATGAACCCGGCGCGGGCGCGCGATACGGCACGCGGGCGGGAGCGTCCTACACCGTGCTCACCATCCTGCGGCAACTGGTGATCATGAACACCAACTTGAAGTCATTGCCGGCGACCAATGTGCTGACGACGCGCACGCAGTGACGCCCGGTCACTGGCTGCGCCCCTCGCTCATCACGATGCGGATGAGGTCGGCGGCGTTGCGCGCGCCGATCTTCTGCATCAGGTGGGCGCGGTGCACCTCGATCGTGCGCGGGCTGATGCCGAGCTTGCGGCCGGCCTCCTTGTTGGAGGCGCCGTTGACGATCTCGCCGAGCACGTCCTGCTCGCGCCGGCTCAACGGCTCGCGGCCGGGAAAGTAGAATCGCCGCGCCTCGCCCGCGCCATTGCCTTCCTCCTGGCGGGTGCGCGCCTCGATCGCGGCTTCGACCCGCGCGACAACGTCGCTGCCGCGGAACGGCTTTTCGATGAAGTCGAGCGCGCCGTTCCTGATCGCGTCGACCGCCATCGCGATGTCGCCCTGGCCCGACATCATGAAGATCGGCACCGGGTAGTCCTGCGCGTTGAGCTGCTTGAGGATATCGAGGCCGGATTTGCCGGGGATGTGCACGTCGAGAATGATGCACACCGGCGTGCCGTCGCGTGCGGCCGCGACCAGCGCGGCGCCGTCGGCAAAGCAGGTGACCTGGTAGCCGGCGCGCGTAAACACCGTCGACAGCGTGGTGCGCACCGCCGGATCGTCATCGACGATGTAGACTTCGCCTATGCGCACGCTCGTGGCCATGGTTCGGCCTGTCATCACCCGCTCTCAGCCCGATCGAGCAGTCTACGCGCGGAAATAGTGAAGATTCCCGCAACGGGCAAGTCGGAATGTGCAACCGCGGAGGTATGCGGCTCGCGGCGGCGGCGGCGCGCCAAGCGCGTGTGCCGTTCCTGCGGAATCCGGAACACGCTCTGAATTACCTCATGTTGCGGACGTCCATGCCGGCGAGTCGCTTCGCCGGGACATCGCTAGTTCACCTTGATGTTGGCGCCCTTGATGATCGGCCACCACTTGGCAATCTCGGCCTTCTGGAAGGCGGCGAGCGCCGCCGGATTCTGGTCGCTCGGCGGCGAGATCACCGCGCCGAGACCGGTGAGGCGTTTGCGCACCGCCGGATCGGCGAGGGTCTGCATCACGGCCTTGTCGAGCTTGGCGATGATCTCGGGCGAGGTCCCCTTCGGCGCCCACAGGCCGTGCCAGAACGAGATGTACATTCCGGGCACGCCGATCTCGTCCATGGTCGGGACATCCGGCAGCGCGGGCCAGCGCTGCTTCGCCATCACGGCGAAGGCCTTCATCTGGCCGCCGCGCACATAGGCCAGGGTCTGCGATGCCTCGGCGCACATCAGGTCGATCTGACCCGCCATGATGTCCTGCATCGCCGGCGCGCCGCCGCGATACGGCACGACCTGGAAGCGCGTGCCGGTCTGCTGCTCGAAGTAGAGCTCGCAGACATGCGCGGCGCTGCCGGCGCCGACCGTCGCAGCCGATGCCTTGCCGGGGTTTGCCTTCAGCCAGGCGATCAGCTCCTGGCCGGTCTTCGCCGGCAGCGCGTTCTTGCCGACCATGATCAGCGGCGTCGCGGTCAACAGTGAGATCGGCACGAGATCCTTGAGCAGATCGTATTTGACCGGAAACATGGCGGCCGAGCCGACATTGCTGGTCCAATTGCCGATGAGGATCGTGTAGCCGTCGGCAGCGGACTCCACCGCGTGGGCGACGCCGATGGTGGCGCCGGCGCCGGTGACGTTCTCGATCACGACCGGCTGGCCGAGCGATTGATGTATGGCTTCGCCGAGAAGGCGGGCGAGCGTGTCGGTCGGGCCGCCCGCCGGGAACGGCACGATCAGGGTGATGGGCCGCGACGGGTATTCGTCGGCGCATGCGACCCCGGAGCCTGCGACGAACAGTCCAATGAACATGGCCGCAAAGGCGGCCGCAGCTGCGAGCCTTCTCATGGGCATCCCCCTTGGAACGTTGCTGGCGATGGTGGTGCCGGCATGCCGGACCGACCAGAGGACACACCGCCGCAGCACGGGAGGCAAGCGGCTTGGCGCGCGCGGTCGCCAGATCGGCAGTGCAAGCCGGATTCCTTTTTCGCGGCTGTGTGAGCTCGCGCAGGCGAAAAGCGGGAGTCGCAAAAGTCTCAGTGCTTCGCGGCCTGCACCAGATATCCGACGATCGTCTCTTCGCCGAGCGCCTTGCAGGCTTCCAGCCGATGCAGGCCTTCCACCAGCACGAAGCGGTCGCCGTCGCGCCGCACCAGGATGGGCGTCTGCTGGCCGATCTCGAGGATGCTGTTGGCGAGCTCGCGCACGGTCGCGGGCTTGAGCGTCGCGCGGCGTTTCACCGGCACGTAGATATCGGCGATCGGGAATTTTTCCCGCTTCAGCATGGAACGCACTCCGACGCTCCCATCGGAGTGTAGTCGCCGAAGCGCAACGGCGCCAGCGCGCTGCCTAGGCCTCGGCCTTCGCGGGCGTCTTTGCCGCAGCCGTGTCGGCGTCGAGCGGGGCGCTACCGAGCCACGGATGGTCGGTGATGTCGAACACGACCTTGTCGGGCCCGTGGAACTTGGTCTCGTAGAAGCCCTTCTGGCTCTCGGGCCGGCGCGCGAAGCACTTGGCGCCGAGCGCCTCGAGCTTGTCGCCGGCGCGGTCGACGTCCTCGACCAGCATGCCGAAGTGATGGATGCCGCGGAAATCGAGGCCGGGCCCCTGGTCCCAGCCGAAATGCAGCACCGCCATGTTGATCGTGCCGTCGCTCAGGGACACGCCGTAGGTCTTGCCAGGCTCGCCCGGCTCGGTGCGCCGCACCTCGACGAAGTCGAACGCCTGCTTGTAGAACTCGGCCGTCGCATAGGGATCCTCGGCCGCGATCGCGATGTGTCGAAGCTTAGCCATGGGGTCCTCGCTTTCACGCGTTGGCGCATATCCTTATCGGCGAACCGGCGTCCACTTCGCCGGGATATGCGCTAGGGTTCGTTCAGTCCGTAGACGGCGCGGGCGGCGTCCGCCGAAACATATCCCTTTTCGACGTCCTCGCGCACCTTGTCGCGGCTGCGCCGGCGCGGATCGCCGAACCCGCCGCCGCCGCCGGTGTCGATGCGCACCCGGTCGCCCGCCGCGAGCTGCACCGCGTCCTTGAGCGCATGCCGCGTCGTGCCGTCGGCCGCCTCGATCGTCACGTTGCCGGGCTCCGCATCGTGGCCGCCATGCATGCCCCAGGCCGGGCACTTGGTGCGCTCGAAGCGCGTCGACATGCGGCAGGGCGCCAGCATCAGGTAGCGGCGCGTGAGCCCGAGCCCGCCGCGGAATTCGCCGGCTCCCCCTGAGTCGGTGCGCAGCGCGAAGCCCTCGATCATGAACGGATAGCTCGCCTCGTGCACCTCGATCGGGATCATGCGCGTGTCGCCGTGGCACATGGTGCGGAACGGCCCCGGCCCGTCCTGGCCGGCGAGCGCGCCCCAGCCGCCGAAGCCGCTGTCGTGGCATTGCCAGAAGGCGCCGGTGTCGGGCCGCCGGCCCGCGAAGGCGAGCGTCGCGAAGGTGCCGTAGTGGCCGCCGGCGACGCGGTCGGGCAGCGCCGGGCCGAGCGCGCGGATGACGAGGTCGATCAGGGTCGGCAGCGCCGAATTGTACGAACCCATCGGCGCGGTCGGCCGCGCGCTGACGATCGTGCCCTCGGGCAGCACCAGCTTGAGCGGGCGGAACGTGCCTTCGTTGGCGTCGCCCTCCGGCAGGATGAGATAGCGGAACGCGAGCCGCGACACCGTCTCGCCGCCGCCGTAGCGCCCGCAGTTCATCGGCGCGTTCACCTCGCGCGGCAGCTCGCTGAGGTCGACCGTCGTCTCGTCGCCCGCGACCGTGACGGTGATCTTGCACGGCAGCGAACCGGGATTGAGCCCATCATCGTCGAGCACGGTTTCCGCCGTATAGGCGCCGTCCGGGATGGCGCGGATCGCGGCGCGCGCGGCGGCTTCCGATTGGTCCCAGATGGTCGTCAGCGCGGCGCGGAACGTGCCGACGCCATAGCGGCCGGCGAGGAGCGCAACCTCGTCGCGCCCCATCAGGCAGCCGCCGATCTGCGAATTGATGTCGCCCATCATCTCGACCGGGAAGCGGGTGTTGTGCTCGATCATCCGGTACATCTCACGCACCGGCTCGCCGCGCGCGCGCAGCTTGACGGTGCGGAACTGGATGCCCTCCTGGAAGATGTCGGTGGCGAATTTCGAGGTCGAGCCGATGTCGCGGCCGCCGACGTCGATCCAGTGCATCACCACCACCATGAAGCCGATCAGCGTCGATCGGCCGTGCGCGTCCGGCACATGGATCGGCGTGTACATCGCCATGTTGTTGAGGTGCTGGCCGATCACTCCCGCGTAGTTGTTGATGATGATGTCGCCTTCGTCGAGCGCGTCGGCGCCGTAGAGGTCGAGCCCGTCCTGGATCGCAGCGCGCATCACGTCGGCGACGAACACCGGCATCGCGCCGGTGCACTGGCAGATCAGGTCGCCGCGGTGGTCGACGATGCCGACCGCATAGTCCTTGTACTCGTAGATGTAGGGACTGAAGGCGGTGCGCGTGATGTTGACGTCGACCTCGTCGGCGATCGCGACCAGCCGCCGCCGGATCACCTCGACGGTCACCGGATCGAGCGCCGGCGCGGCTTCGCTCGCGCGCGACGGGGTGTCACTGACGGCAGTCAATGTCGATCTCCTTGAGCTTGCCGATCGTGAAGGTATCGCGCGGCCCGATCAGCGTGCTCGATCCGTATTCCTCGATCAGCGCCGGGCCGTGGCCGGCGTATCCGATCGGCAGCGCGTAGCGGTCGAGGATCGTGGCGTCGAGGAAGCGGTCCTCCTCGAGATAGAAGATGGGCCGTCGGCGCGGGGCCGCGGCGCCGGCGCGGCGGTCGCGGTCGGCAAGCCGCGGCAGCTCGGGCCGCGCCATGTGCAACGTGGCAAGCGAGTGCAGCACCACGAGCTGGGCATCGGCCGCCGCATTGGCGTGGCCGTAGCGGCGCAGATATTCGCGATCGAATTTTTCGCGCAGCGCGGCTGCGCCGGCGTCCTTCGGCAGCGCGATCTTGAGCGAATGCTGCTGGCCCTTGTAGCGGATCTCGGCCTCGCGCTCGAACGTGATGTCGCCTTCGCCGAATTCGCGCCGCAGGGCGGCGCCGCCCTCGGCCTCGAGCTCGGCATAGACGGCAAGCGCCTTGCCCATGCTGGCGTCGTCGAGCCGCGCCACGAAGGTGCGCGCGGTATCGAGCCGCGGGTCGGCGAGCAGCATGCCCATGGCGGAAAAATTTCCCGGTTCCGGCGGCACGATCACGCGGGGGATTTTCAGGGCGCGCGCCAGCTCGGTGCCGTGCAGCGGCCCGCCGCCGCCGTAGCAGAACAGCACGAAATCGCGCGGGTCGTAGCCGCGCGCGATCGATATCTTCTTGATGATCGACGACATCGTGAGGTTGGCGATCGTCAGCACGCCCTTGGCGGCGCGCGTCACTGCGTCCTCGCCCGCATAGCCGAGCGGCTGCGCGATGCGCTCGCGAAGCGCGGCGTCCGCCTTGGCCGGCGCAAGCGTCATCTCGCCGCCGAGGAAGCGCGCCGCGTCGAGCCGCCGCAACGCGAGATGCGCATCGGTCACCGCCGGCTCGGCGCCGCCGCGGTCGTAACACGCCGGTCCCGGCATCGAGCCGGCGCTCTTCGGTCCGACGTTGAGCCTTTTCAGCTCGTCGAGCCACGCGATCGAGCCGCCGCCGATGCCGACTTCGAGAATGTCGATCACGTTGCCGCGGATCGGGAAGCCGGCGTCCGGCCCGCCGACATAGTAGATCGACTCGACCGCATAGCGGCCGCGCTCGATCATGGCGCATTTCGCCGTGGTGCCGCCCATGTCGAAGGCGACCAGGTTGTCGATGCCGAGCGCGCTGCCGAACGCGGCGGCGCCGATGCAGCCGCCGACCGGGCCCGATTCCACCAGCGTGATCGGCTCGCGGCAGCCGCGTTCGGCCGAGATGACGCCGCCATGCGAGCCCATCAGCAGCAGCGAGCCATTGAAGCCGCCGCCGCGCAGCTCGGCGTCGAACTCCGCGATGTAGCGGCTGACCTGCGGACCGACATAGGCGTTGGCCGCCGCCGTCGCGGTGCGCTCGAACTCATGCCACTCGCGCGTCAGCTCCGAGCCGGTGGTGACGAATACGTCCGGGAGCAGGCGGCGCAGCTCGGTCGCGGCCGCCTGCTCATGCGCGGGATTGACGTAAGCGTTGAGGAAGCTGACCGCGAGCGCCTCGATCGTCTCGCTGCGCAGCGCATCCGCGAGGCCGGCGAGCGTGCCGATCGCCAGCGGCACCCGCACGTTGCCCGACGCCTCCATGCGCTCCTCGGCCTCGAAGCGCAGCTCGCGCGGGACCAGCGCCGGCTCGCGATGGAAGCGCAAGTTGAACGGCTGCGTGCGGTTGCCGCGGCCGACCTCGAGGATGTCGCGAAAGCCCTTGGTGGCGACGAGCGCGGTCTTCGCCCCGGCGCGCTGCAGCAGCGCGTTGATGACGAGCGTGGTGCCGTGCTTGACGAAGCTCGCCTCGCGCGCGTCGAGCCGCGCCTTGCGGATGCAGTCGAAGATCGCCGCGCCGAGATTGCCGTAGGTGGTGGGGCTCTTGGTGAACGCGACCGCGCCGCTGTCGACGTCGCAGGCGACCAGATCCGTGAAGGTGCCGCCGATATCGACCGCGATGATGTAGGGCAAGACAGCAGTGCTCTTCTATCTATTCTGGAGTCAGTTCCGTCATCCCGAGGTGGCCGCGTTCTTGCGCGGCCCGCGAAGGATGATCGGCCGATGTCTTGCAACAAGCCAAACG
>Ga0335081_10002016_pt1 | contig 32080 bp, 39 predicted proteins | sample Lox_Sample_35_FD_206713 | JGI IMG/M metagenome (GOLD analysis project Ga0335081, IMG submission 206713) | Soil microbial communities from Loxahatchee National Wildlife Refuge, Florida, United States - Lox_Sample_3.5 | ecosystem: Environmental > Terrestrial > Soil > Wetlands | place: USA...
CTGCTCAACGCCCGCAAGGTTTTCTATGAGAAGTGCGCCCACAGCACCGTGCTGCTCGCCTTCGAGGACGTGACCGATCGGCGCGCGATCGAGCACCAGGTGCAGGAGTTGCTGCGGGAAAAGGATATGCTATCGGAGGAGATCGAGCACCGCGTCACCAACAGCCTGCAGATCATCGCCAGCATTCTCATCCTCAAGGCGCGCTCCGTCCAATCGGAGGAGACGCGGCTGCAATTGGAAGATGCGCACCAGCGGGTTTTGTCGATTGCCGCCGTTCAGCAGCATCTGCATGTCACCGGTGGCGGCAAGCCGGGCGCAATCGATGATCGGCGACAGCCGGCCGATTTCGCTCAAGGTCGATGCCGATGCCGGCACCGCGATCTCGCGCGATGCCGTGAGCATCGGGCTGATCGCCACCGAATTGGTGATGAATGCGCTGAAACACGCCTCACCATCTGCGACAAATGAGATTACTCATGTCGCTCGGACTCATACTGGTCATCATTCTAGTCATCTTCCTGTTCGGCGGTTTTAGCGGCCGCTTCGGCGGCTATGGTTACGGTTACGACCATGGTGGCGTCGGCCTCATCGGCACGATCCTGATCATCGTGGTCGTTCTCATGTTGCTTGGGCGCATCTGAGCGTACGCGAGAAATATCGCGACCGCTTGCGCTGCCGCTTCCGCCGCGCCAAGAATGGCCGAATGGCATTCATGGGAGAGGCGCCCAGTGGCAAAGTTCAAGGCGATCGTAATCGAGAAGGCCGAGAGCGGCACCAAGGCGTCGCTCACCGATTTCGATGAGGCGGATCTGATGGACGGCGACGTCACCGTCCGCGTCGAATACTCCACGCTCAACTACAAAGACGGCCTCGCGCTCACCGGCAAGGCACCGGTGGTGCGCCGCTTCCCGATGATCGCGGGCATCGATTTTGCGGGTACCGTTGAAGCTTCGAGCAGTCCTGCCTGGAAGGCGGGCGACAAGGTCATCCTCAACGGCTGGGGCTGCGGTGAGACCCATCTCGGCGCCTATGCCGGCAAGGCGCGCGTCAAAGGCGACTGGCTGGTGCCGCTGTCGGCGAGCATGAGCGCGCGCGAGGCCATGAGCATCGGCACCGCCGGCTACACTGCGATGCTGGCGGTGATGGCGCTCGAGCGTCACGGGCTCAAGCCGGAGCAGGGGCCGGTCGCCGTCACCGGCGCCGCCGGCGGCGTCGGCAGCGTCGCCATTGCCGTCCTCGCCAAGCGCGGCTTCACCGTGCATGCCGTCACCGGCCGTCCGGCCGAGGCGGACTACCTCAAGGGCCTGGGCGCCGCCGAGATTATCGACCGTAAAGAGTTGGCAGGTCCCCCCAAGCCGCTCGCCAAGGAGCGCTGGGCGGGCGCCGTGGACGCGGTCGGCTCGGCCACGCTCGCCAACCTGCTGTCCATGACCCGCTATGGCGGGGCGGTGGCCGCCTGCGGCCTCGCCGGCGGCATGGACCTGCCGGCTTCAGTTGCCCCCTTCATTCTGCGTGGAGTGTGTCTTTACGGCATCGACTCGGTGATGTGCCCGCTGCCCAGGCGCAAAGAAGCTTGGAAAGCCCTGGAAACCGGCCTGGATCGCCAAAAACTGGCCGCAATGACCCGGGAAATCGGGTTATCGGAGGTCATAGGCGTCGCCTCGGATATCCTCGCAGGCCAGGTGCGCGGCCGGATCGTGGTCAAGATCGGGTAAACGCGTTTATGATTTATCGACGAAAGGCCCCCATAGTGGCGGGGATTGGCTAAAAAGCCGGTGGTAGGCGTCAGTTCGGAGTTGGGGTGATGTTGCGGCGTTGCGTTGTGCTGGTCGGCCTGTTGGCCTCCCTGCCGGCTTTCGCTGGCGAAATGACGGTGGCGGATGCGCGCCACTTCATCGTCGGCAAAATGTTTTACTACACCTGTTTCGAAGGCACCCGCGGCCAGGGCCGCGTCTATCCCGACGGCTCGGTCGCCGGCTCCATCCAGATTCGCGGTGAAGGCCAGGTACACTACACGGTGCTGCCGCCCGGCACGATCCGGGTGAACGGCGAAGCGGTCTGCGCTTCGGTGCGGGGCGTGCCGATCCATCCCTGCTTCAACCTGGAGCAGATCGACGCCGAGAGCTTCCGCGGCTCGATCTCGGGGCTCGGCTTTGCCTACTGCGAATTCACCCGCCGCCATGAGCGCGCGCAGGTCCTGCACCGCGTCGCCCGCCGCGCCAGCCCGATGGCGCTGCGCCCCTCGCTCGCCGCCGACCGCGGCGAATAACCTCCTACTTCTTCGCCGGAAAAATCATGCACGTCGTCGAGGCGTGCGCGTAGAGCTTGCCGGCGCGATCCTTCAGCTCGCCTTGCGAGGTGGCGACGGTGCGGCCGCGGTGCAGGATGCGGCCTTCCGCGCGCACCGGCCCGGTGTCCTTGGTCAGCGGCCGCACCAGATTGAATTTCAGCTCGAGCGTGGTCCAGGCCTCGCCCTTGGTGAGCGTCGAAAAGATCGCGCAGCCGAGCGCCGAGTCGAGCAGCGTCGCGGTAAAGCCGCCATGCACCGTGCCGATCGGATTGTAGTGGCGATAGTCCGGCAGGCCCTCGAACACCGCGCGGCCTTCCTCGACCTCGATCAAATGAAAGCCGAGCAATTCGCTGATCGGCGCCTGCGGCTGCGTGCCGTCGACGATGCCTTTGAGGAAGGCGAGCCCGCCGAGATTTTTGATCGTCTCCGGCGCCACCAGGCCGTAGTTTCTAGCGCTCAAAGCCGCCCCCGTCCGTTTACGCCGCGTACCTGAATTTGTTCGGTGGCCGCGGTCAAGGCCCCGTTGCCGCGGCAGGGAGCAAACCGCGCCGGGCCAGGGCAGGCGGCTGCCTTCGCCGGGGCGGCGCCAGCCGCTCACGGATGCCCTCATCTGCGGCCATGTTTGTCCGCTTTTGGCAGGCAACGCCTTGATTGACTCAAATCAACAGGCGCGGCCGTAGTAAATGCTAACTGAAAAAATCACAGGAATAGATGATGTCATGTCCATTCCAAAAATTGCGGTAATCGTCACATTAATTGGCGCCGTCGGTCTCGTACTATCGAGCCTTGTCCACGCGAGTGCAGTGGATGACTTCGTCTTTAATGCTGCTGCGGTTTTTCTAGTTGGCGGCCCCCTCATTTTCTTCGGCTATGTATTCGTGGGTCTGTGCATTGATGTCGCTCATGCCGACCGGATACCTGAGGTCAGGATTGCGGCGCCTGTTCCATCGGCTGCCGTTCCTGTGGTTCCGCACCGCGCAGTGGCCTTTGATGAATGGGTCCCTCAGGGTTTGCGGCGCGGGCGCAAGGGGCCGTTGAACCGCAGCACCGGGCGCGCCAACAAGATTTGATCGCTCGACATCCGCGATCCGCTCGCCATTCAGCTCTGAATCTGGCAATTACCGACAGCGGACTATTTTTGGCGGTCTAAATCGGCAATCCCTGGATTGCCAGCGGCATGCATCTGCGGCAATATTTTTAACAGAGCGAATTCCAGTCGGAGCAGCAAAATGTTCGACCTTGAGCAATTCACCGCCGATTGCCGGGCTGCGCTCGCCGCCGACTCATCGCACAAACTGGTGCGCGAAGTGGTCGCGCGCGCCGTATCGGACCCGACTGCGGTTCTCAAAGGCATTGGCGAGCCAAAGCGCGCGGAAGTTCAGAAGCTCTACCACGCGCCCGATCTGACGATCCTCAATGTCATCTGGGGACCCATGATGACGATCATGCCGCACAATCATCAGATGTGGGCCGTGATCGGCATATACAGCGGGCGAGAGGACAACGTGTTTTGGCGGCTGCCGGAAGGCCGCGGCCGGGTCGAGGCCGCGGGCGCACGCGCGCTGTGCGTCGGCGATGCCGAACCCCTCGGTCACAACATCATTCATTCGGTGACCAATCCGATTCCCCGGCTCACCGGCGCCATTCACGTCTATGGCGGCGATTTTTTCGCCGCCGAGCGCAGCGAGTGGGATCCGGAGACCCTGCAAGAGGGTCGCTACGATGTGGCGAAGAACATGAAACTGTTCGAAGACGCGAACGCACTTTACCGGACCGCGTGATGCCCGCACGCAAAATGGCCGGCGCACTCACGCAATATCGAGCCGGAACGGATGTCCTTCCATGGCCACGTCGCCGGGGCCGATGGTCTCGATCGCGCGCACCATGCGGCCCTCGCGCTTGAGCAGGCGGTCGGCGATCGAGACGATGCGCGCATTGGGTTGCGCGGTCGGCGAGGCGCGCCTGATGGCCTGAGCGATCTGCATCTCGTCGCGGCCCGGGTTGAGCGCGCAGGCCGCCACATAGGCGCCGGCGGTCGAGCGGCTGATGCCGGCGAAGCAATGCACCACCATGGGTGCGGCGCGGTCCCATTTGCCGACGAAATCGATCAGCCGCACGACGTGCTCGTCGCCCGGACAGGTGTAGCCTTCCATCGGCGAGGAAATATCGTCGACGCTGAGGATGAGATGGTTGTCGGCCGCGATATGCGCCGGCCGCTCGACCCGGTCGGTCAGCCGCAGCAGCGTGACGATATGGCGGGCGCCGGTCTCATCGACCGTGGCGTGCAGGCGGGCCAGCGAGCAGACGTGGATCATGGTTGGGGTATGAATCAGGCTTGCGTCATATCTATGACGCGCGCATGAGTTTTTCCAGCCGCTCGCGGAAGCGCGTCTCGGCGGTCCCGGCCGGCCAGGGGGTGAGATAGTCGCGCTCGATGGCGGCTGAGAATTTCGGCGGCTGGCCGAAAAAGCGCCGCGCCTCCTCGTCGGCAAAGCCGGCGAGCCGCGTCGCTTCCAAGTAAGCGGCGCTGCGGTCGGCGGCCTTGATCAGCTCGGTCAGTCTGTCCGGCAGCTTCGGCGGTAGGCCGAAGCGCAGATGGATGGCGGCGAGCAGACGTTTCTCCACCGCCTTGTAGCTGTCGCCGATCACCGCCTTGAACGGCGAGATCATGTCGCCGATCACGTATTCCGGCGCGTCGTGCAGCAGCACCGCGCGGCGCCCCGCGGCATCGAGACGTGGCGTCTTCGCGCGCGCCAGCGCCTCGACCAGCAGCGCATGCTGCGCGACCGAGAAGATATGCGCGCCCTTGGTTTGCCCGTTCCAGCGCGCCACGCGTGCCAAGCCATGCGCGATATCTTCGATTTCGACATCAAGTGGGGAGGGGTCGAGCAGATCGAGCCTGCGCCCCGACAGCATGCGCTGCCAAGCTCGCAAAGGATTTGCGCGCGGCGCGGTCTTCTTCGGCTGCTTGCTCATCGGCGTTTGGCGAGCTTGGCGCAGGCCGCGTGGCGGTGGCAGCTCACCAGATGATCGTTGACCATGCCGACCGCTTGCATGAAGGCGTAGACGATGGTCGGGCCGACGAATTTGAAGCCGCGGCCGATTAGCTCCTTCGACATCTTGCGCGAGATCTCGGTTTCCGCCGGGATCTGGCCGTGACGGCGGAACGCGTTCTGTTTCGGCTTGCCGTCGAGAAAGTCCCACAGGAAATTCGAAAGGCCCGGACCCTTCTCCATGATTTCCAGATAGCCGCGCGCGGAGCCCACCGCGCCCTCGATCTTGGCGCGGTTGCGCACGATGCCGGCATCTTTCATCAGGCTTTCGATCTTGCGCCTGGGATAGCGCGCGATCTTTTCCGGCTGGAAATCGTCGAAGGCGCGGCGGAAATTCTCGCGCTTGCGCAGGATGGTGATCCAGGACAGTCCGGCCTGGAAGCCGTCGAGCACCAGCTTCTCGTAGAGCGCGCGGTCGTCGTATTCCGGCACGCCCCATTCCTCGTCGTGATAGGCGACGTAGAGCGGGTCCTGCTTCGGCCACGGGCAGCGCTTACGGCCGTCGCCAAAAACCTCCCTATGCACGATGCGCGCGCTCATGACACCGCTGGCCACGCGAACTTCGCCCACTCCGGCTTGACCACGCGGATCGGCAGATTGCCGCAGGTGATCGGCAGCGCTGCCGCCTGTGCATCGGCCAGCCGGTCGAGCCTTATCATCGCCAGCCCGTGGCCGCTGACGGCCGACAGCAGCGTGCCGATTTCCTTTTCGCCGGCCATCACCGGCAACCCCGAGAGCGGCGCATAATCGTAGGCGACGGGCACGATGCGGCTGCGCGCGCTCGATCTGTGCTCGACGCGCGACACGACTTCCTGGCCGACATAGCAGCCTTTGTCGAAATCGACGCCGCAAAGCTGATCCATGTCGGCTTCGTGCGGGAAGGTGTCGCCATAGATGAAATCCGCGCCGCCGCGCGGTACGCCGAGCGCGATGCGGTGCGCTTCGTAGGCCTCCGCCTCCACCAGTTTGGCGCCGAGATCGGCCGCCGCTTCCGCCGCCAGATGTTGCGGCAGCATCACCCGCATGCCGAGCGCCGCCAGCCGCGGGTCGGCGTAGCAGAGCCCGTATTCGCTATCGCCCTTGCCGTCCCACACCGCCATCACGCCGAGCACCTCGGACAGATTCTCCGCCAGCACCTTGGCGCGCAGCTTGTAGAAATTGAGCTTGTCCACAAGCGCCGCCGCAAGCGCGCGCGGGCAATCGAGGAAGAAGCCGCTGCCGTCCGCCTCCGGCGCTTCGGCCACGATGAAATCCACAATGATCTTGCCCTGCGGCGTCAGCAGCGCGGCAAAGCGCGCCTGTTGCGGGCTGACCTTGCCGATATCGTTGGTGGCGAGGCCGTTGAGGAAGCGCCGGGCGTCGTCGCCGGCGACCTTCACCACGCCACGGTCGGGAAGAAGCGCTGCCTGCATCGAATTTCCATGCCTTCCTGTCGCTAGTCTCTTGCCAGAACTCGCGCCGAAACGTAAGCGCTGTGGCGCGTCCTTCCAGCCCTGCCTCATCCTGAGGAGCGGCCGAAGGCCGCGTCTCGAAGGATGAGGGCCTCATGCTTCGAGACGGCCGCTGTCGCGGCCTCCTCAGCATGAGGGAGCGGATGGCCGAAACCTACGACCTGATCCTCAAGGGCGGCGCCGTCGTCAACCAGGACGGCGAGGGCGCCCGCGATCTCGGCATTCGCGGCGGCCGCTTTGCCGCCATCGGCGACCTTTCGCGCGCGTCGGCCGGCGAGGTGATCGACTGCCGCGGCCTGCACCTCTTGCCGGGCGTCATCGACAGCCATGTGCATTTCCGCGAGCCCGGCCTGACGCACAAAGAGGACCTCGAATCGGGCTCGCGCGGCGCCGTGCTCGGCGGCGTCACCGCCGTGTTCGAGATGCCCAACACCGATCCAACGACCACGACCGCCGAAGCCATCGCCGACAAGGTCAAGCGCGCGCATCACCGCATGCATTGCGATTTCGCCTTCTATGTCGGCGCCACCCGCGAGAACACCAGGCAGCTCGGCGAGCTGGAAATGCTGCCCGGCGTCGCCGGCGTGAAGGTCTTCATGGGCTCGTCCACCGGCTCGCTGCTGATCGAGGACGACGCGGGCGTGCGCGCGGTGCTCAAAAGCATCCGCCGCCGCGCCGCCTTCCACTCCGAGGACGAATACCGCCTGCGCGAGCGCATGAATCTGCGGGTGGAGGGCGATCCGCGCTCGCATCCGGTTTGGCGCGACGCAACGACCGCACTCATGTGCACGCAGCGCCTGATCACGCTCGCGCGCGAGACCGGCAAACGCGTGCATGTGCTGCACGTCACCAGCAAGGAAGAGGCCGTATTCCTTGCCGACCACAAAGACGTCGCCAGCGCCGAGGCAACGCCGGCCCATCTCACGCTCGAAGCGCCGGGCTGCTACGAGCGGCTCGGCACGCTCGCCCAGCTCAATCCGCCGATCCGTGATGCCGCCCATCGCGAGGGGCTCTGGCAGGGCATCGCCCAAGGCGTCGTCGACTCAATCGGCTCCGATCATTCCCCGCACACCCGCGAGGAAAAGGCTCACCCCTATCCGAAGACCCATTCCGGCATGCCCGGCGTGCAGACCCTGGTCCCGGTCATGCTCGACCACGTCAATTCAGGCCGTTTGTCGCTGCTGCGTTTTGTCGACCTCACCAGCGCCGGCCCGGCGCGGCTGTTCGGCATGGCCGCCAAGGGGCGGATCGCTGTCGGTTATGATGCCGACATAACGATTGTTGATATGACGCGGCGGGAAACCATCACGGACGAATGGATGGCCTCGCGCGCCGGCTGGACGCCCTACAACGAGCTCAGCGTCACCGGCTGGCCGGTGGGCACTTTTGTGCGCGGGAATAAAGTGATGTGGCAAGGCGTTCTCACCACGCCGGCAAGAGGCGAGCGCGTAAGATTTCTGGAAACCTTGCCAAATCTCGCCCGATGAGACGCATCGGCGGGTGAGTTCAACGCTGGCGCGAGTTTTCCCCAAAGATTTTCAAACATTAGAAACCTGTTGAATTGCAAAGTCCGGACGACGCGCTATTGAACGGTAACGCGCCACCCCCATTCGGCCGTGGTGACGCGGCGACCCGAAAGCCTGAGCCCATGAGCGGCGGTGATTTGGTTTCGCTCCGCGTGCTTGTCGCGACCGCCGTGCCGGCGCAGCAAGAGCTGTGGCAGAAGGGCGCGGCGATGGCGTCGGTGCCCATCGATTGCGCTACCGCCGATGCCGCCGCCTCCACTGCCATGCTCGGCCAGGCGGGCGCCGATATCTGCATTATCGACCAGGACCTGCCGGAGTCCGAAAGGGCGGCAGTTATCGCGGCCGCCCGTGCCGCCCGTCCGGCACCCTTGGTCTTCCTGTCGCTGCCGCGCGGCAGCCATCGCACCGGTAACGTCGACGGCGTGTTGGCCAAGCCCGGCAGCCCGGAAAGTGCGCGCAAGCTGATCGAGCTCTGCACGCGCGCGAAAATCCCAACCCGCGTGCTGATCGTGGACGATTCCAGCACCATGCGCAGCATCGTGCGCAAGATCCTCTCGGCCAGCCGCTTCGCCTTCGACGTGCACGAGGCGGCGGAAGGCATCGCCGCGATCGAGCAACTTAACTCCGGCAAATTCGGGCTGGTTTTTCTCGACTACAACATGCCCGGTTTCAACGGCTTCGAGACGCTGTCCGAGATCAGGCGCATCGCGCCGCAGGTTTCGGTCGTCATGATGACCTCGGCCGCCACCGACGCCCTCATCGAACGCGCGCAATCCGCCGGCGCGCTGGCCTTCCTGAGGAAGCCGTTTTATCCGGCCGATATCGATACCGTGATCGAGCGCCATTACGGCCTGCACGTGGCGGGCGGTAGCTGACGTAATTTCCGGTTTTTGCGGACTATTGCCGCGGCTGTTTGAGCGTGAATTCGCCGTTGCGGATGCGGGCGGAGAGGCCCTCGGCGAAGGTCGCCGCGGCGTCCTCGCCGTAGGTGGTGACGAATTCCGCGATCGCCGCGAACAAGCAGGCCTGCGCCAGGCAGTCGCCGTCGATGCCTTCGAGCCGCGCTTCCGCCCATGCTTCCTGCAGATAGCCGAGCGCCACGCGCTTCTGCTCGTGGTCGGCCGCCGGATCGCGCGCGACGGTTGGACGCCCGCTCGTGTTGACTGTCACTTTTGTCGTCCCCTTGGCGTCCTGGCGCGACGCGGTCCTCAGTCCCGCGCGGACGTTATCACGGGGGTTCCGGCGGGCGAGGCGGACCTCGGAGAAAGGTTAATAACGGCGGCCTTAATTGGCGTAACGCGCGGTAATTTCGCGCGAAATCTTGGCGCCTTCTTCGAGATAACGGCGGATGGCGAGGTCGGCGGCCGGCGTGCAGGAGCGGTAAGTCTGCTCGAATCCGCGGTAACCACGATTGAAGCTCGAGACGATCTTGCGCCTGCGATCGCCGTCGGGGGCCTCGGTGTCGATCAGGGCCTGCATCTGGTCGCGCCATTTCTGCCCTTCATTGGCGCCGCAGACCGCGCGCAGATAGTGCAGCGCGCCGAGGATCTCGGCCAGCCGCTGCAGGTCGTTATCGAACGGCGCCGGCGTGTCGTCGGCGCGCGCCGGCACGGCCAGGCAGAGCAGGATCGAAGCGATAATCGCGAGCTTTTTCACGCGGTTGTCCTTACGGGGCATGATATGCCCTCGCATCTGGGCAACTGCAAGGCGGCTTTTAAGCCTTGAGCCGCGCGAAGGCGCTGGCGACGATTTCAGCCAGTCCGTCGGTGGTTTTCAGGGCTGAAAGCTCGGCGGGTCTTAACCAACGCGCGTCGTCGAGCTCTTCGTTGAGCTTGGGCTCGCCCGCAAGCCAGCGCGCCGCAAAACACAAGATGACGAAATGGCGCTCGACGCGCTTTTGCGCGTCGCGCACGATCACGTCGCGGGTGCCGGCGAGCGCGACCGGCTCGATGTCGAGCGCCGTCTCCTCGCGCACCTCGCGCACGACCGCTTCGTGCAGCGTCTCGCCCAGCTCCACCGCGCCGCCCGGCAGTGTGTAGAGATTGAGCGCCGGCTTGCGCGCGCGCCGCACCACCAGCACCTTGCCGTCGCGGATGATAGCGGCGCTGACGGCAAGAAATGGACGCTCCGGATAGGCGCGGGCGTCGCTCACGAAATGGACCGTTGCTGCATTAATTCGTCGACCATCGCCTGCACGGCCGCCGGATCGCCGCTCTCGGGGTCGACGCCGCCACCGATGACGGCGCCTGCGCGCGCGATCAGCGGCTTGAGGCAGGCGACCGCATGCGCGGCGATCAGGCCGGCCGCTTCGGAGGATGCGTCTGCGCGTATTGCCGTTCGGGTCGTCTCCAGCACGACGGTCATGGTGACCGCCAAAGCATCGAGATATTCGCGCAGTCCAGGTTCGGCGGCGTTATAGGCGGCGATCACCAGACCGCGGCCTTTGAAGCGCGACGCCGCGAAATGCTCGCGATAGCTCATCGGCCGCCAGGCGAGGAAGTCGTCGAGGCAGTCCGGGCAGGCCGGAAGCATCTCAAGCAGCATGATCGCTTCGTTGAAATGGTTGAGATAGTCGGTGGCGAGCCCGGTATCCGGATTGATATCGGCGGCGCACAGGCGCGCGTCGCCATCGTCCGTTTCGGCCGGCGCTTGCACCGGCTCGATGCAATCCAGATATTTCATGCAGACCCCAGCGCCCCAAATCGCGCGTAGTGTCGTCGGGCACGGTTAAAGTGCAATTAAGCCGGCAAGAGGCTAAGATTTTCAATTATGTGCGGCCGTTACACCATCACTTCGGCGCCGGAAGCGATCAGGGCGCTGTTCCGCTATCAGGAGCAGCCCAACTTCCCACCGCGCTTTAACGTGGCGCCCACGCAGCCCATCCCGATCGTGCGGCTCAACGATGGCAAACGCGAATTCGCGCTGGTGCGCTGGGGCCTGCTGCCGTCCTGGGTGAAAGACCCGAAGCAATTCACGCTGCTGATCAATGCACGCGGCGAATCGGTAATCGACAAACCGGCCTTCCGCGCCGCCATGAAACGCCGCCGCTGCCTGATCCCGGCCGACGGCTTCTACGAGTGGAAGGCGACCGGCGGTCCAAAGCAGCCCTATTACGTTCGACCGAAAACCGGGGCGCCGATGGCCTTTGCCGGACTATGGGAGGTTTGGACCGGGCCGAACGGCGAGGAACTGGAAACCGCAGCCATCGTCACCACCGGCGCCAACCGCACCCTGCGTGGCATCCATGAGCGCATGCCGGTGATCTTGGCCCCGGACGCCTTCGATCTCTGGCTCAATTGCGCCGAGGTCGATGCGCAGACGGCGGCGGCGCTGATAGCGCCCGCGCCCGACAATCTGCTCGAGGCCTATCCGGTTTCAACCGAGGTCAATCGTGTTGCCAACGACAACGCGAAACTGGTTGAGCCGTTCGCTGCCCGTCCGGAGCCCGGGCCTCCGCCGCCGCCCAAGCCGCCGGCACGCGCGCCCAAGCGCGAGAAAGCCAAGAAGGACAGCGGGCAGGGCGCACTGTTCTAGTTCACAGCACCTTGCCCGGATTCAAAATCCCGTTCGGGTCGAGCGTGCGCTTCAGGGCGCGCATCAGATCGAGCGCCACCGGGTCCTTGTACTCCGGCAGGATGTCGCGCTTCATCACGCCGACGCCGTGCTCGGCCGAGATCGAGCCGCCGAATTTCTTCACCACCGCGAACACCGTCGCGTTTACCTCATCCCAGCGCGCCAGAAACTTAGCTTTGTCGGCGCCTTCCGGCTGCGTCACGTTGTAGTGGATGTTGCCGTCGCCGACATGGCCGAAAGGCAGCGGTCGCACGCCCGGAATGAGCTTCGTCACCGCGGCATTGGCTTCCTCGATGAACGCCGGCACAGCGGCGACCGGCACCGAGACGTCGTGCTTGATCGAGGCGCCGATATGGCGCTGCACCTCGCCGAACATTTCGCGGATGCGCCAGAACGATTTTGCCTGCTGCATGCTGTCGGCGATGGTGGCGTCGAGCACCAGGCCTTTCGTATGCCCTTCGGCGAGAATCTCCTCCAGCACGGCGCGCAAACCGCTGCGCGCCTGCGAGGACAATTCGATCAGCACGTACCAGGGATACGGCGTGCCGAGCGGCATGCGGCTCGCCTGGTCGTGCTTGACCACCGCTTCCACGCCCGAGCGCGCCATCATCTCGAACGAGGTCACGCCGCCTGCGGTGCGCTCCTCCGCCAGCGTCAGCAATTCGACCGCCGCCTGCGGCGAGGGCACCCCGGCCCATCCGGTCTCCACTGAGCGCGGCCGCGGCACCAGCCGCAGCACCGCCGCCGTGATGATGCCGAGCGTGCCTTCGGCGCCGATGAAAAGGTTCTTCAGGTCGTAGCCGGTGTTGTTCTTCTTTAGCTTGTTGAGATCGTGCAGCACGCGCCCGTCGGCCAGCACGACTTCCAGGCCCATCGCATGCGAGCGCGCGATGCCGTGCGCCAGCGCCGCGGTGCCGCCGGCATTGGTGGAAAGATTGCCGCCGATGGTGCAGGTGCCCTCCGACGGCAGCAATTGCGGATAGAGCCGGTCCGCTTCGGCCGCCGCCTCGCGCGCGCGGGCCAGCGTGACGCCCGCTTCCACCGTCATGGTGTTGGAGACCGCGTCGACCTCGCGGATCTTGTCGAGCCGCGTCAGCGACAGCACCACTTCGCCGTGATGCGGGATCTGCCCGCCGACCAGCCCGGTATTGCCGCCCTGCGGCACGACGGCGGTGCGCGTCTCGTTGGCGAGCTTGAGGATGGCGGAAACTTCCGCGACCGAACCCGGCCGCAGCACCACCGGCGTGCGGCCGTGATAGAGGTCGCGCATCTCGACCAGATATGGCTCCTGCGCCGCCTTGTCGGTGAGCGCGTATTTGGTGCCGACGATCGCGGTAAAGCGCTTCAGCAGTTCGGGGTCGAGGCGGGGCTGGTCGAGCATGGCGTCACTTTAGGGCATATTGCGGCGAAGGTCATCGCGCACGGGCGCATTGCGTCAATGCGCCTTCAGGAAGGCGATATAGTCCTTCTCGGCGCTCTCCAGCGCGGCCTTGTTAAGTCCGGTCATGACGACGTCCAGTACGAATTCATTGCCGTCTTTGTCGCTGTCGGTGCCGAACGCACCAAACTCGTAGGCCTGTTGCTTCTTGCTCGGATTTTCAAAGCCGAAACGGAGGAAACCGGGTTTGCCGTTCGCGCGCGCGACGGCGGGCAGCGCGGTGATCTTGGCGTCTTTCACCGTGGCGCGCCAGCGTCCGTTGCTGGTCTCGGCAAAATTGGCGAGCGTCTGCTGCTTGTCGCGGTGGTAAAATACTTGCACGTAAATGAGCGCCGGGGCGTCACCGAAGGTCTTCCCCTTCGGCACCATGATCTGAACCTTGTTCTTGTCGGTGGCTTCCTGGTCGATGACCCAGCCGTCCGGCGGCGTCAGCGCAATGTGGAAAAACGGGCACAGCTTGCCGTCGCAGCTGGTCACGAATTTCTGCACTTCGGCCTGCGCGGTCCCGGCCAAGAGCGTGGCGGCAAGCGCGAGCCAGATCGGACGAAAATGTTTCATGGCATCCTCCTCAGCGCGGCGCGGCGGCGCGCACAAGCCGGTCGTTGATCGCCTCGCCCAGGCCATCGTGCGGCACCTTCATGACCGCGATCGCGGCTGCGCCGGACGCATCGAGCGCGCGCAGATGTGAGAACAGATTGGCCGCCGCCTCGATCAGGTCGCCACGCGACGACAGATTGAGCGTCGTGGCGGCGGAGGGTGCCTTGGGCCCGAAGGCGAGCAATGCTTCGCCCGCGCGCGCTGCGTCCGCATCCAGCCGCAGCTTCGCCTTCGGCGCATAATGCGAGCTCAGCATGCCCGGCGCGAGCGGGGCCTCATCGGACGTCGCGGCAAGCGTCAGCGTATGCCCGAGCACGCGCTCGATCGCCTCGCGCGCCACGCCGCCCGGCCGCAGCAAAATCGGTTCGCCCAGGCAGGAGACGATGGTCGACTCCACGCCCACCGTGCAGGGTCCGCCGTCGATCACCATGTCGATGCGTCCGCGCAGGTCGGCGAGCACGTGCGCGGCGCTGGTCGGCGACACGTGGCCGGAGCGGTTGGCCGACGGCGCCACCACCGGCCCGCCGAACGCCGCCAGCAGCGCCTGCGCCAGCGGGTGCGCCGGCACGCGCACCGCCACGCTGTCGAGGCCGGCGAGCGCCAAATCCGCCACCGGGCAATGCGCAAGCTTGGGCACAACCAGCGTCAGCGGTCCCGGCCAGAACGCCGCCGCCAGTTTCTCGGCATCGCCGTCGAAGCGCGCGAGCTTGCGCGCGGCGTCGAGGCTCGCCACGTGCGCGATGAGTGGATTGAACGCCGGCCGGCCTTTGGCGGCATAGAGTCGCGCCACCGCCTCGCCATTGCCGGCGTCGGCGCCAAGCCCATAGACCGTTTCGGTCGGGAAGGCGACCAGCCCGCCGCTTTGCAGGCAGCGCGCCGCTAGCACGATTGCATCGCGGTTGGCCTGCAAGACCCGCGTTCTCGGCTCGACACTCATCGGTTTCTCAAGCTTGCCTTTAAGGGTGCCGGGGTTATAAGACCGGCCTTCAGTCGGAGTGTAGCGCAGTCTGGTAGCGCACCTCGTTCGGGACGAGGGGGTCGCAGGTTCAAATCCTGCCACTCCGACCATTAAATCCGATATTTTGCGACGATTTCCAAGACCGGACCTTGACCGGACCTTGACCGGGCCGCCGTTTTCGCAAGCCGGCCCGCCGGTCTTGTGCGGGCCCGGCCGCCCCCGTAACGTCCACGCGTGCGCAACGATCAAAGCCGGCCGGGCAAAGCGCCGCGCGGCGACACAAAAAAGGGGCCGCATGATGAAGACATCTGCATTCAAATGGCTGACGATCGCGAGTGCCGTCGTCGCGTTCAGCGGGTGCGCGTCCGCTCAAGGAGTCGACGTCGGCAAAGCGGAATTCCTCTCGAGTTGCGCGCCGTGTCATGGCGGCGACGCGAAAGGAAACGGGCCAGTCGCCAGCGTGATGAAGCAGCATCCCTCCGACCTGACGGTGCTGGCCGAGAAGAACAAAGGGGTGTTTCCTTTCGACCGGGTCTACCGCGTCATCGACGGACGCGAGGAGATCAGCGGCCATGGCACGCGCGATATGCCGATTTGGGGATACCGCTTCGTGCCGCCGAGCAACAAGAACCTGAAATTGTCCGATGACTATATCGTTGCTCCGCCCGCATCGGCCGATGCTGTCGTGCACAGCCGTATTTTAGCGGTGATTGATTACCTCAATCGCATCCAGGAGAAGTGAACCGCTCGCGAGCCGCTGACTGCGGGCGCGACGTTTACAAACCTTCGTCCCTGCGCACGCGCTCTTCGTCTTCCCGCATGCGCTCTTCATAGCGCCGCCGGTGCAGATACTGCGGGTCATCGAGCACTTCGTGCCACGCCCGATCCAAGGCGGCTTCTTTTGCCGCCAGGCTTTTTGCGCGCGCTCTCCATGCGATCCAAATCACGCCGGCGACCAAACTCACGATGACTAGAAATTCCATCCCACGCCCACCTTCGAGCCGGCCCCGGCTCAGCGGATTTTCATTTGGCGATGGCCGTCCCGGCGACCCACGGCTGTTAGCGCTCTGCTACTCTCCCTAGGCGGATATGCTAGCCGTGGTTTGATTTAGCGCAAGCAAAGGCGGGCGCGGGCCACGTCACGAGCTTGCAAAAGCGGGAAATTGCCCGGTTCCTGCGGCGGTTTAGGTCTCTTGTGCGGGCCCGGCCGCCCCCGTAACGTCGGCGCCAACGATGCCGGCGCCGAAAAGCCGGCCGGGGAGGATGTCAGCCATGAAGCTTTCCGCTTTCGCGTTGCGCGCGCTTGCCGCGCTCGCCTTAATCGCGCTGCTGCCTGCGGGGCATGCCCGCGCGGCCGGTTATCCAGACCATCCGGTGCGTATCATCGTCGGCTATCCGCCCGGCGGCTCGACCGATATTGCCGCGCGGCTGTTTGGGCAGTGGCTGAGCGAAAAGCTGCACCAGCAATTCATCGTCGAAAACAAACCGGGCGCCGGCAATAACATCGCGACCGAATTCGCGACCAAGGCCGCTCCCGACGGCTACACGCTCTTTCTGGCCAACCCGGCCAACACCATCAACGCCACGCTCTACAAGCATCTGCGCTTCAACTTCCTCAACGACATGGCGCCGGTTGCCGGTTTTGTGCGCGTGCCGAACGTGATGGAGGTCAATCCGTCAGTGCCGGCCAAGACCGTCGCCGAATTCATCGCCTACGTGAAAGCCAATCCGGACAAGATCAACATCGCGTCCTCGGGCAACGGCACCTCGATCCATCTCTCCGGCGAATTGTTCAAGATGATGACTGGCTTGAAGATGCAGCACGTGCCTTACAAGGGTTCGGCGCCGATGCTCACCGATCTGCTCGCCGGCCAGGTGCAGGTGACGTTCGACAACCTGCCGTCGTCAATCGGCCACATCAAAGCCGGCAAGCTGCGCGCGCTCGCGGTGACCACGGCGACGCGCTCGCCCGAATTGCCCGACGTGCCGACCGTGGCCGAGACCGTTCCCGGCTACGAGGCGAGCGCCTTCTTCGGCCTGGTGGCGCCGAAAGGCACGCCGCCGGAAGTGATCGCCATACTCAACAAGGAAATCAACGCGGCGCTCAACGATCCCGGCATGCAGGCCAAGCTGAAGCAGCTCGGCGGCACGCCGATCCCGGGCTCGGCGGCCGACTTTGGCAAGCTGCTCGCCGACGAGACCGCCAAATGGGAAAAGGTGGTGCACGCCGCCAATCTGTCGATCGACTGAGCGGTGCACCGAACGAATGACCGGCCGTAAACGTCCGCAAGACCTGCGCAGCTACCGCTGGCTGGGGCCCGACGACATGCGTTCGTTCGGTCACCGCTCGCGGCTGCGCGGCGTCGGCTATGACTCGACCGATTGGACCGGCAAGCCGGTCATCGGCATCATCAACACCTGGAGCGAGATCAATCCCTGCCACGCGCATTTGCGCGCGCGCGCGGAGAACGTGAAGCGCGGCGTGCTGCAGGCCGGCGGCTTCCCCATCGAGCTGCCGGCGATTTCGCTCGCCGAGACCTTCGTCAAGCCGACGACCATGCTCTATCGCAACATGCTGGCGATGGAGACCGAGGAACTGCTGCGCAGTCACCCAATCGACGGCGCCGTGCTGATGGGCGGCTGCGACAAGACCACGCCCGGGCTGATTATGGGCGCTATCAGCATGGGGATTCCTGCGATCTACGTTCCTGCCGGCCCCATGCTACGCGGCAACTGGAAGGGCGAATATCTCGGCTCCGGCTCCGACGTGTGGAAATACTGGACCGAGAAGCGCGCCGGCAACATCAGCGACGAGGAATGGAACGAGATCGAGGGCGGCATCGCCCGCTCGTTCGGCACCTGCATGGTGATGGGCACCGCGGCCACCATGATGGCGATCGCCGAGGCGTTGGGCCTGTCGCTGCCGGGCGCGTCGTCGATCCCGGCCGCCGATTCCAATCATCCGCGCATGTGCGGCGTTGCCGGCCGCCGCATCGTCGACATGGTGTGGGATGATCTGACGCCGCAGAAAATCCTCACCCCCGCCGCCTTCGACAACGCCATCAAGGTGCACATGGCGATGGGCGGCTCGACCAATGCCATTATCCACGTCGTCGCCATTGCGCGCCGCGCCGGGGTGCCCGTGGACATGGAAAAGTTCGACCGGCTCTCGCGTCAGGTGCCGGTGCTCGCCAATGTGCGGCCCTCCGGCAAATATCTGATGGAGGATTTCTTCTATGCCGGCGGCTTGCGCGCGCTCATGCAGAACCTGCGCGAGAAGCTCGATCTTTCCTGCCTCACCGTTACCGGAAAGAGCGTTGCCGAGAACATCGAGGGCGGCAAGGTGCATCTGCCGGACGTGATCCACTCGCTCAACGATCCGGTCTACGAGGAGGGCGCCACCGCCGTGCTCAAGGGCAACCTCGCGCCCAATGGCTGCGTGATCAAGCCGGCCGCCGCCGACAAGCGCTTCCTCAAGCACCGCGGCAAGGCCATCGCCTTCGAGGACTACAACCACATGATGCGCGAGATCGAGCGCGACGATCTCGACGTCACGCCCGACCACATCCTGGTGCTGAAAAACGCCGGGCCGAAGGGCGGTCCCGCCATGCCGGAATGGGGCATGCTGCCGATCCCGAAGCGGCTGTTGGGGCAGGGCGTGCGCGACATGATCCGCATTTCGGACGCGCGCATGAGCGGCACCAGCTACGGCGCCTGCATTTTGCACGTGGCGCCGGAGAGCTTCGTCGGCGGACCGCTGGCGCTGGTGCAGACCGGCGACGAGATCGAGATCGACGTCGACAAGCGTTCGATCCACCTGCACGTCAGCGACGAGGAACTTGCCAGCCGCCGCGCCGCCTGGAAGGCACCGCCACCGAAATACCCACGCGGCTACGGCGCGCTGTTCTCCGAGCACATCGGCCAGGCCGACGAAGGCTGCGATTTTGATTTTCTTGCCGCCCGCGGCGCGATCCCGGAGCCGGAAATCCATTGAAACCCGCGCGTTGCCGCGGATATTCAAATTAGAAAGATTCGCAACTGCGTTTTCAGATTGGAAACGTTCCTGATTAGAATATTCTAATGTTTGCCGCGCGCATTGACACGCGCGCGGATTTTTCTTGAAAGTCATTTTGCCCGCGCGATCGTGCGCGGCCGCCTGATTGCCGGACCTTGAATCCGGCGTATGAGGAAACGGAAAATGCGTAACGTTGGTCATGCGCGGGCGCTGATTTTTGTCGCGCCTTTTTTATTCGCCGGAATCGCTCACGCGCAAACGCCGAAAGCCGACTCTGGCACCGCCGATGCCGTCTTCTATGAGGCCGAATCCAAATACATGTTCGGCTTTCTCGACGGCGCCGATATCGGCAATGAAGGCGAGAAGGCGTTCGAGTACGAGTCGACCGGCTCATTCCAGAAGCGCGGTGGACGTTATGCGGCAATCGAGCACGAATTCGAGTTCGAAAACGTTCCGACGCAGAATTTCGCCTACGAGCTGAGCGCGCACGCGCTATCGCATTCGATTCACGGCGTCGAGGACCTCGACGACCGCAGCACCACGCAATTCAGCGGCGCTTCGGCAAAGCTGCGCTATCTCATCCTCGGCCGCGGACCCGAATCGCCGATCGGCCTCACCGTGTCCGCCGAGCCGGAATGGTCGCGCGTCGACGATGTGGACGGCACACACACGCTCGCCTACAGCTCCGAATTCCGCATCGTCGCCGACACCGAGCTTATCCCGAACCGGCTCTACGCCGCGCTCAATCTCATCTACGCGCCTGAAGCCGCAAAGCCGGCCGACACCGGCATATGGGAGCGCAGCTCGGGGGCGGGCGTCGGACTGGGATTTGCCTATCGCGTAACGCCGACTTTTGCGCTTGGCGCGGGCGCTGAATATGACCGCGCCTATGACGGACTCGCGTTCCAGACTTTGGAAGGGCAGGCCCTCTTCGTCGGACCGACCATGCAGATCAATTTCACGCCGAAGATTCTGCTCGCCGCGGCCTTTTCCGCCCAGGTCGCCGGCCATGCGGCCGACGATCCGCGCGCGCTCGATCTCACCAACTTCCAGCGCTATCGCGCCAATCTGAAACTCGAGTTCGAGTTCTAGGCCAGTCGAAAGGAGCCGGTATGACGGTCAAAGCATGTGTGCTCGCCTTCGCGGTGGTTGCTTTCGTTGGCATCGCGCCGATGGCCCGAGCCGAGGATTCCGCGATCGTGACCATCACCCTCAAAGATAATCGCTTTCAGCCGGCCGAGCCGCACGCGCCGGCCGGCAAGGCGATCACCATCGTGGTCAAAAATCTCAATCCCGTGCCGGCGGAATTCGAAAGCAACATGTTGCGCGTGGAAAAAGTCGTGACCTCGGGCGGCACGATCACCATGAAAATTCGTCCGCTGGGACCCGGCCGCTACCGTTTCTTCAACGATTTCCACCCTGAGACGGTCGGTTATCTGGTCGTCCAGTAGTAGCGGCCGATCCGCGATGCCGCGGTGCGCGCAATCGTGATCGCCTATTGCGGGCTGTTGCTCCAGAAATTCATCGCCGCCGCGCTGGCGGCGCCGCCGACCACGCAGGGAATGCCGAACTCGACCTGGCCCAAGGCGGCGGCGGCGATGCAGCCGCCGGCGATCGCGCTCTGCCCGATGAAGCTCCACCACGACACCGTGCGCTTATAGGCCGGGCCCTTGGCGCGCACCTCGTCGATCGCCGCCAGCGCGTCCTTGCGGATGCGCGCGGTGTCCACCGTTTCGGCGGCGTCGATCACGTCGTCGAGCTGGGCGACGACTTGTTTCGGCTGGCCGCGCGCCTTGCGCGACATCTTGAGCATGGCGAGCAGATCCGCGTCGTGCATGGCGTTGGCGGCGAGGCTGTATTTCGCCATGCTGCCGACGGTGAGCCGGTCGGCGTCGTTATGATCCTGCGACAGCGGCAGCAGGTCGACGATGTGCATCACCGGCCCATAGCTGCCGGTGGCGAAATAATAGCCCCACAGCACGTCGAGCACTTCCGCGCTCGGCTCCAGCGCCACCTTCGGCGGCGGCGCTCCGAACACCTTGTCGAGATGCAGCCGCTTGCTCACGCGCCCGAACGCGGTCGGCTCCGGCGGGATTTCGAATTCCGCCAGCGTCGCCATCTTGCCGTTGATATAACGGTCGCTCAGCACGTCGTAGCGCGGCATGCGGCAGGCAAAGCGCCGCAGCAGGACTTGCCAGTTGGGCAGGCCGGAATAGGCGATGCCGCGCATCACCACCCAGCGGTCGCGCTCCTGCATCGCCAGCGCGCGCGCGGCGATTTCCTCGGCTTGGGCGGGGTTTTCGGTCAGCACGCCGGCCAGGAAGCCGACATAGATGCCGGCGCGCTCCGGGTTTTCGAAGGCGCCGAAGCGGCTGGCGGCCTGCAAGATTTTCGGCACGCCCGCGGGATCGGGATGATCGCGATAGGCGCTGATCCAATGCAGTACGGCGTCGCTCGAGACGAGATCGGTCGCCCGCAGCGGCGCGGCCGCAGCCGGCGCAAGGACGAACAAGGCGACGAACCCGGCAATCAGGAAGCGCATCCCGTCATCCTCCCCCAAGGCGGAGCGGAGTCGAACAACGGCTCGCGGTTTTTTCGTGAGCGCTGTTTGGCAAAGTCGTGGCGGCAACTGTGTCTCAAATTGGGAAAGCCATTGACGGATGCCGTCACAATGGGCATCTGCTCGCGGTCATGAGCGAGGACATTCCCTTCGACAAGTCGCTTGAACTTATCCCCGACACGGCCGAGGAGGTCGTGCCGGGCGTGCGCCGCGTGATGGCGAACAATCCCGGTCCGTTCACTTTCAAGGGCACCATCAGCTACATCGTCGGCAAGGGTAACGTCGCCATCGTCGATCCCGGCCCCGACGATCCCGCGCATATCGGCGCGCTGCTCGATGCCGTGCGCAACGAGACGGTGACGGCGATCTTCGTCACCCACACTCACCGCGACCATTCGCCGGCCGTGCCGGCGATCAAGCGCGAGACCGGCGCCACCGTCTATGCCGAAGGCCCGCACCGCGCCGCGCGGCCGCTGCATATCGGCGAGCACAATCCCCTCGATGCCTCGGCCGACCGCGATTTCGTGCCCGACGTCGCGCTCAAAGACGGCCAGGTGATCGAAGGCGACGGCTGGGCCATCCAAGGCGTGACCACGCCCGGCCACACCGCAAACCACATGGCCTACGCGCTCAAGGACAAGAACATCCTCTTCGCCGGCGATCATGTGATGGCCTGGGCCACCTCGATCGTGGCGCCGCCCGACGGCGCCATGAGCGATTACATGGCCTCGCTCAATAAACTCGCCAAGCGCAGCGAGACGATCTACCTGCCGGGCCACGGGCCGGCGATCAAAGACGCACCCCGTTTCGTCAACTATTACATCCTGCACCGCAAGGCGCGCGAAGCCTCCATCCTGCACCGCCTCGGCAAAGGCGAGACCGATATCCCGAGCATCGTGCGCGCGATCTATATCGGCATCGATCCGCGCCTGACCGGCGCTGCCGGCCTCTCGGTGCTGGCACATCTGGAGGATCTGGTGGCGCGCGGCGTGGTGGAGACTGACGGCCAGCCGGCGATCGACGGTACCTTTCGCTTAGCGCGCTGAGCCATCCCGTTCGTCCCCGCGAAAGCGGGGACCCAAGCAGACGATGCTACCGCTTCTTCTTCGGCGCCGGCCGCTTTTTCGGCGGCGGCTCTTTTTCCTGCTGCGTGGGCCGCGCCGGCGCGGTGAGCGCGTCGTCCATGGCGTCGTCGATTTCGGACAGCAGCGAGGCCACCCGGCGCGCATTGGTGCCGAAATCGTGCGTGCCGTAGCGCGAGGCCGAGCGCACGTCGATGCGCGCGCCGTTGCCGGCTTGCGTCACGCGCACCACCACGTCGTCGCGGAAGCCCATGATCAGCGTGCGCGCCACCGCTTCGATGTCGCCCGGTCGGCCCGGCGCCGGCGGCTGCGCGTCGAGGATGTTCCATTTGCGCTTGGTGACGACGGCCAGCGCTATTTTGTAGGCGGTCGCCACCGGCGCGTCATATTGCAGCGCCTCGATGTCGGGATAGGCCTTGTGCTGCAGCTCGGCCACGCGCGCGCCGGGATAGTCGCTGGTGCCGCGCGGACGCAGGCGCGCGAGCACGCCGAAGCGCGGCGGGTTGGCGGTATCTGTGGTGATGTCGTTGATCGCCGGCAGCTTGTGCGCGCGATAGGCGAGGTAGCCGGGATAGGCGAGCAAAGCGAGCCCGAGCAGCATGCCGCCGACGGCGCGGCCGAGCCCGCGCGTGCCCTGCCGCCAGATCACCACGAAGGCGGCGAAGGCTAGCAGGATGGCAAGCCCCGCGAACATCAGCGCGGCCGCGAAGGTGGCGAGCGCCGGCGCGATCTCCAGAAAGCCGGTGCGCACGATGATGATCGACAGCAGCGCCACGGCAACCGCGAACCAGCCGAGCCGCCCCGACCAGGCCGCCACCGGCGACAGTGGGGCCTCGTAGATCGGACCTCGCGAAAAGCCTCTCATTGCGCGCAAACTCGCTGCCGGACCGCCCGCTGCGGCTTGGGATGACTATGGATACTGGGAAGCGGGAGGCGGGGCAATCGGGGCCGCAACCGCGTGCATCGGCGCGCCGGGCCGCTGCCGGTCAGCCCGGCTTGCCGCCGGTTTCGACGCTTTTTTCGTCCTTATGCCCGCAGGCCGCGCATTCGTAAGTCCAGATTTCCACCTGGCCGCGCGTGAAGGCATCCGGCGACATGCGGATGAGCGGCGCCCGGCCGCCGCATCGCGCGCAGACGATCGGAGCGGGCCGCGATAGCCGAGCCGGCGCCCGGAAAGTTGGCATGGTGACTCCCCCCGGTCGAACGGTAAGGCAGTGTGGGGGCTGGGCATGGCGGGTGTCTATTGGATTTGCCGATCGACGTACGGCAAAAAAGCGGGGCAGGGCTGCGGCCCGAATAATCGGCGTTTTCGGCGCGGGCCATAGCGGGCCGATGTGGACAACCGCGGTTGCCCAACTGTCGCATCATGTGCGGCGGCGCCTGACGCGGCGCCCTTACTCCGCCGCCTGCGCGCTCGGCAGCCGGTAATCCTTGAACCGCTGGCGCAGCGTGATCTTCTGGATCTTGCCGGTCGCGGTGTGTGGGATTTCGCTTACGCGTATGTCCCCTACGTGCCGTTAGCCAACAACGCGATGGAAAGCGGCAATACCGGAACTAAGGTCAAGCCGTTATTACAAAGCTAGACGCCTTGTCGCCAAGCAGACGCTCGGCGTCTCCCACGATCTTTTGCAGTAATTCACCGGCAGGCCGCACATCTTGGATTAGCCCGGTTGCCTCGCCGACCCAAACCCCGGTGTTGTCTGGGTCCCCTTCTTGCATTGCCCTCACATAGCGATGCATTTCGCGATCCGCTATTTCGGGTTTGGCAAGATCCGCTTCGCGGCCGTGCCAATCCTCGATAAATCGCGTTTTCATTACGCGCGCTGTGAATGGTTTAGGCCATGCAAGCTTACGGGCAACGTCAACCACCGTCGTGCGGATGGTGGAATCACCGTCGGCGGATACTGCAACGTGTTGAAAGACAGGATTAACTAGCGCCTCCGCACTTGCCCAGAAACGGGAACCGATCAGCGCGCCATCGGCTCCTAGCATTAGGGCCGCAGCCAACCCGCGCCCGTCCGCAATGCCGCCAGCCGCTGCCAAAACGGTCGTAGCCGCGGCTTTCGACAGATAATCGGCAATTTCGGGTACGAGCGTGAATGTTGCGCGGGCCAAGCCGTGCCCGCCGGCTTCTGCCCCCTGAGCGACAATGATGTCAGCGCCGACATCAACGGCTGCACGCGCATGCTCCATGTTTTGCACTTGGCAGATCAACTTGGCGTTGGCGGCTTTAATACGCGGCGCAAATGATTCCGGCGACCCGAACGAAAGCATCACGGCCGCAGGTGAATGCGTCAAAGCTAAATCGAGAAGTTCAGGGCGTTTGGCTAGTGACCACGTAATGAAACCGCAGCCGACACGTGCATTTCGCGCCTCGGAAAATTCACGCTTTAACCATTCAGCATCACCATAGCCACCCCCGATGAGTCCAAGGCCTCCAGCTGCGGTTACGGTTGCAGCAAGATTACCACCGGCAGCAAATGCCATAGGCGCGGAGATGATCGGATGCTCGATACTGAGCATCTCAGTCAATCGGGTACGCAATGCCATCCGTTCTTGCCCCGCAAAAAGAAATAGCCACTAAAAAAACCAGCACAGCGCGATGCTGTGCAGAACTTATAGCGCCGCGGCGGTTGCGTGGGCAGTCTGTCGATTTTGGATCAAATGCGGACTCCACACGATCCCCCATAGGGCGGCGACAGTCGCGGCGAGCCACTTTACGTTGGCGGATTGGCCTTACTCCGCCGCCTGCGCGCTCGGCAGCCGGTAATCCTTGAACTGCTGGCGCAGCGTGATCTTCTGAATCTTGCCGGTCGCGGTGTGCGGGATTTCGTCGACGAAGGCGACGTCGTCCGGCATCCACCATTTGGCGATCTTGCCCTGCATGAAGCCGAGAATGTCTTCCTTGGTCGCGCTCTCGCCTTTCTTGAGCACGATGACCAAGAGCGGCCGCTCGTCCCATTTCGGATGCTTGACCCCGATGGCGGCAGCTTCCGCCACCTTCGGATGGCCGACCGCCAAGTTTTCCAGATCGATGGTGGAGATCCATTCGCCGCCCGATTTGATCACGTCCTTGGCGCGGTCGGTGATCTGCATGTAGCCGTATTGATCGATGGTGGCGACGTCGCCGGTGTCGAACCAGCCGTCCTTCTCGAACACCGGATCGTTGTCGACCTTGTAATAAGCCTTCGCCACCGCCGGCCCGCGCACCTTCAGCCGGCCGAAGGTCTTGCCGTCCCAGCGCAGCTCCTTGCCGTTGTCGTCGGTGATCTTCATCTCGACGCCGAACGGCGGATGGCCGGCCTTCTGCTGCACATCGAGCCGTGCCTCGCCGGAGAGCTCGGCGTATTCCGGCTTCATGGTGCAGAGCGAACCGAGCGGGCTCATCTCGGTCATGCCCCAGGCGTGGATGACCTCGACGCCGTATTTGTCCTGGAAGGTCTGCGCCATGGCGCGCGGGCAGGCCGAGCCGCCGATCACCACGCGCTTCAAGTGCGGCAGCTTGCCGCCGGTCTTCTCCAGATCCTGCAGCAGCATCAGCCACACCGTCGGCACCGCGGCGGTGAAGCTGACTTTATAGGTGGTGAGCAGTTCGTAGAGCGAGGCGCCGTCGAGCTTGGCGCCGGGCAACACCAGCGTGGCGCCGACCATCGGCGTCGAAAACGCCAGCGACCAGCCGTTGGCGTGAAACATCGGCACCACCGGCATCACCACGTCGCGCGAGGAGATGTTCTTGGAATCCGGCAGTGCCGCCATGAAGGCGTGCAGCACGTTGGAGCGGTGCGAGTAGACGACACCCTTGGGATTGCCGGTGGTGCCGGAGGTATAGCACATGCCGGCGGCGGTGTTCTCGTCGAACTGGCGCCAGGCGAAATCGCCGTCCTCGCCCGCGATCCAGTCCTCGTAGGCGACCGCGTTCTTGAGCGTCGTCTTCGGCATATGGGCTGCGTCGGTGAGGATGACGTAGCGCTCGATGGTGGGCAGCTTGTCGGCGATCTTTTCCAGCAGCGGCACGAAAGTGAGATCGGTGATCATCATGCGGTCCCCCGCATGATTGACGATCCAGGCGATCTGGTCGGGAAACAGCCGCGGGTTCACCGTGTGATAGACCGCGCCGAGGCCGAGGATGCCGTACCACGCCTCCAGGTGCCGCCAGGTATTCCAGGCGAGCGTCGCCACCCGGTCGCCGGACTTGATGCCGTCCTTCTCCAGCCGCTGCGCCACTTTCTTCGCGCGCAGGCGGATTTGGGCGTAATTGGTCTCGACGATCGGCCCCTCGATCGAGCGCGTGATCACCTTGCGCTCGCCGTGATAGATGGCGGCATGGTCGATGATGCGATGAAGCAGCAGCGGCCAGTCCTGCATCAAGCCGAGCATGGCATTCCCCTCCCAATTGCTCTTTTTGGGCCGGCGCCCCTCGCCAGCCGGGTATAAGGTTAGCCGCCATGGCGTCCCGCGCAAGCACTGTGCAGAAATGCCGCAATTCTGGGCCGAGTAGTCGAGCCATGCGGCACTTGATCGCAATCCTCGCACTCTCCGGTCTCGGCTGCGGCCTCGCCGCCGCCGAGCCGGTGCCCCTGCCACGCCCGCGGCCGCCGATCTGGATCGAGCCGCACACATTCGAGGAGGCCATCGCCGGCCTTAACTTCGACGCCGCCGCGGTCACCGATCAGCCGACCGAGTGCGACGGCCGGCTCGCGAACCTGGCCGAAGCCGAGCCGATGCCGCGGCTGATCGGGCCGGAGGCCTGCGGCGGGACCGACATGGTCGAGGTCACCGCCGTACTGCTCGCTGACAAGAGCCGCATCGCCATCAATCCGCCGGCCCTGCTCAACTGCGGCATGGCGGAGTCGCTCGCCTCCTGGCTGCGCGATGAGGCGGCGCCGCGCGCCGCCAAGCTCGGCTCGCCGCTCACGGGAATCGAGAACTACGATTCCTACGAATGCCGGCCGCGCAACCGCATCCCCGGCGCCAAGCTGTCTGAGCACGCCCATGGCGACGCCCTCGACGTGCGCGCTTTGCATCTCGCCGACGGCCGCCGCCTGGAATTAACCGATGTGAACGTCGACAAGCCGTTGCGCGAGGGCTTGCGCGATACCGCCTGCCGCCGTTTCACCACCGTGCTTGGGCCGGGCGAACCGTTTCACGAGGGCCATATCCATCTCGACGTGATCCAGCGCGATCGCGGCTACCGCGTCTGCCAATGGGAGGTGCGGGAACCGCCGCCGCCGGTTCCACTGCCGCGGCCGCGTCCATCGGAAGCCGAGATTGTTAAGCATTCGCGTAAACTTTGACCCAGCGGCCATTTTCCCTTCACAGTTCCAGGACTATTTCTTCCGTGAAATGACCCTCCGCGAAGCCACCGATAGCCTGCCGCAAAAGACCGGCCTGTCCCGGCGCGGCCTCATCAAGGCGGGGCTCGGCCTCACCGGCGTTGCCGGCCTGATGATGCCGAGCACGGCGGCCTTTGCCGCGGCGGAAGCCGCCAACGATCTCATCGTCACCAATTACCGGCTGTCGCCGCCGGCCTGGCGCCAAGGCCAGCGCCTCTCCATCACGGTCATCGCCGACATCCACGCCGGCGGTCCCAATATGGGCATCGCGCGCGTGCGCGAGGTGGTCGATGCGGCGCAGGCGCTCAAGTCCGATCTGATCGTAGTGCTGGGCGACTATTTCGCCACCCACCGCTTCATCACCGAGCGTGTGCCGGCGGCGGCCTGGTCGGCCGAGCTGGCGCGTTTGCGTGCCCCACTTGGTGTCTACGCCATCCTCGGCAATCACGACTGGTGGTACAGCCTCGACGCCGTGCGCGGCGCCTTCGCCAAAATCCCCGTGCCGCTGATGGAAAACGACGCAGTGCTGCTCGGCAAGGAAGGCGAGCGTTTCTGGCTCGCCGGCTTGGGCGATCAGCTCGCGCATTACATTTCGCCGCATCACTTCGAGGGCGCCGACGATCTGCCCGGCACGCTCGCGCGCGTCGCCACCGGCGATCCGGTGATTTTGCTGGCGCACGAGCCCGACATTTTCACCCAAGTGCCGGCGCGCGTCGCCCTCACGCTCTCCGGCCACACCCATGGCGGCCAGATCCGCCTACCGTTCATCCCGCCGGTGTGGGCGCCGTCGGCTTACGGCGCGCGCTTCGCCTATGGCCACATCGTGGAGGACGGCCGCCATCTCATCGTTTCCGGCGGGCTCGGCTGCTCGAAGGTGCCGCTGCGGCTCGGCGTGCCGCCGGAAATCGTGCGCATCGAGTTGAGTTGAAGTGCCCCGAACGCAGCGCACCACTTCGCGCTGCGCTGCGCCCGGGACACAAAACGAAAACGGCGCCGTAAGGGCGCCGTTCGCAATTTGGAGCCTGCGCGCTGCGTTCAGTGCACGTTGCCGCGGCTGGGGGCCGCAGCCACGCGCGGATTGAACGGCGAGTCGCCTTGGCCGGGCGCCAGCACGACCACGACGGTGCCGGGCTTGACCCGCTTGTACAGGTCGATGACGTCCTCGTTGGTCATGCGGATGCAGCCCGAGGAAATCGCCTGCCCGATATATTCCGGCTGGTTGGTGCCGTGGATGCGGTAGAGCGTGTCCTTGTTGCCGTCGAACAGATACATCGCGCGCGCGCCCATCGGGTTCTGCGGACCCGGGCTGACATAAGCCGGCACGTCCATGCGCTCGCGCTCGCCCGGCGTCGGCGTCCACGACGGCCATTCGGTCATGCGGCCGACTTTGGCCACGCCCGACCAGGCCATCGCTTCCTCGCCGACGGTGACGCCGTAGCGGATCGCCTGCCCGCCGGGCAGCACGTAATAGAGATAGCGCGCGTCGGAATCGATCACGATCGTGCCGGGCACTTCCTGGCGGTGATAGGTGACGATGTGGCGCTGGTAAGGATCTGGAATCGCCGCCTTCTCGTAGGGCGCCGCCGCCAGCAGCTTCTTGTCGCGCGGCGTCAGATTGGCTTCCGACGACGGCTCGAGCGTGGCCTGCATGCAGCCGCCGAGCACCAAACCGGCTCCGAACAGCACGACGAACAACCCCTTGAGGGCCATTTTTTTCCTCTTCTAACCGTTTGCCCGCGCCTTCTCGACGCCGGCCGCCCGTACCAGTCCCCGTCCGGCTATTAACCGAAAAAACCGTGTCATGGCCATGATTTCCGGCCTGTTCACAGGTCCTTCCTGTGGACCTGTTGCAAGAATGCCGCACCGCACGCGCCCGGCCGGGCAGGCTGGCCGGGAACCCGCGATTTTCCGAGCTTGCCGGTAGAACGTTAAGGCAGAGTTTACCTTAACCGTCGGTATATCGGCGTGCGGGCGCGGCGTCCGCGCCAGCGCCCAAATGCCACGATAGGACACGATTGCCTGCGCAATTCCGCCCCAGTCGGAAATCAGATGTAGGCATAGAGGACGCGCTGCAAAGGAAGGGAAGAGGAACGTGATGGATTCGATCAAGACAACGGAGCAGAGCCAAGACTCCAGGCGCCGCTACGGTAGGCTCGACGACCGCTACGGCAAGATTGGAATTTCGGCAGTGGCCGCCGCCGTTCGCCACCAAGGCGAGTTGCGCAACGCGCGCGACGAAGGCGACACCGACTACGGCGCCGACTGACCGCCAGGCTCTAAGCTCGACATCACTGCCGCGCAATTCCAGCGTAAGTCTCGCGCCGTCCGGCGCCACGGCCGTTTATTGTCCTGCATTTATTGTCTTGCGCAATCCGCTGCGATCGGGTCATGAGAGACGCTGGAGATGGCGGGCTAGGGGCTCATGCTTTCGGTCTACGTTCCGCAGGGCGCATCGCTGCAGCGAGTGCCGGCCGCGCCGGGCGAGCCGCTGCCGGAGGCCGCGGTCTGGATCGATCTCGTCTCGCCGGCCGCCAAGGAAGACAAGCTGATCGAAAGCCTGCTCGGCATTGCGGTGCCGACGCGTGAGGAGATGCAGGAGATCGAGGTCTCCAGCCGCCTCTATGTCGAGAACGGCGCGCGCTACATGACCGCGACGCTGATGTGCCACTCCGACACCATGACGCCGAAGACCACGCCGGTGACTTTCATCCTGTCCGGCCATCGCCTGCTCACGGTGCGCTACGACGATCCGCGCCCCTTTGCCATCGTCGAGCACAAGCTGGCGCGCACCTGCCCGCCGAAGATCACCGGCGAGACGGTGCTGATGGATCTGCTCGACGCGGTCATCGACCGCTCCGCCGACATTCTCGAGCGCGTCGGCGCCGAGGTCGACCAGATCTCGCATTCGATCTTCGAGCCTGAGGAGGGCGTCAAGGAGCCGGCCTACAAAGACGTGCTCAAGGCGCTCGGCCGCAAGGGCGATCTGACCTCGAAGGTGCGCGAAAGCCTGGTGTCGATCGGCCGCCTGCTGCTGTTCATCACCAACGAGGCCGAGACCATGAAATGGGCGAAGGACGCGCGCGCCCATCTGCAGTCGATGCGGCGCGACACCGCTTCGCTGTCCGATCACGCCACCTATCTCGCCAACAAGGTCACCTTCCTGCTTGAGGCCATGCTCGGCGTGGTCAATCTCGAGCAGAACGCCATCATCAAGATCTTCTCGATCGCGGCGGTGATCTTCATGCCGCCGACGCTGGTGGCCTCGATCTACGGCATGAACTTCCACCACAACATGATCGAGCTCGATTGGGAATTCGGCTACCCGCTGGCGCTGTTCATGATCGTGATCACCGCGGTGCTGCCGATTTTGTTCTTCAAGTGGAAGAAGTGGCTGTAGAGCGGCGCATCAAGCCGCGCGCGGCTTGATCGCCTTCAGCTTCTCGCTGATTTGCCGCCGCCGCGCCATCAAGTCGTGGTCGGCCTGCAGGCGCAGGAAAAATCCTTCGCTCAGGCCGAAATAACGCGTCATGCGCAAGTCGCTGTCCGCAGTGACGGCGCGCTTGCCGAGCACGATTTCGTTGACGCGGCGTGGCGGCACGGCAATCGCGCGCGCCAGTGCCGTCTGCGACAGACTCATCGGCTTGAGGAATTCCTCCAGCAGAACTTCGCCGGGATGCGGGTTCGGCACTAAGCGGCTCGTGAGAGTTTCTTCTTCGCTACGGCGAAGAATTCAGCAAGAAGCTTCAGATCATCCGCGGTGAGATCTTCGGCCCGCAAGTGGCCAGACTGGATCGCCATGGCGAGCATTTGAGGCAACGCCTCGATGGGCACTTCTCCACCGCGGCATGCACGTCCACGTTTGTCGAACCAAGTGTACTTGGCGGAGATATTTGAATGGTTTTCATCCCAGGACGCCCAGCCGAGGCGCAGTTCGTCTTTGTCGTTGTACTTCCGGACCTGAAACGGAATCATTCGATTCTCCACAGTGTGATGACACTATCATCACAATGTCTGCACAGTGTGTCAAGCTAGGGTTTTTCCAACGGGTCTATTGACTTAAATCCTATAACTGAATATATTCCGATCATGCCGCCTCATATACCGAGGGGTGTCTGATCAAGCATCTCAGATACGGGGCGGGGAGCGGTGGTCGGGGAATGACCTTGCATCGGAGATGCGATGCGAGGGCCCGGCGGTCGAAGCC
>Ga0335081_10002017_pt1 | contig 32069 bp, 36 predicted proteins | sample Lox_Sample_35_FD_206713 | JGI IMG/M metagenome (GOLD analysis project Ga0335081, IMG submission 206713) | Soil microbial communities from Loxahatchee National Wildlife Refuge, Florida, United States - Lox_Sample_3.5 | ecosystem: Environmental > Terrestrial > Soil > Wetlands | place: USA...
CGACAAGTACAATCGCGGCCACGACGTTCAGGAAAGTGCGCGCGATGTGGTTCATTCTTGCGGAAATAGTGTTTGCCCTGGTGCTCGTGGTCCTTATCTATCGGCTGACGCTCCCGCGCAAGCAGAGCCACGATGACGAGCGCCCGCCCAAGTCCAACTCCTCAGACTAGCGTCTTCTCCAGCTCGATCAGTCTAAACCAGCCGCGCGCAAGCGCCGGCTCATCGCTCAGCAGGCGTAGCCCCGGTACGCCGGCCAACACCTCCTCGAATACCACGTCGGTGCGGGTCGCGATCCGGCGTGCGACCGGATTCAGCGCGCGTCGCAGCCACGCGCGCTCCCCTGGGCGCAGGAACTTGTCGAACAAAAGCACGCGGCCCCCCGGCCGCAGGATCCGCGCCATCTCCGCGAGGCAGCGCGCCGGTCGCGGAACGACCGCCAGGATCAGGTGCATGAGCACGGTGTCGAAACTCGCTTCGGCAAACGGCAGCGCCTGGGCGTCGCCCTCGACAAAGCCGATATCGAGCGCGCCGCGGCGCGCCGCCGCGCGCGCCAGCATCGCGCGGGTCAGGTCCAGCCCGACGTAGCGGTGCATCGGGGGCAGCAGCGGGAGGTCGAGTCCGGTGCCGATTCCCGCCACCAGCACCTCGGCCCGGCCGCGGCGCTGCCGGCGGGCGACGCTGCGGGCGCGCGCTCGCGCGAGCGCGCTGCGCACGGCGAGGTCGTAGACCGGCGCCAGCAGGCGGTAGCTGTCGCGCAGTCCCCGCCGCACGTTCGCAGTCAGTGCAGCACGCGCGGCACCGAGAGCGTGAACTCGGGGATCGGGGCCTCGAAGCGGGTGCCGTCCTCAGCGACCATCTGGTAGCTGCCGCGCATCGTGCCGACCTGGGTCGCGATCGAAGTGCCGCTGGTGTACTCGAATTGCTCGCCCGGGCGCAGCACGGGCTGCGCGCCGACCACGCCCAGACCCCGAACTTCCTGCACCAGGCCCTGCGCGTCGGTGATGATCCAGTGCCGGCTGATCAGCTGGCCGGTGACGGTGCCGACGTTGCGGATCGTGATCGTGTAAGCGAACGCGTAGCGGTTCGACGTTTCGTCGGACTGCTCCGGCAGGTAGTGTGTGGTCGCGCTGACCGCGACTTCGTAACGCTTCTCCTGGGCCATGTGCGCATTGTAAACTGGCTGTGCCATGACGTTCCGCATTGCTCCCAGCATTCTGTCGGCCGACTTCGCACGCCTGGGCGAGGAGGTGAGGGCCGTCGCCCTGGCCGGCGCCGACGTCATTCATTTCGACGTCATGGACAACCACTACGTTCCCAACCTGACCATTGGCCCGCAGGTTTGCGAGGCGCTGCGGCCGCACGTTTCCTTGCCGATCGACGTCCACCTTATGGTCAAGCCGGTGGACCGCATCGTGCCGGACTTCGCCAACTCGGGAGCGAACATCATCAGCTTCCATCCGGAGGCAAGCGAGCACGTCGACCGCACCATCGGCCTGATCCACGAGCACGGCTGCAAGGCAGGCCTGGTATTCAACCCAGCCACGCCGCTCGACTGGCTCGACTACACGCTCGACAAGCTCGACCTGGTGCTGATCATGTCGGTCAACCCGGGGTTCGGCGGCCAGCGCTTTATCGCCTCGATGCTGCCCAAGATCGCCGCGGCGCGGCGGCGCATCGATGCCGCGGCGCGTTCGGGTGGACGCGAGATCTGGCTCGAAGTCGACGGCGGAATCAAGAGCGACAATATCGCCGAGGTCGCGGCCGCGGGCGCCGACACCTTCGTCTCCGGCTCGGGGATCTTCGGCACGAAGGACTACGCGGCGACCATTCGGGACATGCGAACGCACCTGGGCGCCGTGCGCCGCGCGGCGTGATTCGCGCAGCGCTGATCGACCTCGACGGCACCCTGCTCGACACTGCGCCGGACATTGCGGCGGCGGCCAACGCGACGCTGGCCGAGCTCGGCATGCGCCAGATCGACGCGGGCGAGGTACGGGATTTCATCGGCAAGGGAATCGGCCCACTCGTGCGCCGCTGCCTCGAATCGGCTGCCGGAAGAGCGCCCGACGAGCCGCTCTACGCGTCGGCGCTCGAGCGCTTCACGCTGCATTACGAGCGCTTGAACGGCACCTCATCCAGGATCTACCCCGGGGTCGAGCAAGGGCTGGCGGCCATGAAGGCGCGGGGCCTGCGGCTTGCCTGCGTCACGAACAAGGCATCGCGCTTCACCACTGCCTTGCTCGCCTCGAGCCGCCTGGCGGATTTCTTCGACCGGGTGGTCACCAGCGACCGGGCGGGGCGGCGCAAGCCCGACCCTGCGCCGTACCTGCTAGCCTGCCGCGAACTTCGCGTCGCGCCGCCCGAGGCGGTGGTGATCGGCGACTCCGCCAACGACGCCGAGGGCGGGCAGCGGGCGGGCTGCCGCGTCCTGCTGGTGCCGTACGGCTACCGGGAAGGGCAGGATATACGCGGCATCGAATGTGATGGTATAGTCGCTTCGCTAATCGACGCCGCAAATCTTCTGTCGCCACAGTCGTGAACCACCACCGAACCGGAATTTGCAGCACCTGCTGGCGTAGCTGGCGCTTCTGGCGCCGCTAGACCTTAGCGCGCCCCCACGCGGCACGGGCGGCGCGCAGTTCCAAGGCCGCAGTTTCCCGGTTCTTTCGGTTTCAGGTGGAGAAGTCGCATGACTGAGCTCGATTTCGACAAGCTCGCAACGCAAGGCTATACGCGCATACCAGTCGTCGCCGAAGCGCGCGCAGATCTCTACACGCCGCTCGCGGTGTACGCCAAGCTGGCCAACGGGCCGTATTCCTACCTGCTCGAGTCCGTGGTCGGCGGGGAGCGCTTCGGTCGCTATTCCTTCATCGGCCTGGCATGCGCGGAACGGATCGAGGCGCGCGGCTCGACGGTGCGCAGGCTGCTGCGCGACGCGCGCGGGGCGGACGTCTGCCTGGAGCGCGCCGACGACGCGGATCCGTTCGAGTACCTGCGTGCCTACCTCAAGCGCCATCGAGTCGCGCCGGTGCCTGCTGCACTGCGTTTCGGCGGCGGTCTGGTGGGCTACTTCGGCTACGAAACGGTGCGCCACATCGAGCCGCGCGCTCTCGCGGGGGACAAGCCCGACCCGCTCGGGACGCCTGACATGCTGCTGCTCGTATCGGACGAGCTGGCGGTGGTGGACAACGTGATGGGCAAGCTCTATCTCGTGGTCTACGCCGATCCGCGGCAGCCCGATGCCTACCGCGCGGCGACCGAGCGGCTGGAGCGCCTGCGGGCCCGCCTCACGACGCCGTTGCCGGACGGCATGGTGCTCGCGCTGGCGGTCGAGGCACCGGCGGGCGAGGCGGCGCCGCTCAGCCGGACGTTCAGCGAGGAAGGCTTTCTCGAGGCGGTGCGCCGCTCGAAGGAGTACATCTTCGCCGGCGACTGCATGCAGGTGCAGGTATCGCAGCGCGCCACGCGCCCGTTCGAGGCGCCGCCACTCACGCTTTACCGCGCACTACGGGGGCTTAATCCATCGCCCTACATGTTCTACTTCGATTTCGGCGACCACCATGTCGTGGGTGCGTCGCCCGAAATCCTGGTGCGGCTCGCCGGCGACGCGATAACAGTGCGCCCGATCGCGGGCACGCGTCCGCGCGGGCGCACCGAGGAAGACGACGCGCGTGCGGCCGAGGATCTGCTATCCGATCCGAAGGAGCGGGCCGAGCATGTGATGCTGATCGACCTGGGGCGCAACGACGCCGGGCGGGTCGCCGCAACCGGCAGCGTGCGCGTTACCGAGAAGATGGTGATCGAGCGCTATTCGCACGTGATGCACATCGTCTCGAACGTCGAGGCCAAAATCGCGCCCGGACTGGACGCGATCGACGTATTCAAGGCGAGCTTCCCGGCCGGCACCGTGAGCGGCGCACCGAAGGTGCGGGCGATGGAGATCATTGACGAGCTGGAGCCGGTCAAGCGCGGTGTCTACAGTGGCGCGGTGGGCTACCTCGGCTTCAACGGGGACATGGACGTCGCGATCGCGATCCGCACCGCGGTAGTGAAGGACGGCCTGCTGCACGTGCAGGCGGCCGCGGGGATCGTAGCGGACTCCGACCCGCAGTCCGAGTGGCAGGAAACGCAGCACAAGGCACGCGCGATCCTGCGCGCGGCCGAGGTGGCAGCAGCGGAGCATGCCTCCGGCGCCGGCGCGCTGCACGGCGCGACGCCGCGGGCGGCCTCGCGCTAGGGAGGATGCGATGCTCGTGATGATCGACAATTACGACTCGTTCACCTACAACCTTGTGCAGTACCTGGGCGAGCTCGGAGAGGAGGTGAGGGTGCTGCGCAACGATGAGGTCACCGTGGCGCAAGTCGAGGCCATGGCGCCGGCTCGGCTGGTGCTCTCGCCCGGGCCGTGCACGCCGAACGAAGCCGGGATTTCGCTCGAGCTGATCGAGCGCCTCGCGGGACGGGTTCCGATCCTGGGCGTGTGTCTCGGCCACCAGGCGATCGGGCAGGCCTTCGGCGGCCGCGTGGTGCGGGCGAATCAAGTGATGCACGGCAAGGTCTCGCACATTCAACACGACGAAATGGGCGTATTCACCGGCCTGCCGCAGGATTTCATCGCCACCCGCTACCACTCGCTGGTGGTCGAGCGCGCATCGCTGCCGGCCTGCCTCGCCGTCACGGCCCGCTCCGAGGACGGCGAGATCATGGGCCTACGCCACAAGGGGCTCGCGGTCGAGGGGGTGCAGTTCCACCCCGAGGCTCTGCTTACCGAGCACGGCCACCAGATGCTGAAGAATTTCCTGCAGGGGAGGATCCAATGAAGCAGATCACGATCGCCGAGGCGATCCAGCGTACCGTCGAGCACAGGGAGATATTCCACGACGAGATGCTCCACGTCATGCGGCAGATCATGCGCGGTGAGCTGACGCCGGCGCAAATCGCCGGCTTTCTCATCGGATTGCGGGTGAAGAAGGAAACGATCGGGGAGATCGCGGCCGCGGCGCAGGTCATGCGCGAGTTCGCGACCCGAGTCGAGGTAGCCGACGACCGGCATCTGGTCGACATCGTGGGCACGGGCGGGGATGCGGCCCACACCTTCAACGTATCGACCGCGGCCGCGTTCGTGGCCGCAGCCGCAGGGGTGCGGATCGCCAAGCACGGCAATCGCGCAGTGTCCTCGTCGTCGGGCAGCGCGGACGTGCTCGAGGCCCTGGGCGCCAACATCATGCTCAATCCGCAGCAAGTAGCGGCGAGCATCGAGAGCGTTGGCGTCGGCTTCATGTTCGCGCCGTCGCATCACCTGGCGATGAAGTACGCCGGACCGGTGCGCAAGGAGCTGGGCGTGCGCACCATCTTCAACATCCTGGGCCCGCTGACCAACCCGGCCGGCGCGCCGAACCAGGTGCTGGGCGTGTTCCACCCCGACCTGGTGGGAATCCAGGTACGCGTGCTGCAGCGCCTGGGCAGCAGGCACGTGATGACGGTGTACGGACTGGACGGCCTTGACGAGATCTCGATCTCGGGCGAAACCATGGTCGGCGAGCTGGTGAAGGGCGAGATTCAGGAGTACACCGTCCATCCCTCTCAGTTCGGGCTCGAGCTCTACGACCGGCGCGCGATCCAGGTCAACACGGTCGACGAGTCCAGGCAGATGGTGCTGGCGGTGCTCGAGAACCAGCCGGGGCCCGCGCTCAACATCGTCCTGCTCAATGCAGGGGCGGCGATCTACGTCGCCGGCGCGGCGAAGTCCCTGGGCGCCGGTATCGAGCGCGCGCGCAAGGCGCTTGCGAGCGGTGACGCGAAGAGCAAGCTCGACCAGTTCGTGGCCTATACCCAGCGCCTGAAGAAAAGCTGAGCATGGCCGATGTCTTGCAGCGCATCCTCGCTGCCAAGCGGGAAGAGATCGCGCAAGCCGAGCACGCGATCCCGGCGCGCGAGATCGAGGCGCGTGCCCATGCTGCCGCGCCCGCACGCGATTTCGTCGGCGCGATCCGCGCCAAGCGCGCCGCCGGACGGCCCGCGGTGATCGCGGAAATCAAGCGCGCGAGCCCCTCGAGAGGCCTGCTGCGCGAGGATTTCGATCCGGCGTCGATCGCGCGCAGCTACGAGGCGGGCGGCGCGGCCTGCCTTTCGGTGCTTACCGACCGGCGATTCTTCCAGGGCGCGCCCGAGCACCTGAACGCCGCGCGCGCTGCCTGCGCGCTGCCCGCGCTACGCAAGGATTTCGTGCTCGAGCCCTACCAGGTCTACGAGGCGCGCGCACTGGGCGCCGACTGCATCCTGCTGATCGCCGCCGCGCTCGAGCCCGCCTCCATGCGCGCGCTCGAGGAGATCGCGCGCGAGCTCGGGATGGCCGTGCTGGTCGAGATCCACGATGCAGCCGAGCTCGACGCGGCGCTTGAGCTGCGCACGCCGCTGCTTGGGATCAACAACCGCAACCTGCGCACCTTCGAAACGCGTCTGGAAACGACGCTCGAGTTGCTCCCGCGCGTGCCGCACGGTCGCATCGTCATTGCGGAAAGCGGAATCTTGGTTCCGGCCGATGCTGCGCGTCTATGGCGGGCAGGAGTCGGCGCGTTCCTCGTCGGCGAAGCATTCATGCGCGCCAGCGAGCCCGGAAGCGCGCTTCTGCAGTTGTTCGGATCTATTTAACAGCATGATTTAAAAAATGATTTTTAGATCTTGCTCTGTGTTGTATTTGAGCAACAATTTGGCATTAAAACAGGAAAAAAAACACCAAAGCGTTGCTCGAATACCGCAGCGACGGGGACAATTCACCTAACTTCTCACGTGAGGGGTTGAGGCGGGGCGCGCAAGCACCCCAAATTTTCCAACAAGTTGGGAGACTTATTGTGATGAACAAGAAGCTAATGGCTGCAGCGGTCGCCGGCGCGCTGGCGGTCCCGGCCGTCGCCTTCGCGCAGTCGAGCGTGACGCTGTACGGAACGATCGACACCGGTATCCGGAACGAGAGCAAGGTCCGGACAGCCACAGGCGACGGCTCGCTGACGGCAATCACCGACGGTCTGAACACGACCAACCGCTGGGGCATGAAGGGCTCCGAGGATCTGGGCGGTGGGCTGAACGCGAACTTCACCCTGGAAGGCCAGTACAGTTCCGACACCGGCGTTGGTCCCGCATCCAACGGCCTGTTCCAGCGGACGTCCAAAGTCGGCCTATCGAGCAGCGGCGGCGGCAGCTTCGACCTCGGCCGTGACTACACGGTGAACTTCAAGGAATTCGGCATTTATGACCCGATGAGCTACAACTACACGGGTATCACGCCGAACGTCCGGTTCACCGCGGGCGTGCGGTCGAGCAACATGATTACCGCCGCGTACACGGCGAACGGCTTCAACATCCGTGGCGAATACGCGCTGGGCGAAGTAGTCGGCAGCAGCTCCGACGGCAGCCGCTTCGGTCTCGGTGCCGATTACGCTGTCGGCGGGCTGAAGGTTGGCGGCGCGTACTCCACCACGAATAATACCCAGAACACCGGCAAGCAGAAGGATGCGACTCTAGGCGCTTCGTACGGTTTGAACGATTGGACGTTCAAACTCGGCTGGTCGCAGACGCAGTGGGATTCAACGTGGGCTACCGGTGGTGGCACTCTCAACGGCGGCGGTGGGAACGGGGGCTGGTATGCGGCAAGCGCTACCGGACAGCTCGACAAAGCGCGGATGATCTCGCTGGGCGTCGGGTACAATTTCTCTTCGCGGCTGGCTGGACGTATTGGCTACTACGACATCAAGTCGACCGGTTTCGCGTCGGCGGACGACGGAAAGCTTAAGAACACGATCCTTGATCTGACTTACAGCCTGTCGAAGCGCACGAGCGTGTACGCTGAAATCGATCACATGGGTCTCACCGCCAGTGCGGTTGGCGCCCTGACCCCCGATGTCAACACTGGCGGAACCGGCGGAGTCAACGACGGTGCAAGCGGCTTCGGCGTGGGCATCGCGCATAAGTTCTAATACCGGCACTGGCCTAGTGCCAGCGAAGTATCGGAAGATCAAGCCGCCCTTCGGGGCGGCTTTTTTTTGGTCTGAGCGATTCGGTAAAATGTTGCAGATGACGAACGATCGCTGCGCCGTTGATCGCCTTGTCGAAGCCTTGGACCTCGCGCTACGGGCGGTCGCGGGCGTGCACCGCGCGCAGCGACCGTCGCCGTCGGGCGATCTGGAGGAGGGGGCGCTCAACGACGCCGAGCGTGCTCACGCGGCGGCGTTGATGCGCGTGAACCACGTCGGCGAGGTGTGCGCGCAGGCCCTGTATCAGGGACAGGCGCTTACGGCGCGCGATCCCGGCAATCGCGAGGCGCTCGAGCATGCGGCGGCCGAAGAGCAGGATCACCTTGCCTGGAGTGCGGCCCGAATCGACGAGCTGGGCGGGCGGCTGAGCTTTGCGAACCCGCTCTGGTACGCGGGCGCGTTCACGATCGGCGCCGCGGCGGGGATACTGGGCGACCGCTGGAGCCTGGCCTTCCTGGCCGAAACCGAGCACCAGGTGGAAGAACATCTGTCCGGCCACCTCGCCCAGCTGTCGCCAGGGGACGCGCGCACTCGTGCAGTGGTTGAACGGATGCGGGCGGACGAAGCGCGTCACCGGGACACCGCGATCTCGCTCGGCGCGGCCGAGCTGCCGGAGCCGTTGAAGGGCGCCATGAGGCTGATGTCGAAGGTGATGACCACCGTCGCGTACCGGATCTGACCGGCACGCAATCCCGCCTAGTCCTCGACGATCTCGAAGTCCTTGCTTAGCTCGGCGGTCTTGCCGAGCATAATCGAGGCCGAGCAGTATTTCTCGTGCGAAAGCCGGATCGCGTGCTCGACCAGATTGCGCTTAAGCGCCTTGCCGCGCACGACGAAGTGCATGTGGATGCGCGTGAACACCTTCGGGTCGCTATGGGCGCGATCAGCGGTCAACTTGACCTCGCAGCCGGAGATCTGCTGTCCGCTCTTGCGCAGGATGAGGACCACGTCGTACGCGGTGCATCCCCCGGTTCCTGCCAGGACCAGCTCCATCGGCCGCGGCGCAAGGTTCCTGCCGCCGCCTTCCGGCGCACCGTCCATGACGAGCGCGTGATTGCTCTCGGTTTCTGCCAAAAAGGTCATGCCTTGCGTCCATCGAACCGTGCATTCCATCCCAATATCCTCAGTAAATCATGTATTTGTGCACTGCGGAACAAATAGTCTCTAAGAGTTCATGGTTTAATTGCTGGACTGCTAGCATTCCGCACAAAGCTCATGTGAATCTCATCGTACAATCAATACAGTATGTGAAAAGCGTCACACATTCAAGATATTAATTCAGTTATCATATTAATCATTTTGCAACGCAGCATTATGGCCTTTACGATTCGATTCATCGCGGGGTTCCACCCTCCTCCGGAGCCTCGCGAGTTTGTCTCCTCCACCCTCCTCCTTTGGTGGATTGAACGCGACTCGCAAGAGTCGCGTTTTTTTTGCTTGCGCGGCGCCAAGCTTTGACGTGTTCAAGGTATTGCCATTAAAATCGCGCTCTTTTGTCGAGCTGCCGCACCATGAAAACTTATTCGGCGAAGCCGGGCGCAGTCAATAACGACTGGTATGTGGTAGACGCCCAGGGCAAGGTGCTCGGCCGTCTCGCGGCTCGTATCGCTATCCGGCTGCGCGGCAAGCACAAACCCGAGTACACACCGCACGTTGACACCGGCGATTACATCGTGGTTGTCAACGCTGCGAAGATCCGCGTTACCGGCAAGAAGGCCGAGGACAAGAAATACTACCGCCATACTGGCTACCCTGGCGGGATTCGCGAGACGAACTTCGCAAAGTTGCATGCCAAGTATCCCGGGCGCGTGTTGCAGAAGGCAGTCAAAGGGATGCTGCCGAAGGGGCCTCTCGGCTACGCAATGCTCAGGAAACTGAAGGTATACGCCGAGGGCGCGCACCCTCATTGCGCACAACAGCCCAAGGCACTGGAAATCTGAGGTCGAAATTATGGTCGGCGACTACTACTACGGCACGGGACGGCGCAAGAGCGCGGTTGCGCGTGTCTTCATCAAGCCCGGCAAGGGCGGCTTTGTCGTAAACGACAAGCCGGTGGACGAGTTCTTCGCGCGCGAAACCGGCCGCATGATTGTGCGCCAGCCGCTTGAGCTGACGAAGAACCTCGCCAGTTTCGACATCAAGGTAAATGTTTACGGCGGCGGGGAGAATGGCCAGGCGGGTGCGGTGCGCCATGGCATTGCCCGGGCGTTGATCGAGTATGATGCGGCGCTCAAGCCTGTGCTGAGCACTGCGGGGCTGGTCACGCGGGATGCGCGCGAAGTGGAACGAAAGAAGGTGGGCTTGCATAAGGCGCGGCGGCGCAAGCAGTTCTCGAAACGCTGAGTGAAGGGGCCTTCGGTCCCGAAGCCAAGGAAAAGCCGCCCACGGGCGGCTTTTTCGTCTGCGGGTGTTTCTGTTGCGGAGTGGTGAATGATCAGGGCGGGCATCGTCGGCGGGACCGGGTATACGGGCGTAGAACTGATGCGGCTGCTGGCACAACACCCTGGCGTCGAGCTCGTCGCAGTTACCTCGCGCAAGGACGCGGGCACGCCGGTTGCGAAGATGTTCCCGAGCCTGCGCGGTCGCGTGCCGCTCAATTTTGCCCAGCCCGAGCAGGCCGCGCTGGGTAAGTGCGACGTAGTGTTTTTTGCGACCCCGAGCGGCGTCGCGATGCGCGAGGCGCGGACGCTGCTCGATTCGGGAGCGCGCATCGTCGACCTCTCCGCGGATTTCCGGCTGCAGGATATCGCGGAGTGGGAGCAATGGTACGGAATAAAGCACGCATCGCCCGAGCTGGTCGGCGAAGCGGTATATGGCCTGTGCGAGGTCAATCGTGCGCGCATCCGCGAGGCTCGTCTGGTCGCGAATCCTGGCTGCTACCCGACTGCCGTGCAACTCGGTTTTCTGCCACTGATCGAGGCTGGTGTCGCCGACCACGATCACCTCATCGCCGACGCCAAGTCCGGCGTTAGCGGTGCGGGGCGCAAGGCCGAACTTCCGCTCTCCTTTTCCGAGGCATCCGACAATTTCATGGCCTACGGCGTGCCAGGGCACCGTCACTGGCCGGAGATCCGTCAGGGGCTGTCGCAGGTAGCCGGATGCGAGATCGGATTGGTGTTCACGGCCCATCTGACACCGATGATTCGCGGCATACACGCGACGCTTTATGCGCGGGTCACGGGCGAGGCGGATTTCCAGACCCTGTATCGAGAGCGTTACGCGGACGAGCCGTTCGTCGATGTCATGCCGGCGGGCAGCCATCCGGACACTCGATCGGTACGTGCGGCGAATCTATGCCGAATCGCGATCCACCGGCCGCGCGAAACTGCGACTAGATCGGATACCCTGGTCGTGCTGTCCGTAATCGACAATCTGGTAAAGGGCGCATCGGGGCAGGCGGTGCAAAACATGAACATCATGTTCGGATTGCCGGAACCCGCCGGGCTCGGGCAGGTTCCGATCGTGCCGTAGCACGCGCGATGATGCTTGGACTGCGCAAGCTGCGTAAGCGCTTCGGCATCACGGCGCCCAGGGTCGCGATTAGGACCGAGGTGCCTTGGTACCTGCGCTGGCTCGGTATCGCCATCATGCTCGCGTTTACCGGCGCGCTGGCTCTCTGGATGTACGACGCCGGCAGGCGTTTCGCGGGCTTCGATCGCGACCAGGTGGAACAGAAGCTCAGTGAGACGCAGGCGGAATTGGAAGCTGCGCGCACTGAGCTGAAGCGGCTGCGCGCCATCGCCAATGCGGCGGGAAGCCAACTCGCGATCGAACGTACTGCCCAGGAGCGGCTCGCGCAGCAAATCGGGACGTTGGAGCAGCAGGACGGCAAGTTGCGTGAGGATCTTGCCATCTTCGAGCGCATGCTGACCTCGGATCCGCGCAGTGTGCCGGCGCTCGCGATCTACCGCTTCGAAGTCACTCCCGATGTGCTGCCGGGCGAGTTTCGTTATCGGATGCTGCTGCTGACCTCCGGCCTTAGACGCGATCGCGAGTTTGACGGCCGCCTCGAACTACTGGTCAGCATGACTGAGGATGGCAAGAGTGCTATCATGAAATTTCCCGAGCGGACCGACGCCAGTGCCTCGGCTTTCCGTTTGACATTCAAGTACTTCCGGAGGGTGGAAGGTACGTTCCGGGTGGGGCCGAAGGCCAAGGTCGAGAGCGTGCAGGTCCGGGTTTACGAAGGCAACTCGGACGAGGCGCGCGCGACTCAGACGGTGAACTTGGGTTGATGGAGGATAGCGGATATGTTTCGCAAAGCAAGCAAGCCGCAGAACCGGATCGACAGCCTAATCGGCGCGACTACTCGGATCGAAGGCAACGTGTTCTTCAGCGGCGGCCTGCGGGTCGATGGAATGGTGCGCGGAAACGTTGCCGCGCTGCCCGACCAGCCAGGGACGTTGGTCGTGTCGGAGCAGGCACGCATCGACGGCGAGGTGCAGGCGGCGCACGTGGTCGTGAACGGCACTATCAACGGGCCGGTAAACGCGACAGAGTCGCTCGAACTTCAGACAGGTTCCCACGTCAAAGGGGATGTGCATTACAAGAGCGTGGAAATGCACCAGGGCGCGGTAGTTGAGGGCCGACTGGTTCACCACGGTGCGGAATCCAAGGCGATCGAACTGAAGCTCGCTTCGGGCAGCTAGCGGCAGGCACGGCAGCTGATCCGAATAGCCACGTTGACCCTAGGGGAACCAGGGCAGGATAATTTTAATATGAACATTCAGGAGCAAGAAATGAACGCTGTTACCGAAATGCCGGCGCCGTTGATCTTTACCGATAACGCCGCGAACAAGGTTCGCGAGCTTATTGACGAAGAGGGCAACACCGAGCTCAAGCTGCGCGTCTTCGTCAGCGGCGGGGGCTGCTCCGGCTTCCAGTATGGCTTCACGTTCGACGAGGTCCAGAACGACGACGACACGGCGATGCAGAAGAACGGCGTCACGCTTCTGATCGATCCGATGAGCTACCAGTATCTGGTGGGGGCCGAGATCGACTACCAGGAAGGTCTCGAAGGTGCGCAATTCGTGATCAAGAATCCGAATGCGACGACCACCTGCGGCTGCGGGTCTTCGTTTTCGGCCTAAGGCGGCTTGATCAGGCGGGCAAGAAAAGGGGCCGAGGCCCCTTTTTTTGTGTTCGCCCAGTTCTATTTCGGATAAATCGCGCCAAGCACGCGCGGGCCGCGCGCCCCGGTCACGGCCGGCAGGCTTGCCGGGATTCCGTGCAGCGCCATCTTGGCGAGCCAGGCAAACGCGACCGCTTCCACCAGCTCCGGAGCCAGTCCGCAGCTGTCACTCGAAACGACCGGTACCGGGCTGCAAAGTACGCGCAGGCGTCGCATCAGCGCGGCGTTGCGCGTACCTCCACCGCAAACGATCAGCCTTTCCGCACCCGGGTAGTAGCGCCGCCACGCGTCTGACACGCACCGGGCGCTGAATTCGAGCAGCGTCGCCTGGATCGTGCGCGGGTCCGCGGCGTCGGCGCCGTGTTCCGACAGCCAGGCGGCATTGAACAAATCGCGTCCGGTACTCTTTGGCGGCGTAGCCAATACATGGGGCTCGGCCAGGAAGCGCTCGAGCAGTTGCTGGTCCACCATGCCGCCGGCTGCCCAATCGCCATTGGCGTCCATCGGCGTGCCGAGGTGCTTCTCGGCCCACAAGTCGAGCAGGCAGTTGCCCGGGCCGCAGTCAAAACCGGCGACTGAGCCGGATCTCGGCAGCCAGGTGAGGTTTGCGATGCCGCCGAGATTGACAACGATCCGGTCTTCGTCCGAACTGGCGAACGCAAAGGCGTGAAACGCGGGCACCAGCGGTGCGCCCTGGCCCGCAGCCGCGATGTCCCGCTGGCGGAAATCGGCCACGACCCGAATCCCGCTCATTTCAGCTAGTAGCGCCGGGTTGCCGATCTGCACCGTGTAACCTAGCGCCGGTCGATGACGTACGGTTTGCCCGTGGCAGCCGATCGCGACCACCGCCTGTGCGGATATGGCGGCCCGTTCGAGGACCGCATCGACCGCTCCCGCATAGCAGCGCGCCAGCTCGTTGCCGAGCAAGGCCGCACGATGGATTTCGTCGTGTCCGGACGCGTTCAGGGCGAGCAGCGCGGCGCGCAGCCTCTCTTCGAACGGAACATGGACGCCGGCCACGGTTCGCGCGCGCCCATCGGAAAGGTCGGCTAGTGCCGCGTCGACCCCGTCGAGACTGGTGCCCGACATGAGGCCTAGGTAGAGCTGGCTGGGCACGATGTTCCCGGGCCCGCAGCGGAAGCGCTACTCCTGCAGCGCGACAGTGCTGGCGGCGACCAGATCGAGTTGCGCCAGGACCGGTCGGGCGTAGCGCCGGAACGCGGGAAGCTCCCACTCAGAAACTGGGACAGCCGCCGGCAATGCGACCGCGAGCGGGTTGCGCGCCACTCCCGCGATGCGGAATTCGTAATGCAGGTGCGGCCCGGTCGCCCAACCGGTCTGGCCGACAAAGCCGATAATCTCTCCCTGTTCGACCCGGGCACCGCGGTGAATCCCGCGCGCAAAGCCCCTCAGGTGGCCGTACACCGTGCTATAGCGGCCAGTGTTGCGCAGAATAATGACGTTGCCGTAGCCGCCCTTGCGTCCCGCAAACTCGATCACACCGTCGGCGGTGGCGCGCACCCGCGTGCCGAGCGGGGCGGCGTAGTCGACGCCCCTATGCTGACGCCAGGTGTGCAGGAATGGGTGCTTGCGCATGCCAAAGCGCGAGCTGATGCGCGAGAATTCCAGCGGAGCGCGCAGGAATGCCTTGCGCAGGCTCTGGCCGTCGGGGGCATAGTAGCCGCCCTTGCCGCTCGCGTCGACGTAATAGAGCGCGCGGAACGTCTTGCCCTTGTTGATGAACTCGGCGGCAATGACGCGTCCCGAACGCACCGGCCGTCCCCCGAGGTACTGCATTTCGTAGACCACCGACAATCGGTCGCCCTTGCGCAGGTCGCGGTAGAAATCGATGTCGCCGCCGAATACGTCGGCCAGCTGAATCGCGACGCTGTCGGGGATGTCCGCGGCATCGGCGGCCTCGAACAACGAAGACTGTATTTCGGCGGACTTGAGCAGCGTGGTCACCTCAAAGTGCGCCGCCTCGTCGCCGACCCGGAACCCTTGGCGCTCGGGCACGATGCTCCTCACGATATCGCGCCCGTTCAGGTAGCTCATTCGGACCAGGTCTCCCGCCGCGGAGATCTTGGCGGTGAGGACCGTGCCCGGGCGCAAGAGGTGCAGCGTGCCGAGTCTTATCAAGCGACTCGCTTGCGAACCCTCGACCCCGAGCCTTTCAAGCAGATCGCTCAGGGTTTCCCCGCGCTCGAAGCGCGCCTGGCGCACGTAGGAGCCGGGGGGCGCGATGAGGGCGTCGCGCGGGATGGCGATCGATTCCAGCGCCGCTTTCCCGGGCAGCGGCACCGGCTCAGCGGCCGGCGCAATGGCGAACGCCGCCACCACCCCGGACAGCGCAAGCGCAACCAGCACGGCCGCGCGCGCGCTGACTGGAGATGCAAACCAGGATGCAGTCTTCACGATCGCGATCTGACTCCGCATTTCCGGCTAAAATCCGTGTTCTTTCAGGCGTCTGCCGGCGTTATTTCGAGGCTGGCGCAGTGTAACAAACTTTGTCAGGCAGGCAAACCAACAAAGTCTCACCGGATGCGCCCGACATGACTCGAATTACGCAGGCACTAGAGCTGATAAAGCGCGGCAGTGACGAGCTGCTCGTCGAGCAGGAGCTCGCCAACAAACTTGCCTCGGGGCGCATGCTGCGGGTGAAGCTCGGACTCGATCCGACAGCCCCGGATCTCCACTTGGGGCACACGGTGGTGATCAACAAGCTGCGTCACTTTCAGCAGCTCGGGCACCAGGTGCAGTTCCTCATCGGTGACTTCACCGGAATGATCGGCGACCCGACCGGAAAGAACCAGACGCGTCCGCCGCTCACGCGCGAGGAGATCTTGCGCAACGCAACGACCTACCGCGACCAGGTCTTCAAGATCCTCGACTCCGAGAAGACCGAGATCCTGTTCAACTCGACCTGGTCCGACAAGCTCGGCGCCGAGGGCATGATCCGCCTGGCGGCGCGCTACACGGTCGCACGCATGCTCGAGCGCGACGACTTCGGCAAGCGCTTCCGGAGCAATCAGCCGATCGCGATCCACGAATTCCTCTACCCGCTGATGCAGGGCTACGACTCGGTGGCGATGAAATCGGACGTCGAGCTCGGCGGCACCGACCAGAAGTTCAATCTTCTGGTGGGACGCGAGCTGCAGAAGGACTTCGGCCAGGAACCGCAGTGCATCCTGACCATGCCGCTGCTGGAAGGACTGGATGGGGTCAACAAGATGTCGAAGTCTCTCGGAAATTACGTCGGCATTGCGGAGCCGGCCGGAGAGATGTTCGGCAAGCTGATGTCGATTTCGGATCAGCTCATGTGGCGCTATATCGAGCTCCTGTCGTTCGAACCGATGCAGAACGTGCGCAAGTGGCGCGACGAGGTGACGGCCGGGCGCAATCCGCGCGAGATCAAGGTGCTTCTCGCGCGCGAGATCGTGACACGCTTCCACGACAGCCGGGCGGCAGAAGAGGCACACGCGGAGTTCGAGCAGCGCTTTCGTCATGGGGTTCTGCCACAGGACATGCCGCAGGTGACGCTGCGGGTGGGCGACGACGGCTTGGCCGCGCCGCAGCTGCTCAAGCAGGCGGGACTCGTGCCTAGCATCTCCGAGGCAATGCGCATGATCGAGCAGGGGGGCGTGAGGCTCGACGGCCAGCGCCTGTCTGACAAGGGGCTTCGGATTGCGCGCGGCGAAACGGTCGTGGCGCAGGTCGGCAAGCGCAAGTTCGCGCGCATCACTCTCGCCTGAGACAAGCCATGCCGGAAAACCACGTCTACGAGGTCTACGCGATCAAGTACGCGCACCACGAGCGCAATGCCGGCGAGAATTTCATCGGCGGTGATCCGCACAACGGACCCATGCCGCTCGACTATTTTATCTGGTTGGTTCGCGCCGGCGAACGAGCGCTGGTGGTCGACACCGGATTCTCGGCCGCGACCGGCGCGCGCCGCGGCCGCGACCACCTGCGCTGCCCGACTGACGGCCTGCGCATGCTCGGAGTGGAGGCGGGCAAGGTGAGCGACGTCGTGATCACGCACCTGCATTACGACCATGTCGGCAATTTCGACCTCTTTCCCGCCGCGAGCTTTCACCTGCAGGACGACGAGCTGAGCTACGCCACCGGCCGTCACATGTCCTATCCCGTGTTCAGCGGCGCGTTCGACGTCGAGGACGTGGTCGGCATGGTGCGCAATGCCTACCGCGGGCGAGTTCGCTTTCACGATGGCGATGCGGAGATCTGCCCGGGCGTGTCGCTGCACCTCATTGGCGGCCATACCAAGGGTCTTCAGGTGGTGCGCGTGGCGACGCGCCGCGGATGGCTGGTCCTCGCCTCGGACGCAAGCCACTTCTACGCCAACATGGAGCAGGTGCGACCGTTCCCCATCGTATACTCGGTAGCCGACATGGTGCAGGGCTACCGCCGCCTGCGGGAACTGGCCGATTCGCCGGCGCACATCATTCCCGGCCACGATCCCCAGGTGTTGCACCGCTATCCCGCGCCGAGCAAAGATCTTGAGGGAGTGGTCGCGCGGCTTGACTGACCCGCAGGAAAATCGTAAAGATACGATTAGAAACGGCGCGAATTTGGGAGGAGGAGCGGCAGGGGACGACCTCGAAAAGGGCAGATATGAAGCCTGGTGACGACGCGAAGTCACGATAGGCAACAACAAGATTCGACGCCGGGCGCGGAGCCCGGCGTTTTTGTTTGGGCTGCCGGGTTTGTGCTAAAAGCGCGTTATGGAGTTCGACTTCGACCAAGCGATCGACCGCTCGGGCACGTGGAGCGCGCGCTGGGAGCGCTACGCGGGTCGGGACGTGATTCCGCTGTGGGTCGCCGATACCGATTTTCGGGCCCCGCCCGCGGTCCTCGATGCCTTCTCGAAGCGCGTGGCGCACGGCGTGTTCGGCTACACCGAGGTGCCGCAGGCGCTGCGTGCGGCGATCGTCGAGCGCATGCGCGATCTCTACCGCTGGCGGATCGAGCCGGGCTGGATCGTATTCCTGCCCGGCGTGGTTCCGGGGCTGCACCTGGCGGCGCGCCACCTGGTGCCGGCGGACGGCCACGTGCTGGTTCCCACGCCGATCTACCACCATTTCAAGCGCGCGGTGCAGCTCGCGCCGCGCGCGCACAGCGACGTTCCGCTCGTGCTGTCGTCGGGGCGCTGGGTGTTCGACGAGGACCGTCTCGCGCAGGCCGTGCGGCGGGACTCGAAACTGCTGTTCCTGTGCAACCCGCAGAATCCGGGCGGCACCGCCTTCACCCGCGCCGAGCTCGAGCGGCTCGCGTCGCTCGCCGAGCGCCATGATCTGCGCATCTGTTCCGACGAGATCCACGCCGACATCCTGCTCGACCCCGGCAGCCTGCACGTGCCGATCGCGAGCCTCTCGCCCGAGATCTCGCGTCGTACCGCGACCTTGATGTCGCCAAACAAGTCGTTCAATTTTCCTGGTGCGGGCTGCGCCTTCGCGATCATCGAGGATGCCGCCATGCGGCGCGAATTCTCCTCGGACCTGCACGCGACCGTGCACGACGCGTCGGTGTTCGGATACCTTGGCGCGCTCGCCGCCTATCGCGAGGGCGGGCAGTGGCTGGACGCGCAGCTCGAATACCTGCGCGCCAACCGCGACACGGTCGAGCAGGCCGTGGCGCGTATGCCCGGTTTGGCGATGGCGCACGTGGAGGCGACCTACCTGGCGTGGATCGATGCCAGCGAGCTCGGTGTGCCGGATCCCCAGGCGCTCTTTCTCGAGCACGGGGTTGCGATGTCGCCGGGCGCCCAATTCGGCGCCGCGGGGTTCGTGCGCCTAAATTTCGGCACGCAGCGCGCTCGGCTCGCGCAGGCCCTGCAGCGCATGGCCGGCGCGCTCGAGTCGCGCGGCTAGGGATTCGCGCCGCGCAGCACCTGCGCTGCCGTCAGGACCCGCTCCAGGTGGGGGTCTCGCACGCCGATGGCGTGCATGTGTGCGATGGTTCGCTGCAAGTATTCGAGATTGTGCCCCCGCTGCCCGGATCCCTGGGCGACCAGCCGAGCCGTATGCGCAAGGTCGAGATCGCGCGCGTACTGTTGATGCCGCGGATCGGCGACAAATGCTACCGCGCGCACCGCGCGCCGCGCACCCAGGCGCACCGGAACCAGCCGCGGCTGGTAGACCCGGTTTCGCATTTCGCGCTGCCACAGCTTGGCCAGTACGGCCGCCGCGCTTGCGGCCGGGATGCGGAACGCCACTCCCCAGCAGGATCCGCCGCGGCGCAGCCCCATCACCAGCCCCGGCCGCTCGGGCGTGCCGCGATGCCGGTGCGAGTAGATGCAAAGCGAGCGGTGGTAGCCGTACACGAAGCCGGGCGCCTTCGCCCGATAACGAAAGCCCGGAGACCACATCAACGAGCCGTAGCCGAAAACCCACAGGTCCCCCGGTGGAAGCAGCGGCAGCAGTCGCGCAACGGTCATTTCTACCCGAAGTCGTCCTTCGTTTTGTTATCGTAGCCGACATTGCCACGCCCCCCACACCCTGAACGATGCGAAAGTCCTGGTTGCCGATGCTGCTCCTGCTGGGTGCGATCGGTGCTTCGGCACAGGCGCCGCGGCCCGCGCCGCGCAGCGCGGCGCCAGCGCTCGAGCTGCGCGGCGTGGACGGCCGGGTCCATCGGCTGGCGGACTATCGGGGCAAGGTCGTGCTGGTCAACTTCTGGGCCAGCTGGTGCGAGCCATGCCGCGAGGAGATGCCTTCAATCGAGCGACTGCGCCGCTCGCTGCGGGGCGAGCCTTTCGTGGTCCTGGCGGTCAACGTGGGCGAGGGGGCGCAAGCCGCGCGCCGGTTCGCCGACGCCGTGCAACTGGGCTCGGCGCTGCTGCTGGATCGAGACGGCGCCGCGGCTCGCGCCTGGGGCGCACGCGCGCTTCCGAGCACCTTCATCGTCGGACCTGAAGGAACGATCCGCTACCGCTACGTCGGCGCCCTCGACTGGTCGTCCCCGGCAGTGCGCGGGGCGATCACCGGGCTGATGCCACGGCGACCATCGCTGCGGTCCGCGTCGGCCCTGTAGTAGCAGAGTTTGACCCGGATCAAGGCGCCTAGCTCGGCCGCCCGGACACTTGGCGCATGGGCGCCGAATTTGCTCCAGACGAGTCTGCGGTGTGGGATGCGCTGCGCACCGTCAGCGACCCCGAGGTCGGGGAGAACGTGGTCGATCTCGGCCTCGTCTACCGTATCGACTGCGCCTCTGGCCGGGTACGCGTCGAGATGACGATGACTTCGCCCGGGTGCCCGATGAGCGGCGCGATAGCGGCGCAGGCCGAAGACGCGATCCGCAACGCTTGCGCCGACGTGCGGGAAGTGAAGGTCGACATCGTGTTCGATCCGCCCTGGACCCCCGAGCGGATGAGCGAGCAGGTCAGGCAGCGCTTCGGGTGGTAGCGCCGCGATGAGCGACCTGGCACCGGCTGCGCGCACTCTCTTGCTGGCGCTCGGCTTCATCGCCCTGCTGCTGGGCATCGCGGGCGGGCTAGTGCGCCTCGGACTGCCCTTGCCTGCCGCCGCCGCCGGGATCGCGTGGCACGGGGCGCTGATGGCGAGCGCATTTTTCGGCACGCTGATCGCGCTCGAGAGGGCGGTCGCCATCGGGCGCCGCTGGGCCTATCTTGCGCCGGCGGCGTGCGGGGCCGGCGGCTTGGTCCTGTTGGCGGGCTATGCGCGCACTGGATTCGCGCTGCTGGCGGCGGGAAGCGCCGTGTTAGCGCTCGTATCGAGCTCGATCTGGTGGCGCCACAAGGCGCTGCACACCGGCCTGCTCGCGCTCGGCGCGCTGGGATTGCTGGCGGCGAACCTGGCGCTGCTGGCGGGCATGCCGGCAGAGTCCTCGGTGCCGTGCTGGATCGCGTTCTTCGCGCTGACGATCGGCGGCGAGCGGCTCGAGCTCTCGCGCTTGTCGCCGGTGCCGCCTGCCGCGCGCGGGGCGTTCGCTGCCTTGGGCGCGGCGCTGCTGCTGTCGGCATTCGCGGCGCTCGCCTCGTTCGTGCCCGCGCTCCGCGTGGGCGGCGCGCTGCTCGTCGCCTGCGCCCTGTGGCTCGCGCGCTACGACATCGCCACGCGCACGCTGCGCGCCGCCGGCCTGACACGCTACATCGCGCTGTGCCTGCTGGCCGGATACGCATGGCTCGCGATCGGCGGCGCACTGCTGGCAAGCGGTGCGGTGTTCGACGACGCGCGCGCGTTGTGGGACGCGGCACTGCACGCCATCCTGCTCGGATTCGTGTTTTCAATGGTATTCGGCCACGCCCCCGTGATCCTGCCGGCGGTGCTAAGAGTCGCGCTGCCCTACTCGCCGATCCTCTACCTGCCGCTCGCGCTGCTGCATGTTTCGCTCGCGATCCGGCTCGCGGGGGATCTCGGCACGAGCACCGCGCAGCGCGCGGCAGGCGGAGCGGGCAACGCGCTCGCGATTGCCGTTTTCATCCTTACCGCCGCTGCGCTGGCGCTTTCGCGCAGCAGCCGTGTCCGTTCGAGAACTTAAGGAGGAATTCATGAAATCGCCGATGCTCTCCGCGGCGCTTGTCGCCGCGTCCGTCGCTGCATGTCCGGTCCAGGCGCAGCAGGGCACCTACGAGGTGAAACTCATGACACCCGAGACCGCGCTGGTCGCGGCGCAGGCGGCGCTCAAGCAGTGTCGCGCGCTCGGCTACCAGGTGACCGTGGCCGTGGTAGATCGCAGCGGCACGCCGCAAGTGGTGCTGCGCGACCGTTTCGCCGGACCGCACACCGTGCGCACCGCGATCGGCAAGGCCTGGACCGCGGCCAGCTTCAGGACCGACACGAGCGAGCTGGTCGAGTTGACCCAGCCGGGCAAGCCGCAAAGCGGGGTGCGCGGGTTGCACAACGTGGTCGTGCTGGGCGGCGGCAAGGTGCTCCAGAGCGGAGGCGCGCTGGTCGGCGCGATCGGGGTCTCGGGCGCGCCGGGCGGCGCCGAAGACGAGCGTTGCGCTGCCGCGGGGATCGACGCCGTGCGCGAAGCGCTCGAGCTCTGAGCAGCGCTCAAAGCAGCTTGCCGGGGTTCATCAGACCGAGGGGGTCCAGCGCGTCCTTGAGAGTACGCATGAGCGCGAGCTCGAGCGGATCCTTGTGGCGGCGGATTTCTTCGCGCTTGAGCTGTCCGAGCCCGTGCTCGGCCGAGATCGATCCGCCGAGAGCGTCGACCACGCCGTAGACGACGCGGTTGACCGCGCCCTGACGGCCGATCAGATCCTCGGTGGCGGCGGCGTTGCCCATGCCGACGTTGAAGTGGACGTTGCCGTCGCCGATGTGCCCGAAAGCGTAGACTCGCACGCCAGGCAATTCGGCCTCCAGCGCGGCCGAGGCGCGCTCGATCAGCGCCGGCACGCGCGACACCGGCACCGAGACGTCGTGCTTGACGTTGCGGAACTGCGCTTCCGGAATCATGTCGCGGATCCTCCACAAGGCGCGCGCCTGCGCCTCGCTGTGCGCGAGCGCGACGTCTTCCAGCGCGCCATGCTCGGCACATTCGTTCAGCGCTTGCTCCGCGAGCGCCTGCAGCGCGGCAGGTTCGCCGCCGTCGGCCAACTCGGCGAGCACGTACCACGGGTGTGGCGCGCGGAGCGGATCGAGCGTGCCCGGGGCGTGCGCGAGAACCGCGTCGAGGCAGGCGCGCGACACCAGCTCGAACGCGCTCAACCGATCGCCCAGGCGCCCGCGCAGACGGGCCAGCAGTTCGACCGCGCGCGCGGGGCTCGCGAGCGCAATCCAGGCGGTCGTGACCGCCGAGGGCCTCGGGTACAGCTTCAGCACCGCCGCGGTTATGACGCCGAGCGTGCCCTCGGCACCGATGAAGAGCTGCTTCAGATCGTAGCCGGTATTGTCCTTGCGCAGGCCGCGCAGTCCGCTCCAGATGCGGCCATCGGGCAGCACGACCTCGAGCCCGAGCACCTGCTCGCGCGCGTTGCCGTAGCGCAGAACGTTCACGCCGCCGGCGTTGGTCGACAGGTTGCCGCCGATCATGCAGCTGCCTTGCGCCCCCAGCGAAAGCGCAAAGAGCCGTCCCGCGCCTTCCGCCGCGCGCTGGATTTCGGCCAGCACGCATCCTGCTTCCGCAGTCAGGGTATTGTTCAGCGCGTCGAGCTCGCGGATGCGGTTCATGCGCCCGAGCGACAGCACGATCTCGCGTCTCGCGCCGGTCGGAACCGAGCCGCCGCACAAGCCGGTGTTGCCGCCCTGGGGCACGAGCGCGACGCCTTCGTCCGCGCACAGCCGGACCACCGCCGAGACCTCGGCCGTACTAGAGGGGCGCACCACGCACTCGGCGGCGGCGTGGTACTGCCGCCGCCAGTCGGTGAAATACGGCGCGGTATCCTGCGGCTGCGCGAGCACCTGCGCGCGCCCGACGACGGCGGCGAGGCGGGCGAGGAAGCTGTCCTGCGGCATCTTTCAGATGTTCCTTGACGCGGATTTTGTCACACCTTACTTTGGAGCCGGAGCCCGGACGGTTTGAATCGAAGACAAGCGATGAATGAATTGCGCGCGCTGCTGTTGGCGCTCGTGCTCGCGCCCGCATACGCATCGGCGCAGACTGCGACGCGCCCCGTGGTGGTCGGCGCTGCGGTGGCGCAGACGGGCCAGCTGGCCGATCTCGCAGCCGGCTACCGCGAGGCGCTGCTGCTGTGGCAGGACGAGGTCAACGCCGCCGGCGGTTTGCTCGGGCGCCGCGTCGAGCTGCGGCTGATCGACGACCGCTCGGAGGCGATCACCGCGGAACGGCTGTACGAGCGCCTGATGGGCGAGCACCGCGCCGACCTGCTGATCGGCCCGTTCGGATCGGCCGCATCGCGCGGCGCGGCTGCCGCCGCCGACCGTGCGCACAGGGTGCTGATCAACGCGAGCGGCGCCACTCAGTCCGTGCTGAGAGCGGGGCACCGCTACGTGTTCCAGGTCGCCGCGCCGTACGCGGTCTACGGCACGGGGGTGCTCGCGGTAGTGCGCCAGGCGGGGTATCGACGGCTGTTCATCCTCGCGCGCGACGATCCCGCTTCGCGCGAAATGGCGACGCACGCGGCGGCGGGCGCGGCCCGGCAGGGGATGAGCCCCGGCGCCGGAGGTGTTCACGTGTACGCGCCGGCACTAAGCGATTTCGAACCCCTGGTTGCGATGGCGAGAGCGGCTGGCGCTGATGCCTGGATCGCGTTCGGCGAAGCGAACGATGCGGCCGAGATGGTCAAGACCTTCAAGCGCCTGAGCTATGCGCCGCGGCTCCTCTTCGCGCAGGGCGCGGCCGACCCGCGCTTCATTGCCGCGGTAGGCCAGGACGCGGAGCAGGTGATCGGCCTGAGCGCGTACGAGCCTTTTTTCGCGACCCCCGGCAACGCCGAATTCGTCAAGGCGTTCGAGGCCAGGTGGTCTTCGCCCCCCGGTCTGGCCGCCGCCGAGGGTTACGCGGCGGCAAAGGTGCTGGAACTGGCGGTCAGGCGCGCGGGCAGTCTGGACCAGGAGCGGCTGCGCGAGACGCTTGCCGCGCTGACGACGGAAACCGTGCTCGGCGAGTATAAGCTCGACTCCGCGAGCGGCGAGCAGCTCGGCGTGCGGCCCGCACTGCTTCAGATTCTCAAGGGGCGGCGCGAAGTGGTGTGGCCCGACGAGCTCGCGACCGCCATGTGGCAGCTGCCCTACCCCGGCTGGCGCCAGCGCCAGGTTCTGCAGAAATAGGAAGCCAGATGCCTCTCTACCGCTCGTTTCTCTTTGCTCCCGGCAATCATGCGCGCCGAGTCGAAAAAGCGTTCACCGTAGGGGCCGACGCGGTGATCCTCGATCTTGAGGATGCGGTGGCGAGCGCGCAAAAGCCCGCTGCGCGCGAGGCAGTCGCCGCCGCGCTGGCGCAGCCGCGCCGCTGCCGCGGTTACGCGCGCGTAAACTCGCCTTCGACGCCGCACTGCTACGCCGACCTGGTGGCGGTAATCGGCCAGGGCACGGCGGGCGTAGTGCTGCCGAAGGTCGAAAGCGCGGCGGACCTGCACGCAATAGACTGGCTGATCGCGAACCTCGAGCGCGAGCGCGGCGTCGCCGTCGGCTCGATCGACCTGATACCGATCATCGAAACTGCGCTCGGTATGCAGCGCATCGACCGTGTGGTTCAGGCGCGCGGGCTGCGGCCCTACGAAGGGCGTTGGCGCGTCAGGCGACTCGCCTTTGGCGCGGCCGATTACGCAGCCGAGGTCGGCCTTGCGCCCGGGCTGGACGAGCCCGAGTTGGCCGACGCGCGCGCGCGGGTAGTGCTCGCCTCGCGCGCCGCGGGGCTGGATGGGCCGTTGGACAGCCCCTGGTTCCACTTGCGCGAGACCGAGGCTTTCTCGCGCGCGCTGGAGCGCAGCCGCCGCGGCGGTTTCCAGGGCAGGCTGTGCATTCATCCGGACCAGGTCCAGGCGGTGAACGCGGCCTACGCGCCGAGCAAGGAAGAGGTCGAACGCGCCGAACGGATCGTCGCCGCTTTCGACGCCGCGGAAGCGAGCGGCGCGGCCGCGATCCAGGTCGACGGCCAGATGATCGACTATCCGATCGCATACCGCGCACGCGCGGTGCTCGAAGCCGCGCGCGAGATCGACGCGCAGCGCAACTGAAGCCGGCTTGAGCGCCGCCCCGCCGTCGCTGCGGCCGGTCGCGCTGCCGCTCGCGGCGACCCTCGCCGTACAGACCCTGGTCGCGCTGGCCGTGTATTGCGCGCCTGTGATGGCGCCGGTTGCGGCGCCGGCGCTCGGAGTCGCTCCTTCGGCGATCGGCTATTTCATCGCATTGGTTTATTTCGGCAGCATGCTTGGCAGCGTCACTTCAGGCGGCTGGGTCGCGCGCTTCGGACCGATCCGCGTCAGCCAGGTCGGGCTTGTTCTCAGCCTGGGCGGTCTGGCGCTCGGTGCTTCGGCGTGGCTGCCGCTCGCGGCGCTGGGCGCCGTCGTGATCGGCCTGGGCTACGGTCCGGCCACGCCCGCCAGCTCCCACATTCTCGCGCGCGCCTCGCCTCCCGGCCTGGTGGCGTTGACCTTTTCGATCAAGCAGACCGGGGTTCCCTTGGGAGGGGCGATCGCCGGCGCGCTTGTGCCCGTGATGATCCATACGCTCGGCTGGCGCGCGAGCGCGCTCGCGATCGGGCTGGCCTGCCTGGCGCTTGCCTTTGCGATCGAGCCGGTGCGGCCGCGCTACGACCGAGGCCTGAACCGCAAGGCACCCATTTCCCTGCGCTCGGCGTTCGCGCCGGTCGCGCTCGTCCTGCGCGAGCGGCGGCTGAAGGAGATGGCGCTGACCTCGTTCATCTACGGCGGGGTGCAGATCACGCTGGTGAGCTACCTGGTGACCTTCCTCACCGACGCGTTCGCGATGAGCCTGGTGCTGGCGGGCCTGGTGATGGCGGTGTCGCAGCTCGCGAGCGTGATCGGGCGCGTGCTCTGGGGCGTGGTTGCCGACCGCGCGCTGTCGCGGCGCAGGATGCTCGGACTACTGGGAATGGGAATGGGATTCTCCGCCATCGCCACCCTGGCGGCGGGGCCACATTGGCCGGGCTGGCTGCTGTTCGCCTACGCCGCAGTGTTTGGCGCGACCGCGGTGGGCTGGAACGGCGTCTACCTCGCCGAAGTGGCGCGTCTCGCGCCGCAGGGACAGACCAGTCAGGCGACCGGCGGTTGCCTGTTCTTCACCTTTCTGGGCGTGGTGGTCACGCCGCCGCTGTTCAACGTCGTGCTGGCGCTCGCCGGCAGCTACGCCGCGGCCTACGCGGTTTTCGGCGCGCCGTCGCTGGCTATCGGCGTGCGCCTCCTGCTCGCCCGCCCAGGCTGGAATCAGGCGCCATGAAATCGGTCATCCTGGTGCACGGGCTATGGATGCCCGGCCTCGCGATGTCGCCCATGGCCGGTCGGCTGTCGCGCGTCGGCTACGACTGCCACCTGTTCGACTACGCCGGGCGCGAACGGCCGCTGGCCGCGAACGCGGAGCGCCTGGCGCAGTTCGCGCGCGGCGTTGGCCCGGCGCACTTCGTCGGCCACAGCCTGGGCGGCCTGGTGGTGCTCGAAGCGCTCGACGCGAATCCCGCGCTCGCCGTCGGGCGGGTCGTGCTGCTCGGAACGCCCGCGCGCGGCTGCCTGGCCGGGCGCCGGCTCGCGAGTTACGGTTTCGGCCGCTGGATGCTGGGCGAGAGCGAAGCGCTGTGGCGCGAGGGGCACGCGGCGCGCTGGACGCGCCCAGAGCCGCTCGGCATCGTCGCAGGCACTCTCCCGCTCGGGCTGGGCCGCACCCTCGGACATCTGTCGGGCGCGAACGACGGCGTGGTGTGCGTCGACGAGACCCGCATCGAGGGCGCAGCAGCCTGCAGCGTACTCCCGGTGAGCCACAGCGGCATGCTGCTCTCGGCGCGCGTGGCGCGCGATCTGCGGGCCTTCCTCGAGACCGGGAGCTTCGCCCCGCATGTGCGCTAGATGGCTTGCGCTGGCGGCGCTGCTCGCGCTCTCGGGCTGCGAGACCCTGTCGTATTACGCCCAGGCGGTCGGCGGGCAGCTCGAGCTCATGCACCGCGCGCAGCCGCTGGCCGACTGGATCTCGGATCCCGACACGCCCCCCGCGCTGCGCCGGCGGCTCGAGCTCGCCGCGCGCGTGCGCCAATTTGCCTCGCGCGAGCTTGCGCTGCCCGACAACGGCAGCTACCGCAGCTACGCCGAGCTCGGCCGGCCCTACGCGGTCTGGAACGTGTTCGCGGCGCCCGAATTCTCGCTGCATCCGGTCGAGTCATGCTTTCCGATCGCCGGCTGCGTTGCCTATCGCGGATTCTTCGCGCACGACGACGCCGAGCGCTTCGCGGCGAAGCAGCGCGCCGAAGGTCTAGACGTTTTCAGCTACGGCGTGCCGGCGTACTCGACCCTGGGCTGGTTCGACGACCCGCTGCTTTCGACCTTCATTCGCTACCCCGAATGGGAGCTCGCGCGGCTGATCTTCCACGAGCTTGCGCACCAGCTCGTCTACGTGAAGGGCGACACGACGTTCAACGAGTCCTTCGCGGTAACCGTGCAGGACGAGGGCGTGCGGCGCTGGCTCGAGTCCGAGGGCCGCGGCGCGGAGCTTGCCGCGTTGCACGAAGCCGAAGCGCGCAATGACGAGTTCACGGCCCTAATCGAGGACGCGCGCGCGCGCCTCGCGCGCCTGTACGCCGAGCCGCTCGCGCCGGCCGCGATGCGCAGCGCCAAGCGGGCCGAGCTCGCGCGCCTCGCCGAACGCTACTCGGCGCTCAAGGCGCGCTGGGGAGGCTACGCCGGCTTCGACCGCCTGATGCGCGAGCCCAACAACGCGCTGCTGGCGTCGATTTCCGTCTATTCGCAGCTGGTTCCGGGCTTCAGGCGCGAGCTCGCGGCGGTGCACGGCGACCTGCCCGCCTTCTACGCCAGGGTGAAAGCGCTCGCCCGCCTGCCCAAGGCCGAACGCGACGCCGCGCTGGGCGGCGCGGGCGGGGCCGCCCGCTAGCGCGCGGTCCAGCCCAGGTCCATCGTGAGGGCGGCCCCGGTAATGGTGCCGGCGGACTCGCCGCACAGGTAGGCGACGAAGCCGGCGACTTCGGACGGCTCGATCAGGCGCTTTACCGCCGCCGGCGCGAGCATGATTTTCTCGATCACTTCCTCGGGCGAGATGCCGTTCGCCTTGGCCTGATCGGCGATCTGCGCATCGACCAGCGGCGTGCGCACGTAGGCCGGGCAGATCGCGTTCACCGTGATGCCGAACTCGCCGCCTTCCAGCGCCGCGGTGCGCGTCAGCCCGACCAGCCCGTGCTTGGCCGAGACGTAGCCGACCTTGAACGGCGAGGCGATTAGCGCATGGATCGACGCGATGTTGACCACGCGGCCCCATTTCTGCTTTTTCATCGCCGGCCAGCAGTAGCGCGTGAGCAGAAACGGTGCGCTGAGCATGAGCGCGATCATGCGCTGCCACTGCTCTTCCGGAAAATCCTCGATCGGGGAGACATGCTGGTAGCCGGCGTTGTTGATCAGCACGTGCACCGTGCCGTGCGCGGCGAGCGTGGTCTCGACCAGCCGCTGGCAGCCCTCGCGCTGGGTCAGGTCCACGGCCACGAAGCGCCCACCGAGGCGCCTGGCGTGCTCCGCGCCGGCCTTTTCATTGACGTCGGCCAGCACCACTTTGGCGCCGTCGGCGGCGAGCCGCTCGGCGCAGGCGAGGCCGATGCCGCTTGCGGCGCCCGTGACGATCGCGATCTTGTCCTTGAGCATCGCTCAGCTGATCTTCGTGTTGACCCACTTGTCGAACGCGGGCCGCTCGAGCAGGCGCTTGTGCCAGGCGGTAACGTTGGAACAGGCCGGACGTTCCAGCGGCAGATTGAGCCACAGGTGCAGATGGCAGCCGAGCGGGATGTCGCCCATCGTGAACTGTTCGCCCGCGATAAAGCGCCGCCCGGCGAGCGCCGCGTCGACGTAACCGGCGAGCTCGCCGCATTTCCTCGCGCCGTCGCCGATCGCCTTCATGTCGCGGCTCTCGGCCGGTGTGCGCACCAGGCCCCAGAACACGGGCCGGAACGCCGGCAGGAAGCTTCCGGCCGCCCAGTCCATCCAGCGGTCGGCGTCCGCGCGCAGGCGCAGGTCCGTCGGCCAGAGCTTGCCCGCGCCGTGCTTGGCCGACAGGTAGCGCACGATGGCGTGCGATTCCCACAGCACGAAGCCGTCTTCCTCGATGGTCGGCACCAGGCCGTTGGGATTTAGCTTGCGGTACTCGGGCGTGTTTACCACCCCGTACTGCATCCCCGCGTCCACGCGCTCGAACGGCAGGCCGAGCTCGTCGCAGCACCACAGCACCTTGCGCACGTTGACCGAGTTGGCGCGCCCCCAGATCTTCAGCATCGCGTTCTCCTAGAAACCCACTGCTTGCCCGTCGCGGCGCGGATCGCTCGCGGCGAAGTAGCCGCCGTCGAGCTTCCAGATCATCTGCGCGCAGCCGAACTGGTTGTAGTCGTCTACGGTCACGATGCGGTGACCGCGCTGCTTGAGCGCTGCCAGCGTCGCGGCGGGGAAGCCGCCTTCGACGCTCACGTCCAGGCCCTGCACCCAGCGAAAGCGCGGCCCGTCGCTCGCGGCCTGCGGGTTTTGGCCGTAGTCGGCGATGCGCACCATGACCTGGGTGTGGCCCTGGGGCTGCATCGTGCCGCCCATGACGCCGAAGCTCATCACCGGCTTGCCGCCCCGGGTGACGAAACCCGGGATGATGGTCTGGTAGGGGCGCTTGCTCGGGGCCACGCGGTTGGGATGACCTTCCTTCAGCACGAACGTCGCGCCGCGGTTCTGCAGCGAGATCCCGGTGCCCGGAACGACCACGCCGGAGCCGAAGCCCATGTAGTTCGACTGGATCATCGACACCATCATGCCCGAGGCGTCCGCTGCGGTGAGATATACCGTGCCGCCCTTGGGCGGTGTGCCGGCAGCGAAGGGCTGCGCCTTGCTCATGTCGATCAGCTTCGCGCGCGAGGCGAGATAGCCCTTGTCGAGCATGCGCGCCGGCGGGAAGGGCATGTAATCGATGTCGGCGACGTAGGCCTGCGCATCGGCGAAGGCGAGCTTCACCGCCTCGATTTGCAGGTGCACGCTGTCGGCCGAGTCGACCGCATGGCTGGCAAGGTCGAAATTCTCGAGGATCCCGAGCGCGATCAGCGCCACGATGCCCTGGCCGTTGGGCGGCAGCTCGTGCAGCGTGTAGCCGCGGTAATCCATGCTCAACGTATCGACCCAGTCAGGCTTGTGCGCGGCGAGGTCGGAGGCCTTCATCACGCCGCCGTTGGCTCTGGAATGCACCTCGAGCTTGTGCGCGAGCTCCCCGCGGTAGAACGCCTCGCCCTTGCTGGCCGCGATCTTTTCCAGGGTCGCGGCGTGATCCGCGAAGCGGAACTGCTGGCCCGGCGCGGGAGGCTTGCCCCCCGGCAGGAAGGCTTCGGCGAAGCCCGGCTGAACCTTGAGCTCCGTGGCCTGCGCCGCCCACTGGCGCGCGATGGTCGGCGAGACCAGGAATCCGTTGCGGCCATAGCCGATCGCGGGTTCGAACAGCTTTTCGAACGGCAGCTTGCCGAAGCGCGCGCTGAGCTCGCGCCACGCAGACACGCAGCCGGGCACGCTGACGGAGTTCCAGCCGCGCACCGGCACGCCTTGTTGCCCGGCGAAGAGCGCCGGCGTCCAGCCCGCGGGCGAGCGGCCCGAGGCGTTCAGGCCGTGCAGTCGCCTGCCGTCCCAGACGATGGCGTAGGCGTCGGAGCCGATGCCGTTCGAGACCGGCTCGACCAGCGTAAGCGTGATCGCGCTGGCGAGGATCGCGTCGACCGCGTTGCCGCCCGCGAGCAGCATGCGCAGGCCCGCCTGCGCGGCGAGCGGCTGCGAAGTGCAGACGACGTTTGCCGCCAAGAGCGGCTTGCGCGGCCAGGCATAGGGCAGATCCCAGGAGAAAGATGGCGTCATCGATCAGTTGCTTTCGTGTTCGAAATCGAGCACCACGCGGCCGAGGATCCGGCCGGCTTTCAGCTCTTCAAGCGTGCGATTGACTTCGCCCGCCGGCCGCGTCTCGACCGGCGAGGGCTTGAGCTTCTTCTTCCTGGCCAGGGCTACGACCTCTTTCAGCTCCTGCAGGTCGCCGACGTAGGAGCCGATGATGCCGATCGCGCGCTGCGCAATCGGGGGCAGGGGATATGTCAGCTCGCCCCCGAACAGGCCGCACAGCACGTAGCGCCCGCCTTTTCTGAGCGCGCCGATGCCGAGCTGCGCGGTGGCCGGCATGCCGACGAAATCGATTGCGCCCGCAAGATTGCCCTGCGCGAGCTGGGCGAGCTTTTGCGCCGCGTCGGGCGCGCGCGTATCGAGCACCAGCCTCGCGCCGAGCTTTCTGGCC
>Ga0335081_10002018_pt1 | contig 32048 bp, 31 predicted proteins | sample Lox_Sample_35_FD_206713 | JGI IMG/M metagenome (GOLD analysis project Ga0335081, IMG submission 206713) | Soil microbial communities from Loxahatchee National Wildlife Refuge, Florida, United States - Lox_Sample_3.5 | ecosystem: Environmental > Terrestrial > Soil > Wetlands | place: USA...
GCTGTCCAGCACTGCCATGACCGCCTCCTTCTCCTCCTTCCCCAGGATGGGGATGTTGATGGGGATGAACCTCATCTCGACTCCTGCCTCCCTTTCCCCAAGGTTATCATTGTTGGTGCGTCCCTCTGACAGGCGTCCCACCGGCCCTCGTCTCGGCCATCACCTCTTCCAGGACCTTCGTCCCCTTGAACCTCTCCCTGACGGGGGCGAGCATCGCGTCGAGCTCCCCGGCCACCGCCGCTTTTAGGTCGACGGGGTGGAGCTTCCCAGCGAGGTAGTCCCTCTCCATGTCCTGGTAGCTCGAGTAGGTGACGGGCCCGCCGAACTTGTCCGGTCTCTTCACGGTCACCTCCCTGGGGTCGTGGAAGACGAGGTACCTCGCGAACTCCAGGACCGGGTTCCCCTCGACCTGCCTCTCCGGGCACCATGCCTTGCCGAGCTTCCGCGCGATCTCCTCCCCGCTGTCGTGGATGAATATCCCGGAGTCGGGCTTGGACTTGCTCATCTTGCTCGAGACCATCTTGTCCGACTCCGCGTCCTCGTCCATCCCCCTTGCCTCGGGCTTCTCGAGCCCCCCGAGCAGGTGGTGGTGGACCGCTACCGGGACCTTCCACTTCAGCGGGGGGAAGACCTCCCTCACGAGGACGTGGATCTTCCTCTGGTCCATCCCGCTGTGGACGATGTCGAGGTCCATCGCCCTGATGTCTGTCGCCTGCATAGGCGGGTAGATGTACTGCGCCAGGTCGAGGCTCTCCTTGGTCGTCCTCCCCATTATCGTGAGGCAGCGGGAGTCCCTGGCGAGCGTGATCTCCTTGGAGAACCGGAGCAGGTCCTTCCAATACTGGTCGTTCTTCTCGTAGAGGTGGCTGCCCAGCTCGAACTCCACCCCGGGGCAGAAGAAGGAGAAGGCCTCCTTGTAGTACCTCGACGCCCGCTCTATCCTGGCGAGGTCACCGCCCATCTTGTTGTTGATGTAGCTGTGCCAGTCGGCGAGGAAGACCTTGCACCTGATTCCCGCCTTGAGCATGTCGTTGATCTTGAAGCCGACGATTACAAGCGACCCCAGGTGGAGCAGGCCGGATATCTCGAGCCCGATGTAGTGCTTCGGGTGCGCCTCCCTCTCGAGGAGCGAGGCCAGCTCAGACTCGGTGAGGACCTCTTCGGTGGGGGGCCTCTTGACGAGCGCCACTCTCTGCTCTAGGTCCATGCTGCGGGTTCGACGTGGCCTTCCCCTCGCCCGTATCCATTTAAGCGATATTCAACGGCATTCCGTCGCCCGCGCCGGCTCCGGCAAACTCTTAAAGCGAGCCGGCTCCCTCGGTCCTCGAAGCCACTTGGAGCAGATGGACGAGCTACGTCGTCCAGACGCCAACACTCGCCTGATGTACAGGATAGTGTTCGTAGCCTCGGGCCTGGTCATACTGGCCACCTGGGCGTACGGCGTCGGCACCTCGGCGCTCTACGCCAGCGGTAGCATCCCCGTGATAGGGCAGAACATGGTCAACGTGGAGTGGCCCCTCCCGTACTTCGCGCAGCCGGTCACCTACCTCAGCGTCGCCTCCGTCACCTTCTTCTACACGGGGCTCCGCCTGTGGCAGAACAAGGTCGCCCAGTGGTCCCACCTCGCCCTGTCGTCCCTCCAGCTCGTCGCGGTGGTGGTCGCCTTCGCGACGGCCTACGAGGTCCTTTACAACTTCATGCTGTGGGGCTCTTACTTCGGCGTCCAGGTCCTCTCCAACAGCGGCGCCAGCCCGAACCTGATAGCGAGCCCAGGGCCTGTCCCGTGGAACCTCGTCTTCGCGACGAGGATGTTCTCAGCCCTCTTCGCGATAAGCGGCTACAGCGCGTTCTTCCTTCGGAAGGTCAATCAGGTCCGCGGTCTTCCAGAGACGCTCTAGGCCTTCTTGGGGCTCGCGGCCGGGCGGCCCAGCGACAGGGTCTCCAGCTCCAGGTATGCGCAGACCACGGCGAACACCCCGAAGATCGCGAGGCTGGTGAGCCCGAACGACCCCAGCCCCGACCCGAGGAGCGTCACCGCCTCGTAGGCCTGGTAGACCGTGAGGATCAGGCCGAAAAGGGCGCTCGCGCCGCCGAGCGGGCGTCCCACCCAGTTGGACGGCATCGCGACCATGATGACTCCGCTGAGGACGAAGGCGAGCGCAGCGAGCAGCAGCAGGGCTCCTCCGCCTGTCGCGACTATGCCCACCCAGAATGCTCCCACCACGAAGAAGAGGATCGGCAAGAGCCACTCCCGAAGCGACTTGGCCACGTCTCGGACCGAAAAATCCAGAAGTTATAATCATATCGTCACGATTCAGGTCGACTTTATCCCGAGCGGACCGGGCGGGGTCCCGCCGGATTCACGGCGCCAGAGGCGCGGAGGTGGCGAGTTTCCAGGTGACGACGAACTCGCAGTGGTCGCCGTTCACGGCCTCGCACGAAAGCTCGGACGCCATGGCCTCTGCTCCAAGGATCGATGAGATCATCCCCTCCATGAACCCTCGCACGTACCAGCACCTCGGCTCCTGGGCCGAGACCCCTCTCACCATGGGCGAGTTGCGCATGACTATCCTGACCTCGCTCTTGAGCAGGTTTATCTCGCCCACTTCGATGAGCCCCCACCCGAGCTTGCTGTAGCTGCTGCTGAGTTCCTCGGCGAGCTTGTCGATCCCAACTTCGTCGACAAGCTCGGAGAATTTCCTCCCTTCGGTCGCCCCCACGGTCTTGCCCGCGTTGTGCCAGATCACGCACGCGCCCGATTGGAGCATTGCCACCTCCCGTTCGTAGACCCTTCTCAGCGCCTCGCCCGAAATCAGCACCCAGTCTTCGCCCGTCGAAGCGCGGAGCTCTCCCTTGGTCAGGTCGAACCGAGGCAAGACGTCCGCGCTGTTCGTCCTCTGTTTGCTGTCCAATCCCCTTCTGGTTCGGGGATGCGAGTAATCACCTTTGTTGCCGTTTCGCAGGTTGGGGATTGCCAGCAGACCTGATCAGGGCGTTGTTTCGAAGCTGGGCTCGGCGCAAGAGAGGTCTGGCCTTTCCGGACGAGGTCGGGCTCGGGTCAAACCTGCCATGGAACGGGAGCTCGTGGTGGCCAATCCCCACAAGCCCCGTCGGGATAGGGTCTATAGGGCGGCAGCACCCACCAGCGGGTCGGGTTGCCCATCCCCATCCTTGAGCCGTCAGCCAGGGAGACGGCGCTGCGGATAAGGAGGCGGGTGCAGGCCGTCGAGGGCGTGAAGGGCTGCGAGGTGGCCCTCCTCTCCACGGGGAAGAAGCCGCACGTCCGGGTCACCCTCGCGCTCGAAGGCTCCCCTGGCCCGGAGAGGGCCCACGCCATCTGCGCGGGGGTCGACCACGAGGTGAGGAAACTCGTCCCGAACTCCAGGGTCTCGATACTCTCCGGGACTGGGGGCCGCGAGGACGGCCAGGTGTGGAAACTCGTCGAGCGCATCGCGGAGAACGAGCCGGGCTCGAGGGGAGCCCACAACATCTACGTCCGGAGGGAGGGCAACGAAGTGGGGGTGGACTTCCACCTCGAGGTCGCAGCTCCATTGGGCGAGAAGGAGGCTCGCCAGGTCGCCTCCCAGGTCGAGAGGAAACTCAAGGCGGCCGACCCCAAGATATCAGAGGTGGTCGTCCACAGGGAGACCGCGGCCGACCGGGTCTCGAGCGAGTGGTGGGGGCACGGCATCGAGACGAGGCTCTACGTAGAGCACTTGATGAGGCGCTTCCCCGACCTGAGGCTGGCCTCCCCTCCGGTCATCAGGAGGATGAGCGACGGCAGACTCCGCGTGGCCCTGCGGGTGGCGTTCGACCGCGACCCGGGCCAAGAGCAGGCCGAGAGCGCCGTGTCCGGGCTCGAGGCGGCGGTGATGTCGGGAGACGGCTCGATCGCCAAGGTTGAGGTGGCCCGGGTGACCGGCGAACCGAAGACAAGGCGCCGAAAGAGAACGGGTTAGTCAGTGCTCCGAGCCAAGAAGGGGCACCAGGAGAAGCCCAGTCTGGAGTTCTCCCCTATGTCCAAGGAGGACGTCTCCCGCGAGCTGGGGACAGGCCCTGATGGGCTGTCGGACGAGGAGGCGGCGAACCGCCTTGCCGCCTTCGGCCCCAACGACCTCCCCAGGGACAGGCCGACCTGGCTGAAGATCCTGAGGAACCAGTTCGGCAACCCGATGTTCCTCATACTCCTCATCGTGGCGGTGGCCTCGGGCTTCCTCGGGCAGCCGGAGCAGGCTGCGATAATCCTGGTGATCATGGGGACCAGCGTGGTCCTGGGGTTCTACAACGAGTTCCGGGCCGAGAGGCTGGTCGAGGAACTCCAGAGCCGGACGTCGATAAAGGCAGTCGTCACCAGAGGCGGGAAGGCCTCCGAGGTCGACTCGGCGACGGTCGTCCCGGGCGACGTGCTCAACGTGTACATCGGGGACATAGTCGCCGCAGACGTCAGGCTGACCGACGTCAAGGAGCTGGAGGTGGACGAGTCGGTCCTCACGGGAGAGTCCTTCGCCGCGGAGAAGAACGTGGAGTCGACTCCGGGCGTGCCTTCGGGGCCGAGCCAGGCCGCCGACCTCCTCTTCATGGGAACCGTGGTCGTGCGGGGGAGCGGCCGCGGGGTCGTGGTCAACACGGGGAGGAGGACGTCCTTCGGCGCGATATCGAGGACGCTCGCCCGCGCCCACCCCGAGACGGAGTTCCAGAGGGGGACCAGGAGGTACGGCAACTTCCTCCTCCTGCTCACCTTCTTCCTCGCGGTCGGGATATTCGGGTTCAACGCCCTCGTGGGGCACTCGCTCCTGAACTCGCTCCTCTTCGCCCTCGCGGTGGCGATAGGGCTCGTCCCCGAGCTGATGCCGGGGATCGTCACCATCGCGCTCTCGCGAGGCGCCCACAGGATGGCGAAGGAGCAGGTGGTGGTCAAGCGCCTCGCGGCGATGGAGAACCTGGGGAACGTCGACGTCCTGTGCACGGACAAGACGGGGACCCTCACCGAGGGGAGGATCGGGGTCGCAAGCGTCCTCGGCCCGGACCTCCAGCCCTCGACCGATGCTCTCACCCTCGCCCTGGTCTGCAACGCCGCGGTGGTCGGCCCCGACGGGAGGGCGACCGGGAACGCCATGGACGCGGCGACTTGGGAGTACGCCCTCCGCGGGGGCGCGGCCTCCTCGGCGTCCGAGTACTCGAAGGTGGACGAGATCCCCTTCGACTACGAGAGGCGGATGATGAGCGTCGTCGCAAGGAAGGGCGGTGGGCTCCTGCTCATCACGAAGGGTGCCCCTGAGTCCGTCCTCCCCAGGTGCACCAAGTTGGCTTCGCGAGGCGGGCCGCCGGAGGAACTCTCCCCCGAACTCGGGGGGAGGCTCCAGTCGGAGGTGGCGGCCTATTCTAGGCAGGGGCTCCGTGTCCTGGCCGTCTCCTCGAAGCCGGTCGAGGAGCGCGGGTCGTTCGCGGCGGAGGACGAGGCAGGCCTCACCCTGGAGGGGTTCCTCACCTTCGCCGACCCTCCCAAGAAGGACGCGGCGGCCGCCGTCTCGAAGCTCGCCGTCCTGGGGGTGGGTGTCAAGATCCTCACCGGCGACAACGAGCTGGTGGCCACAAAGACGTGCGAGGAGATAGGCATCCCCGCCGGCAAGGTCCTGACGGGTACCGACCTCGTCCCGATGAGCTGGGCGGAGTTCAAGGCGGCCGCCTCGGCGACCACGATATTCGCGAGGGTGACCCCCGAGCAGAAGCTCGACGTGATCAAGGCGCTCAAGGAGAACGGCCATGTGGTCGGCTACATGGGCGACGGGGTGAACGACGCGCCCGCCCTCTACGAGGCCGACGCGGGGATATCGGTGGACTCGGCGGTCGACGTCTCCAAGGGCGCGGCCGACATCATACTCCTGAGGAAGGACCTGAGCGTCCTCGCCGGGGGGATTGAGGAGGGGAGGCGGACCTTCGGGAACACCATGAAGTACGTCCTGATGGGCACGAGCTCCAACTTCGGGAACATGTTCAGCGCCTCCGCCGCCTCCGTCTTCCTCCCCTTCCTCCCGATGCTCCCCATGCAGATACTCTTCATGAACCTCCTCTACAACGTCGCGAACCTCACCCTCCCGACGGACAACGTCGACCCAGAGTACACGGAGTGGCCGAGGAGGTGGGACGTCGGCTTCGTGAGGAACTTCACCCTGTTCTTCGGCCCCTTCAGCTCGGTATACGACTTCCTCACCTTCGGGATAATGCTCTTCATCTTCGGCGCCTCCGCGTCGCTCTTCCAGAGCGGGTGGTTCGTCGAGTCCTTCTGGACGGAGGTCCTCATCATCTTCGTCATCAGGACTCGCCGCATCCCGTTCTTCACCAGCAGGCCGGGCAAGTGGCTGACCGTCCTGACCCTAGGGTGCGTCGCCTTCGGGACGGTCCTCCCCTTCACCCAGCTGGGGGCGTTCCTCGGGTTCGTCGCCCTCCCGCCGCTCTTCTGGGCGCTCAACATACTCATGACGGCGACCTACCTGCTGCTCGTCGACGCGGGCAAGGTGTTCTTCTACAGGGTGTGCGGCTATTGACGGAGGCGACCCGCTGACATGGCATACGCCGAGCTGTTCGGCTGGTGGATAGCGACCATCAGCTGGAGCATCGCCTTCCCCATAGCGGTGAGCCTGTACCTCTACCGCGGGAGGAAGCGCCCACGTGCGCACCGAGGGCGGTTCTGGCTGGCTAGGGACTTCGTCTTCGTCTGGTTCCTCCTCGGCCTCCTCGCCTTCTACGTCGTCGTGGTGGGGGAGGGGTCTCCTCTCCTCTTCGCCATGGGGAACGTCGCCGTGGAGTTCCTCCTGCTCATCTACGTCGCCGGAGCGAGCCGAGGGCGATGGTAGAGGCCCAGGCGCGCCGGGCCGACAGGGACATCCCCGTAGCCGGAGGGCTGTCCCCCCGAGCGGTGGCTGGGCTCGCGGAGTACGTCAAGGCGCACTACCTCGACCCCAACCTCAGGTTCATCGCAGGGGGAGGGTACACGGAGTCGCGCTCTGCCGACGGCAGGTCGGCGGACCTGGAATGGCGCTTCGCGCACCCCCCGGCCTCGGGGAGGGTCGAACCGCTCGACGGCAAGGCGGTCCACCTCTCTCTGGCTTTCGAGGCGGTCGCTGTGAGGTTCCCCGGCCTCGACCCCGGCGACGCGGCGGGCGAGCGCGCGTGCGCGAGGGTGGCGGACGAGGTCGAGGTGCTGGTCGACAGCTTCCTCATCAAGGCCAAGACGACCGGGATATACTTCGTCTTCTCGGCGGGAGAGGAGGGGGCGGAGAAGGACGTGCCGCGCCCGAAGCCTGTGGGGGGAGATGCCCTCCGGCGGCTCGTCAGCGGCAACATGATGAACCTCTACCTCGTGGTCATGGCGCTGAGCTTCGTCCTCTTCCTCTTCCTGGGCGACGCCGCCATATTCCTCGTCCTCGCGATCCAGCTGCTCCTGCTGTTCTACTCCGACAGGGTCGCGCTCCTCGTCGGCAAGGTACGCCCGACCTCTTCGAGGCCGCGCGTCACCCTCGTCTCGGTCCGGGTCTTCACGGAGGCCAAGGCCGCCGCGATGAGCCTGCCGAAGAAGGCGATGTCCGACCTCGGGGACCGGCTGGAGGCGAAGCTCGCTGCGGGGTCCCCCGCCGGGCCCGAGGCGAGCTCTGCTGCACAGGAGGTCCTGGCGGCGGCTGGGATCCAGTCCTCGCAGGGCGACGTCAAGGTGGTCACGCGCGACGTCTACGGTCTGGTCGAGTCGGTAGCGCGCCGGTTCGGCCTCCCCGTGCCGAAGGTTACGATCGTGAACAGCCTCGCCGACAACGCCTCGGCGACCGGGTTCTCCCCGGGGAGGGCGTCGATCACGATCACCGCTGGCTCTCTCGTCGACCTCGACGACGACGAGCTCTCCGGGGTGGTCGGGCACGAGTTCGGGCACGTCAAGGGGAGGGACTCGATCATACTCTTCGCCTCCACCTTCCTCCTCTACGTGGGCGGGCTGTACCTCTGGCTCCCCCTCGTCCTCTACCTGGGCCTGGTGTACTACCTGGTCGTCTTCGCGGTCATCTTCTCCATCGGGAAGGTCCTCGAGACGAGGGCGGACACGGAGTCGGCGGTGACCCTAGGGCAGCCTGGCGTCCTCGCGACCGCGCTGTCCAGCATCGGGTTCACCCAGCTCTACCTCGAAAAGTACTCGAGGGGAGCCCGGCTCCTCGACTGGCTGTCATTCGACCCCCACCCGCCCATCTACTTCCGCATCCAGCGCCTCTCGCGCCTCGCCCGGAAGGGAGGCGGAGCGGGGAACACCTTCTTGGTCGCCCTCCGGGACTGCGTCTCCGGGTTCTTGGCCGCGCTCGCCTAGCGGTCCCCCTCGTCCGGCTCCCCCGGAGCTAGGCTAAAATACCAAACTCGAACGGGACCAAGCCACCCTGGAATGACCCCACAAGACCTCGAACTGCGGCTCGCCGCCGGGTTCGTCGTCCTGGTATCGGCGATGGTCGCGCTGGACCTGGTCGGCACGTACCTCTACCACAAGGGCATAGTCAAGCCGTTCTACCTGTTCGACCGCCGGATCCACCACAGGTCGTTCGTCCTGACGCTCATCCCCGCCGTTTACGTCGGCGTGAGCGGGCTAGTCTACTTGCACTACTTCCGGATCCTGTGGTCGTCGTTCTGGCCCAGCGTCGAGATAACGCTCTTCCTGGGCTGCGCCTGCCTCCTCGTCGACTTCGCTTTCGACTCGGTCTCGAGCCCCGCCAAGAGGAGGGCCCTCCTCCACCACGAGTGGGTCTACCTCGTCGTCCCCGCCTACGCGTTCACGCACATCGTCGCTCTGGTCTAGCTATCCGCCTCAGGCCGGGTCGCCGGACGCGGCCGGTCTCCGCCTCAGGTGCCTCGCGAGGTTCATCGACCAGAGCGTGAACGCCCCGAACGCCGCCAGCGAGAGCGAGAGGAACCATACGCCCTTCAGGAGGATGAGGGGAGAGAGGACCAGCGCCGTGATGGCCAGGATCCCCTCCACTATGGCGTTCTTGTCGTTGGTCAGCATGTGGAAGTACCTCGTCTTGGCGGGCTCGCCGGCCCCGCCCTTGGGCGTCCTGTAGAGGAAGAACCCCATCCTGTCGAACACCCCGTAGAAGAAGCCCATCGAGCCGAGGGTGAGCATGCTACCGGAGGCGTAGCCCAGCGCGGGGATGAGCACGACGTTCCTGGCGGTCATCAGCCCCTGCACCCTGAGGGCCCAGGCCCCGGAGGCCAGGGAGAGCCCTATCGGGACGGCGGTGGCGACGACGTATGCGGGGCTGTTGAACAGGGAGTGCGCCGGCGGGACGAAGCCGAACATCACAGCGAAGGCCGAGAGGAAGGTGACGACGAGCCAGGCGAGGCTGGTGAACGGGGCCATCAGCATCAGCACCAGGCCTAGCTTCTTCCGGACGCTCACCTCCCTCGACGTGAGTATCGTCCGCCCGTACTTCGCGATGCACCTCCACCACCCCTGCGATGTCCTGGCGACCTGCTTCTTCCACACCTCGAGGGTCGAGGGGTCCTCGGCCATCACCTTGACGCTGCTGAGGTAGATGCCCCTCTTCCCCGCGAGGTACATCTTGATCGAGATGTCTGCGTCGTCGGCTATCCGTTCGTTCGTCCACCCGCCGACCTCCCTCAGGTCCTTGGTCCTGACCATCCCCATCCCTCCCTGGAGCGAGAAGGGCGCGTCGATGCGGTAGGCGCCCATCTTCGAGAGGGTGTCGCCTATGTCCTGGGTCAGGGCGAACATCTGGGTGACCAGGTTGTAGTTCCTGTTGTAGTGCCCGTACCTGAATGACACGAAGGATGCCCGGGGGTGCTTCTCCATGGTGTCTATCCCCTTCTCCACCACGTCAGGGGTGATGATCGAGTCGGCGTCGAGGAGGAGGACGTAGTCCCCGGTAACGAGCTCCAACCCCTTGTTGAGCGCGCCGCACTTGAAGTTCTCCCTGGTCGGCCTCCTCGAGACGACGGCGCTCAGCCCCGCCTCGTTGAGGTCGCGGACCTTGTCGTCGATGATGCCCACAGTCTGGTCGTCCGAGTCGTCGGCCACGACCACCTGGAGCCTCTCACGCGGGTAGCGCAGCCCCTTCATAGCCTCGAGGGACTTCTCTATGACGTACCTCTCGTTGAAGGTGGCGATCAGGATGGAGACCTTGGGGTGCTCCTTGAGGTCGACCTCGCCCGACCCCAGGTCCCGGGGGTACCTCACAGAGTTGCCGAGGAGGAAGACCCAGTAGTACTCCAGGGCGAAGACTGGGATGCTGAAGACTAGCGTGACTATCTCTATCAGGAGCCAGGGTTGGACCGCCATTCGAGGTTCCAGCGAATGACGGGGCGCACTTTCCTCCCGTGTATGTAAGTCTTAGGACGCCGGAAGAGGCGGCAGGCCGGGGGCCGGATAAATAGGCGCCCGTGGGCGACCGCCCGGCCTCATTTGGGCAGGGTCTACTTCGCGGTCTTCGGCTCGGGCCTAGGCCACGCCACCCGCGCGGTCGACATCTCCGCGAAGGTCCGGGGGGGCGGCGCCGAGGTCGTCTTCTCCTCGTCCGGCCAGGGCCTGGGGTACCTCAGGAAGCACGCGCCCGACGTCCAGGCGGTCGAGTGCCCCCACCTCGACGTCGAGTGGACCGAGGAGGGGAGCTTCTCGTCGAAGGGCTTCGTCGTCCACTTCCCCTACATGTTCAGGTCGTTCGCGCACCAGGTGGCTTTCGAGAGCAGGAGCGTAGCTCGCGCCAAGCCGAGCGTGGTGGTCTCCGACTCGAAGCTCTCCGCCGTCCTCGCGGGGCGGCAGAGGTCGGTCCCCGTCGTCACCATCCTCAACCAGTTCAAGGTCACGCTCCCGCCCCGGTACAGGGGGGGCGAGGTCGGGGCTCTCTACGAGAGGATCGCAGGCGACGTCCTGGGGCTCCTCTGGTCCCTCAGCGACCAGGTCCTCCTGACCGACCTCCCTCCCCCCTACACCATAGGTGAGTCCAACGTCGAGGGGACAGACCTCACCCGGATAGTGAAGTACGTCGGCTTCACGACCCCGAGCCTCGAGGTCAACGAGGAGAAGCTCGCGAAGGCTAAGGCGCTGGTCGGGACGGACAAGAGGCCGCTGGTCTTCGTGCAGATAAGCGGGCCCGACGCGACAAAGAGGCGGTTCGCGGACATCGTCCTCAGGTCGGCGGAGGAGCTCTCTGGGAGGTGCAGGATGGTGGTGTCCCTGGGCTACCTCGGCGGCTCCGGCGAGCCGAGGACCCTCGCCAGCGGGGGGCTCCTCTACGACTGGTGCCCCATCAAGGACGAGCTCTTCCTCCTCTCCGACGCGATGGTCGCCAGGGCCGGCCACAGGACCATAGGACAGTGCATCGACACTGGCAAGCCCGCCGTGCTCGTCCCAATCCACAACCACTCGGAGCAGATAGGCAATGCCGACAAGTTCCAGCGGCTCGGGCTGGGCGTGTCCATCCACTCCCAGGACCTCACCCCGGAGGCGCTCGCAGCGGCCATAGACGCCTGCCTGACCGACCCCAGCTACAAGGAGCGGCTCGAGGCGGTGGGGGCTGTGTCCAGCAGGTACAGGGGTATAGACGCGATCACGGCCGCCGTCCGGTCCTATGTCTAGGCCGGGTCAGCCTCCCTTGGCGATGAACCTCTTGAACTCCTCGAGGGCTGCCGGGGTCCCTATCTCGTAGAACCTGTTCTCGACCGGGAACGCCCCCAGCTCCCCCTTCTCGATGAGCTTCCCGTAGAACTCCTCCTCGCCGCACTCCCTGCCCTCGGGGATGACAGCGAGGGCCTCCCTCCTCAAGGCGGAGACCCCGAAGTTGACCCACTCTATCCCGGGCCCGCCCTTCTTGTCGTAGCGGACCACCCGCCCTCCCTCGACGACGACGTCGCTCCTCCCGTGCCTGTTGTGGTTCTCGAACACGGCCATCACGCCGAGCCTGCGGGACCGGACGAGCGCCCTCATCAGGCCGGCGTAGTCCGCCACTAGGTAGGCGTCGCCGTACGTCACGAAGAACCTCTCGTCCAGGAGCGGCTCCGCCCTCTTGAGGGCGCCCGCCGGGCCGAGCAGCTTGGGGCCATCGTGGCTGTACCTGATACGCACCCCCCACCGCCGCCCGTCCCCGAAGTGGTCCTCAACCTGGCGGGAGAGGTGGCCCACGCAGAGAACGAAGTCGTCGATCCCGCTCCCCTTGAGCAGGCCGATCTCGTGCTCGAGGAACGGCTTCCCTGCGACCACGACCATGGGCTTCGGCACGCTCCTTGTGAGCGCCCCCAGCCGCGTCCCGAGCCCGCCTACCAGCAAAGCGGCCTGCAGGTGGAGAAGCACCCCTCAGACGTTGTAGATTACCTTGCTCCCCTCTGGGACGAACCTGAACCTGATCTCGGCGAGCCCCGCCTTGGCCAGGGCGGACCTGACCTTGTCCCTCCCCTCCTCGCAGAAGAGCATCAGGAAGCCCCCTCCCCCTGCCCCGACGAGCTTCCCCCCAAGCGCCCCGTTCTTCCTCGCGGTCGAGTACCACGAGTCGACGCTTTCGGTCGTCATGTTGTGCGTTATCCCGCGCTTGAGGACCCAGTGCTCGTGGAGCAGCTCCCCGAACCTCGCCAGGTCGCCTCTCTCGAGGGCCTTCTTGCTCTCGACCCCTATCGCCTTTATCCTGTGCATCTTCTCGACGGCGTCCCCACCCTTCTTCGCGACCTTGGCCTGCTGGGCGCCGAGGACGTCGGCCGCCTTGCGGGTGATGCCCGTGTAGAACATCAATATCCCGTACTCCAGCTCCGACCTTGTGCTCTCGGATATCCGAAGCTCCTTCGAAGAGACCCTGCCCAGCCTGTCTATCTCGTAGGCCCTTATCCCCCCCAGGCTCGCCGTGTACTCGTCCTGCTTCCCCGAAGGCTCGCGGAGCCTGTTCATCGCTATGTCGCACGCCGCCTCCGCCACCTCCTCCGGGGTCTTCACGACCCTCTGGTGGGCGTAGAGCGCGTTGAGGAGCCCCACTGTGAAGCTTCCCGACGAACCCAGGCCCGTGGCCGCCGGGACGTCCGCCAGCGAGACGATCTCCAGCCTGTCGCCGAGGCTGAGCATCTTGAGCGCCTCCCTGACCGAGGGGTGCCTGATCTGGTCGACCGAGTCGACGTTCTCGGTCTGGCTGTAGCTGACCCTGATCCCGGGCTCGAACCTGCTGTTCACCACCACGTGCATGTACTTGTCGACAGCCCCGGAGACGAAGAACCCCCCGAACCTCGTGTAGTACGCGGGGAGGTCTGTCCCGCCCCCTCCGAGCGACAGCCTGAAGGGTGTCCTGGAGACGATCAAAGGAGGTTGCTGCCGCTCCGACCGCCGAACCTCGGCCCCGAGTATTTAACCGATAGCGGGGCCCGCCGCGGGCCTGCGGCCCACCAGCCTCGCCACCCTCGAGGCGATGGGCCCCCAGTTGACCTTGTAGATGACTATCCCCAGGACGACGAACGCGGCCGACCCGATTATCGAGAGCTCGAGATTGGAGAGGCCAAGGAGGTGCCTCGTGAGGCGGGATACCTCCAGGATGCCCGAGAGCTCGAGGAGGATCTCGAAGGCGCTCTTGAGGAGCTTGGCGAGGAAGGTCACCCCCAGCATTGGCGCGAGCTTGGCGCCGTTCGCCCCCGCCCCGATGTACACGTAGTCGTCCAGCGGGAGCGCGGGTATCAGGGCAGCCACGAAGAGCCCTACGAAGAAACCGGCCCGTCCGAGCCAGGTGCCCATGAGCTTGACGTTCCTGTTCCGCTTGAGGCTTTCCTGGAACGAGACAGCGCTGAGGTAGATGACTATCTTGCCGACCGTCGCCCCGGCTGCTGTGACGAAGACCACGAGCACGAAGTTATCCAGGTTCACCCCGGTGGCAGTGAGCTCGGCGGTCGCGATGAACGTGTAGGCCGCGCCGAAGAAAGCCGTCGCGTTGGAGATCACCGAGACGAGGAAGAGCAGGAGGAGCCTCACCTCGACGGACAGCATTCTGTCGATGCCCGCTCTTTGTCCCTTATAGACGGTGCGGGCCTCTCCGTCCGTCGGGCCGCGACGTCGGCATCAACAGCCCTAAATACGGAGACGAGGCGCTGGTAACCAGCTTCCGGAGAGGTTCTTGCCAATCAGAAAGCTGGTCATAATCGGCCTCGACGCCGCCGACCGCCAGCTGACTGAGGGGTTCATGGCCGACGGCGATATGCCTCGGCTCCGGTCGATCAAGGATGACAGGGGCTTCTCGGCGCTGAGGTCTTCTATCCCGCCCCAGACCGCCCCCGCGTGGACCTCGATCACCACGGGGGTGAACCCGGGGAGCCATGGGATATACTACTTCTACAACTTCTCGTCCTCGCCCCTCACCATAACGAACGCGACCGACAGCTCGACGCCAAGGATATGGGACTATGTGGGGTCGCTAGGCGGGAGGTCGGTGATGGTCAACGTCCCCGTGACCTACCCAGCCAGGGAGGTCAGAGGCGCGATGGTGTCAGGAATCCCCCCGTGGTTCCTCGACGAGAGGTCGGTCTATCCGGGCAGCCTCCTCCCGAGGCTGAGAGAGGCAGGGTACGAGATCGACACGCCCCTGGGCAGGGGGCTTGAGAGCCAGCCCGACCTGATGGTCAGCAGGATGATGGCAACCGAGGAGAGGAGGGTCGAACTCTTCCTGTCCCTCCTCCGCCAGGACGACTGGTCGTTCGGGATGGTCGTTCTCACCGCCCTCGACAGGCTCCAGCACAAGGCGGTAGGCGTGGGCGAGAAGGGGGCTGAGGCGGTCAGACGGGCCTACCGCGAGGTGGACGGCCTCGTAGGGAAGGTGATCGACTCCCTGGGGGGCGGGGTGAACTTCCTCGTCGTCTCAGACCACGGCTACAACGAGCGCCCCCTCGCCTTCTACCCCAACGCATGGCTCCACGAACACGGCCTCCTCAAGAGAAGGTCTTCAGTCCCGAACAGGCTCACCCGCTTCGCCCACGACCTCTTCGACGGCCACCTCCTCTGGCTCCCGCAGGCACTGACCAAGAGGTATCAGGGGGGGACTACCACGATCCACGCGATCGACGCCGTCGACCTCGAGGGGTCCAGGGCCTACGTCCCCGGTACCGACGGCGTGATGGTGGTGAAGTCGAAGCGGGACGAGGCCGCCATCGTCTCTGGCCTCTCCGAACTCAGGGACGACCAGGGGAAGCCGTTCTGCAAGGTCTACCCCAGAGACCAGGTCTACAGGGGCGAACGGCTGGCGTCCGCCCCGGCGCTCCTGATCGTGCTCCGAGACGACATCAACATCAGGACCGACCCATACAGCAGGCAGGTCCTCTCGAGGTCGGGGACTTTCCCCAGGGGGAACCACAGCCAGACCGGGATACTGCTGGCGGCCGGGCCCGACGTCGGGCGGTTCGGCGACCTCGACCTGTCCTTGGAGGACGTGGCGCCGACGGCCCTCGCCCTGATGCGCATAAAGCCCCCCGGGACGATGGAGGGGAGGGTAGTCGAAGAGATGCTGCGCGAGCCCCTCCAGGATGGCGCTCTCGCAGCCCCGGTCGCGCCCGCCAAGGGCGCCGGATACGCCTTCTCGCCGGAGGAAGAAAAGACGGTGATGGAAAACCTCAAACGTCTTGGCTACGCATGAGGCGCGGCCGGGTGAGACGCTGGAGCAGGAGGCCGTGACCGTGGAGAGCCGACCGTCGGCGAGGGAGTGGGAGCAGGCCCAGTGGGAGAGGGCCAAGCACATCGCCTCCGGGATAAGGTCGCTGACGGTCCAGAACTTCATCAGCAGCGTGCTGGGCTTCGTGTTCCTCACCTCGATGCTCCGGCTGATGTCGCCCTCCGACTACGGCCTCTACTCCGCCGCGCTCCTGGTCACGACGATGGGCTCTTCGGTCGCCGTCTTCGGGCTCCAGTACGCGGCGACGAGGTTCGTCGCATACATGGGCCACGACGAGGGCGGGTCGAGGGTGGTCTCCAGGTCGATAGTGGTGCTCTCGCTCCTCTTCGCCTCTGCGTCGACGGTCGTCTTCGTCTCCCTCTCGCCCATGCTCTCGGTCTACTTCACAAAGACGACCGACTCCGCGTGGATCTTCGCCGCCTCCGGGGCGTGGCTCTTCTCCCTCACCATCTCGGGGATATTCCAGGGGCTGGTCCAGGGGATGAGGAAGTACCAGACCTTGGCCAGGATCCTGATCAGCGCGAACTTCGCGACTGTCGCCCTCACCATTGTCGGGCTCATGGAATACCACAGCGTCATCGTCCCGATAGCCGGCTGGGTAGTCTACGGCGCGGTCATCGTAGTCTGGTCTCTGGCCATCACGCGGAAGAAGCTCCTCGTCGCAACCCCGACGGCGGCGAGCGACCGCACCCTCAAGCAGGTGCTGGGCTACTCGATACCCCTCGGCCTGGCGGGCATCGTCACGGTCGCGACGGGCGCCGCCGACCCTATAGTCGTCGGCGGGTTCCTGAGCCAGGCACAGCTCGGCGCGTACTACGCCGCCATCGCGATATCCGGGGGCCTGGGCGTGATGCTCTTCACGCCCCTGAACACCGCCTTCTTCCCCGAGACATCCTCGGACGCCGAAGACCCTCGCGCCCTCTCGAACGGGCTCAGGCTCGCATTCAGGTACACGGGCCTCGCGCTCATCCCGGTCTCCTTCGCTCTCGTAGGCGTGTCGAAGCAGATGATCCGCCTCTTCTCTGGCGGTGTCTCCGCGTACATCGTCGCCAACCCGTCGCTGCAGATGATGTCGGGCTTCTTCCTGTTCGTGGCGATGCAGGGGATACTCACCTCCCTCCTCCTCTCGACGGGCAAGACGGTCCAGGTGATGCTGATCGGGGCGGTGACGGTGATTCTCGACCTCGCCCTCTCGATCCTCCTGGTCCCGAGCTTCGGGATTCTAGGGGCGGCGACGAGCAGGGTCCTCGTGGACGTCGCGGGGTTCCTGATAGCGGTCTACCTTACGAGGAGCTACCTCCGCGGGATAGGGGACGTTTGGTTCACGGCGAAGCTGGTCTTCTCTTCGCTGATCATGCTGGGCGTCCTCTTCGGGCTCTCCAAGTTCGTCTCGAACACGGCGGTCACGCTACTGCCCTACAGCGCGATCGGGATGGCCGTGTTCCTGGTGTGCATAAGGGGCTTCGGCCTCCTCACGGAGGAGGACAAGCAGCACCTCGAGCACTTCATGCCCGCGAGCCTCGGGCGCCTGATGCGGATGCTGCTCTGATCGCAGACAAAGCTTAAAGCGATTGCGGGCCCCGAGGCCGCCGATTTGGCCAGGACAGACGAGTACCTCAAGGAGGTGTCGGAGATCGCCGGGAACCTCGACAGGGACTCGATCGACAGAGCGATAGGGGTGCTCTACGACGCGTGGAAGAACGACAACCAGGTCTTCGTGATAGGCAACGGCGGGTCGGCGTCGACGTCGACCCATTTCGCCTGCGACCTCAACAAGTGGGTCTCGGACGAGGCAGACAGGAAGTTCCGCGCCTTCGCCCTGGTCGACAACATCCCTCTGGTAAGCGCCCTCACCAACGACAACGGGTGGAGCGACATCTACTACGAGCAGCTTCGCAACTTCTTCAGGAAGGGCGACGTCCTGGTCGCCATCAGCGTCCACGGCGGCTCGGGCAGCGACAAGGCGGGCCCGTGGTCCCAGAACCTGCTAAAGGCAGTGAAGTACGCGAAGGACAACAAGGGGAGGGTGGTCGGCCTCTCGGGCTTCGACGGCGGGGTCCTCAAGACGGCCTCCGACGCCTGCATAGTCGTCCCGGCAGACTCCACCCCCCACGTCGAGGGGATGCACCTCGTCCTGACCCACCTGATGGCGGAGCAGCTCAGGGGCATGATCTCGTCCAAGGGCGGCAGGGCGAAGAAGTACTAGCTAGGCCGCCCTCACCGCCAGCCTCGTCAGCAGGTCAGGCACCGCCTTGAGGGACGGCAGGACGTGGTCGGGCTCGGCTCCCTCCTCCTCTATCATCCTCGCTAGGAACGTCGTCATGTGGCCGAGGAGTATCGTCCGGCAGCCGGCGGCCCTGCCCGCCTCGACGTCGACCAGCGCGTCCCCGACGTAGTAGGACTCCGAGAGGTCGACGTGGTTCTCCTCCGCCGCCCTGAGGATCAACCCCGGCTTTGGCTTCCTGCAGGCGCAGTCCAGCCTGTATTTCCTCTCCAGGGCGTCAGGGTGGTGGAGGCAGTAGTACTCCCCGTCGAGGACCCCGCCCTCCTTGGCGAGCTCCTCCCTCACGGTCTTGTTCATCTTCTCGAACTCACGGTAGGTCAGCTGGCGCTTCGCCACGCCTGGCTGGTTCGAGACCAATATCGCCTTGTAGCCCAGCTCCCTGATCCTCCTGACCGCCGCGCCGGCGTAGGGGTTCACCCTGAGCTCCTTCGCAGAGAGGGGGCTGCCTATCGTCCCCTCCTCCTGGTTGTACTGGAGGTCGTTCAACACCCCGTCACGGTCGAGGAAAACCGCCCTGCTGCGCCCTTCTTTGGCGCCGCCGCGCCCTTTTCGAGTCGTGTTGAGAATTACGGCTCCGATAACCTACTTTATTCTTTCGCAGCCACAGCAGATTCTTATAGTAGAATCCGGCAAGCACAAGGCCGAGGCGCAGGGGAGTGGTCCAGTTCTTCCTAGACACCGCCTCCCTGAACGAGATAGAGGTCATCTCGCGGCAGGGCATTACCGAAGGTGTTACAACCAACCAGAAGATATTCCTCACGGAGGGCAAGGTCGACTTCAAGCGGAGGATACTCGACATCTGCCGGCTGGTGAAGGGTCCAGTCAGCGTCGAGACCACAAAGAGGACCACCTCCGAGATACTCGCGCAGGCGCGCGAGTTCGCCTCCTGGCACAAGAACATCGTGGTCAAGGTCGCGATGCACGGCGACGGGCGTGGGTTGGAGGTCGTCCACCAGCTCACAAAGGAGAAGATCAGGACGAACATGACTGTGATGATGACGTTCAACCAGCTCGTCCTGGCCTCCAAGGCGGGCGCCACCTACGTCTCCCTCTTCTACAACAGGGCGATCGAGGCGCACGAGAACCCCCTCCAGATCATCAGGGACTACGCGAGCCTCGCCCGGGAGAACGAAGGGATGGCCAGGCTCATAGTCGGCAGCATCCGCAAGCCCGAGGACGTCGCCCTCGCGGTAGCCGCGGGCGCGCACATCATGACGGTGCCGTTCAAGATCCTCAAGCAGATGCCCTACAACAAGAGGACAGAGGAGACAATCGAGGAGTTCGACAAGGCATGGGAAGAGTTCCAGTCGATGAAGAACCAGCCCATCGCCCACTGAGCTCCGCTCCCAGAGAATGCACCTCAGGCTAGCCGAAACAGTGCTGACGTCGACGCCCGCCTTGTCGCCCCCCTCGTCGGTCCCAGAGGAGGGTCCCTGGTGAGGGCCCTCGTCACGGGCGGCCTCGGCTTCATAGGGAGCCACCTCGTCGACCGTCTCCTCGAGGACGGGTGGCAGGTGACCGTGCTGGACAACCTCCTCACAGGCCGCCGGTCGAACCTCGCCCAACAAAAGAGGAACCCCCGCCTGAAGGTCGTCGAGGGGGACGTCAGGAACCTCGCCACCGTCTCCAGGTCCTCGAAGGGGTGCGACGCCGTGTTCCACCTGGCCGCCCACGCCCTGATGAGGGTGAGCGTCAGAGACCACCGGGCCGACCTCGAGAACAACATAGTGGGCACGCTCAACGTCCTCGAGAGCATGCAAGCCAACGAGGTCGACGACTTCCTCTTCGCGTCGACCTCCGCCCTGTACGGTGAGGCGGCCGTAGTGCCGACGCCAGAGACCTACTCGGGCACCCAGACCTCGCTCTACGGCGCCGCGAAGCTGGCCGGGGAGGGGTACGCCGCCGCCTTCGCCGAGTTCAGCCCGATACGGGTCTGGGCATATAGGTTCGGCACCGTCCTCGGAGAGAGGTGCAGGAGGGGGGCGATCTGGGATTTCACCCACAAGCTGCTCAAGGACCCCTCGCACCTTGAGATACTCGGGAACGGGAGGCAGAGGAAGGACTACATGTCGGTCTCCGACTGCGTGGACGGCATCTTGCTGGGCTATCGCAAGGCGGCAGGGAGGGTCAACGTGTTCAACCTCGGGCTCCAGGAGCAGACAACCGTCGACGAGCTCGCCAGCATCGTCATCCAGGAGATGAGGCTCAAGGAGGTCAAGAGGACGTACACGGGCGGCGCCCGGGGATGGGTGGGCGACAACCCTGTGGTCTACCTCGACACCACCAAGATACGCAGCCTCGGCTGGACGCCGAAGACCTCGCCCTCCGACGCGATCAGGATGACTGCGAGATGGACCTTGGGCGAGGTCGCTCCCCGGCGGGGGTAGCCCAGGGTGCCCCACGTAGCGGTCACCGGCGGCGCCGGGTTCCTCGGCAGCCATATAGTGAAGCGCCTGCTCGACGAGGGGCGGCAGGTCAGGGTGATCGACGACCTCTCGGCGGGCTCCCTCCTGAACCTCGCCGACCTCGGGGTCAGGAGGAGGTGCGTCGTCGGCGACCTGAGAGACTATCGCTTCGCCAAGAGGGCCCTCCGCGGCGCGGAGACCGTCTTCCACTTCGCGGCCGAGGTGGGGAGCGTCACCTACCTCCACGGGACCAACGAGAGGGAGATCCGCGCCCTCCAGGCCAACCTTGTGATCGACGCCAACGTCCTCAAGGCGTGCGCCGAGAACGGGGCGCGGACCATAGTCTACGCCTCGAGCGTCTCCGTCTACCCGTTCGACGAGCAGCAGGGCTCCCACGTCATGTTCAAGGAGGAGGACTCGGACCGAAGGGTCAACCCCGAGGGGGGCTACGGCTGGGCCAAGTACATCGCCGAGAGGCAGCTCTCCATCATGCCCGGGATGAGGTGCGGGGTGGCCAGGATATTCCACGCATACGGCAAGAACATCTACCTGAAGCCCGACAGGAGCCAGGTCATCGCATCCCTCATCCGGAAGGCTGTCCGGTACCCCAAGGAGGACTTCGTGGTCTGGGGGGACGGCAGCCAGAGGCGGTGCTTCGTCCACGTCGACGACGCGATGGACGCCCTCTTCCTCCTCGAGAAGCACGTCGAGAGGGCGGGGAGCCTGACGGTGAACGTGGGGTCGACGGAGGAGACGACGGTCAGAGGCCTCGCGGAGAGGGTCGTCCGCCTGTCGAAGAAGGACATCCGCCTGAGGTTCGACAAGTCAAAGCCGACGGGGGCACTGAACAGGATGCCCGACCTGGGGAGGGCAGAGCGCGTCCTCGGCTGGCGCCCGAAGACCCCCCTGGACGACGGCCTCGCCGAGACGTACGAGTGGGCGGCCCGCAGGCTCTCAAAGCCTGGTTTCCACGCATGAGAAATGCCTCCGGCCTATAAATAATCGGAGGAGCCTCGACGCCAGAGGTGGTTCGGCACGGCGGAAGCTCTCCCAAGGTCTCAGGTCATCGTGGACGCGGAGGTGTGCAAGGGGTGCAACCTCTGCGTGGTCGCCTGCCCCGAGAAGAACCTCAAGCTTTCTCCGGGCTTGAACAAGAACGGCTACCACCCGGCGGTCTTCAGCTTCCACGGAGAGAAGGGCGACTGCACCGCCTGCGGGATATGCTACTGGGTCTGCCCCGACTACGCCATCGTCGAGGTGAGGAGGCTGAAGCCCCGTTGAGCGAGAGGGAGCTCATCAAGGGGAACGAGGCGCTCGCCTACGGGGCGCTGCGTTCCGGGCTGAACGCCTACTTCGGGTACCCGATCACCCCGTCCAGCGAGGTCCCCGAGACACTCGCCATGGAGTTCGGCTCACCCGAGTTCCCCGACTTCAAGGTATTCCTGCAGTCAGCGAGCGAGGTCGAGGCGATCAACATGGTCATCGGCGCCGCCTCGACGGGGGCGAAGGCGATGACGGCGACCTCCGGCCCCGGGTTCAGCCTGATGCAGGAGGGCATCTCATACGCGGCCGGGATGGAGCTCCCCATCGTCGTCGTCGACGTCAACAGGGCCGGGCCGGGGCTCGGCAACCTAGGGCCGGAGCAGAGCGACTACTTCCAGGCGACGCGTGGGGGCGGGCACGGCGGCTCCAGGAGCATAGTCCTGGCGCCCAACTCGGTCCAGGAGATGGGCTCCTTCCCCTCGCTCGCCTTCTCGCTGGCCTTCAAGTATAGGAACCCGGTCGTGATACTCGCCGACGCCTTCCTCGGGCAGCTCAAGGAAGACATCGTCTTCCCGAAGACCGTGTCGGAGAAGTTCGAGGCGCCGTGGGCTGCCACCGGGTCGATGGGAGGGTCGCGCCACCTCATCTTGTCGCTCCACCTGGACTTTGAGGACCAGAAGAGGCACTCAGAGGACCTGATGGGCAAGTACGAGAGGGTCGACTCCTCCGAGCAGAGGGCAGAGTCGTACCTCACCGACGACGCCTCCGTCGTGCTCGTCGCCTACGGGGTCGTCTCCCGGGTCTGCAGAGAGGTGGTCGACGAGCTTCGGAGCAGGGGGGTCAAGGCCGGGATGTTCAGGCCGGTCACCCTCTCGCCCTTCCCAGCGGTGCGGTTGGCAGAGGTCGCGTCGCGGGGGAGGAGAAGGTTCATCGTCGTCGAGCTGAACATGGGGCAGATGGTCTACGACGTAAGGCTCGCCGTGGGAGGGGCCGGGTCGGTAGAGTCGGTCCGCGACCTCGGCGGGATGGTACCGACGGCCAGGGAGATCGCGAGGGCGGCGGAGGGCGAGAAGGTTGGATAGCCCCGCGGGCGAGTACGAGGTCAAGCTGGGGCGGCTCCCGACCCTCACAGGCAAGCCCACCCACTACTGCGCGGGCTGCGAGCACGGCACCCTGACCAAGCTGATAGCGAGCGCCATCGACCGCCTCGGGATACGGGAGAAGTCGGTCTTGGTGGACTCGGTGGGCTGCTCTGTCTTCGCCCACGACTACATCGCCACCGACGCCGTCCAGGCGCCGCACGGCAGGGCGCCCGCCGTGATGGCGGGGATCAAGAGGGTCGAGCCCGGCCTCGTCGTCTTCTCGGTGCAGGGCGACGGGGACGCGATATCCATCGGGCTGCTCGAGCTGTTCTACGCCGCCAACCGCGGCGAGCCTATCACAATCTTCCTCGTCAACAACGCGATCTACGGGATGACCGGCGGGCAGATGGCGCCCACGACGCCGCAGGGGATGGTCACGACGACGACCCCGCGCGGCCGGGACACGAAATACACGGGCCCGACCGTCGACGCGTCGAAGCTCGTCTCCTCGCTGGACGCCCCCGCCTACGTCAAGAGGGTCTCGCTCCCGCTCGAGCCCCTACCCTCGACGTACCTCTACAGCGCGAAGGGGACGATGGAGTGCGCGGCGGCGGTCGAGAACGCCTTCAAGGTCCAGATGATGGGCGGGTTCTCGATGGTCGAGGTCATCAGCACCTGCAGCGTAAACTGGAAGATGTCCATCCTCGAGTCGAAGCGCTACGCCGCCGATGTCCTCTCCAAGGTCTTCCCGCCAGGCCTCTACAAGGACAAGTTCGGGGTCGAGAGGCGTTGACGAGGAGGCTGATACTCGCGGGTCACGGAGGCCAGGGCGTCCTGGAGCTGGCCAACTACGTCTCCATGTTCGAGATGCTGAGGGGACAGCACGTGGCCTCCACCCCGTCCTACGGACCCGAGAGCAGGGGAGGCAAGGTCAAGTGCTACGTCGTGACCTCCGACGAGGAGATCGGCTCGCCTGTGGTCGAGGAGGCGGACTTCCTCGTCGCCATGAACATCCCCTCGATGGACTACCTCCCGCTGCTGAGGCCGGGCGGGACGCTCCTCGCCAACAGCTCGCTCGTCACCACCCCGCCCGCGAGAGGCGACATCAGGGTCGTGATGGTGCCGGCCACGGAGATGTCCGCCGAGCTCAAGGACAGGTTCGAGGGGGTGGAGGACACGAAGATAGCGGCGAACTCCGTGATGTTCGGCGCCTACCTCGCGGTGACGGGAGAGGAGCTCGACGAGGCGAAGATGAGCGAGGTATTCGCAAAGTTCCTGGTCGGCCGCAAGGCCTCGTACATCCCCCTCAACATGGCCGCCGTGAGGCGGGGCTTCGAGTATGGGTCGGCGCTGGCGAGCGGCCAAAAGGCCGCTCCGACGCCCTTATGAGCCGACGCGCTGACGAAGGCTGATAGCATGCGGAAAGGCGCCTCGACCCTGCAGGCCGCAGCGGCGGTCGCGGTCGTCGTCATCTTGGTCATCGGGGCCTCGTACGCCCTGACCAGGCCATCGACGACCACCACCGCGTCCTCGTCCGCCACCCTCCAGACCACTACCTCGGCGAGCAGCTCGTCCACCTCGACGGGCACGTCGTCCTCCGCCTCCTCCTCGACCTCCAGTCCATCCGCCGGTGCTATCTCCCACGTCATCGTCGTGCTCATGGAGAACGAGGAGTACGGGAGCGTTATCGGGAACTCTTCTGCCCCGTACCAGACCTCCCTGGCATCGAAGTACGCCTCCGCCGCGAACTACACCGGGGTGGCTCACCCCTCCCTCCCCAACTACCTGGCCCTCGTCGCGGGGAGCACCTTCGGGGTGACCAGCGACTGCCTCCCCGACCAGTGCAGCCAGCCGGCCTCCGCGACGACCCTGGCGTCCCTCCTCGACTCGCACGACCTGACCTGGAAGGAGTACGCCGAGTCGATGCCGACCAACTGTTCGCAGACGGACAGCCCGGACGGGCTCTACTACGCCAAGCACAACCCGTTCGTCTACTTCGCGTCGATAACGGGTAACCTCGGGACGGGCACCCCCTCGGCCTACTGCGACTCGCACGTCGTCCCCCTCACGCAGTTCTACGCCGACCTCAAGGCGGGCGACCTCCCGAACTACTCGTTCATCACGCCAAACATCTGCGACGACGCCCACAGCTGCCCGCTCTCCTCCGGCGACAACTGGCTTTCCACCTTCGTCCCAGCGGTGGTCGACTCCACCTCGTTCGCCTCTGCCGCGCTCTTCATCGTCTACGACGAAGGGGCGACCAGCGACCTCTCGGGCGGCGGGGGGCACGTGCCGTGCATCCTCGTCTCCCCCTTCGCCAAGGCGGGCTACGCCTCGGAGGTCCCCTATGACCACTACTCGCTCCTGGCGACCGTCGAGGCCGCCCTCAAGCTCGGGAACCTAGGGAGGAACGACTCGACCGCCTCCCCCATGGGCGACCTGTTCGCCAGCTCGGCCGGGATCCCCTGAAGAGTGGACAACCGTTATATCCCCCGCGGGGCCGGTTCGGAAAAGGAAGTTTTCAGGAAGCAAACGGTGTCGATGGGGTTGTTGCAAAGCGTCGAAGGGCATGACCTCGCGAAGAGGCTCAAGGATCTCACAGCCCCCGCGACGGACCTCGAGGAAGGCCTCCTCGTCTCCGCCACGTACGACGGGGACACCAGGAAGGCCGTGCTCAAGTTCTACGACTCCAAGAGGGAGAGGGTCTGGCTCTGGGAGGACAGGTCGGACCACAAGCCCTACTGCTACACGAAGCTCTCGGAGGCGGAGATCGCCGCCGCCGGGGTCGAGGTGGGCAAGAACGGGATCCGGGCCATCGAACCGGCGAAGAGGAGGGACCTCCTCGACGACGCCGACGTCACAGTCAGGAAGATAACCGCCTCCGACCCGCTCGCGATAGGCGGCTCCCCTGGGAGCCTGAGGGAAAAGATAGACTGCTGGGAGGCAGACATCAAGTACTTTGAGAACTACGTCTACGACTACGGGCTGAAGGTAGGCACGTACTACAGGATAGTCGACGGGGCCTGGGAGCCTGTCAGCAAGGAGGTGGCCGGGGACGTCAAGAGGTCGCTCGACTCCATCCTGGCGAAGGCCACCGGGGACTCCGCCGCCTACATCAGGGACTGGGCGGAGCTTCTCGGCCAGCCCCTCACGACCTTCAAGAGGATAGCGTGCGACATCGAGGTCGCCAACGAGGAGAACCGCATCCCCGACCCCGAGGTCGCGGACAGGGAGGTCATCGCCGTCTCGTTCTACAACGACAAGGAGTCGGTCGTCTACATGATAGACCGTACGGGCAAGGACGCCTCTCTGGGCGGGCTCCTCACCTCCTACACCAGGGTCTTCCCAGACGAGGCCTCCCTCCTCCGTGCGACCTTCGAGAAGATGATGGAGTACCCGTTCCTGATCACCTTCAACGGGGACGACTTCGACCTCCGGTACCTCAAGCACCGCGCGATGAGGAAGGAGATAGGCATCAGGGAGGAGGAGATACCGATCGCGCTGCAGAGGCAGGAGGCCTCCCTCAAGCACGGGGTCCACATCGACCTCTACCGGTTCTTCAACAACAAGTCGATCCAGGTCTACGTCTACAACAACAGGTACTCCGAGCACACGCTCAACGGGATCGCCGAGTCGCTCCTGGGCAAGGAGAAGATGGTCTTCGAGGGCAACATAGGGGAGCTCCCCCTCTCTCTCCTCGCCCAGTACTGCCTCAACGACTCGGTCCTGACCTACGAGCTGACGAGCGCGAACGACTCGCTCCTGATGAAGATACTCCTGGTCATCTCCAGGATAGCCAAGATGCCGATGAACGACGTGGCGAGGCTCGGCGTCTCGAACTGGATCAGGAGCATGATCTTCTACGACCACAGGAGGGTCGGCGCCCTCATCCCGAGGTCGGACGAGCTCAGGCAGAAGGGCGGGGCCTCCTCCGAGGCGATAATCAAGGGCAAGAAGTACAAGGGGGGGCTGGTCATCGAGCCCAAACCGGGCATATACTTCGGGGTCTCCGTCCTCGACTTCGCCTCCCTGTACCCGAGCATCATCAAGGTCCACAACCTCTCCTACGAGACCGTGAACTGCGTCCACGACGAGTGCCGTTCGAACAGGGTCCCCGACACCGACCACTGGATCTGCACGAAGCGGAGCGGGATAGAGAGCCTCCTCATCGGCTCGCTCCGCGACCTCCGCGTCGGCCACTACAAGGCGCTCGCCAAGGACAAGACCCTGCCGAAGGAGAGCAAGGACCTCTACAGCACCGTCGCCCAGGGCCTAAAAGTCATCCTCAACGCTTGCTTCACCGGCGACACGCTGGTGGTCACCCCCACCGGCATCAAGAGCATCAAGGACTTCAGGGTGGGAGACCAGGTCGTCAACGTCAACCCGGAGACCCTCGAGGTGGAGGTGGACAAGGTCGTGGCCGTCCAGGCCTACCAGTACGACGGCGAAATCTACCACTTTCGAGACAAGGGGTTCGTCGACCTGATGGTCACGCCAAATCACAGGCTCCTGACCGTCGACAGCCGCAGCTCTCCCAGAAGCGGGGCCACGTTCAGGTCTGCTGAGGAGGTCCGAGACCTCGCCAACGTCGCCATCCCGAAGTTGCGAGGAGGCGTGAGACGGGACTCAAATCACAGAGTCTCGCTGCTCAAGGTCGCCCAGGAGGCGGGCGCCCTCGCCAGCTTCTACCCGCCCTCAGGAGTCCGCCTGATCAGCTGGTTCGGGACGCTTCCGCCAGGGTTGCAGGACAAGGTCCGCGAGCAGGGGCGCACCAGGAAGATCGGAGCCCGGCCAACACGGATGCAGAAGGTGAAGGACCGGCAGTCCCGCTATGTGCTGCGCGCCGACGCCGTCGAAGAGGTCGACGTCGACGCCGTCGAGGCCGCCGGAGGCCGGGTCATGCTGGGAGAGCGGCGCTCGCTGCAAATCCCGGCCCGCTATCTCGCGGCGGACCTCGCCTCCCTCTGCGGCTGGTTCGTCTCCGAGGGCGACCCTAGCTCTTCCAAGATGAAGGCGCCCGCGGGCCCTCGGGCCCGCGGCGAGGCGTCGGGCGTCGAGGTCGCGCAAGGGTTCGGGAAAGGGAACCCAACGGGGACGCACCACGGGGCGGAGACAGACGGCCTCCTCGGCAGGCTCGGGCTCAGGAGCATCCAGGACTCGGGCCGGAACCGACGCTTCAAGGCCGGCAGCTCGATCCTGAACCGCTGGTTGCTCTCGGAGTGCTACGTGGAGGGGCAGGGCCACCGCGCCGACGCGAAGAGGATCCCCGACTTCGTGTTCGAGTCGAGCGAGGCGATGAAGGAATTCCTCGCCTCGGCGTGCAAGGGCGACGGGAACAGCAGGGGTGTCGGGTGCTCCACGGGGAGCACGCGGCTGGCACACGACATGGTCGTCCTGCTGAGCCTCCTCGGGTACAAGGCCAAGCTGACCTACGAGAACGAGTCCCGCACCTACAGGATAGTCTTCAAGAACGTCAGTTCGAGACTCACCTACTCGGGGCCTGAAAAGGGGAAGGGGCTGGATGTCCTGCCCTTCCAGGGGACCGTCTACTGCGTGACGACCGAGAAGAACCACACGGTCATCGCGGGCAGGAACGGCCGGTTCGTCCCTGTCGGGCAGTCGTACGGTGTGATGGGATTCGAGACGTTCGCCCTCTACTGCCTCCCCGTGGCCGACGCCACCGCAGCGCTCGGGAGGGACGCGATCACCAGGACGATCGGGAGGTGCAGGGACGAGGGAGTCTCGGTGATCTATTCCGATACCGACTCATTATTTGTCGAAAATCCGAACAAGGAGAAGATCGAGGGCGTCCTAAAGTGGGCCGAGAAGGAGCTGGGCGTCGAGCTCGAGGTGGACAAGACCTACCGCTACGTGGCGTTCAGCCAGCTAAAGAAGAACTACTTCGGCGTCCTCCAGGACGGGACGGCCGACATCAAGGGTCTGACCGGCAAGAAGTCCCAGACCCCTGAGTACCTGAAGGGCAAGTTCTACGAGATGCTAGACGTGCTCGGGGCGGTCCACAGCCAGTCGGACTTCGACCAGGCGAAGGCCCGGATCAAGAGGCTGCTCACCGACATGGTCACAAGCCTCAGGGAGAGGAAGGTGCCCATCGAGGAGCTGTCCTTCAACGTGATGATGGGCAAGTCGATAGGAGGCTACAAGTCGACGAAGTCCCCAGAGGCGCCCAAGGTCGAGGCCCAGAAGCGGAGGGAGCAGTCCTCGCTGCACGAGGGGCAGCAGGAGCCCTCGCAGGGTGGTTTCTCGTCCTCTGAGATGAGCGGCCTCCCGCAGCACGTCAAGGCCGCCATCCTCCTCAGGAAGGACAACAAGGAGGTGAAGGCGGGCGAGCTGATCTCGTTCGTCAAGACCAAGGGGGGTCACGGCGTGAAGCCGACCGTCCAGGCCAAGCCCGAGGACATCGACGTGGACAAGTACATCGAGTACGCCAGCTCGATGTTCGACCAGGTCCTCAGCGCGCTCGACCTCTCCTTCGAGTCGGTCGTCCCGAAGACCAGCCTCGACGCCTTCTGGGGCTAGGACCTGCTGGCTGTCCTCTTCCTCAGGTCGGCGGCGAAGTCAGGCAGCTTCACGCCGTACTTCACTTCGCCGTCCCGCGCCCTGACCGCGACCGTGCTCGAGTCCTGCTCCTTCGCTCCTATCACCAGCATGTAGGGGACCTTCTGGAGCTGGGCATCCCTTATCTTCCCGCCTATCGTCCCGCTCGACAGGTCCTCCTCGACCCTGAACCCGCCCTCCCTCAGCTCCCCGGCCACCCCCGCCGCGTAGGCCTTGCTCTCGTCCGAGACTGTCATCACCCGCACCTGCACGGGCGAGATCCAGACCGGGAACCTGCCCTGGACGTGCTCGGTGTAGACGCCTATGAACCTCTCGAGGGAGCCGAGGATCGCGCGGTGTATTACGACAGGGACGTGCTCCTTCCCGTCCGAGCCGGCGTAGGTGAGGTGGAACCTCTGCGGGAGCTGGTAGTCCAGCTGGATGGTCGAGTTCTGCCACTCCCTACCCTGGGAGTCCTTGATGTCGACGTCTATCTTGGGCCCATAGAACGCCCCGTCCTTCTCCTTGATCTTGTACGGCAGCCCCCTGGCCTCCATCACCCTCGAGAGCGTCTCGGTGGCCTTGTCCCAGAACTCCTTTGTCCCGAGGTGGTCGTCGGGCATCGTCGACAGGTTGAGCTTGTACTCGAGCCCGAAGATCTTGAAGACCGAGTCCATGAGGTCGATTATCCCCTTGACCTCGCCCTCGACCTGCTCCTCGGTGGCGAAGATGTGGGCGTCGTCCTGCGAGAACGACTTGACCCTGAACAGGCCGCTCGCCACCCCGCTGAGCTCGTTCCTGTACAGGGGGTCGAAGCACGACACGCGCAGCGGGAGCTCCCTGAAGCTCCACCTCCTCGTCCTGTAGTACAGCATGGTTGGCGGGCAGTTCATCGGCTTGAGCCCCGCCTGCTCGTCGCCGATGGAGGTGAGGAACATGTTCTGCCTGTAGTGCTCCCAGTGGCCGCTCACCTTCCAGAGCGCGCTGCTTACCAGCCCCGGGGTGCTCACCTCGACGTACCCGGCCTTCGCAAGCTCGCCCCGCATGAACTCGATAAGCAGGTTCCTGAGCTTCAGGCCCTTGTCGTGCCAGTAGACCATCCCGGGCGAAGGCTCCTGGAAGCTGAAGAGGTCGAGCCTCTCCCCGATTATCCTGTGGTCTGTCTCCGGGAGGCTGCCAAAGTCGCTCTTCTTGATCCGCGCCAGCAGCTGCTCCTCGGTCATCTCGTGCTGGGGTCTGCGCTCGACCGTGGGCGCGGGCTCCACCTTCGCGGGGGCGTTGGAGTAGGAGCGGGACTGCTCGGCGAGCGGGTGCCCCTTGACCTTGATGGTGAAGGTCTTGTTCCAGCCGAACGGCGCCCTGTACGTCTCGAGCCCGGCCCCCCTGGCGTCCGTCTCCATCGCCCTCAGGACCTCGAGGGCGTCCTTCGGGCGCGCGAGGTTCGAGCTCAGGTGGGCGTACGGGTAGATGATGACCCTCTTGACCTTGAGCTTCTCCAAGAACGCCTTGGTACCGTCGACGGCCTGCTTCGCGGTCGCCTGGTCGTCCCCCTGCTCCACGCTGACGAAGAGGGCGACTATCTCCTCGTACCTCTGCTTCTTCTTGTCGGGGATGTCCTCGGCGGACTGGATCTCCTTGGCTATCGGCTCGTACTCGATGTAGTCAAGGTGCTGCTGTAGTATCCTCATCTTCTGTCGCCGCTGAGCTACCTAGCCCCATCTCGCCCTTTCGATGTCCCTTTCCTTCTTGGTGGCCTTCTTCCAGGCCTTGTAGTGGTCGCGGCACAGGTACACCCTCCTCCCCTCCCCCGCCGCTGAGAGCCCGCTGCCCGCGAGCTGCTCCCTCCCTATCGACCTCTCGCTCGGGTTCTTGCACCCGTTGACGGAGCAGGGGGCGCCCTTGTCGACTTTGCCCATCTCGAAAACGGGTCAGCGAGCCCATCTTTATAGCCATATTCGGGGCGAAGGAAGCGAGTTTGCTCGACAGGCTCAGGGGCTCGCTCTCAGGCGTCCTCTCGTCGCTCGGGAGGGGGGCGGCCAAGGTCGTCCCGAGCCCCACCGCGTGGACCCTCGTCGGGACGCTCTTCGCCTTCGTCTCCTTCTTCTTCTACCGGGGAGACCGCCCGCTCCTCGGCGGCCTCATGGTCCTCCTCTCGGGGTTCTTCGACATCCTCGACGGGGCGGTCGCCCGCGCGACAAAGAGGACGAGCGCCAGGGGCGCCTTCCTGGACTCGACCCTCGACAGGGTCGCCGAGCTGGCGATCTACCTGGGGATACTCGTGGGGAACTACACCAGCCCGGCGCTGGTCCTGGTCGCCCTGGCTTCCAGCCTTCTCGTGAGCTACACCCGGGCGAAGGGGGACGCGCTCGGCGTCAACCTCGCTGGCATCGGGGTGGGCGAGAGGAGCGAGAGGCTCGCGGTGCTGATAGTCGCCTCGTTCCTCCACCTCGTCGGGATAGGGGTGCTGGTGGTCGCCGTCCTGGCGATAGTGACCTTCGCCGAGAGGACGATAAGGGTGAGCAGGGCGTTGGCCCCCAAGGTGGCGCCCGTCGGCAGCCCTGGGCCTGTCCCTTCCTGACCCGCCCTAGCGCGCGTTCGCCGCTTCACCCGTTTCGGATGTTCGGCCATCCAGGACCAGGCCGACGCCGGTCCGAGCCTTGATGATCGTGAGCCCGAGACGGGAATGTCGACGGTTATGGGGCTCGAGGCCTTGCTAGTAGCTGTTGCGTCTCTCTGACTTGGCTCTTACGTTCACTATCCCGTAGTGTACGGAACAGCTGATGCAGTAGTAGCG
>Ga0335081_10002019_pt1 | contig 32033 bp, 38 predicted proteins | sample Lox_Sample_35_FD_206713 | JGI IMG/M metagenome (GOLD analysis project Ga0335081, IMG submission 206713) | Soil microbial communities from Loxahatchee National Wildlife Refuge, Florida, United States - Lox_Sample_3.5 | ecosystem: Environmental > Terrestrial > Soil > Wetlands | place: USA...
CGTTTGACGTGGCACGCGCCGTTCAGGAGGTGAAGCGGGGCCGCGTCGAATATAAGGTTGACAAGGCCGGCAATGTGCACGTGGTGATCGGCAAAGCGTCGTTCACGGCCGCCCAGCTCTACGAGAACGCCCTGGCCATCGTGTCGTCCGTGTGGCGGGCCAAACCTGCGTCAGCTAAGGGGGTCTATTTCGGCAGTCTGACGGTATCATCAACCATGGGCCCCGGTGTGCCGGTGGACGCGGCGGGTCTTGTGAAAACATTATAGGGGAGAGGGGAGTTGACGGGCATTCAATGAAGACGCGCGCGCAAAAAGAGACCATGTGCCAGGAGCTGCACGAAAAGTTCAGCAAGGCCACGGTGGCCATCTTGACCCGCTTTGACGGGATGACCGATGAGGAGTTGAAGACCCTGCGTCGAGAGATTCGCAATGCTGGCGGTGAATTCCGCGTGGTCAAAAATACCGTCGCTCGGCGGGCCGCCGAAGGCACGACGATCGCCGCCGCCGCCGCCGCGTTTGAGGGGCCGGTGGCTCTGACACTCGGCTACAAGGATCCCGTCCTGCCGGCCAAGGTGCTCAAGGCCTTCACGGCGAAGAATGAAAAGCTGCGCATCAGGATCGGCGTCGTGGAAGGGCGCGCCTGCGATCCGGCCCAGGTGGTGGCCATTGCCTCATTGCCCTCACGGGAGGTCCTGCTGGGACAGCTCGTCAACAGATTGAACGCCCCTGTCGCGCAATTCGCGCAGGTGCTCCAAGCGCTTCCCGCCTCTTTTGCCAGGGCGGTGTCGGCCGTGTCGACATCACGGGCATCGGGAGGGCACACAGCCACGTAACCCATTGCGCCCGTGGAACGGGCGCCGTTTGAAAGGAGAGCCATCAGCCATGTCATCAGCCACGTTGAGCAATGAAGAAATCGTCAAGGCAGTTGAGCAGATGCCGGTGTTGCAGCTGGCCGAGCTGGTCAAGCTGATCGAAACGCGCTTCGGCGTCACCGCCGCCGCGCCGGTCGCGGTTGCCGCGCCAACGGCCTCCGCGGGAGGCGGTGCGGCCGCTGCAGAGGAGAAGACCAGCTTCGATGTCGTCCTGGCCAACAGCGGGGACAAGAAGATCCAGGTCATCAAGGTTGTCCGGGAGCTGACCAATCTCGGTCTGAAAGAAGCGAAGGATGTGGTCGAGGGGGCGCCCAAGCCCCTGAAGTCTGGGGTCTCGAAGGAAGATGCCGAGTCAATGAAGAAAAAGCTTGAAGAGGTCGGGGCCAAAGTTGAAATCAAGTAAGCGGCTCTAATTCGAACGCCTGAGCGAAGAGGAGTGGGCATGTCTTCAACGGGAACGACCAGCACGACGGCGCGGCAACGGAAGGACTTTTCCAAGCTGTCCGCGAAGTTCGATGTTCCGAACCTGATCGAGATCCAGTGGAATTCCTATGAGCGGTTTTTGCAGCGGGATGTGCCGCCGGAACAGCGGGTGGATGTAGGGCTCCAGGCCGCGTTTACGAGCGTGTTTCCGCTGTCGGATTACAACGACACGGCCGTGGTTGAGTTCCTCGATTACACGATCGGCGAACCCAAGTACGACATCCAGGAATGTCTTGAGCGGGGCATGACCTATGCCGCGCCGCTGAAGATACGTGTCCGCCTGATCCTGTGGGAGAAGGAGGAGCGGAGCGGCAACAAGCGGGTCAGAGATGCCCGCGAGCAGGAGGTGTACATCGGCGAAATTCCGCTGATGACCCGTCACGGCACGTTCATCGTCAACGGGACCGAGCGGGTGGTCGTCAGCCAGCTGCAACGGTCCGCGGGCGTGATCTTCACCCATGACAAGGGCAAGACCCATGCGAGCGGAAAAGTGTTGTTCTCGGCCCGGATCATTCCCTATCGCGGGTCGTGGCTGGATTTTGAGTTCGATTCGAAGGACCTGCTGTATGTCCGCATCGACCGGCGACGAAAAATTCCGGCCACGGTGCTGTTGAAAGCGTTCGGGTTTTCCAATGAGCAACTATTGAAGGAATTTCACCCGGCCGAGGAGATCCGCCATAAAAATGATCAGTATTTCCGGCGTCTCAACGCCGATATTCATGTCGGATTAAAGGTCGGCACGGAGCTGCTGGACAAGTCGGCAAAGGCGATCGTCGGGCGTGAAGGGCAGCGGCTCAACAAGGGGTTGCTGGAGCGATTCAAGGCCGCAGGCATCAAGGAATTGCCCCTCTCGCCGACGGAGTTGGTGGGCAGGATCACGCTACAGGATATCGTCGATCCCAAGACGGGCGAAATCCTCGTCGAGCACAACTCGGAGCTCACGAGCGAGCACGTGGCGAAGATCGCCGCGTCTCATGTGACGACGTTTTTTCTCCTGTACGCCGATCCCGCTCAGTACCCGCCCGTCATCCGTGACACGATGGCCACGGAGAAGGTGGCGACATCCGACGAAGCGATGATTGAAATTTATCGACGGCTGCGACCGGGCGAAACGCCGTCTGCCGAATCGGCCCGCCTGTTGTTCGAGAGCCTGTTTCTGCAGGCCAAGCGCTACGACCTGTCTCCGGTCGGCCGGCTGAAGCTCAATAAGAAGCTGGGGGTCGATCTGCCTCTTGATCACCGGACGCTGACGGGCAAAGACGTCGCGGCGGTGGTGAAATATCTGGTCGAGCTCCGGAGCGGTCGGGGGGACGTGGATGATATTGATCATCTCGGCAACCGGCGCGTCCGGTCCGTGGGCGAACTGCTGGAGAATCAACTCCGGATCGGCCTGGTTCGGATGGAGCGGACGATCAAGGAGCGGATGAACCTGCTCGATATCGATACGGTGCTCCCGCACGATCTGATCAACGCGAAGCCCGTCATGGCCTCGATCAAAGAGTTCTTCGGCGGCAGCCAGTTATCGCAGTTCATGGATCAGACCAATCCGCTGGCGGAAATCACCCACAAGAGGCGCTTGTCCGCGCTGGGGCCCGGGGGGTTGACCCGTGAGCGCGCCGGGTTTGAAGTCCGCGACGTCCATCCGTCTCACTACGGCCGAATCTGTCCGATCGAGACGCCTGAAGGTCCGAACATCGGCCTGATCACATCGCTGGCGACCTACGCCCGGGTGAACGAATTCGGTTTCATCGAATCGCCCTATCGCAAGGTCAGGGGCGGGCGGGTGCTCGACGAGGTGGAGTACATTTCCGCGATCGACGGGGACAAGTACATCATTGCGCAGGCCAACACCAAGCTGGACAGCCGCGGCCGGATCGAGGCGGAGATGGTGTCCGCTCGTCACGCTGGCGATTTTGTGATGGTTCCCGCGGAGCGCATCGAATACATGGACGTCTCGCCCAAGCAGATCGTGAGCGTGGCGACGGCCCTGATCCCGTTCCTCGAGCACGATGATGCGAACCGCGCACTCATGGGGTCCAACATGCAGCGACAGGCCGTGCCGCTGATCGAGACCGAAGCGCCCCTGGTGGGGACCGGGATGGAACACGTGGTGGCTCGGGACTCCGGCTACATCACGCTGGCGAGACGGTCCGGGGTGATCGAAAGCGTCGATGCCAACCGGATCGTGGTGCGCGTCGATGAGGAGACGGGGAAAAAGGCGGCTCCAACGGATGGCCGACGGCGTGCCTCCGAAAGTCTGGTCGATATCTATCCCATGATCAAATTCCAGCGGTCGAATCAGAGCACAATGATCAACCAGAAACCCGTGATCGATGTCGGCGACCGCGTGGCGGTCGGCGACGTCTTGGCCGACGGACCGGCGATCGATCACGGCGATCTGGCGCTGGGCCGAAACGTGCTGGTGGCCTTCATGCCGTGGGGCGGCTATAACTTCGAAGACGCTATCTTGATCAGCGAAGCGCTGGTGCGCGAGGACCGCTTCACCTCAATCCACATCGAGGAGTTTGAGTTGGAGGCGCGCGACACCAAGCTCGGCAAGGAGGAAATTACACGGGACATCCCGAACGTGAGCGAGGAGGCGTTGCGCAATCTCGATGAGAGCGGCATCGTCCGGATCGGCGCCGAGGTCAAGCCCGGCGATATCCTGGTCGGCAAGGTGACGCCGAAGGGCGAAACGCAGCTGACGCCGGAGGAAAAACTGCTCCGCGCGATCTTCGGCGAAAAGGCCGGGGACGTCAAGGACGCCTCGCTGACCGTGCCCCCGGGCATCGAAGGGGTGGTTGTTGGGGTGAAAATCTTTTCCCGGAAGGGATCCGACAAGGAAGAGCCGGTGCTGACCGTGGAAAACGACGATCTGTCCCGGTTGCACCACACCCATCAGGACGAGTTGCGCATTATCGAGGAAGAAAAGTGGCGCAAGACCCGCAAACTCCTGCTGGGCAAGGTTGTTGCCAAGGACGTGGTCGACCCGGAGACCGGCGAGGTGCTGTTGAAACGGAAGCACCGGGTCGTCAAGGAGGTGCTGGACCGGCTGTCCGATGAGCAACTCAAGCACATGGTCCTCAGCGACGTCGATGAGCAGGAGCTGCTGGAGGAGCTCGACCGCGATGCGAAGGAGCAGATGGAACTTCTCCAGACGATGTATGACGAAAAGATCGGCCGCCTGAAGCGGGGCGACGAGCTGCCCCCCGGCGTGTTGAAGCTGGTCAAGGTCTACATCGCCATGAAGCGGAAATTGCAAGTCGGCGACAAGATGGCCGGGCGACACGGGAACAAGGGCGTCGTGGCCCGCGTGCTGCCGGTCGAAGACATGCCGTATCTGCCGGACGGCACGCCGGTGGAGGTGGTGCTTAATCCGCTGGGCGTGCCCTCCCGAATGAACGTCGGGCAGATCTTCGAGACCCAGCTTGGTTGGGCCGCCAAGATGCTGGGACTGCATGTGTCGAGCCCGGTCTTCGACGGGACGACCGAGTCGGAGATCAAGGGATTGTTGCGACAGGCGGGCCTTCCGGAGAGCGGCCAGATCACGCTGTTCGACGGCAAGACCGGCGAATCGTTCAAGCGTCCGGTGACGGTCGGGTACATGTATATGTTAAAGCTGCACCATCTGGTTGATGACAAGATCCATGCCCGATCGATCGGCCCCTATTCGCTGGTGACCCAGCAGCCGTTGGGCGGCAAGGCGCAATTCGGCGGACAGCGGCTCGGCGAGATGGAGGTGTGGGCGCTGCAGGCGTACGGAGCCTCACACACGCTGCAGGAGTTCCTGACGGTGAAATCGGACGATGTGTCCGGCCGGTCTCGGATCTACGAGGCGATCGTCAAAGGGGAGAATTTCCTTGAGCCGGGTCTGCCCGAGTCGTTCAATGTCCTGATCAAGGAACTGCAGAGCCTCGGGTTGGATGTCGATTTAATCAGGCCGAAGGAATAACAGGAGGAGTGATGGTGGAGACCCCCTACAGCTCGTACGACAAGGCCAAGGACGCAATTTCGTTCGACGCCATTCGCATCAAGATTGCGTCGCCTGAAAAAATTCGTTCGTGGTCCTACGGCGAGGTCAAGAAACCGGAGACGATCAATTACCGGTCGTTGAAACCGGAACGCGACGGACTGTTCTGCGCCAAGATTTTCGGTCCCACCAAGGACTGGGAATGCAATTGCGGCAAATACAAGCGGATGAAACACCGCGGCATCGTCTGCGACAAATGCGGCGTCGAAGTGATCCAGTCGAAGGTGCGTCGTGAGCGGATGGGACATATCGAACTGGCCTCGCCCGTCGCCCACATCTGGTTCCTGAAAGCGGTGCCCAGCCGGATCGGCGTCCTCCTGGACATGACGCTCAAGCAGCTGGAGCGGATTCTGTATTTTGAATCGTATGTCGTGACCGATCACGGTGACACGTCGTTGAAGGATCGCGAGATGCTTACGGAGGAGCAGTACCGGAAAGCCTCGCAGGAATACGGCGGCCGGTTCAAGGCGGAAATGGGGGCGGAGGCGATCAGGGAACTGCTCCGACAACTTGATCTGGAGTCCCAGTACAAGGACCTGCAGCGGAAGATCGATCAGGCGACGTCGCTGGCCGTCAAGAAGAAGCAGATCAAGCGATTGAAAGTGGTCGAAGCGTTCCGCAAGTCCGGGAACAAGCCGGAATGGATGATCATGGACGTCATTCCCGTCCTGCCGCCGGAATTGCGCCCGCTGGTGCCGTTGGATGGCGGCCGTTTTGCGACGTCGGATTTGAACGACCTGTACCGCCGTGTGATTAACCGGAACAACCGGCTCAAACGGTTATTGGAACTGCGGGCGCCCGCGGTGATCATCCGCAACGAAAAACGCATGCTGCAGGAGGCAGTCGACGCGCTGTTTGACAACGGGCGCAGGGGACGGGCCATTCGCGGAGCGAATCGACGGCCGCTCAAGTCCCTGAGCGACATGCTGCGCGGCAAGCAGGGGCGGTTCAGACAGAATCTGCTGGGCAAGCGGGTGGACTATTCCGGCCGGTCGGTAATTGTGATCGGCCCCGAATTGAAGCTGCACCAGTGCGGCTTGCCCAAGAAAATGGCCCTGGAGTTGTTCAAGCCGATCATTTTTCACAAGCTGGAAGCACGCGGGTATGTGACGACGATCAAAAGCGCCAAAAAGATGGTGGAAAAGGAGCGCCCGGAGGTCTGGGACGTGCTGGAAGAGGTGATCAAGGAGCATCCCGTGCTGCTGAATCGCGCGCCGACACTTCACCGTCTGGGCATCCAGGCGTTTGATCCGGTGCTGGTCGAAGGCAAGGCGATCCGGCTCCACCCGCTGGTCTGCGCGGCCTTCAACGCCGATTTCGACGGAGACCAGATGGCCGTCCACGTCCCGCTCTCCATCGAGGCGCAGGTCGAGGCGCGTGTGCTGATGTTGTCCGTGCAGAACATTCTTTCGCCCGCCAACGGCCGTCCAATCATGGTGCCGTCGCAGGACATGGTGCTGGGGTGTTACTGGCTGACCAAGGAACGTGCGGGGGCAAGGGGCGACGGGGGTGTATTTACCAACTCCGAAGAAGTCCGGATCGCGTACGACGCCCAGATGGTGGAAGAGCACGCCCGGATCACCATGCGCATGAACGGCGGGCTCGTTCCGACGACCGTGGGCCGCGTGCTGTTAAGCGAGGTGCTGCCCTCGCAACTGCCGTTCCAGCTGGTCAACCGGGAAATGACCAAGAAGGAACTGATGAAGTTGATCGATACTTGTTATCGGGAAACGGGCCACCGGGAAACCGTGCTGCTCTTGGATCGGATCAAGGACATGGGCTTTGCCTACGCGTCGCGCGCAGGTCTGTCGATTTGCCTGGACGACATGAAAATTCCGGCCCGCAAGGAACAGCTCATCGAGCAGGCGAAGCGGACCGTGCTGGAAATCGAGCGGCAGTACGCCGACGGATTGATTACTAACGGCGAACGGTACAACAAGGTGGTGGATACGTGGGCCCACGTGACCGAACTGGTCGCCAGTGAAATGATGCGGGAGCTGTCCGAGGAGGAAGCCGGCATCAAGACCGGCAAGGCCAGGGGGGGGGATTTCAATTCCATCTACATGATGGCCGACTCCGGGGCGCGTGGCAGCAGCCAGCAGGTCAGGCAGTTGGGCGGCATGCGCGGCCTCATGGCCAAGCCGTCCGGAGAAATCATCGAGACCCCTATCACCGCGAATTTTCGCGAGGGGCTGACCGTGCTGCAATATTTTATTTCCACGCACGGCGCCCGGAAGGGGTTGGCCGATACCGCCCTCAAGACCGCCAACTCCGGTTATTTGACTCGACGGCTGGTGGATGTGGCCCAGGATGTCATCATCTCCGAGCACGATTGCCAGGCGATGGATGGGATTTACGTCACGGCGTTGGTGGAGGGGGGCGAAATCATCGAGCCGCTGGAAGAGCGCATCCTAGGCCGGGTCGCCTGCGAGGACGTCAAGGATCCGGTTACCGGAGAGAGCATCTGCATGCGAAACGATGAAATCACCGAAGCCCGGGCCAAGGCCGTTGTCGAGGCCGGAATCGACAGGGTCAAAATCCGGTCCGTGCTGACCTGTCAATCCCGCCGGGGTATCTGCACGCTGTGCTACGGCCGGGATCTGGCCCGGGGCCGCCTGGTGGAGCGCGGTGAAGCGGTCGGTATCATCGCGGCCCAATCGATCGGCGAGCCGGGAACGCAGCTGACCATGCGGACGTTCCATATCGGAGGGACGGCCAGCAAGGTGGTCGAGCAGACGGTGCTGGAGGCCAAGCACGACGGAGTGGTCAAGTATCTCAGTTACGACGCAAAAAAGAACATTGATGTGATCGCGCCATCGATCGCCGTCCGCAACAAGGAAGGCGACATGGTGGTAATGTCCAGAAATGCCAAGATCGCCATCTACGATGAGACGGGCCGGGAACGGGAAAAGTATTCGGTCGTCTATGGCGCCCGGGTGAAAGCCAAGCACGGTGATCGGGTCGAGGTTGGGCAAAAGCTGGTGGAATGGGATCCCTACTCACTGCTCATCCTGACCGAGGAGGGGGGCAAAGTCGCGTTTGGCGACATCATCGAAGGCATGACGATCCGCGAGGAAGTCGACGAAGTGACCGGCTTGTCCCGGACGGTGGTGATCGATCATCCTGGCGCCAATCTGCGGCCGCGGCTCTCGATCAAGGACGATGCCAAGACGGTGGCCCGGTATCTGCTCCCGGTGGGGGCGCATATCCTGGTCGAACGGGGCCAGGAAGTGCAACCCGGTGACGTGCTGGCCAAGATCCCGAGGGAAACCACCAAAACGAAGGACATCACGGGCGGTCTGCCTCGAGTGGCCGAGCTGTTCGAGGCTCGGAAACCGAAGGAACAGGCGGTCATTAGCGAGATCGACGGGTTTGTCGAATTCGGCGGCTTCGTGAAGGGGATGCGGAAAGTCATCGTACGAAGCGAGGTCAAGGATGAATCCGGCCAGCCCATCATGAAAGAGTACAGCATTCCCAAGGGCAAGCACGTCAACGTGCACGAAGGGGACTGGGTCAATGCCGGGGAGCCGTTGATGGACGGCTCGGCGAACCCGCACGACATTCTGGCCGTGCTGGGGGCGAAGGAGCTGCAAAAATATCTCGTGGACGAGGTGCAGGAGGTGTACAGACTGCAGGGCGTCTCGATCAATGACAAACACATAGAAGTCATCGTCCGACAGATGCTCAGAAAGATCCGCATCGAGGACGCCGGGGACACGGACTTCCTTGTTGGCAACCTGGTGGACCGCCTGGTCTTCGGCGAGGTGAACGAGCAAGTGACCAGCGGGGGAGGCAAGCCGGCCAGGGGCACGCCAGTGCTGCTCGGCATCACCAAGGCGGCCTTGAGCACGGACAGCTTCATCGCGGCGGCCTCCTTCCAAGAAACGACGCGGGTGCTGACGGAAGCCGCCATCACCGGACGACTGGACAGCCTGAGCGGGTTAAAGGAAAACGTCATCGTGGGCCGATTGATCCCCGCAGGCACCGGGCTCGCCGAGTACCGCGACACCTTTGTGGTCCCGCCGGCGTCGGCCGTCGAAGAGGAGCCAATGGCCATCGAGGAGACTGAGGCCGGTGGCGCGGAGGTGGGAACGGCCCTCACCATCGGCGAAGAGCGAGGCGAATAAGCAATTTAACCCTTGACAATGAAGGAAAATCTCCTTATAGTATGTGAGTTTTGCCCCGAGTGTAGGCCGAACAAGATAGAGTGACGGAGGAAGAGTGCCGACCATCAATCAACTGGTTCGTTTTGGCCGCGAGAAGGTTCGTGGTAAAACGAAAAGCCCCGCGCTTCGGGGCGCGCCACAGCGACGCGGGGTGTGCGTGCGCGTCTACACGACGACGCCCAAGAAACCCAATTCCGCATTACGGAAGGTCGCGCGGGTGCGGTTGACGAACGGGGTCGAAGTGACCGCGTATATTCCAGGGATCGGCCACAATCTGCAGGAGCATTCCATCGTGCTCGTCCGCGGAGGCCGCGTCAAGGATCTGCCCGGCGTGCGCTACCACATCATCCGCGGCGCGCTAGATGCCGTCGGCGTGCAGAATCGCCGGCAGGGTCGTTCCAAGTACGGCGCCAAGCAACCCAAAGCCGCCTCCTGAGTCGTCCTATGCCCCGTCGAAAAATCATCATCAAGCGAAGAACTTCCGTCGATTCGCGCTATCAGGACCCCCTCGTCGGGCAGATGATCAATACCCTGATGCGGAAGGGCAAGAAGAGCACGGCGGAACGGATCTGCTATCGGGCGCTGGCCATGGCGAGCGAGAAAAGCGGCGTCGAACCGCTGCGCCTGTTCAAGACCGCCGTGGAGAACGTCAAGCCGGTGGTGGAGACCAAATCCCGTCGGGTCGGTGGCGCGTCGTACCAAGTGCCGGTCGAAGTCCGCCAGGCGCGACGCACCTCGCTGGCTCTTCGCTGGTTGGTGAAATTTGCCTATGCACGGAGCGGGCGGTCGATGGAAGAGAAGCTCGCGGCCGAACTGCTTGATGCGACCAACCGGACCGGCGGCGCCATGAAAAAACGGGAAGAGACCCATCGGATGGCGGAGGCCAACAAGGCCTTCGCCCACTATCGCTGGTAACGGATCGCCGGTATGGCGCGACTCTATCCACTTGAACGGACCCGCAACATCGGCATCATGGCTCATATCGATGCCGGCAAGACGACCACCACGGAGCGCATTCTGTTTTACACCGGTACCACGCATCGGATCGGCGAGGTGGACGAGGGCAACACGGTCATGGACTGGATGGAACAGGAGCGTGAACGAGGCATCACGATCACGGCCGCCGCGACCACCTGTTTCTGGAAGGACAACCGGATCAATATCATCGATACGCCAGGGCATGTCGATTTCACGATCGAGGTGGAACGCTCGTTGCGGGTGCTGGACGGGGCGGTCGCGGTGTTCGATTCCGTTCAGGGGGTGGAGCCGCAGTCGGAAACCGTCTGGCGGCAGGCCGACAAATATCACGTGCCCCGCATCGCGTTCATGAACAAGATGGACCGCATGGGCGCCGATTTCTACGAGAGTGTCAAATCGATGGTGGACCGACTCGGCGCCGTGCCGGTGGTGATCCAGCTGCCGATCGGCAAGGAATCGGAGTTCCGCGGCCCGATCGACCTGATCGAACGGAAGGCGATTTTCTTTGATGACGAGACCCTGGGCGCGAAATTTAACGTGACCGACATCCCGGCCGAATATCAACAGCAGGTCGAGGAATACCGCGCCAAATTGATCGAGACGGTGGCCGAACACGACGACCACCTGATGGAACAATATGTGGCCGAACAGCCGATTTCAAACGAAGAGCTGAAAGCGGCCCTCCGGCGTGCGACCATCGCCATGACGATCACCCCGGTCTTGTGCGGCGCGTCGTTCCGGAACAAGGGGGTGCAGCAGCTGCTCGACGCCGTCGTGGATTACCTGCCGGCGCCGACCGACATCCCCCCCGCGAAGGGCATCGACGTGAAGACCGAGACCGAGGTGGAGTTGCGCCCGGACGACAACGGTCCGTTTGCCGCCCTGGCATTCAAAATCGCGACCGATCCGTTCGTCGGCCAACTGACCTTTTTCCGCGTCTATTCCGGTACGCTCGCCGCCGGGTCGTACATTTTCAATTCGACGAAGAACAGCCGGGAGAGGATCGGGCGGCTGCTGAAGATGCATGCCAACAAACGGGAAGAAATCAAGGAAGTCTACGCCGGGGAAATCTGTGCGGCCGTCGGGCTGAAAGGGACGACGACCGGCGACACGTTCTGCTCCGAGGACAAGCCGCTGCTGCTCGAGGTGATGCGCTTCCCGGAGCCGGTGATCTCGATGGCGATTGAGCCGAAAACCAAGGTCGATCAGGAGAAGATGGGGCTGGCGCTTCAGAAGCTGGGACAGGAGGATCCATCCCTGCGGCTGACGACCGACGAGGAAACCGGGCAGACGATCCTGTCCGGCATGGGCGAACTGCACCTGGAGATCATCGTCGATCGGCTGCTGAGGGAGTTCAAGGTGGAGGCCAACGTCGGCAAGCCGCAGGTCGCCTACCGGGAGACCGTCCAGTCGAAGGCCGAGGCGGAGGGCAAATACATCCGGCAGACGGGCGGCCGGGGCCAGTACGGCCACGTCTATCTTGAGATCGAGCCGTTGGAGCCCTCGAAGGGATTCGAGTTCGTCAATAAGGTCGTTGGGGGCGCCATCCCGAAGGAATACATCCCGGCGGTTGAGAAGGGCATCCGCGAGGCGTTAGAGGACGGCGTGCTGGCCGGCTATCCAATGGTGGATTTCCGGGTCACGTTGACGGACGGCTCGTACCACGACGTCGATTCCTCCGAGATGGCGTTCAAAATCGCTGGGTCAATGGGGTTCAAGGAGGCCGCCCGGCGGGCGATACCCACCCTGCTGGAGCCGATCATGTCGCTGGAGGTGATCGTCCCTGAGGCCTATATGGGGGACGTCATCGGCGATTTGAATTCCCGCCGGGGGAAGATTCACGGCATGCGCGTCAGGGCCGGGGCGCAGGTGATCACGGCCGACGTGCCGCTGAAGGAAATGTTCGGCTATGCGACGGATCTGCGCTCGAAAACGCAGGGTCGCGGGACGTTCAGCATGCAGTTCTCGCGATACGAGCCCGTTCCCAAGCAGATCGCCGAGGAGATCATCGGGAAGAGCAAAGGGGGGGCCGCCTAAGGGGGCGGTGGCGCGGGCCGGAATCGACTGCGCGCCGGAACGAGACGGAGGACTGGGCAATGGCGAAGGCGAAATTTGAGCGGACAAAGCCGCACGTCAACGTGGGGACGATCGGGCACGTGGACCACGGGAAGACGACGTTGACGGCGGCGATCACGAAGGTGCTCTCAGCGCAGAAGATGGCCGAGTTTTTGGCCTACGACCAGATCGATAAGGCGCCGGAGGAGCGGGAGCGGGGGATCACGATCGCGATCGCGCACGTGGAGTACGAGACGAAGAACCGGCACTATGCGCACGTGGACTGCCCGGGGCACGCGGACTACGTGAAGAACATGATCACGGGGGCGGCGCAGATGGACGGGGCGATCCTGGTGGTCAGTGCGGCGGACGGGCCGATGCCGCAGACGCGCGAGCACATTCTCTTGGCGCGGCAGGTGGGGGTGCCGTACATCGTGGTGTTCATGAACAAAGTGGACATGGTCGAGGACAAGGAACTCCTGGACCTAGTGGAATTGGAAGTGCGGGAGTTGCTCTCGAAGTATGATTTTCCGGGGAACGACATACCGATCGTGAAAGGGAGCGCGCTCAAGGCGCTGGAAGGCGACAAGGGGGAATTAGGCGAGCAGGCGATCATGAAACTATTGGCGGAAGTCGACCGGTATATTCCGACACCGACGCGCCCGCTGGACAAGCCCTTCCTGATGCCGGTTGAGGACGTGTTCAGCATCAGCGGGCGGGGCACGGTGGTCACGGGGCGGTGCGAGCGGGGGATCGTGAAGGTGGGGGAGGAAGTGGAGATCGTGGGGATCCGGCCGACGACGCGCACGGTGATCACAGGGGTGGAGATGTTCCGCAAGGTGCTCGACCAGGGGCAGGCGGGGGACAACATCGGGCTGCTGTTGCGGGGGACGAAGAAGGAAGAGGTGGAGCGGGGGCAGGTGCTGGCCAAGCCGGGCACGATCACGCCGCACACGAAGTTTACCGCGGAGGCATACATCCTGACGAAGGAGGAGGGGGGGCGGCACACGCCGTTCTTCCAGGGGTACCGGCCGCAGTTCTATTTCCGGACGACGGACGTGACGGGGACGGTCAAGTTGCCGGAGGGGGTGGAGATGATCATGCCGGGGGACAATACTCGGTTTGAGGTGACACTTCAGTCGCCGATTGCGATGGAGGAGGGGCTGCGCTTCGCCATCCGCGAGGGCGGCCACACCGTCGGCGCTGGCGTCATCAGCAAGATTATAGAATGACGGGGCCAGGGTTAAGGGACAAGGGGCCAGTGAAGACGACACACTGCAATCAAGCGACAGTGAACTGAAATGGATCAGCGCATACGCATACGACTGAAGGCGTACGATTATCGGTTACTGGATCGGTCCGTCGCGGAAATCGTGGAGACGGCCAAACGGACCGGCGCGAATATCGCGGGGCCGATTCCGTTGCCCACCAAAATCCAGAAATTTACGGTGCTGCGCTCCCCTCACGTGGACAAGAAATCTCGTGAACAGTTTGAAATTCGCACGCACAAGCGGTTGATCGACATCGTGCAGCCGACGCCGGAAACGGTTGACGCGCTGATGAAGCTGAGCCTCTCGGCGGGCGTGGATGTGGAGATCAAGCTGTGAGCGATGAGGCCAAGGAGCCTGCGGTCACGGGGTTGATCGGGCGGAAGCTCGGTATGACGCAACTGTTTCTTGATGACGGTCAGGTCGTCCCGGTGACGGTGGTTGAAGCCGGCCCCTGCCGCGTGCAGCAGGTCAAAACACGCGAGCGCGACGGCTATGTCGCCGTGCAGCTGTCCTTCGAAGAAGTGCCTGAGCGCAAGCTGAACAAGGCGGCGCTTGGGCGGTTCCGGAAGACCGGGGTGCCTGCGGCCCGCCACCTTCGGGAGTTCCCGTGCGAAGGGGCTCTGCCCGAAATTGGCCGAGTGATCGATGCGTCGATCTTTCAGGCGGGCCAGCAGGTGGATGTGACGGGCACCTCGATTGGTAAAGGGTTCGCCGGCGGCATGAAGCGGCATCATTTTCGGGGCGGTCCGGCCACCCACGGATCGATGTTTCACCGGGCTCCAGGGTCGATCGGCTCGAGCTCATGGCCGTCGAGGGTGTGGAAGAACAAGAAATTGCCTGGTCATATGGGGGCAGAGCAGGTGACGGTCAAGCGGCTCGACGTGGTTCGCGTGGAACCGGAGCAGCACCTGCTGTTTCTCCGCGGAGCCGTGCCAGGCGCCAAGAACGGCCTCGTGCTGGTCAGAAAACACGGAACCAGGCGGATCGGCAAGCAAAATGGGAAGATCGATGCCAACGGTTGAGGTGGTGAACATGTCCCGCGACAAGGTCGGCACGGTCGATCTTGATCCCAAGCTGTTCGGCGTCCGCGTCAAGCCCTCGGTGGTCCACGAGGTGCTGGTGATGCAGTTGGCGTCCCGCCGTCAGGGCACCGCCGCGACCAAGGAAAAGGGTGACGTCAGCGGCGGAGGCAAGAAACCCTGGAAACAGAAGGGGACGGGGCGCGCCCGGGTAGGCTCCAACCGCTCTCCGCTTTGGCGCGGCGGGGGCACCATTTTTGGGCCGCATCCTCGTCGATATGGCTACAGGCTGCCGGGACAAAAATCGAGGCTCGCGCTGCAGGGGGCGCTCTCGGCTAAGGCGGCGGCCGGCGAGGTGGTCGTCCTGGACCGTCTCCAGGTCGAATCGGCCAAGACCAAGACCATTGCGGCCATGATGAAAGGACTTGGGCTTGAAGAGAGGGCGCTGGTGGTGGTTGACCAGCCGTCGGATGCCCTGCGGCGCGCTGCGCGCAATCATCCCCTGGTCGGGGTCCTGCCGCTCTCCTCGTTGAACCTGTACGACGTGCTGCGGCATCGATATCTGATCACAACGCAGGATGATCTGCCGCGCTGGTCGGAGCGATGGGCATGAAGCCGGATCTGCACCAAATCCTGCTGCATCCCGTGCTGACGGAAAAGAGCACGGCCCTGCGCGAGGGGCTGAACAAGGTCGCCTTTGCGGTGCATCCGTCAGCGAACAAGATCGACGTCAAGGCGGCCGTGGAACGGATGCTCAACGTCAAAGTGATCGATGTCAACATGTTGCGGGTGCGGGGCAAGATCAAGCGTCTCGGTCGGTTCACCGGGCGCACACCAAACTGGAAGAAGGCAGTTGTGACCCTGAAAGCGGGCGAGAAGCTCGACATTTTTGAAGGCGCATAACACGATGCCACTCAAACTCTACAATCCCACCACGCCGGGCCGCCGCGCGATGTCCGTCAATACGACCAGGGAACTCGCCCGGCCGTCGGTCAAACGGCTGCTTCGTGGAACCGTCAAGAGCGGGGGGCGCAACAATCAAGGCCGGATCACGACCCGCCATCACGGCGGAGGGCACAAACAGCGCTACCGGACCATTGATTTTGTCCGAGGCAAGACCGGCGTGCCGGCCACCGTAGCGAGCATTGAATATGATCCGAACCGGTCGGCCCGCATCGCCCTGTTGCACTACGCCGACGGGGAGAAACGGTACATCCTGGCTCCAGACGGGCTCGGCATCGGCGAGCAGGTGACGGCGGGCGAGAACGCCGAGATCCGGATCGGCAATGCGTTGCCATTGCAGCGCATCCCGGTCGGCACCGTGGTGCATAATGTGGAGCTCAAGCCCGGCAAAGGCGGGCAACTGGCCCGAAGCGCCGGTGCCTCCGTGCAATTGATGGCCAAGGAGGGCGACTACGCCCAACTCCGGCTGATGTCCGGCGAGATTCGCAAGGTGCACGTCCTCTGCAGCGCCACCATCGGGCGCGTCGGCAACCCCGATCATGAGAACGTGACGATCGGGAAAGCCGGCCGGTCCCGCTGGCTGGGAATCCGGCCGACGGTCCGCGGTGTGGCCATGAATCCCGTGGATCATCCGCACGGCGGAGGAGAGGGGAAATCCGGCCAGGGCAATCCCCATCCGGTCTCGCCGTGGGGACAGTTGACCAAGGGGTTCAAAACGCGCCGACGCAAACTGACGAACAAATTTATCGTGCAATCGCGTCAGCGACGGAAAGGATAAGCCATGCCGCGTTCGGTCAAAAAGGGCCCGTTCGTCGACGACAAGCTGATGAGGCGGGTGGAAGCCATGAACCAGGGGCAGGAGAAGAAGCTACTCAAAACCTGGTCGAGGCGGTCGACGATCATGCCGGAGATGATCGGTCACACCTTCGCCGTGCACAACGGGAAGAAGTTCATTCCCGTCTACGTGACGGAAAACATGGTTGGGCACAAGCTGGGGGAATTTGCTCCCACACGCTTCTTCAAGGGGCACGGAGCCGCCAAGGTGGAGACGGCCGCCCCTGGCAAGCCCAAGTAAGGCGCGGGTTGGGAGACGGACGGAGCGATGTCGGCTGAAGCGAAAGCGATCTTACGGTACGTTCGGGTGGCCCCGCGCAAGGTGCGCGCCGTGGTCGATCTCGTGCGCGGCAAGCGGGTCGGGGAGGCGATAACGATCTTGAAGTTCACGCCCCGCCACGCGTCGAAGGTGGTGGAGAAGGTGCTCAAGTCCGCCATCGCCAACGCCGAACAGCGTGAGATCGGTGATGTCGACGAGCTGTGGATCAGCAAGGCCTGCGTGGACCAGGGGCCGACCTTGAAACGAATACAACCCGCTCCGCAGGGGCGCGCGCATCCGATCAAGAAACGGACCAGCCATATCACGCTGGTGGTGAGCGCGCGGCCGGCCGGCGCGGCGAAGAGTTGAAGGAGCCATCATGGGACAGAAAACGCTTCCAATCGGGTTTCGTCTGGGCTTCAACCAGGCCTGGTTGTCGCGCTGGTACGCGGAAAAGGACTATGCGTCGCTGTTGCACGAGGATCTGGCCATTCGCCGGCTGGTGAAGGCCAAACTGGCCCACGCGGGTGTGGCCAAGATCGAGATCGAGCGGTCCGGCAACCAGCTGAAGCTCACGATCCATACCAAGAGCCCCGGCATCATCATCGGCCGGAAGGGCGCCGAGGTGGACAAGCTCAAGGCGGAATTGGAGGCGCGGACCAAGCGGCAGATCTACATCAACATCCGCGAGATCAAAAAGCCTGAGCTGGAGGCCCAGCTGGTTGCAGAGAGCATTGCCATGCAGTTGGAGAAGCGGGTCGCGTACCGCCGCGCGATGAAAAAAGCGGTGGCGGCGACCATGCGGCTGGGGGGGCAGGGGATCAAGGTCGCCTGCGCCGGACGGTTGGCCGGGGCTGAAATCGCTCGGACGGAATGGTACCGGGAGGGGCGGGTGCCGTTGCACACGCTGCGGGCCGATATCAATTATGGGTTCGCCGAAGCCGTCACGCCACAGGGCAATATCGGCGTGAAGGTCTGGATCTACCGTGGCGAGGCCCTGCCCGAATCGCTGTATGAGGATGAATTGTCAGGAGTTGGGGGCCGGCGCTGATGCTCAGTCCGAAGAAGGTTAAGTATCGTAAAATGCAAAAGGGCCGGATGTACGGCAAGGCCTATCGGGGCAGCCAGCTGTCCATGGGAGAATACGGGTTGAAGTCGTTGGAGCCTGGATGGATCACCGCGCGCCAGTTGGAAGCGGGGCGTATTGCCATGACCCGCTTCATCAAGCGCGGCGGCCGGATCTGGATCCGGGTGTTTCCCGACAAGCCGGTATGCAAAAAGCCTGCGGAAACCCGAATGGGCAAAGGGAAGGGCAGTCCGGAGTTGTGGGTGGCGGTTGTGAGGCCGGGCCGGGTGATCTATGAGATGGACGGCGTGACCAAGGATGTGGCCACCACCGCGTGTCGGCTGGCCGCACACAAGCTGCCCCTGGCGACGGCGTTTATACAACGGAGCATCGCATAATGGAACTGGAGCCTCTCCAGCAATTGAGGGAGTTGTCGGCGGATGATTTGCGTCAACGGGCGGCAGGGCTGCGCAAGGAGCTCTTTTCCCTGCGCGTGCATCGGGTCTCGGGGCGCATGGAGCGGCCGTCTCAATTCCGCGATATGCGACGCCAGTTGGCGCGCGTGTTGACGCTGTTACATTCCAAGCCGGGTGCCCTTTCCGTACCGTCGGTCGCACCCAAGAAGAGAGGACGGCAGTGACGACGCCACAGGTCAATCCCACCCGGCCTTCCGGCGGCCAGACGGTCCAGGGCACGGTGACGAAGTTGTCAGGGCCCAAGTCCGTCGTGGTGACCGCTTCGCAACGCATCCGACATCCGAAATATCTGAAGGTCATCCGGCGGCTGACGCGGCTGAAGGCACATGACGCGGCATCCCAGTGCCGCCAGGGCGATCTGGTCGAAATTGCGTTGTGCCGGCCCATCAGCCGGACCAAGCGGTGGCGGATTGTGCGGGTCATCAAGCCGGCATCCGCGTTCCAGTCCTCCGAGGCGTCGTCATGATCCAGGCGACGACGATGCTCGATGTGGCCGACAATTCCGGGGCCACGCGCGTGATGTGCTTTCACGTGCTCGGGGGGTCGAAGCGGCGGTATGCATCGATCGGCGATGTGATCGTGGCGACGGTCAAAGAAGCCATTCCACAAGGCTCGGTCAAGAAGGGCGACGTTGTCAAGGCGGTGGTCGTCAGAACGGTCAAACCCGTCAGGCGGAACGACGGCTCCTTCATCCGCTTTGACCGAAACTCGGCCGTGTTGCTGAATCCCCAGGGAGAGCCCCTGGGCACCCGGATTTTCGGTCCGGTCGCGCGGGAGTTGCGGTGGAAAAAATTCACGAAGATCATCTCTCTGGCGCCTGAGGTGTGGTAACGATGTCAACTCCGATCACGGCGGAGGCAAAACCTCGCATCAGGAAGGGCGACACGGTCACGGTGATCAGCGGCCGGGCCAAGGGCCGCCAGGGGAAGGTGTTGTCTGTCAATCGATTCTCGCGCCGGATCATCGTGGAGAAAGTCAACTTGATCAAGCGGCACGTCAGGCCGTCGCGGGAGAGCAAGGGGGGGATCATCGAGAAGGAAGGGCCCATCCACATCTCGAACGTGATGCTGGTCTGCCCGGAATGCGGGAAGCCGACCCGCGTGGCCATCCGCGTCCTTGAGAGCGGACAGCGCCTCCGGGTCTGCAAGCGGTGCCACGAGGCGGTCGAGAAGGCTAAGACGGCATGAGCGAAGTGAACGGACAGGAACGGTAGATCAGACCATGGCGCAGGCGGCGACAAAGACGGCGTCCAAAGGACGCGGTGTCTCGGGCATCAAGACGTTTTACGAGGAGACGTTGATCCCCGCGTATCTGGCTGAGGGGCGGTATACGAACCGGTTGCAAGTGCCCCGAGTGACGAAAGTCATTGTGAATATCGGCATGGGCGAAGCGGTTCAAAACGTGAAAGTGTTGGATACCGCGGCGGAGGAGCTCGCGGCGATCACCGGACAGCGACCAGTGATCACGCGGGCCAAGAAGTCCATTGCGGGCTTTAAAATTCGCCAGGGCATGCCGATCGGCTGCAAGGTGACGCTTCGCGGCCGTCGGATGTACGAGTTTGTCGAGCGGTTGCTCCATGCCGTGCTGCCGCGCCTGAGGGATTTCCGAGGGGTGTCGGCCAAGGCGTTCGACGGACGCGGGAACTACACGCTGGGATTGAAGGAACAATTGATATTTCCCGAGATCGAGTATGATACGGTCCAGCTTGTGCACGGCATGGATGTCACGTTTGTGACGACGGCGGGCGATGATGCAGCGGCCAAGGATCTGCTCGCGCGTCTCGGAATGCCGTTTCGGGAGGCACGATGACCAAAAAGTCCTTGATGATCAAGGCGAACAGGCCGCCAAAGTTTGCCGTCCGCCGGTACACCCGGTGCCGGCTCTGCGGTCGCGCCAGGGGGTATTTGAGAAAATTTGCGCTTTGTCGGATTTGTTTTCGTCATTTGAGCCTGCGGGGAGAGATCCCTGGAGTGAGAAAATCGAGCTGGTAAGCGAGCCGGCCGAGCGGAGTGACCACCGATGATGACCGATCCCATTGCCGACATGCTGATCAGAATCACCAATGCCTTGCAGCGCCGGTACCAAACCGTCGAGGTGCCGCAGTCGAGGCTGAACATGCAGATCGCCGCCGTTCTGCGTGATGAGGGGTTTGTCGAAGCCGTCAATGTGACACCCGGCAAGCCCCGGGCCATGATGAATATCCGTCTGAAATATCTCGCTGACGAGGAGCCGGTCATTCACGGACTGAAACGGGTAAGCCGCCCCGGCCGGCGAGTGTACAGCGGATATCAGGACCTGAAGCCCATCGAGGGAGGGATCGGCATCATGATCCTGTCAACCCCGGCCGGGGTCCTGACGGACCACCAGTCACGCCAGCGGCGGGTCGGCGGCGAAGTGCTCTGCCAGGTGTGGTGAGCGGTATGTCGCGTATTGGAGCCAAACCGATTGCCATCCCGAAGGACGTGAAGGTAACCATCACCGCGGGGGAGAACCGGGAGATCCAGGTCCAGGGCCCGAAAGGGCGCTTGGCCCGCCGGTTCGATGACCAGGGCCTAACGTATGAACTGTCCCCCGAGTCGCTGGTGGTGAAGCGCCTGGGCAACGACAACGCCGACCGCGCCATGCACGGCATGGTGCACAGCGAGATCATCAACATGATTCAGGGCGTCATCAAAGGGTACGAACGGAAGCTGGAAATCTCGGGTGTCGGGTTCAAGGTGCAGCAACAGGGGAAAAAGCTCAACCTGACACTGGGCTACTCTCATCCGGTCATCGTGGACATTCCCGTCGGCATCGAGGTGGCGATCGACAAACAGACCGCCCTGACGATTCGCGGTGTCAACAAGCACTTGGTCGGTCAGTTCGCCGCGGATGTGAGGGGCCATCGGCCGCCGGAGCCGTATCAGGGCAAGGGCATCAAATACCACAACGAACAGATCCGCCGCAAGGAAGGCAAGAAGAACAAATAACACGGAGTGGATGGTGGGAACCCAACAGGCATCACGAGAGGCGGCCAGAGTCAAACGCCACCGGCGCGTCCGCCAGAAGATTGCGGGCCGGATGGATCGGCCCAGGCTGACCGTGTTCCGCAGCCACAAGCATATTTATGCGCAGGTTGTGGATGATACCACCGGTCGGACGCTGGCCAGCGCCTCCACGCTGGATCCAGCGTTCCGGTCCCGGCAGCAGAAGGGATCCAATCGATCGGCGGCGACAACCGTGGGACAACTCCTCGCCGAACGGGCCCTGGCGGCCAAGGTCCAACGAGTGGTCTTTGATCGTGGCGGCTATCTGTTTCACGGCAGAGTCAAGGCGTTGGCCGACGGCGCCCGATCAGCGGGTCTGGAGTTTTAAACGATGACGCGGCGTATTCACAGCGTGACAGGGAGTGTGGCGTGAGCAGGATCGATCCGGAAGGCTTGTCACTGAAAGACAAGGTGGTGGCGATCAATCGCGTGGCCAAGGTGGTCAAGGGGGGCAAGCGATTCAGCTTCAGCGCCGTGGTGGTGGTGGGCGACAGCCAGGGGCACGTCGGCGCTGGCAAGGGCAAGGCGGCCGAAGTGCCGGAAGCCATCCGAAAGGCGGTCGAGCAGGCGAAAAAACAGCTGGTGACAGTGCCGTTGCAGAAGACGACGATCCCCCACGCGGTCATCGGTCGATACGGCGTGGAACAGGTCATGATGAAGCCGGCGGCTGAGGGCACGGGCATCATTGCGGGAGGAGCGGTGCGCGCGGTGGTGGAATTGGCCGGGATTCAGAACATTCTGACCAAATCGCTCGGGAGCGGCAACCCGATCAACGTGGTCAAGGCGGTCTTGAGCGGATTGCAAAGTCTTCGGATCCCCGATGCGGCCGTCCAGGCTCGCCAGGGAACGTCGGCGATTGCGTCGTCCGGCGCGCGGGCGGAAACGGTCCCAGAGGCCTGAGTGGACGATGAAACAGCTTGATATCATATTACGTCGAAGTCCGATCGGCCATCCGGCGACGCAGCGGCGGGTGTTGAAAGCGTTGGGGCTGCGGCGCCTCCGGCAGCGGGTGGTACGGGAAGACCATCCGACAATTCGAGGCATGGTGGCCAAAGTGGCACACTTGGTGGAGGTTCGGACTCATGCGGCTTCATGAATTGGCGCCCCAGCCGGGGGCGGCCCATCGCCGGATCCGGCGCGGGCGAGGCCCCGGGTCGGGGCGAGGGAAAACCGCCACCAAGGGTCACAAGGGCCAATTGGCTCGATCGGGCGGCGGAAAAGGTCCAGGTTTTGAGGGGGGCCAACAGCCCCTGATTCGCCGAGCGCCTAAACGGGGCTTTCGGGCGCCGGTTCGTGAACGCTGGACGGTGGTGTCGTTGGACCGATTGTCCCGTTTGACCGGTTCGGCCGAAATCGATCCGGAGCGGCTGCGTCGAGAGGGCGTCTATAAAAGCCGGAAGGCGAAGATCAAAATTCTTGGAGACGGCCAGGTGTCCAAACCGCTCGTCGTATCGGCGCACGCCTTCAGCGCGTCGGCCAAGGCCAAAATCCAGGCGGCCGGCGGCACGGTTCGTGTGGTGACGGATGATTGAACGGCTGCTCACCAATATTCAAAATATCTTCAAGATCCCCGAGCTGAGGAACCGCATCCTGTTCACGTTGGGGATGCTGGCCGTCTATCGAATCGGGGCGCACATCCCGACGCCCGGGATCAACAATGAGGCGTTGAGGGACTTCCTGCAACAGCAAGGCGGCGCCCTGCTGGGGTTTCTCGATATTTTTTCAGGCGGGTCGTTGTCGCGGTTGACCATTTTCGCCCTCGGAATCATGCCGTATATCAGCGCGTCGATCATTCTGCAGCTGCTGACGGTCGTGATCCCCTCGCTGTCGAAGCTGGCCAAGGAGGGGGAGGCGGGGCGCAAGTTGATCATCCGGTACACCCGCCTCAGCACGATCGGCATCGCCTTGGTGCAGGGCATGTTCATCGCCATCGGCCTGGAAACGCTACAGAACGGCGCCTTCGTACAGACGCCGGGCTGGCCGTTCCGGTTCATGACCATGATCACCGTGACCGCGGGGACGGCGTTCCTGATGTGGCTGGGCGAGCAGGTGACGGAGCGGGGCATCGGCAACGGTATCTCGCTGATCATTTTCGCCGGCATCGTGGCCCGGTTGCCCTCCGCGCTGGTGAACACCTATCGACTCTATGACACCGGGCAGCTGGGGCAGCAGATCGGCCTGCCGAACCTGCTCACGCTGGCCCTGCTCACCGTCATGGTGCTCGGAGTCATCGCCGCCATCGTCTTTTTAGAAAGCGCCAGGAGGAAGGTGCCCGTGCAGTATGCGAAGCGGGTGGTGGGGAGACGGGTCTACGGCGGGCAGAGCACGCACATTCCTCTCAAGATCAACACGGCGGGGGTGATCCCTCCGATCTTCGCCTCGTCCCTGATTGCCACGCCGGCGACGATCGCCGGGTTCATCCAAGTGCCGTGGGTGCAATCGTTCGGCACCCATCTGGCCCCGGGATCGGTCATCTATACGATCCTGTATGTGAGTCTGATTCTCTTCTTCTGTTTTTTTTACACCGCCGTCGTGTTGAATCCGGTCGATATGGCGGACAATTTGAAGAAATACGGGGGGTTCATCCCGGGTATTCGGCCCGGACAGAAGACGACCGATTATCTGTACCGGTTGTTGACGCGAATCACCTTTGTCGGCGCGATCTATCTGGCTTTCGTGTGTGTCATCCCTGAGATCCTCATATACAAGGTCGGTCTGCCCTTTTATTTCGGAGGGACGTCGCTGCTGATCGTGGTTGGTGTCGGTCTGGACACGGCTTCGCAGATTGAGACGCACATGTTGAGCCGGAATTATGAAGGCTTTCTCAAGAAGGCCAGGCTGAAAGGACGCGGGGCCTGATGCGGGTGGTGCTGTTGGGGGCGCCGGGGGTCGGGAAGGGCACCCAGGCGCAGCGGCTGGCGCAACGCTATCAGACGGTCCGCATCTCCACCGGCGATCTGCTCCGCGAGGCGGTCCGCCAGCAGACGGCTCTGGGTGTGGAAGCGAAGCGATACATGGACCAAGGGACCCTGGTTCCGGACGCCGTGATGATCGGACTGGTGCGCGAGCAACTGGACTCGCACAACGGACGGTCCGGCTACGTGCTGGACGGCTTTCCCAGGACGATCGCCCAGGCGGACGCCCTCGGTCGGTTGCTTGAGGAGCGGGGCGAGCCGTTGGAGGCGGTCGTCAATCTGGAGGTCGATGAGCAGGAACTGGTGCGGCGCCTGTCAGGCCGCCGGACCTGTCCGGCCTGCCAGCGGGTGTATCACGTCGAGTCGGCCCCGTCGGCCAAAGGCGAGCTGTGCGAGGCATGCGGGACACAGTTGATACAGCGGGACGACGACAGGCCGGAGACGGTCAAGAAACGGCTGGACGTCTATCGTGAACAGACACAGCCTTTGCTCGACTATTATCGTGGAAGGGGGCTGTTGCGCGAAATCGACGGACTAGGGCCGGTCGATCATGTGACCGAACGCCTGGTTCGGCTCTGCGGCGCGGACCGTCAACGGGTGGGCCGGCCATGATCATGCTGAAGAGCGAACGGGAGATCGACCTCATGGCTGCGGCGTCCCGGATTGTGGCGCAGACCCTGCTGGAGCTGCGAACACTGGTCCATCCTGGGGTGACGACGCTGGAGCTGGACGAAGCGGCTGAATCGACGATCCGGCGGCTCGGCGGCGTGCCCGCGTTCAAAGGGTACCGGAATTTCCCTCGGACTCTGTGCGTGTCGGTCAATGACGAGGTGGTGCACGGCATTCCTTCGCGTCGACGATTGCAGGATGGGGACATTGTCGGCCTTGATCTGGGGGCCATCGTCGAGGGCTATTACGGCGACGCCGCCGTCACGGTGGCCGTGGGCGCGGTTCCCGAGCCCGTGAATCGCCTGCTGCAGGTGACCCAGCAGGCGCTCTACGACGGCATCGCGCAGGCCAGGGTGGGCAACCGTCTGTCGGACATTTCACATGCCGTGCAGCAGCGGGCAGAAGCGGCGGGATTCTCCGTGGTGACCGATTTCGTCGGCCACGGCATCGGGCGGCAACTGCACGAGGAGCCCCAGATCCCAAATTTCGGCCCTCCCGGGCAGGGACCCAGGCTGCGATCCGGCATGGTGCTGGCCATCGAGCCGATGGTCAACATGGGGGGCAGTGCGGTGAAGGTCCTGGCGGACCGCTGGACGGTGGTCACGCAGGATGGAAGCCTGTCGGCGCACTTTGAGCACACGATCGCTATCAGTGAGGGAGGGCCGCGGGTGTTGACGGCGTGGGAGGGCGAGCCCGCGTTGACGTCCCCGAGGACGATGGTCGGGTAGGGCATGGCAAAAGACGATGCCATCGAGGTGCAGGGCACGATCACGGAAACGCTGCCAAACGCGATGTTTCGGGTGGAGCTGGACAACGGACACCGGGTGTTGGCCCATATATCAGGCAAGATGCGGATGCATTACATTAAAATACTTCCCGGTGATCGGGTGACGGTGGAGCTGTCGCCCTACGATTTAACCAGGGGTCGGATCACCTATCGGATCGGGAAATGACGAAAAGTGCCGGTTTCGGCCATCGGGAATTTACGGTACCCAGCGGGGAGCGCATCAGAGAGGCTTGAGCGGCCCCATGATGGACGAGTGAGGAGAGGATGAAAGTTCGAGCGTCGGTCAAACCATTGTGTGTGAAATGCAAGGTCATCAAACGACGGGGTGTGGTCCGGATCATTTGCCCCAATCCCCGTCACAAACAACGGCAGGGGTGAGTCGAGACTATGGCGCGCATTGCGGGAGTGGATCTACCGAAGGACAAGCGCATCGAGACGGCGCTGACGTACATCTACGGCATCGGCCCGGCCATGGCCAAGCGGATTTTGGACGCGGCCCGGGTGGATCCGAACCTCCGCGTGAAGACGCTGGCCGAGGGCGATATCGTCAAACTCAGGGACCTGATCGAACGGGATCACGTGGTGGAGGGGGATCTCCGGCGCGAAGTGACCTCGAACATCAAACGGCTCATGGAGATCGGCTGTTATCGGGGACTCCGTCATCGGCGCAAACTGCCGGTCAGGGGTCAGCGAACCAAGACGAATGCCCGCACGAGGAAGGGGCCGCACCGGATGGTGATCGGTGCCAAGGCCAAGAAGACGGCGCCGGCTGCGCCGGCCAAGGCGTAAGGGGAGATCGATGGCGCAAGGGAAGAAAAAAGAGAAAAAAAATATTCAGATTGGCATCGCCCACATCCACGCGATGTTCAATAACACGCTGGTGACGATCACGGACCTGACCGGGAATGTGATCGTCTGGAGCAGCTCGGGCAGCCAGGGGTTCAAGGGGTCACGCAAGAGCACCCCCTTTGCGGCCCAACGCGCCGCTGAAATCGTCGCCCGCAAAGCGATGGAGCATGGTCTGAAGCAGGTCGATATTCACGTTGACGGTCCCGGGGCGGGGAGGGAGTCGGCGATTCGGGCCATCCAGTCGGCCGGGTTGAAGGTGAACGTGATCAAGGATGTGACCCCGATTCCTCACAATGGCTGCCGGCCGCCCAAGCGCCGGCGCGTCTGACCCGGGGAGCGTTGGGGCGGCAGGGCGTACAGAACGGTTAAGCGGAGGTTGAATGGCCAGACATACGGATGCAGTCTGTCGGTTGTGCCGGCGGGAAGGCGTCAAGCTCTTCCTGAAAGGGCAGCGGTGTTACACGGAAAAATGCGCGATCGACCGCCGGGCCTATCCCCCGGGGCAGCAGGGACAGGCGCGTCCCCGGTTCTCGGATTATGGCGTGCAATTGCGTGAAAAGCAGAAGCTGAAACGTTTTTACGGCGTGCTGGAGACCCAGTTCAGGAATTATTTTGCCTGGGCGAGCCGGATGAAGGGGGCGACGGGTGAAAACCTGTTGTTGCTCCTCGAGCGCCGATTGGACAATGTGCTCTACCGGATGGGGCTCGCGGCGTCCCGCGCGCAGGCGCGGCAATGGATCCGCCACCGGCACGTGCTGGTCGGCGGACGTCCGGTGACGATCCCGGCGTTTCTGGTCCGCCAGGGCTCGGTTGTCGAGGTGAAGGAGAAAAGCCGGACATCGACGGCCGTGCAACGGGCGCTGGCCGTGACGGAATCCCATCAGGTGCCCTCCTGGCTCCGAGTGGATCGGGCCAACTGCCGGGGCGAGGTGGTCGGACTTCCGACCCGTGATGACATTGATCTGTCGGTGAACGAACAATTGGTGGTCGAACTCTATTCTCGATAGCGGAGGCGCGTTGGTGCTGGCACAGGACGCGGATGCGTCGCAGGGGGAACGATGATTATTCGGACAAAAGATTTTCAGATGCCCAAGAAATTGGAGGCGGATCAGGAGACCCTGACCGAAGTGTACGGGAAGTTCGTCGCCGAACCCTTTGAGCGGGGATTCGGCATCACCATCGGCAACGCGTTGCGGCGTGTGCTGCTCTCGTCACTGGTTGGCGCCGCGATCACCTCCGTAAAAATCGAGGGGGTATTGCACGAGATTTCCAGCCTGAGTGGCGTCAAGGAGGATGTGACCAACATCATCCTGAATCTCAAGGCGATCCGGCTGAAATTGCACGGCGACCGGCCGGCCACGATCCATCTCCGCAAAAAGGGCCCCGGGGTGGTCACCGCCAAGGACCTGCAGTTGGACGCCGATGTGGAGCTGCTGACGCCCGACCAGCACATCGCCACGCTCGACAAGGACGGGAAGCTCGACATGGAGCTCACCGTCAAATTGGGACGGGGGTATGTGACGGCCGACCGCAACAAGGACGAGCAGAGCCCGATCGGCGTGATTCCCATGGATGCGATTTTCACGCCCGTGCGCCGGGTCAATTACACCGTGGAAAGCGCCCGGGTCGGGCGGATGACCGACTACGACAAATTGATCATCGAAGTGTGGACGGACGGCAGCATCAAGCCGGACGACGCCATCGCGCACGCGGCCAAGATCCTGAAGGACCACCTGTCGATCTTCATCAATTTTGAAGAGAGCGAGATCGTGGTGCCCCAAGTCTCAGAGGATCGCCTCAAGGAAATTGGACGGTATCTGACCAAAAGCGTCAATGAGCTGGAGCTGTCCGTCCGGGCGGCCAATTGCTTGAAGAACGCCAATATCCATACGATCGGCGATCTGATTCAGAAGACCGAGGCGGAAATGCTCAAGACGAAAAATTTCGGGCGGAAATCGCTTCATGAGATCAAGGAAATGCTGGCGGAAATGGGTCTCTCCTTCGGCATGAAGGTGGACCAGTTGCCGCCGGCTCCGTCCTCGGAATCGGAAGCTTAGGGCTGAGGGAGCGAACGGATTATGCGTCATCGGGCGGCGGGACGACAATTCGGACGGAACAGCGGGCACCGAAAGGCATTGTTGCGAAATTTGACGGTGGCGCTGGTGGAGCACGAACGGCTGGAGACAACCGTGGCGAGAGCGAAGGAACTGCGGCGGGTCGCCGACCGTCTGGTCAGCTGGGGCAAGGAGGGCACCCTCCATGCCCGCCGCATGGCGCAATCGGTGCTCGGCCAGCATGGGTTGGTCGTCAAGCTCTTCAACGACATTGCCCCGCGTCTTGGCGATCGTCCTGGCGGGTACACCCGTATTATCAAAACGCGACGGCGTGTCGGGGACGGCGCGCCGATGGCCCTCATCGAGTTGGTGTGCGCCAATCCGCCGGCTCCGCGGAGACGGCGGGCGCCTAGTGGGGAGGAGGCAGCGCGTGCCGCCGAGCCTGAGCAGGCCGGTCAGCAGCAGGCGAAGGCCGGGAAGCAGGCTTAACGGGCCGCGGGGAGCGCGGCCGCCGCTAGCTCGAGCCCGAGGGCGGAGAAAATCTCCGAGATGCTGGTCCCGGTGTTGGCCGGGACGTTCTGTTGAACGACCCACCCTCCTGCGGGCGGCACGGTCCGATCGTAGATTTCAAACTTGCGGGTTATTTGCACCTGTGTGGTCTTTTTATCCGTCCGCTTCTCAATCTTGATGTCATAGGTATCGCGATAGTCGTCCTGTACGGGCGGGAACTTGGCCGATGTGATCTTAAAATAGCGGTGCGGCGCCGTGGCGATCGTTCCCTTCTCCTTGTCTGATTGCGCGACTGCGAGATCAAATGATTTCAGTGTGCTCAGCAGCTTGTCCCAAGTGGCATCGAAATTGGCTGAAAAGACCTCGCTCTTTTGTACTTCGGGCGAGGGAGGCTTGGCTGGGGGTGGTGCCTCGGCGGCTAGGGCGCGCCCGTCTGACAGAGACAGGCCGAATAAGGCCACCCCAAGAAGAAGAAACCGACACACTGAAGAATGATCAACAAACCAGGCCAGGCCGGGTTGTTTCATCGTCCACACCTCCCAGTGTAATGCAGCCTCCCGCGGTCCAGGAGGACAGCCATGTCGTGCGACCGCTGCCCGTGCCCAGGCACCAAATCGGACACCCAGTACCTTTATCTTGTTTGACCAAGCGCTGTCAAGTCTCAGGAATTTCAGCTTTTTTTGCTGTCAGATCAGTGAGTTGATAGGATCGTGTCGGGTTGACAAGCTCCTGGGTGGTGATTATGATACCCACAATGATCAATGTGAGGAGCGCGGCGTGTCTGGACGTCGATCTTGGGCACGGTCACGCCCGACCCGACGAGTGATGGCCGCCGAGCGGGCCATTGTGGTGAGCAAGCAGACGATTCGTCGCCTGCCCGGACGCGCGTCTCTTCGCCTGGCTCCGGCAGATCGCCGGCCCATGCCAAGAGCGTCGTCCCCGCCGGCGGAAGAGGAACCGTTGGTGGAGGAGCTGGAAGAGTTGGCCCGTTCGGCTGGTGCCGATGTCATTGGCCGGCTGGTCCAGCGATCTCCATCGACCGATCCCCGTTATCTGATCGGCAGCGGCAAGGCGGCGGAGCTGCGGGATTATGCCAGGCGAGAGTCGGTCGACGCCGTCATCTTTAACAACGAGTTGACACCCGCGCAAATGCACCACCTTGAAGCCTTGCTCGGCATCAAGGTCATCGATCGGACGCAGCTGATTCTTGATATTTTCGCCCAGCGCGCCAGGAGCCGGGAAGGGCAGCTCCAGGTGGAACTGGCCCAGCTTCGGTACTTGTTGCCTCGCCTGACCGGACAGGGGACAGTGCTGTCCCGGCTGGGCGGCGGAATCGGGACGAGGGGGCCGGGAGAAACCAAGTTGGAAGTGGATCGTCGGAGAATCCGCCATCGTATCAGGATGCTGGAACGGGAGATCTCAGGCGTGGCGAGGACCAGATCGGTGCACCGTGAACGCCGCGCCCGCCACGCCGTCCCGATCGTGGCGCTCGTGGGCTATACGAACGCCGGCAAATCCACCCTCTTTAACGCGCTGACGGGCGCTGACGTCGATGCCAGAGATCGGTTGTTTGCCACGCTCGACCCCACCATTCGATATGTCGCCCTGCCCCGGAAGACCACCATCGCCTTGTCCGACACGGTGGGATTCGTGCAGCAGTTGCCGCATGCCCTGGTCGCGGCATTCAAGGCGACGCTCGAGGAGGTCCGTCACGCGCAGTGCCTGGTGCATGTCATCGACCGCAGCCATCCGGCCTGGCGGAAACAGGCCGCGGCGGTCGAACGCGTGCTCGATGAGCTGGGGGTGGCGTCGACGCCCCGCGTGACGGTGTACAACAAACTGGACCGCCTCGATGAGACCGCGCGCCGTGGATTGGACGTCATGACCAGGTCATCGGTCGTCACTCTTTCCGCCACGACCGGGGAGGGGCTCCCACGCCTGATCGAAGCCATTGAAACGGCTGTCAACGCGGGGATTGCCAGCTACCGGTTGAGGATTCCGGCCGAGCGGGGCGACCTGTTCGCCCAGTTGCACGCCCACGGCCGCGTGCTGCGTTGTGCGCATCGGCGAACCAGCGTGACGATGGACGTCGAGTTGACCGATGAGGCGATCCGCCTCTGGGGTGGGCAATGGGCTCCGTACTTTGTCGAGGCGCCCCCGGGCGCCGCCAAGAAGGCGACACCGGCCCCTTCGCCCTCCCTCCACGGTCCAGCGGTTCGCAAGTCGGCGATCACGCATCGGTGAACCGTTTCAGCCATCTCCGAGTCAAAGGATGACTGCATCAATGAGACTGGAACGGCAGCGCCGGGATTGGCTGCAGACGCTCGGCTTGTGCGCGGCGGTGATGGCCGCGGCCCTGTCGCTTGACTACGTGTTGAGCCGGGGCGAGTGGAGCGAGACCCCAGGGACCGCGACATCCGGCCAGGAAGCTGCGCACGAGCATCCCACTGTTCCCGTCCCGGATGTGGTGATCACCGGCTTTCAATTCTTGCATGAATTGCCCCGGCCTGCGGTCAAGCCGCTGTGGGAATTGACGGCGGCAACGGCGTCATTATTCGAGCAGAAACAGGAAGTGATCATGGACGCGATCCATGCCGTCTTTACGCCAGGCCAAGCCAGCGGGGTGTCAGGGCTCGAGCTTGACGGAGCCCGGGGACGCCTCGATCTCGGCCGATTGAACTTCGACGTGACGGGATCGGATCATCCCGTCACCGTCCGTCTCGGTGGACGATACCTGCTGACCACCACCCGA
>Ga0335081_10002020_pt1 | contig 32013 bp, 36 predicted proteins | sample Lox_Sample_35_FD_206713 | JGI IMG/M metagenome (GOLD analysis project Ga0335081, IMG submission 206713) | Soil microbial communities from Loxahatchee National Wildlife Refuge, Florida, United States - Lox_Sample_3.5 | ecosystem: Environmental > Terrestrial > Soil > Wetlands | place: USA...
TGCTGGCGCGACGCGAGTCTTTCCCCGCGGCGTAGGCCCTCGCGACCGCTTCATACGCGGTGGGCAGGATGTCTCGAAGCTTCTTCTTCTTACACGCTAACAGCGAGGATCGGGCGAAACGGAGGGCCAGGTCTGGCTGTCTGAGCTCTGCGTACACTCTCGAGATTTGCCAGTCTCCTACGGCCTGGTTCGCGGGCGTGCCGACGATTCCCCAGTGAAACCTGGATGCATGGGCCAGCTGGAGCATCCGCAGATCGTCCGCACGGGTTCTCTTCTTCATGCCTAGAAAGTCCCAGGCGTCGTTGAAACACTTTGCGGCCATCTTCCTGTGAAACTCCAGTTCGCTCTTGGATGCGCTCAAGTATCCCTCGAAACGCCGATACGGTTCAAGCCGTTTTATAACATCGTTTCCGCCTAAACGCTAGATCACAGAACTCGAGCATCTGTCACAGTCGCGGCCGGCGGCTGCCTGCCGACGCTGCTCTTTGTCCAAAATGCGGAGCGGCCGTCATGTCCACGGCGGGAAGTCAGCCGGGATGCCAGCAGCCTCCGGCTGCGGTCGGACAACGGCTCCTTCATGTGACGGCTGTCTGGTCAGCTCAAGACCAGCGCAGTAAGGCTTCCTAACTCGGTGGGGCCATTCCCCTGCTCCGTGTCCTCGGGAAGATTTTTTACAGATTCGTTGCGCACTGACACCACTTGCGTTCGGCAGGATCCCGCACGCGGACCGGCATACTCCTAGTCTGCCTTCTTGCCCTGGCTGTCCTGATAGAGGTTATCGGTTCCGGCCTGAACTCATCCTCCTTCCAGGTCGGGGTCCGAATCCACGCTTTGAGCACCGTCAGCGTGACGCCGAACGGGATCCTGCTAGTCAGGACGTTCCTCAGGGAAACGAACGGGAGCGAGACTCCCATCGTCGGGGCCGACGTCACCCTCACGGACCAGAGCAGGTCACTCCTGCCGCCTCTCGTCTTCAAGACGAACGGGAGCGGCGACTTCCAAGTCGATCTGTCTCCGTCTCAGTTCAGCGTCTCTGTCTCTGACCTGCTCTTCCAGGCCTCCACGCAAGTACCAGTTTACTCGCTGCACACTACCGAGGTGGACGCCGCGGTGAGCAAGACGTCCTACGGCGTGGCCTTCGCCGAGCTGTCAGACGGTCCCTCCTCCGGCTATCAGGGACCGTGGTCTCCGGTCTTCATGTCGGTGAGCTCGACTGGACTCTTCAAGCCCAGCTCTACCGTGTTCATCGACGCGAACTACTCGCTTGGCACCCTCACTCCCGTCACCGGGCTTGTATTTCTCGCGGGAGACCCGCCAACCGAAACACCCGCCACCGTGATCAACTCCTACTTCGGTGACCCCGGGCAGACCGGCCCCGTCTGGGTTACGCTCATGCCCAGGGACTTCTTGCCCTTGGCGAACCTACAGTCGGTCGTGCTGGCGACCTATGCCGCAAACCTGAGGGTGGTAGTAATTGGGCCTTGAAATCCTAATCGCGTTGAACGCCGCCGCCTACGGGGCGCTCGCGGCCGGCATCGTGGTGTTGCGAAGACTCCACGGCCCCGACCCCACCGACTCGCGCGCCGCCTTCGGCCTGCTGGAGAAGGCCCTCAGGAAGGCTATCCCAGATCTGAAGGACGGCTTCACTTGGAGGGAGGGCGTCGGCCAGGCAAAGCGGAAGGGGCTCGATTTGAACTGGCAGGAGCTCGACCGGTCGCTTCAGGACTACGAGGCCTACAGGTACGGCAAGGGACCAGACCCCGGAGCCCCTCGGCCCGAGATGCTGAAGCTGCTCAGGGAGCTCAGGAGGTCTTCATGATGACAGCCGAGCTCAGAGCCAAGGTCATCGCCGCGGTCGGCAAGCTGGTGGTGAGCAGGGAGACCGAGGCGGAGCTCATGCTGGTCGGCCTCCTCGCCGGAGGCCATGCGCTACTCGAGGGCGTCCCCGGCGTGTCGAAGACCCTCCTGGCGAGAGTCTTCTCGAGGTGCATGGGGCTCGACTTCCGTCGCGTCCAGTTCACGCCCGACATGCTCCCGCTGGACATCGTAGGCGGTTTCATCTTCAACATGAAGGACAGGGAGCTTGAGTTCAGAAAGGGGCCGGTCTTCACAAACATACTCCTTGCCGATGAGATCAACCGCGCCCCTCCGAAGGTGCAGAGCGCGCTTCTCGAGGCCATGCAGGAGCGCCAGGTCACGGTGGAGGGACACACCGAGAAGCTTCCCTCGCCGCACATGGTCATCGCCACGCAGAACCCGATAGAGTTCCAGGGGGTCTACCCGCTTCCGGAGGGGCAGCTAGACAGGTTCATGCTCAGGATTACCCTGGGATACCCAACTCTCCAGACGGAGTCCTCCATTCTCAGGAGGAACCTGTCCGAATCCGACGTTGATTCGGTCAGCCCGGTCATCTCGAAGGAGGAGCTAGTGGTGGCTCTCGAGAAGGTTCGCGGTGTCACCGTCTCGAACGAGATGACGGACTACGTCGCCAGGCTCGCCGCGGCCACGAGGGCCGACGCCAGGATCAGCCTGGGGGCGAGCCCCCGAGCCATGGTCCACCTCACCCACTGTGCCCGGGCGCTGGCCTACCTCTCCGGCCGCGAGTACGTCACGCCGGACGACGTGAAGGCGCTGGCTGCCCACGTGCTCTCCCACCGGCTCAAGCTCAACCAGTCTCTGGCCCTGAAAGGAGAGACCGTCGATGTGACCACCATCCTGAGGGAAATCCTGGACGGTGTGGCGCCTCCACGCTAGGCCTCACCCGTCGGGGAAGGGACTACCTTTCGGCCGCGGCGCTCACCACAATCATGACGGGAATCGTGGGCCCCACCATCACCCTCGCCTTGGGCTTCTCGCTCGGGGTCACCGCCGCATTCGCGCTGGTCCTGCTCCTGGCGTCCCCCCGGCTCTCGGCTCTGTCCGTGAGCCCATCCAAGATCAGAGCCTTCAAGGGCGAGGCCAAGAACGCCTCCCTCGCTCTCCGGGCCCAGGACTCCAGGTGGATGCACCTAGGCCTGCTATCCCTCCATGTGCCCTACGGCCTGGCTGGGGACGTCAGGCGGCTCGACCCGTCCTCGGCCGAGCTGACCCTGACCCCGGAGTACGCCGGCAGGTTCGAGGGCCTGTCGATGGTGGTAAATACAACAGACGCTCTCGGCCTATTCCTCAGAAAGCAGGAAGTTCAGCTGGGCCTCGTCGTAGAGTCACTCCCTCGGGCGCTGTCCGCCGAAGCGCGCCCTATCACGGTACTTCCCCTTCTGGCTGGCGACATCCCGGCCGGGAGGAGCGGAGGGGGCCAGGAGCTGTACGCCGTCGAGGAGTATCAGCCCAACTTGGATGCCAGGGACATCCTGTGGAAGCGAGCGGCCAGGTCTGCCGACGCCAGCATACCTGTGAGGGTTAGAGAGGCCAACATCAAGAAGTTCGTCTCGATTGGGGTCGCCGTCGGTTCCGATTCCGAGGAAGAGCTCGCGAAGAGGACCGACCTGGCGTCGGAGGCCATCGCGCAGATAGGCAAGATACTTCTCCTGGCCGGAGTCGAACCTGACGTATCTATTCTGAATGGCGGGCGCCTGCTCAGGGTCCGAGCGTCGACGTTGTCTGACCTCGCCGACGCCACGGTCGGCGCGGGCGTCGTTGCAGATGGCGGCGACCTGTCCAGCCTGGTGTCGGGCTCCGACCTGATCATAGTCGGCCCCAAGGAACTCGGCCTCCGAGGTGGCGGCCTAGACGGGTCCAAGCCCACAGTGCTCGTCTCGGAGCGACCGGATCACGCGAAGGCCCTCCGTACCGCCTTCATGTTCACAGGCAGGGAGGACCTGACGACGGTGGCAGTACAGGCGCTTCTTAGATGAAAGCGACGATCGCTTCCCTGCTGACGGCCGCCGTAGCGGCATCTCTCGCCTACTGCTACGTCACTTTCCTCCTCTGGTTCGGCTTCAGCTCAAGCTTCCTTCCCGCGACGCAGTTGGAGGCCTACATCCTCGGGACCGCCGCGCTTCTGATGGCTGTCATACTGGCCGTCGGCCGGTTGAGGACGGCGAGCGTCTTCATCGTAATCGACATCCTTTCGATCGAGATTCTCGCCCTCCCATTCCTGGCGTACGCTTCATTCTTCACCGGGAGCCCCGTCTACGACGACCTGATCAAGCAGATACTCTTCGCGTGGCCCTCGGCCGTCCTCCTGGTCGTCCCGGCCTACGGAATCTACAGGGTCGTATCGTCGATGCGCGAAGGCTCGGGACTCTCCACCATCCTCCCATCTGCGGTCGCACTCTTCGTGTTCCTCGCAGTCCTGAGCTCCTCGGCCACAGTCACGCCTTCGGGTCCCGGGCTGTCGGGGCTCCTGGCCACGCTCGGATCCGTGGTGTTAAGAGAGGCCGCCCTCGGAGCCGCTTCGCCGTCCGTGGCGGTCACCGGCGTGCTCCTCTACACACTGCTTCTGCTTTACGCCACCTTCCAGGGAAGGGAGGAGAGGACCGACGCGAATCCGATTCTCATCCTGGCGGTGCTGGGGACAATCGCGGCCCTGGGCTGGGGCATCGCCACGTCCAGCCTGCTGGGCTTCGCTCCGATCGTCTTCGGCATCCCCGGACTAGCTTTGGTGGCTTTGTTGTGGGTGGTCTCGCGTGCGCGCTAGGCTCTTCCTTCTGGCTGCCATCCTTCTCATCGCGCTGGCGGCCGTTCCGTCGCGCGCACAGGATGTACTCCTGCCAAGTCCACCGATCGGTCTTGGATTCGGACCTATGAATGCGACTCCGGTCGCCGAGGGCGTCCCAGTCTACACGGCCGGCGACCAGCTCTGGGTCGCCTCCTCTTCCCAGTCGGCCATAATGCTCAACCTCACTGACCCCTCTGGGTCGCTCTTCAGCCAGGCAACGGTGGGCCCGATGGCCTCCGTCCTGCTGTACACGTTCTCAGCGTCCGACCAGGCGGGCAACTGGACGCTGCAGTCGGGTTCTCCATCTCTGGGTTCGTTCGATACGCAGATCCCTTTGGTCAATCCCGTCCCGGCTCCCGTCGCCCTGACCGGTTCGAAGCTCAAGTCCGGCGGGGCCCTGGCGATGAACTTCACGGTCGCCTCGCCCAGAGCCTACGACATCGGCGCCTGCGTGACGGGCAGCGACCTGCCCAGCACGGTCACCGTCCCGGTCCCGGCGGGCCTGGGGCCCGCGACACTGCAGCTGGTGCTGAGCAGAGAAGGGGTGTCGGTAACACAGCAGGGGCAGGTGACCAGCCCCTTCGTCTTCTGGCTCGAGCTTCACCACGACTATTCCTATGTCGTCGCCTCGGATTCGGAACTTCTTACCAGAGACGTCCTCGCAGCGCAGTCCGCGTCCATTCCATTGCGGAGTGGAATCACCAACACCACCTCCGTTTCCCTGCAGACCGACGTCCAGATGCGGGTGGGCAGGTACACTCTCCGCGCCTTCTTCGAGGGTTCCCAGGGCCTCTCAGCCTTCGAAACCCAGGTGTTGCTTCAGAACGACAGCTCTTGGGTCTCGCTGCAGGACTGCAGCGCCTTCTCGAGCTCGCTTGCGTCCTCATTTTCGCTGACTGCGCCCCTGGCCGGCCCCACGTCGCAGTGGCCCAGGGAAGTCTACGTCATGTACAGGGACAGCGGAATCGAGATGCTCTCAACTTCGCCAGTCCAGGCAGGCCCAGCGGCGGTGGAGGTGCTGACCTCGCCGTGGGGCTCTCCCTTCACACACGCCGACATCACGCTCGTTCCCAACGCGAACGTCAGCGGATTCATCTTCGCGGGCGGCATGGTCTACATCACTGGCAGCGCGTTCCCCATCCAACTCGAAGTCTCTCTGGCCGGCGGTGGCCTGAACGAAACGGGTAGCATCCAGATAACGGCTCCATACTCGATTGGCTCCATGAGCATCGGTGCGGCCGAAGTGGTCGTGACGACCTTGAGGGCCGGGGTGCCCGTCTCCGGGGCCGTCGTGGCGTTGAAGTACGAGAACAACACCGTCGCCTCAGTGTCGAGCAGCGGCGGCGAAGCCACGTTTTTCATCGCGCCTGGCGAATATGACGCGGTTGGCTCGCTGGGCGGCGTCACGCGGATGGTTACGATTTCGGCGCAGGCGGGACTGAGGGCGAATGCCACCATCGAGCTCGGAACGAATACAGGCGCCATGGCTTCGGACGTCCTCATAGCGACGGGCGGGGCCGGCGCGATCGCCGCCGTGTGCGCGTGGGTGATCGTCTTGCGAAGGAAGACGCATGGAGAGATGTAGCCCCGCCCGGGGCCGTCTCAGCGAAGCTTCACCGAGCGATACTCCAGCATGGTCAAATCCACGCGGCGAGCTGCTCCTGCGACAGCAAGTTGCTCGTCTGGGGCAAGACCGGAATCCGCATGGTGATGGGCGACATAACCGACCAGGAGGTCGACGCAGTGGTGAACGCGGCGAATTCAAGTCTGATGGGAGGCGGAGGCGTCGACGGCGCGATTCATCGAAGAGGAGGCCCGAAGATACTCGAGGAATGCAGACGCATCCGTCGAGATGACTGGCCCGATGGCCTTCCCAGTGGCAAGGCGGTCATCACCAGCGGGGGCCAGTTGAAAGCCAAGTTCGTCATACACACGGTCGGGCCCATTTGGAGAGGAGGCAGGATGGATGAACAGAAGATCCTCGAGGATTGCTACAGGAACTCACTCAGCATAGCCAAGCAACTCGGGCTCCGAAGCGTGGCGTTTCCCTCCATAGGCACCGGGGCATACGGTTACCCCATCTCGGAAGCCTGCAGAACGGCGCTGGCCGCCGTGAAGAATTTCGTAGAGAAGGAAGGCTGGCCGCAGGAGGTAGTCTTCGTCCTGTTCAGCCCGGACGACTTGGACACATACCGCCACGCTGTTCGGGAGCTGCACTGACGGCGCATTCTGTCTGCGGTTCACGCTAGAGCACCACGAAGTACGTGTACACGAATTGGTTCCAGGCGTCGGTCGCGACCAAGGTATACTCTCCTGCGGGGAAGTATGCGAACTCCTTGGAGAGGGTGGTAGCGTTAGCTCCCTCCACGGGCGATGTGGAATTCCAGTAGCCGAAGAGGCCTTGCCCAGACCCACACGTTACCGACCCCTGACCGGGGCTGCAGTAGGAAGTCTCCGGATAGACCTGTGCGGATCCGTTGATTGGTCCCTGCCCCTGAGACGTGTAGGTCAGGACGCGGTCGCTGTTCGGGAGGAAGACTGCCCTGTCGACGATCGGGTAGGCTGGACATGGAGGGTAGATGGGGGCCGCGAGCTGCAGGGGCGGTCCAGCCTTGGAGACATTGTCAGCCGTGTAGTGGCCGCTGAATAGCGCGAATCCCACGACGTAGCCGCTAGGACAGATGTAGTCGTACGGCTCCCACTCCGAGATGTTCTGGTCTTGGGGCACCGCAAGCGTCACGTTCTGATTCAGCGTGTTCGTGACGAGGACCTCAGCCCGGACCGTCCCTCCGGGCTCTTCCACGCTCGAATTCAGCATGACGACCAGCTGAAGGCCGTAGGAGGAGACGCCCGAGGAGTATACAAGGGGCCAGCCGGTCGCATGAACGGTGCTGGTGTACGTCACCCACGTCGTCGACGTCACTACGAGAGTCGAGGTCGCCGTGCCAGTCACAGAAGTGGTTGTGTTGGTGGGGCGTCCAAGTTCCACGGCTGTCGCTGAGGCGAAGAAGAGGGTTAGCACAACGAACGCACTCAGGAGGAGGTCCTTGCCGCGCATTGGTGAACGGCATGTGGTCTGCAGCCTTCATTATAGTTCTGATGCCCAGAACGGCACCTCAACTCTATGACGCCTCCAAGCTTAGGCAAAGACCTTCTACCAAACTCCAGTGTCTCCTGGCCCGACGAGACAGGCGGAGGTGTCCGCCGACGTCTGGGTCCAGATGGCCATGCTGGCATATCTGGCGCTCGCCGTCGTCATGCACGTGCGGGTACTGACCCGTCGGGGCCTGACCCGTTAGCAGGACGCATCGGCTCCGCTACGGTTAGACGTCGTCAACTCCAAGACTTGGTAGGCGTCGTTGGCAGGTAGATCTCCTCTGCCAACCCACGACCGTCGGATGGACCTCGCGATTTGACGAGGATCCCGACAAGGCGCTGGAAAAATGGTTGGAGGCGGAAGAACGAGCATTCGGCAGGTCGTGCAGATTTCAGTTTGGCTAGGCGCGGCCTTCGGGTCTTTTGCGCCTGGCCCGGTTCAGAAATTCTTAATGGGCACACCTCTAAGACAAGGGTGCGTCAGCTTGGCCGTGGGTCGCTTCCAGGTTATGGCAATGCTTCAGGCGGCTCGGGCGCACGCTCTCGGCCTCCCGCTCGAATCGAGCTACTCTTGGGGCCTGAATCGCGCCATTTTCATCGCCGCGGCCAAAAGAGGATTCAAGGGAGGCTCGTCAGGCAAGGGCCCGAAGGGCGACGGGCCTTCGAAGTCGTCCAAGCACTCGGACGTGTACTACCTCGGGGACGACATGGCGTACAAGGAGGAGAAGGGCGACGTGCTCAGGTTCACGTTCGGCGGCGAGGTCCAGACGAAGCAGGCGTTCGACCGGCAGGTCAAGACCAGGTTCGGTTCCGCCTTCCCGGCCGCTTGGAAGGAAGCTCTCGACTACGTGAACTCCTTCGACAAGGAGACTCTCCTGTCAGCCGATTCGTTTTTTGCCGACGTGTACCGGCCAAGACGAGACCTGCTTGCCGAGAAGTGGACCGAGGCAAGCAAGAGCGACTGAACTTCAGGCAGAGAATGGCTCGGCGGGTTGTCGTGGGCTCTTGTTCTACTTCTTGATACCCTTTGCAGACGCTTTGGGCGGAAGCTTGCCTACCCATCGCAAAGAGCGCGCCGCCCAGGTTCGCACGGTCTTCGAATCTTCTCTCCAACCTCTTGGAACAACAACGTAGCCTTTCATCGGCCTCCCCGCCATGGGCTCGAAGGCCGTCCCCCCGAGCGCTTCGACTTCCTTCCTGTCTTCATCCGACAGGCGGAGGAAGAGGTCGTCTCCGAATAGGCCCATGAAGAGGTTCCCGTTGACGAAGGCGGCGTTGTTTCCGAACATCGGTCGGACCTTCACCTTCGGGTCGTCAGGCAGGACCGAGTTGAAGAAACCAATCGCACCGCCGCCAGGCTTCGGAATCTTCATCATGTACAGGATTTTCCAAGTCGACTATTAAGCCTAGATCAAGTACTCCGACGTTCGTCGGCGCGCCGAATCTCCACCCAGTTGCCCGGGCGTCTCATGGAAGACAACTCAAGGTTAATACTCAATCCTCTCCGACCACCTCCGACAGAGCTCAAAGATTGTCCGAGACCACCACGAGTCAGAAGACCAAGCTCAGGATCGAGAACCTATCCGACCTCGTCTTCGGATTGGCCCTGTCGATCGGTTCCATCATTCTGATTTCGAAGATACCACAGACTCCGGGCGACCTAGTCTCAAGCATCGTGCTGTTCGCCTTCAGCTTCCTGATCATCATCTGGATCTGGTCGGGCTACACGAGAACCATGGCCCTGCTCCCCTTCGAGGTTCAGGGCACTTTCCTCCTCAACGTCACGCTGCTGTTTTGCGTGGCAACGGAGCCGTACCTGTTCTACGTCCTGCAGCAGGCCCCATTCTCCCTTCTGGCCTTCTCATCGTCTCTGTATGCCGTCGACGCCGGTGCGATGATGCTGATTCTCTCTGGGCTCGCGTACTTGGTACTTATCGAGGACAGGAAGCGGCAGTCGCACGCCAGCCTGTTCAGGCTTAGGAGGTCGATGTATGCTGGGGTCGCTTCGGGAGCCATGTTCCTCGCTTCCGCCCTGCCCTTCTTCTGGGTCCCGGTTTCATTCGGGGCCTACCTGAGGTTCGACGTGTGGTACTGCACGTTCGCGGTCTTCTTCGTGGTGCTCCGTGCAGGCCGCGAATCCTAGCAGTGGTCCACTATGAAGAACTGGCTGTAGTTCTTGAAAACGTATTCATGTGCGGCGTTACGAGATTCGAAGCTGAGCCATCCGCCGTCCTCCTTCAGGCTCCCGAGTCCCTTCTTGGCCGTCTCGGCCCTGCTCTTAGCCATCGCGCACTTCTCTTGATGGACCGTGCAAGTGTGACCGGGCTTATCCACGTTCATCCAAAAGGTTCCGCTCATGACCCAAAAAGGAGCCTGCCTCAACTAATAAGGGTTGAACCGAAATCGGGCCGTCGGCGGCGAAGCTTCCGGCTGAAAAGAGCCGGTTCGCACCATCACGAATCGTTACCACCTCTGGTGAGCCAACTATATAGCGCCTGGCAGTCCGGTCACATCCCGTGGGAGGATGGGCGGAGAGCCCGAGCACACCATCAAGGTAGGGGAGGTCGACGGCGACCTGGAAGTCCCCCGGGGAGCGACCATCGTGGCGGGAGGGGAGGGAGACGCCAGAGTGGGAGGGAGCGCCAGCTTCGAGGGCAGCGCGGAGATTCAGTGCGGGTTCGAGTGCGAAAGCCTAGAGTCGCGGGGCGGGCTGCTCAGGTTCGACGGGGCCCTCAACGTCCGCGACTCGATTGACGTGGACGACGCGCTCTACGTGAAGAGCGACATGACAGCGGCCCAGGCCGACGTCGGCGGCCGCGTCTCGGTCGGGGGCCGTCTGAAGTGCAGGAGGCTTACGACCGGCGGTTCCCTCGAGGTGACAGGGCCGCTCGAGGCCGAGTCGATCGAAGTGGGCGGCAGGGCGCAGCTGACCGGGCATGCGAGCCTCAACGACCTGGAGGTAGGCGGCGAAGCGGTGCTCGGAGGGGGCTCCGTGAACGGAAGGATCGAGGTCGGAGGCGTTCTGAAGGTAAACTCGGCGCTAACCTTCGGGTCGATTGACGTGGGCGCCGTAGTCGAGCTCCGGTCAAAGTGCGAAGGTCGGAGGCTGGAAGTAGGCGGGAGGCTCCTGGCAGACAGCGACCTGACCGTCGAGGATGCCGAGATTGGGGGCGAGGCACGAATCAACGGGGATTTCCAGGCGTCGAGGCTCGAAGTTGGAGGGCGACTATCCGTGAGCGGAAGGCTCGTAGCCTCAAGGCGCCTGGAGGTCGGGGGATCAGCAGAGGTCGGCGGCGACTTCGAGGGGACCGACCTGGAGGTGGCGGGCGAGTTCAAGGCAGCCAAGGCGATGCTGACCGGCCAAGTCGAGATAGGCGGCAACATAGAGACGGTGTCAGGGCTGAAAGGACACAGAATCGAGATTTCCAGAGGTTCGAGGTGCACGGGGCCAGTAGTCGGCGCCCACGTAGAGGTAGGGAGCGGCTGCATGACTCAGGACATCTTCGGCACCAGAATATACGTCGGGAAGGGCTCCAAAGTCGGCAAGCTGGTGGGCGAGACCATAGAAGTCGAGGACGGCTGCGTGGTCGAGCAGGTCCAGTACACCAAGGAGCTGAGGACCGGCGACAACGTGGTGTATTCGAAGTCCGCAGAGCGGGTTACGGCTCTCCCGACGTTCCCCTTGTGATGGATGCCTAGCTTGGCCTCTTTCGCTCGCAGACCGGGGGGTGGACGCGGGTGAGCAGCCCACGGGCGCGGCGGGCGAAGGTCGACATCTACGCCTCGATTCTGGAGGTGGTCAGGCGGTACCCAGGAGGAGGCAGGATAACCCGGGTCTCCTATGGGGTCGGGGTCCCGCTGGACAGGCTCAAGACCATGCTTGAGGAGCTCAATAACTTCGGCCTGGTCAGGAAGAGCGTCGCCGAAGGCGAGACCAGGTATTCAGTCTCGGAGAGAGGCCTGGAGTTCCTCGAAACATACTGGAAGATGAACGCCTTCTTGGAGGCATTCGCAGAGCCGCCCACGCGGGGGCTCGCTGCCATCATGTTCACCGACGTCTGCGGCTACACCCGGCTGACCCAGAAGAACGAAAAGAACGCGCTCAGGCTGCTGGAGGAGCACAGGTCCATCGTCCGCGAGATCCTGCCGAGCTTCCACGGAAGAGAGGTGAAGACAATAGGCGACGCGTTCCTGCTGGAGTTCACGAGCGCGCTAGAAGCAACCCAGTGCGCCGTGGAAATACAGCGCCAGATGCACGAGAGGAACACGAAGGCCGCGGACGACGACAGGATAGAGGTCCGCATAGGTGTCCACGTGGGCGACGTGGAGCGGCGCGGGGAAGACATCATGGGCGACTCTGTCAACATCGCGTCGAGGATTCAGGTCGTCGCGGCACCGGGCGGCGTCTGCATTTCCCGTCAGGTGTTCGACCAGGTCTGGAACAAGCTCGAGAACCACATAACGGAGATTGGGCCCCAGGAGCTGAAGAACGTCGAGTCGCCAGTCGAAGTGTTCAACATAGACCTGCCCTGGCAGACCAAGACCGGCCTCCCGGAGTCCGGGGGAGCGGGGCCGCAGCAGGCTTAACTACGCTGCGCCCGGGAACCCTCTCATGGTCAGAATCGAGGTCTACGAAGGCTCGAACAAGCTGGCGGACGTCAGCCTCCCCGAGAAGAAGTTCAAGACGGGCTCGATCGGCTACTGGGCGAGCCAGAAGATAGAGATCGCCGGAAAGAGGTATCAGGGGCAATTCCAGCTCGTGGAGATCGGCTCCAAACCGAAGGACGAGTAGGCTTCCGACTCGCCAGAAAAGGACAAAACCGTCTTAAGGGACGTCTTCCACTCGCCGAGGGTTGGTCCTCAGATACTTCGGTATCAGGGTCACGGACCTAGACCGGTCAGTCAAGTTCTACACCGAGCTGCTGGGACTGAAGATTGTGAGGAAAGGGAAGATGCACCACGGCGGGCTGTGGGTGATGCTGCAGGACTCGCGGTCCCGTCAGCGGCTAGAGCTGAACTGGTACCCTCCCGACTCCCCATACAGGGTCCCGTACGTGCCCGGAGAAGGTCTCGACCACATAGGGTTCAAGGTGAGCGACGCCCGTTCGGCGTACAAGAACCTGCTCGCGAAAGGGGTCTCTTCGGCGCTGGCACCCGACGACAAGGACGGGGTGAAAGGCATCTATTACGTCACGGATCCAGACGGCAACTGGATAGAGTTCTTCTGAGCCCTTCCCCGGGACCGCACTATCTGAACCGACGGAGGTTCGGCTTCTCCGTGAGCCAAGAGAAGAGGTCTGACCTCGTCTGCCGGCTGGAGGGGTTCCAGGGGATTACGATCGGCTTCTCCCTCCCTTCGACGTAGATGTGCACCTGCGTCCTCGCCGTGAGTATTGGAAGGGCCTTCACCTTGGCCACCTTCTTGACCTTCTGGTAGCCCAAGGAATAATGATAGCCCCTCCCAGAGATTTCCACCTTGTCTTCATAGAACGTGGCCCGCTTCAGGTCGAATATCCACAACCTCACGGCGAACATCATCAGAATCGCGAAGCCGGCCAGGACGAGGATCGACGAATTGCGGTTGAGAAACAGGGCCAGGAGGTACTCCGCTCCGGTGATCAGAGCGAACGCAGCCAAGAAGACCACCGCCGTGCCTACCGATATCACGAAGACCGGCGTCGCATCGTTGGGGCGTGGCTTCAAGGTCGTTACTTCAGGGAGACGCCTGACCCGAGGCGTAAGTAAGTCTACTGGAACCGGGACCAGCTGCTACGGCTTGCGCCCTTCCATCTCCCTGGACACGGCTTCGTCCTGGAGCCTTCCCCTCTTTCGCAGAGCCGCCGTCGCCCCGTCGATGTCCGCCTGGGGTCTGTTCTGGCTCATCTTCCACTTCCCTTCTATGCTCGCTATCGGCATCTCGAACCCGACGATCAACTTCAGCTGGTCCGAAATGTAGCCTGCAGGGGCATCCGTGACCTGCCAGGGCTCCTTGGAGTCGGCTTCGTGGTGCCTCGTCAGCTTCGTGACAACGTCCCGCAGCCTCTCGGAATCTTCGAAGAAAGCGACCGGCCCGCGGACGTGTATCGCCGCGTAGTTCCAGGTCGGCACGACCTTGCCTGTCTCCCTCTTCGTCTGGTACCAGCTGGGAGAGATGTATGCGTCGGGGCCGAGGAAGACAGCCAGACCGTCCGCGTCCTGCCTAGACTCCCGCCACTGCGAGTTCCCCTTCGCCACATGCCCGAAGAGCGTCCCGCGCTCGCCCCTGGACCGGTCAATCAGCATAGGTACGTGGCTGGCCAAGATGCCGGAGGTCGAGTTCGTTATGATAGTCCCGAAGCTGATCCTGTCGACCGCAGCCTGGAGAACCTCCAGTCTCTCTTCCTTATACCACCTAGGATTGTACAACGCGGGAAGCTCGGTCGGCGCATGCGTGTTTCTGTATAAACCCTTCCTAGGCGGCTGGCTGCTTCTAGTGGCGTCCGAAGAGCCGGCTGAAGAACCCACGCTTCGGCTCGCTCGGCTGGACTTCCTGCGCGGGTGCGGACACCGGCGGAGGGACCGGCTCGCTGCCCGCCACTGTCGACTGGGCGCTGACTGGCAGCTCTGCAACCGGCTCGGGCGCTGGAAGCATCGTGGTCACGGCCGGAGCCTCTGGTTCTACAGGGGGAGCCGAGGCTACAGCGGGGGGGCTCTCTTCCGGCTTCCGCTTGAAGAAGACGTCGTTGGCCGACTTGGCCGAATGGGACGTCGCACCCGACGGCTTGCCTTTCGCCTGTGCCCCTGCGCGGCTCCCTTTCCGCTGCCGCGACAGCGGGTCGTCGCCTAGGCCTCTTGGCAATTCAAGATCTCCTCGGCCAGCTTCACGTAGGCCTTCGCGCCGTTGGATTCAGGGTCATATTCGAGGATTGGCATGTGATAGCTCGGGGCCTCGGCCAGCCTCACATTGACCGGAATGACGGTCTCGAAGACCCTGCCGTCGGTGAATCCGCTCCTCACTTTCGACTCGACCTCCCTTGACAAGAGCGTCCTCCTGTCGTACATGGTGAGCACGGCCCCCAGAACTGTCAGACCTGGGTTGATATCTTCCTTGAGCTTCCTGACGGTGTCCAGAATGTGAACCACGCCATCCATGGCAAGATACTGGCTCTGCACGGGAATCAGGACGTAGTCCGACGCGGTAAGGGTGTTGACGGTCAGCAACCCGAGCGAAGGCGGCGTGTCGATCAGGACGTAGTCGTAGGCTTTCGCCTCCCTAATCCCCTTCAGCTTCTTCTTGAGCTTGAACTGCATGTCGACGTCGTTGGCCAGCCTGATCTGGCAGGCGCTCAGGTCTCCATGAGCCGGGGCCACATCGAGGTTCTCTCTGCAGTCCCTGACAAGCACTTCGTCGAGCGTGACATCGTCATCCATGAGAAGGTCCGCCGTGGTCTTGGGTTTGGGCGTGGCTGGATCCACCAAGTAGTCCGTCGCGTTTGCCTGTGGGTCCATGTCGATGAGGAGGACTCTCTTTCCGGCCTCCGCAAGCTGGCACGACAGGTTCACAGTGAGGTCGGTCTTCCCGACGCCACCCTTCTGGTTCGCTACCGCGATGACCTTGACGCCGGACTCCCTGGTAACGACCGCGACCCCACTGCGGGGTGCCCTCCCGAGCGCTGACATGGTCAACTCTCCTCTTACCGTGAAGAAAGTGGGAGCCCTTCCATTATCAACGGGGGAGTGAGTTAGCCTTCAGTCCCAAGACAACTTCACTTAACCACGAAGACGGGCGACAGGCGGAGCTTCCCCGGCCAGCCCGGGTCGGGGCCCGCTTCGATGGCTTCCCGTGTAAAGCCGGCCAAGGGTTAAAGGCAGACGCGCCTCAACGGAGAACGACCTTGGCTCAGACTATCAGGAAGGTCGCGGTGATTGGCGTGGGGACGCTGGGGACTCAAATCGCTGTACAGGCGGCCAGCTACGGATTTGAGGTGAAGGCCTACGACCAGGATCCGAGCAACTTCAGGAAGACGTTCGAGAGGCTCCGGCCGCTGGCGAAGCCGACACTCCCGATCGACGACTGGGTCAAGGGAGCGGCGGAGGTCGTCCAATGCAACGAGATGGGCGAGGCCCTCAAGGGCGCAGACTTGGCTGTGGAGGCGATCTACGAGAACCTGGAAGCGAAGCGAAAGGTCTTCTCCGAGATGGATGCCATGTCGCCGCGCGAAGCCATACTAGCAACGAACAGCTCGTCGATAGTCATCTCCAGGATTGAGACCGCCACCGCCAGACCAGAGAAGTGCGTCAACATGCACTTCTACGTCCCGGCGGGAACTCAGGGATACCCCATCAACATCGTGGACGTCTGCGGTGGAACACGGACGACGACAGAGACCATCGAAGCTTGTCGAAAGTGGATCCTCTCCGTCGGGTGCATCCCGCTCACAGTGAAGAAAGAGGTCCTCGGCTTCACCTTCAACAGCGTCTGGAGGGCAGTCAAGAAGAGGTGCCTCGAGCTGTGGGCCGAAGGCTACGTCGACTTCCGAGACATAGATCGGGCCTGGATGGTCTTCACCCGGATGCCACAGGGTCCATTCGGACTGATGGACCTCGTCGGGCTTGACGTGGTCTACGACATCGAGATGTCCTACTACAACGAGTCCAAAGCCATGAAAGACTATCCCCCGAAGGCGCTAAGGGACATGATAGACAGGAAGGAGCTGGGCAGAAAGACGGGCAGAGGGTTCTACAGCTACCCGAACCCGGAGTTCGCCGAGCCAGGTTTCCTGGGGGCAGAGGGGCCTTCGCAGAAGACGCAGCTAGGCTCGTAACTCCATTCGACAACGAGCTGACCAGGCCGCGGAGGTTAGCGTATATTAGACGGGGATTACCGCTGTTTCCGTTCTCTGACCGGAAGTGGTTGAAATCACTTGGCCAAGATTGACGTGACTAGTCTCAGGGAAGGTTTCAGTGGGCCGCACGAGCTGGTCCAGACTTCCGACGGGAGGACTCTCTTCGTCAGGCGCTGGAACCCCGGGGTGGAATCGCGCGCTTCGATTCTGATACTCCACGGGATAACGGCATACAGCGGCCCATACGGCCCCATGATGGCGGAACAGCTCTCTTCTGCTGGCTACACGGTGTTCGGAATGGACCTGAGAGGGCACGGGCTCTCCGACGGGTCCAGAGGTGACTATCCGAGCGCACAGCGCCTGGTGAAGGACCTGACTGAGACGGTGGCGCTTGTGAAGTCGAAGTCCCAGAAGCTTCTCGTCCTGGGTCACAGCCTCGGCGTCCTATCTGCCATAATCGCTGCCAACAACTCTCCGGGAACCATCGACGGACTGGTTCTGGTCAGCGCAGCCCGGAAAGTAAGGACCGGCGTCTATGCCAAGCCGAGCACGGGCGCCGTGTTGAAGATACTCCTGGGGGTGACCCTGTTGCATGGAAGCCCGCTCATAGAATACCATAGAGAGGGAATGGTGGGTCTGGACGACCCGCTCTTCAACTTCAGGTACTCTTCGAGGTTCTACTCGGTCATGTACGGCGTCAGTGCTCTCTCGGTGTCGAGGATGCTTGGCTCAGGCGCGATCGACTCACCCAACCTCAGGTTCAGGGGCAAGCTTCCCTTTCCGCTTCTGGTCGGCGTGGGCGACCACGACGAGCTGTTCGCCGTGGAGCACGTGAAGGAGTTCTACGAGGGGATCGACTGCGACGACAAGGAGCTCTTCGTTGTGCCGGGCGGAAGGCACGCCGTCTTCCCGGCCGACGCCTGGAGTCCGCTCCTGGCATGGCTCGGCAGGAAGTTCTGAAACCGCTTCCCGCTATCGCCTGTAGACTCTGCGGTATCGCGCGTATTCGCGAAAGGCCAGCACGGAGTCCGGGGTGAAAACATCAGGGCTGCCCTCGATCATCCGCTTCGCCTGTGCATAGCTGACCCATTTCCCGCTCTCCACTTCCTGATTCAGCGTGAATCTAACCTCCTCTGGCTGACCCTCGAAGACTGCGTCGAACTCCCATTCGGTCCCGCCCTCGCACGGCCACTTCGGCGTCTGAACCTTCCCAATTTCCCTGAGCTCGCACGCGGTGCCCAACTCTTCCTTCAACTCTCTCAACGCGCCTTCCAGGTAGCTCTCTCCTGACGACACATGTCCGGTGCAGGAGGCAGACCAGCGGCCCGGGTACCAAACCATGATCGCTGATCGCTTCTGCAGATACACGTCGCCCCGCTTGTTCCTCAGGAAGATGACGACCCCGCGGTGAAGCAGTCCGTTCCTGATGCAGTCGGCAACGCTCCGCCTTCCCACCACTCGGTCACGACCATCCACCACGTCCAGGTGCTCCTCGACCATGCAGCCGAACAGGGCCGGCGGTCGAGGCTCATATCCATTGGGAATCGGCGCCCAAAACGAAGGTTCACGGAAAAATAGTCATTCTCCCTACGGTTCGCGGCAGGCAGGATGGATGGCAATCATCGTTCTGAGGGGCAGGGCCTTCGACGGTCAGGAGATGCACAGGAACGCCGTGCTTGAGATTGACTCAGAGAAGGGGGTCATACTCCAGTTCGGGGAGAGAGGAAGTGTCGACCTGCCCAGGAGCGCAAAGAGCATCAGGGTCGACGAGGGAACGATTATGCCAGGGCTCATCGACGCCCACCTGCACTTCTATTCAACTGTCGGCGAGGGCGTCAACGCCTGGGCGGCCGTACCTGACACCCTTGCAGTCCTTCGCGCCGTCGGCGACCTGAGGAAGTTACTGCGCGCGGGCTTCACGACCGTGCGCGAGCTCGGCACGAAGGGCGGCGTGCACCTCGCGCAGGCGGTGGCGGAGGGTGCCTTCGAGGGCCCAGACGTGGTCTCATGCTCCAGGGCTCTCGCTCAGACTGGCGGGGACGACGACCCGCCGGCCTTCCCTCTCGAGATCGCCCAGCAGCTCGCGACCTACACTTACTTCTGCGACGGACCATGGGAGTGTCGGAAGGCCGTCAGGAAAGTGGTGAGGGCCGGCGGCAAGGTGGTCAAGTTCTACGCGTCAGGGGCATTCTCCCGCGGAGGCAAGATCAAGCTCAACTTCACACTGGAGGAAATCAGGGCGATGGTGGACGAGGCGCATCGCCAAGGCCTGAAGGTCGCCGCCCACGCTTACGGCGAGGACGCCATCGGCAACGTCGTCGAAGGAGGCGTGGACTCCATCGAGCACGGTCTGGGGCTCACCAAGGCGCTCGCGGGCGAAATGAGGAAGAAGGGCATCTACTACGTGCCCACGCTGACCGTCTACGAGAACAGTGCCTATCGCAACAGGCAGAACGAGATGGTGAAAAAGCACCTTTCAGAGGATCTCCTGATCGCCAAAGAGGCGGGGGTCAAGGTTGTCACCGGGTCTGACATCGTCGGCGATACGCCCAGGCCGCACGGCAGGAACTACGAAGAGATTGTCGCCGAGGCGAACTTCCTCGGGAACAAGGAAGCCATAGTCACGGCGACATCGCGAGCTGCCGAGTGCTTGGGGTCCGACTGCGGGACTCTGCGCAAAGGCGCTCGGGCCGATGTCATCGTGGTGAAAGGCGATCCCGTCGAGGACATCCAGGCTCTGGCTCCCGAGAACATGCTTCACGTGGTCAAGGCTGGCCGGCTCCTGCTCTAGTCTTCGTCGTCGCTCTCCCGCGTCATAGTCTGGCGCAGAGCGCTAGCCGGGCTAGTCTGGTTTCACTATCCCTGCATTGATATTCTTGGCCGTGGTGTAGGCGTCGTAGATGTTGTATATCCAGAAGACCGGATAAAGGATGAATCCGATGAGTATGATTAAGGTGAGAGCGCAGATGAATCCTATGATCAGGAACATTATGCCCTTCCCAATCTGCCCGTTGTATATCTGTCCCAGTCCTGTGAAGACGAATGAGAGCACAGCCGCTACACCCGGGCTCTTCTGGTCGGCCATCTGAGGGGCGGGCGCCATCTTTATCCTGACGCCGCACTTCGGGCAGATCTCGGCGGCCGGGTCAACCGGCGCTCCGCAGTGTGGACAGAAGGCCCGTGGCATCGGCGTCCCCGATTGCTGCAATGGCTTGCCGCAACTCGGGCAGAACGCTGAAGGTCCCTCCACAGCTTTGCCGCAGTTGGGACAAAACGTCATCCATAGCGAATTGCCTTCGATGTCATATAACAATGAGCCGCGGGAAAGGAAAGTCTCGTCGTTCGCGGCGCTGCGTCGACGGATCTCACTGAAGTTCGGCAAAGGATTAAGAGACAAGCTCGTCGAAACCTGCCAGATTGGCCAGCTGCGACATCGTCGTGATAGGGGCTGGCATCATAGGGGTCGCGTCGGCGTACCACCTCAAGAAGAACAACCCAGAGAAGAGCGTCCTGGTGGTCGACAGGTACGGCGCCCCAGGCCAGGGCAACACCGGGAGGAGCAATGCCATGTTCAGGAACACCTTCTCCTCGAAGGACAACCAGACGCTCGCAGACAGCTCTATTGACTTCTACACATTCGTCCAGAATGAACTGAAGATCGATATCGGCCTCCAGGAGATCGGGTACCTCTGGCTGATGGACGAAAAGCAGCTCTCGCGCAGCGAGCCCTACCTGAGGGGGATGGAAGGCAACGGTATCGAGGTCCGAAGGTACGGGCGAGACGAACTGAGGCGTCTCCTGCCGAGCATGGTAACCGAGTTCGGCTCGAACAGTGAATCAACGATTATGGAGCTCCCGAGTGTCGACGGGGGTGTCTTCGGCCCGAAGTGCGGGAGGCTCGACCCCGACAAGCTCACGCGATACTTCGCCGGCGAGTTCCTAAAGGCCGGCGGGAGGTTCTCGTTCAACACGGAGGCCACGTCGCTCGTCGTGGGCCCCTCGAAGCGTCTCGGGATCGACGGGGAGCCGTTCGTCTGGCAGGACGTCAGGGTCGAAGGCGTCTCAGTTGAGCCGGGCTCTGACATTCTCAGTGCGGAGACAGTCGTCCTCGCCGGAGGAGCCTGGGAGAACGAGCTTCTCGAACCCATAGGAATCGAAAGCCACGTGAAGGCGAAGAAGCGGCAGATGTTCAGCGTGGAGGCGAGGGGTCCGGAGCTTGGTGGGCTGCTCCACGCGCAGGGTTTCAATACACTCGGCCTGCTGCCGCTCGTCATTCTGCCCAAGGCGGGCGTCCACTTCAAGCCCGTGCGAGAGGAGAACAGCTTCTGGATTGGCTGCGAGGACGAGGCCAACAGGGCCTTCATCGATCTGCCGCACCACGACCTAGGGAACTACAGGGCCGAGAGCGAGTTCTATGAAAGGGGCGTGCACCCGGTCCTGACAGCGTACTTCCCGGCGTTCAAGGGATCGCGGGTGAGGTCGATGTGGGCTGGCCTTTACTCCTACAACACCATCGACAGCCTACCGTTCGTCTTCAGAGAGGAGAACCTGATCGTCGTCGGAGGCGACAGCGGGAGCGGTATCATGAAAGGCGACTCCCTAGGAAGGATAGTGGACGCTGTCTACAGGGATGAAGGCGACGCCCTCCTATACGGGGACGTACCGTACAAGGTTTCGAAGCTAGGATTCACGAAGAGGGACGTCGAAAGGGAGGAATGGGTCATCTAGGGACGATGCCGCCGCGGCGTAGGGCCTCCTCAAATCCAGCGGCGCACTCTGGTCCTATACTCGGAGAACTCGCCTCCGAACCGTTCCTGAAGGTAGCGTTCCTCGCGCGGGATCTGCGTTCTGTCGAATAGCACCACCGCCACCACAAGCATCACCAGGATGTAGACCGAGTCGAAGATCAGGGCGGCGGCGAGATATATCAGGGAGAATGACAGGTAGATAGGGTTCCGCGAGAATCCGAAAGGCCCGTCCCGGACAAGCTCGGAGCTTGGCTTCCAGGGCATGAGGGCGGTCCCTTGCCGCCTGAACGTGGCCCTGGCCCAGGCGAAGAGGCATGCACCGAGGACCAGCGGCACGAGTCCGACGAGCCGGACCCAGATGCCAGGCAGAACCAGCAGGGGAATGACGAAGTTGATGGCCGCCCCTCCGACCAGTCCTGCGAGATAGATCACCGCGACGGACGTGAACCCGCCCGCGGCCTCGTCTTCCGACACAGGCCTGACTGGGGCGTTTCATATATATGCGGGAGGGCGAGTTCAACCAAGTGCCCAGAATGCGACGTTTCCGCTCGAGAAGATTCGTCTCAAGATCCACGCAATCTAGACCTGTACGATGAGACACCCCGTTCTTCGCTTGTTCTGATGACCAGAACACCTGTTCTCTGGCTTGGTCTTTTGACCACCAGCCTACCACCCCCCACCCATGCAGGCGAATCCCACGTCTGGCGGCGGCCATAAGGAGGCGGCGGTTTTCGTTGTGATGATACTTGGAATAGCGGCCGGCATCGCGATTGTCGCGTTCCGCCCTCAGGGTCAGAGCCAGACCGTTCTCCCCAGCGGCAGCGGCACCGCCCAGGTCATGCCCGAAGGGCTTGTGACGTTCAAGAACTATTCCCAGCTAGAGGCGTTCATGGCTGCCAACGCGAAGAGCGCGCAGCAGCAGGTCCGTCAGGGGACTTGGTTCGGAGGCATTGCGCCACCTATGGGCGTGGCCCTAGCCGGCACTATGACGTTCGCCATGACCATGACATCCAGCGTGACGTCGAACGCAGCGGCCGATGCCAGTCTCTCACCCTCCTACACTGGCACCAACGTCCAAGTTCAGGGCGTCGACGAGTCCGACTGGGTGAAGACCGACGGGACCCATCTCTTCGTGGCCTCTGGTGACGCGGTCAGCATCATCAACGCCTACCCGGCGAGCGCCGCCAAGACGCTCTCGACCATAGTCCTCAGCGGCGGCTCCATAGTCGGGATCGAGCTGTACCAGAGCCGACTGATGGTCGTCAACCAAGTCACCAGCGGGAACGGTTCAATCGCATTCATGCTCTATGACATAACGAATCCGTCGTCTCCAGCGCTGATGACCAACATGAGCGTCTCCGGGAGCTACGTAGGTTCCAGGATGACGCAGGGATACTTCTACGCCATAGTCCAGCAGCCCTCCTATGCGTTCAACGGCTCGGGCAACGCCACCGGCGTGCTCCCGACGGCTTCGTTGAACGGGAAGACCGGCACCCTGCCCGCCGATACCGTCTACTTCGCACCCAACAAGGCGCAGATCAGCTACTACACCATGGTCGTCAGCATCAGCATGGAGAGCGGGAGCGAGAGCGCAGTCTCCATACTCACAGGCCCGTCTTCGACCATCTTCGTCTCGACTTCGAACATCTACGTGGTCTACACCGACTACCAGGACTGGTACGCCGACAGCATACCCGGTGACATCTACACCGGCGGAGCTATGAGCGCAGGTAACTTCCAGAGCGGCGACGAGAGCACGGTGCTCCGCGTGGCCTACGTGAACGGCAGCATCGGCGCCCAGGCAGCGGGACAGGTGCCTGGCACCGTCCTCAACCAGTTCTCAATGAACGAGTACCAGGGCTACTTCATGATAGCCACCAGCCGCTTCGCGACCATCTCGGGCGCTGCCACCAGGAGCGACGACGTCTACGTGCTCAACCAGACCATGGGCCAGGTTTCCGCCCTCCAGAACATAGCGCCCGGAGAGAACATCTACGCCGTGAGGTTCGTGGGGAACATGGGATACGTGGTCACCTTCGAGCAGGTCGACCCACTGTTCGCGATTTCGTTCCAGAACCCCGCCAACCCGGTCATCGAGAGCGCCCTCAAGGTCAACGGCTACTCCGACTATCTGCAGCAGCTCTTTGCTGGGTATCTGCTCGGGGTCGGCAAGGATACGGTCCAGGCGTCCGGCGGGAACTACTCGTACTATCTCGGCCTCAAGCTTTCGCTCTTCCACGTCCTGGCCAACGGCTCCTCGTCGCAGGTGGCCGTGGACGTGATTGGCGACCGCGGCACCGACTCCCCGGTCCTTACTGACCACCTGGCGCTGACCTTCGACCCGGCCACCAACATCACGGTGATTCCACTAACGCTAGCCATCGTGAGCGGGAACCAGACGTACCCGCCCGGCAGCCCTCCGCCATTCGGCGACGACGTCTGGCAGGGCGCCTACGTGTTCAGGGTGAACTCCACCGGGTTCACGCTCCTCGGCAAAGTCTCGCAGTTCACGAACTTCGGCAACTTCGGCGACTCGCCGGACAACAACCTCGAGATACAGAGGAGCGTCATCATCGGGAATGACCTCTATACGATTTCACAGGGCGAGGTAATGATCACCGACCTGACCTCCTTCTCCACATTGGGGACCATCCAGCTCACGACCTAGGAGGGCAGGCCGGCAGAGCGCCAAGTCGGCGCCAGCCGTCACACGCCCCGAAGCGTCTCTGTAAGGAGGCCGACAGACCCCTTCGCGACCGGGTCAGCGATCTGCAGGTAGAACCTTTCGATTCCCCAGTTGAGCCTGTCCTGGACTTCCGAGACGAATTCGGCCGGCGTGCCAACGATGGCGCCCGACTGTCTGAGCCTCTTCAGATGCTCGTCCGCGTTCCCTGTCAGCCCCCGCCTGTTCATCCATCGCTTGAGCTTCGAATTCAGGTCTCGCCTGTCCTTCCCGACGAGGAAGGGCCCCATCTGGGACACCACAAGTCTCCTTTTGGAGGCGTCTGATATGCGCTTCATCGCGGCGAAGGTCGTCTTGGTGGGTCCGAACACATTCCACTCGTCCCCTATCTTCGACGCGATCTTGACAGTACCGACGCTCCGTCCGCCGATGATAAGGTGGATCCTTTTCCCGGGCTTCGGGAGGCAATCGGTGTGCGCAGAGAAGAACCTCCCGTCGAAGTCCACCCTCTTCCCGCGAATCAGGGGCACGATGATTTCGAGGGCCTCCTCCAACTGCTTCCTCCGAACCGCGAACTTCGGAAACTCCATTCCGTTCGCGTAGTACTCGTCCCTGTACCACCCCGCCCCGAGGCTCAACTGGAGCCTCCCTCTCGAGATCGAGTGTACCGTGCAGGCCATCCTCGCCAGCAGAGCGGGGTTTCGGAAGCCTATCGGCGAGACCATCGGCCCAAACTTGATGCGCTTGGTCTTGGCCGCGATGGCCGCGAGTGTCACCCAGCACTCCGGCGAATCCACGCCCCTCCTCCCAGAGGTGGGGAGCAGATGGTCCGAGCGGAAGACGTACCCGTAGCCTGACCTTTCGGCGAAACCGGCCCATCTCATCAGTTCGGCGGTGGACATGCCCTCCTGGGGTTCCAGCATCAGCCCGAATCTGTCGAGGTTGGCCAATCGAGTTCCTGTTAGGAGTCTCTATCTTGAGGCTTTACCCTGTTCGAAACGCTACGCGGCCTCTTCGAGGGAAGCCACTTTCCGGCTTCCTTCATCTCTTGGACTTCGAATCCCGCCCTCTTGAAGAACTCGACCGAGGCGGAGTTCGAGGGGTAGATCAGCGCGTTCACCTTGGGTATACCCATCTCGGCCATCCGCTTCTCCAGCTCCTTGATTACTGCGCTCGCCACGCCTCTCCTCCGGTGAGAGCGGGCGACCCCCAGGTGATAGATCCATCCGCGTCTCCCGTCCCACCCTCCGAGCGCTGTTCCGACGACCTCCCCCCTGTCCTCGGCGACGACGAAGAGCTCGGGCTCTTGCCTCAGCTTGGCGCTGAGCTCTGTCGGGGAGTCTCCTGGCCGAATCTCCAGGCCGACGTCCTCCCAGAGCGCTCTGACCTGCGGATAGTCTTCCATCGAGAAGGTGCGAATCTTCAAACCTGGCTGTCTTCGGATGCGAGAATAAAAAATCTGGCGAAGAAGAGGAACGCGAGGGGCTGGACAGTCTCCGGCAACCTCCTCCCGTACTAGGCCAGCCTCGCCGCTATCAAGACCAGCCCCACAGCGCAGGTCGAAGCAACCAGAATCTTGAGCCAGCGCTCCGGACGCTCGAACTCCTGCGCCGGCAGACCCTCCTTCCTCGCCATCCTGGCCCGCCTACTGAGCCTTATCTCGGCCGCCGCAGTAAGGGCTGCCACAATCCCCGACACGATCGCGACCGGCGTGAGCGCCACAGAATCCACGACGTAACTTGTGACCAGCGGGAGGAACCCCCAAGCGAAAGCGAAACTGACCTCGTTGTGGAACAACCCGCCTCCGACCCGCGAAGGCAGCGGGTAGGCCAGGGCGAAGAAGAGCCCTGCAGCGATCAACGGGATAAGCCATCCGGTCACGGTCAGGGCGAAGTACAGCCCGACGACCGTTGCGCCGCCGAGACCCAGGGAAGCGATGGCCGCAAGCTCCCGCCTGCTCAGTTTCTCTACGTAGCTGCTGCCGCCCGGCTCGAGCTGGTCGAGCGCGTGTGCGCCGACGCCCAGGCCGACGAAGTAGGCCAGGAGCGCTCCGCCGAGCCTGTCGAGATGCACCTGCGGGGCCACGGCCGCGCCAGCGAGCACGAACCCCAGGACCATCGCCGTGTATGGCAGGTGGAGGATGTTGTACACGTCGGCCAGCTTCGACTCACTCGCAACGAAATACCAGGTCTGGCGCCGGTCCTGCAAGCCATGACCGATGGGAAAACTTCATTATTAATCAGCGGTCGCTGGCGAGCCGACATGTCCAGCAAGCCCGTCCCGATCAAGAGGACGGCGCTCAAGATATTCCAGGGCCTGTCAGGTTCGTACGACTTGGTGCTGGACTACGCCACACTGATGCAGGACAGGAAGTGGAAGAACTGGGTAGCAAAGCGCGCCGAACTGAGGCCCGGGTCGAGCGTGTTAGACATGGGGTGCGGGACCTGCGTCCTCGAAGAACGCCTTCGAAAAGACTGTTCGATAGTGGGTGTAGACCTGACGGAGCAGATGCTGAGGATCGCCCAGGGGAAGCGCCTGCAGAATGTCGGCTCGCTGCTCCTCTCCGACGGTGAGAGGCTACCGTTCAGGGACGCCTGCTTCGACGCGGTGACATCATGCTACGTCGTAAAGTATTGCGATACCGAAACCCTGCTGTCGGAGATGAGACGGGTCCTCAGACCGGGCGGGAGACTTGTCCTCTATGACTTCGTGCGCCCAAGGGGCGCCCTCTGGCCGATGGCGGCTGTCTACATCTACGGCGGACTCCCACTCCTCGGGAGGCTCATGACCATGAACCACGCTGGAAGTGCGACCACTTTCTCCGAGCTCCCCTGGATCATCCGCGGCCGGCGCTGGGAGGTAGGTTTCGCCGGGGCGCTGGACGACGCCGGGTTCAGCGACGTAGAAGAGAAGCCGCTCTCCGGAGGAGCCGCTCTAGGCTACGCCGCGACGAGGGTTTCTGCTGGCGCCTAGACGTCATACGACGGACTTGAATCGAACACCACCTCGAGCCGGCTGGCTGCTGAGTTCCGGTCATAGCCCTGGGCTCTCCTCGGACCGTTGGCATGGCATCTCTCTGCCAGTTCTTCGTCCATCAGGTACTGTCCAATCACAGCCGCCAGGTCTCCAGCGTTCGGTCTGCTCGCGAGCCTCCCGACGGTCGAATCCACGAGCTCCGGCAGAGCCCCCACACTCGTTGCCACCACAGGTACCCCGCAGGCGATCGCTTCCAAGGCAACCATTCCAAATGTCTCGTACTTTGATGGGACTACGACAAGCTTGGCGGAGTTCATTAGGCCAGGCATCCGGGCTCGGTCAACGACGCCCAAGAATGACACGCTCCCTCTAACGGTCGGCGGCATCGAGTCCAGGAGATGCTTCCTCTGGTTGCCATCGAACTTGCCGGCGATCCCCAACTTCGCGTCGAGACCTCCCGCATGCAGCGCACCAACGGCCTCCAACACTATGTCGACCCCCTTCACCCAGTAGAAGTTCCCGACGAAAAGCAGGTCGAACTCCTTTTCGGCGTTTGCCGGGCGGAAGGATTTGGTATCGACGCCATTGGGGATGGAGTGGAGGTTCTGCCTGGCCTCCAGGCCCGCCGCGAGCATCTCGTCAACCAGATGCAGGCTCACGCAGACCGTCCTCACCCCCCTGAGAAGCTTCTCATTCGACTCTTGCTCTCTTTTGGCGAGGTAGCGCCGAACCCGCTCAGCCAGTCCCGGCTGCAGTTTCCGGGAGTAAGCAAAAGGGATGGCCGACATCACGTTGTGGAGATGCCTGACCACTTTTCCTTTCACGTCTGCGCAGGCGGTCAGAGGCCTCGCTCCGCCGCCTTGAAAAGAGAGGACGCCGTCATACCCGAGAACGTCCTTCCTCCCTTCTTCAGGAAGCTCAAGGTACCAGTACAGGCTCTTACCGAGAGCGCCGGAAGTCACCTTGATTCCCTCGACTTCTGTCTGTTCCGCTGACGTTGTGACGGGTGTTGCTAATTCGAGGTCGACACCCTGCCGTTTCATCTCGCGGGTCAACTCCCACACGACCACCGCCAGGCCGCCTATCCTGTCGGGTTCGAAGGGGGGAAACTTGGGCCAGAAGGCGAGGATCCTCATCGGTACTGTTCAGGTCGCCGAGGTATATGGGTTCCCGGAGGAAGCAGTCATGCCAGATCAGGCCGGATCCACTGGTGCGAGATCGTGGCTTCTTCCTGTGCCTATCCTTCTGAAGGACCGCGCAACCCCGTGCCTGAGGAGCCAGACAAGGCATGCGAACAGGACCCAAGAAGCGAAGTATCTCGGCACGAACATCAGAGACAGGCTCAGCGCTTCAAATCCCAACAGGTCCTTCTTGCTTCTGATAAGCAGGGCGAGAAGCGGAATAATGCCAACCACGTAATACTTGTACAGGGGATAGAACACGAAGAAGAGGAGCAGGGCGTACAGAACATACTTCACCGGATCCTCTGCCTGGACGTGTCCTCTCCCGCGGACAGAGTACAAGAAGACCGCATAGATTACGAGGAGCAGCACCCATTCCGCGACGGTATAATACGAACCGTAGGTCCAAGAGAGGGCGTCCGGGACGAGGAAGATGAATATGGGAAGTCCGAGGTTGACCGGGGCGTTGATCGCTCCTGCGACCGCCTGCCACTTGGATGTCAACGAGGCCAGCGTGTTGAACGAGACCTGGGTCCCGTTGCCTACCGCCAAGGTCCAGTAGTTGGCAGGAAAGTACCCGACGCTCCAGGAGCCAGGTGGAACCGAGAAGACGGAACCAAGATAGTAGAGAGGGCTGAGGAGGATGAATGGAGCGGATATCAAGAAGCAGACCGCCGCGGAGATGACCAGGTACCTGACGGCCCTTCTTCCCCGGGGCTGTTCTCTCCAAAGAATCAGCACCATAACCGGCAGGACGAGCAGGGCTGTCTGCTTGAACCCGATAGACAGGGCCAGCGTCACGGCGGACGCATCGTAGCGCCGTTTGAGCGCGAAGTAGATTGACGTCATGAGAAAGAGGGTCGTCAGCGGAGGGTTGAGCCAGAGATAGTCCACATAGTACAGATTGGTCGGAGACAGAATGAACGCTGCGGCGGCAACAACGCTGTACCGCTCACCGACGAACTCTCTCGCGATGAGGTAGACCGGGATGACTGTCAGCGCGTCTCCAATCACCAGAGGAAGGGCGCTCGACCATGAAGGAAGGGGGAGGTACGATGGGATGGTGAGGGCGTAAAGGAAGAGCGGCGGGTACGGGTAGTAGAAGTCCCTGTAAGGCAGAAACCCATGCTTGAAGGCGTTCACGGCTGGAAGGTAGGCGAGGCCGAAGTCCTGCCAGTTCTCCGCCGACGGGAGCGAGAGGCTCATTGAAGTCCGAACGCTGAGAATGAAGACGACCAGTCTGCACGCCAAGGCAGCGCCCACAATCACAAGAACTACCACGAGTCTCGGCTTCGATCCCGGCGTTGTCGCGGGCTCGTCCAAGGGAAGCGCCGAGGAGGAGTTGCCTACAATTTGTTTAATGATTGTGGTACGAACACTTACATTTAGTACGATTCTTTACGAATAACGATAAATAACACGAACAATCTGGAGAGCACGCGGTCGGAGACGAATCATCATGGATCCGAGGCTGCGCTTCTTGTCCTGCTTGTCGTAGTTTTCAGTCTCTACACCGCCACGGCCGCGACCGCCGCTCGCACAGGATGGAAGACCCCAGTTCACCAAGCAGGCTGGAATTCGATCCTGCCAGCGCCCGCCGCCGTCTGGAACGAGAGTTCCGAACCTCCGCCCAACATGGCAAACCTTTCGACGAGAGAAGAAATCCTCGGTTTCATCAACAACAATCCTGGCGTCTACCTGAGAGACGTCAGCGAAGAAATGGGTTTGGCTGTGGGGGACGTCCAGTATCACGTCTGGATCCTCATCAGAAAGGGCCAGATAGTGGACCGGCGTGACGGACGCTACCGGCGATTCTTCGAGTCAGGCAGCTACAGCGAACTTGAGCAGAAGGTGATCTCGGCGCTCAGACAGAGCACGGCTGGCAGGATTGTGACGAAGCTCGCAGAAGGTCAGTCTGCCTCCCACATGCAGTTGGCTGCGATGCTCGGGATAACTTCGCAGGCTGTCACCTGGCAGATGAGGCGGCTGTTGTCCGCTGGTTTCGTCGAAGCGGTTGCAGGCAATGGGAAGTCGTACCGATTGGCCGACGGAGCGTGTCAGGTTGTCAACCAGTGCATGCGAGGGATGCGGTCGCGCGCTCAGCAACAAGAGAGGGCTCCCCTGCGGGCAGCCGCCTCGAGCACCGCAAACGTCGGCCTATTCTCCTGACGGACCCCATACCATCTCATCGACTTTAACTAGACAGACGCCAGGAGCGCCACCGACCATCGCATGCGCCCGGCAAATGATAGGCTCTTCAGCTGGATCCTGGGCCTGGGTCCGAAGGCCAGGTACAACCTGACCTCCAGCGGTCTCGGCGAGCCGGACCTGCGAGCCATGGGCATCGACACCTCGTTCGAGAGGTTCGCGGCCGAAAGAGACCACGAACAGATCTTTGCGAAGGAAGTGGCTTCACTCTACCACGTCGAGCCTCAGAACATAGTCCCGACCAACGGGGGTTCGGAGGCCATCTTCCTGGTCTACTCCGTCCTTGGGGCCGGAAGGACCGCGCTCGTCCCACTTCCAAACTATGGGCCGATGTTCAACGTGCCCAAGGCGCTCGGGATGGAAGTAGGAGCCACGCTCTCCACAACGGCGAAGGCCAAAGAGACGATCTTCGGATTGACCGACCCCAACAATCCCACCGGGCTGAGCCTCGACGAAGAGGCCGTCGAGACCATTACGAGGCCGTCGCAGCACGGAAGCCCCGTCTTCATCAACGAGACCTACCGCGAGTTCACATTTCCAGAGGCTCCTCGCACGCACTTCGCCAGGGCCGAAAACATCGTCGTTTGCAGCACGATGACAAAGTTCTACGGCCTGGGCAGGCTCCGCGTGGGCTGGGTGATTGCCGACAAGGCCACCGCCCAGAAGATCCTCTACGCGAAGTGGGCAGTTAGCGGCCACGACTCGGAGTACTCGCTCTGGATTGCCGCGCAGGTGCTCAAGAAGAGGAAAAGGTTCGTCGAGCGCGCCCGCCTCATACGGTCAAGGAACATCTCGCTGGTGCGCAAGTTCATCGAAGAGACCGGGCTCCCCGTCGAGCTGGGGGCAGCGCCCTTCTGCCTGGTTCGTTACGGTAGGGGGCCGAGCTCGGTCGAGTTCGCGACCGCCCTGTTCGAGAAGACCGGGGTGCTGGTCTCGCCTGGCGACTTCTTCGGCGCTCCGAGGGCGTTCCGGCTGTGCTTCACGGCAGAAGAGGAAGCGCTCCGAGCTGGGCTCGGCGAGCTATCAGGTTACCTCAGGCGCACTTCGAAGTAGCCCGGCCTATGGATTCGGGCTGCTGGCTCTAGTAGTACTTGTTCTGCCTCAGCCACGTGTGGATGGCGAGCGAGGCCATGGCTTCCATGGTCGTCGTCCTATCCTCCGCGGCCTTGCGGAGCCCGTCCGCTACGCGAGGGTCCAGCACGACCTCCAGCTTGACGGCGCGCAGCGTCTCCGTCTCTCTCTTGATCTCCTCCATCGGCCTCTGCGGCGCCATGACGAAGTGCTCCACTACCCTCTGGGCCTCTGGCCTGGGAAGCTCGGCGATTGTCTCTGCCAGGTCCGAGAGCTTCCTGGCGCGCCTCTCCTCCGGAATCCGCTGGACCGAGGGAGCCTCTTCGGCCCTGTGCAGGTAGGTGGCATGCTTGATGGGAAGGACGCCCTCCTTCCTCTCCGCCCTGGTCGGAGCCTGCTTGACTGCGATGTCCGTCTTCGCGGTCTTCCTGATTGACCTAACGGTCTGGACCGCGGATATGTGGTCCTCGACGTACTGCCTGGACTTTCCGATGGCCCTGGCGAGCTGGTCGTTCCCGGAATAGAGGACCGGATTGAGTTTCTTCAGCTTCATGAGCGCGTCATA
>Ga0335081_10002021_pt1 | contig 32009 bp, 31 predicted proteins | sample Lox_Sample_35_FD_206713 | JGI IMG/M metagenome (GOLD analysis project Ga0335081, IMG submission 206713) | Soil microbial communities from Loxahatchee National Wildlife Refuge, Florida, United States - Lox_Sample_3.5 | ecosystem: Environmental > Terrestrial > Soil > Wetlands | place: USA...
CAGACCGCACAGTTCGCTGGGTCATCTCACGCCGGAAGAATTTGCATCGAGAAGCCAAGGCATGCTACAAACCCAAACCTGCGATGGACTCAACCTACGCACTGTCTGAAGAAGGGGCGCAGGTCAATCGTGCTCGTGGGAGTCACGCTCACACTGGCATGGCATCATCTGAGCAATTTGGACAGGCGGTTTTTCCAGCCCTCTGTGCACGGCGTCATGGGATTGATCCTGTACGAGGCCGGAGATTACAGCGGGGCGGCTGACGCCTATCGCGCCCACTTGATGGAGGCCTATCAGACCGAGCGGCAGTCCGAGGATCCAGCGTGGAACGCCTTGTTGACGGGCGATCTGAAAACGGCGGCCGATTTGTCGGAACGGCGTGCCAACAGCGATCCCAGGGACGTCGACGCGCTGCTCAATCTAGCCGAGCTGGCGCTCGATCGCGATGATCTCGAAGCCGTACATGACTATTGCGGCCGGGCGCTTCGCGTGCAGGTCGATCAATATGATGCGCGGTTGCTCTCTTCCATCGCGTATGCGAAAGCCGGCAGGTATGCCGATGCGATTGTTGAGATGAACCGCGCGCTGAGGCATGCCCGGATCGAAAACCGGCCGACCTCCTTCCTGCGCGTTCTGAAAATGACGGGGGAACTGGAGCATCGCGCCGCACAGGAGCGGCCACAATGTTTATTGGCGACCTACCGCCGATACTTGCGGATCTTCGATCCCTCACAGGCGCGCACGGTGAAATCCTACGCCTGGAAAGCGATCCGGGCCGGCGACCACGCCGATTACGCCTATGTCGATCTCGGCGTAGTCGCCGATAAAGAAGGCAACGAGGCACTCGCGCTTGGACTGTATCGTAACGCGATCGAGACAAATCCGAACAACGTGTTCGCCCTGACATCGGCGGGGCTGTTGTATAGTGATCGCGGTGATTTGACGAACGAATACAAAGTGCTGAAAGCGGCGTATGAGACCGCGCCGAGCGACTCCTATGTGGCGTTTGCGTACAGCCATTTGTTGGCCGAACAAATGGCCGACTACCGCGAAGCCGTGGCTGTTGCTGAGTCTTCGGTCGAGCTTGACCCCGAGAATCCGGAACTCCTCAGACGCGCCGCCTTTTTGTTCCAATTTATGGGCCAGTATGACAAGGCGCTCGCGTATTACCAGCACGCCGTTCAAATTGACCCGGCCAATGCCAAAGCTTATGTCGGCATGGCGTGGGTTCTCTACGCCATAGACAACAAGCCGGACCAAGCCATCGACGCATACGACAAGGCGTTGGCGATCGACCCCACCATGACCGACGCCTATATCGGGCTCGGGAGCATCTATGCGTCCAAGGGCGACATGCGCCGATCGATCGGCGCCTATGAGCAGGCGTTCCAATTCGGAGAAAAAAATACCGACATGCTGTCCAATTTATGCAGCGTCTATTTCATGGCCGGATTGTTTCAGAAAGCGGCCGATTGCTCTGCCGCCGTTCTTGCCCTGGAACCCCGAAACACCGGAGCCGCCAAAATTCGTTCGTTTGCCCTCAACAACATTCCAACGGTTGCTGCGCGATGATGATCCCCCTGCCAGCGAGGGCCGCGTTCAAAGATGCGATGGGACGGTACTTGGTGAAATATATGTTGTTCCTCTGCCTGTGTATCACCGCCATGAAGTTACAACAAATTTACCGCACGCCGGATAATATCCTTGTGCCCGCGCTGCCGTGGATAGGCATCGTGATTGGTACCCTGAGTGTCGCGTTGATGTTGCAGCATGTCCTGTTGCACACCCCGGATGACCATGTGTTGCGGCGGATGACCCGGTGGGTCGACTGGGCCGCCCTGTGCTTCATTATCGTGTTCCTGGGGTATGGCGGCTACCTCTATGCCAATGCGACCTTGATACAATCGGAGACCGAGCGCCATCGATCGATGGTATTGATGATTTCGGAAGTATCGCTACCCGTGGGTGACTCCAGTCCGATCGCATGGGTGAGGCTGCGGTCATGGCGGGACCCTGGCAGCACGGAGACGCTATTGATCAACGGTCAGGAATGGCATCGGCTGTGGGGAGGAGAGGCCGTCGTGGTGTCCGTTCGTGAGGGATTGTTTGATCATCCCTGGGTGCTGCGAATCGACCGCGATGAGGAATACTATGCCCAGCAAGTCCTGGCGTCTACGCCCACGGCGGCTCTGGCGTGGCATAATCTCATCGATAGCCACATGGGTCGAGGAGAATGGGACCAGGTTGTCACTGCGGCTCGAGCTTATCTCACCATGTATCCGAACGACTATGCTTTTGCCCACAATATCGGGACGTATATACCCGCGGGCCGCTACGTCAACGATAAGATCTTCTTTTTAGAATACGCCCTCAAACTCCGTCCCAACTATGATGATGATCAATTGCTCGGCGTCGCCTACCTCTACTCGGGGAATCCTCAGAAGGCGGCTGAGATCCTCAAAGCCTCGATTCCGCTACGACCGAAGGATTGGGAAGCCTACTATCACGTCGGACTGATCGACATGCAACAATTGAAGCGGTATGATGAAGCGGCGTCCATGTTCGAACAAGTTTTGGGCAACATTCCCCATTTCCCAATGATTGAACAGTATCTTGCTGAGGCTCAAGCCAAGATGGCCGAAACGGGCCAGCCGCGTCAATCGGGAACCCGCGAACACTCCGGTCCCCCGTCGATGTAACCGGCCGTCCATTTTCCGGCGAGCGCCACTGCGCGCCGCCACCGGGCGATTGAGCATTGAACGTCACGGGGAGGACGTGTCGGCCGAATGCGCACCACGGGTGGATTCCATCGCTCAAGCTCGTCGAGGCTCTTCCACATCCCACACTGCAACCCGGCCAGGTAGGCCGCGCCGCGCGAGGTGGTCTCGCAGGTGTTCGACAAACCGATCTCATGGCGGAACAGGTCGGCCTGATGTTGCAGCAGCCAGCGGCTTTGCGCCCCCCCGCCGCCCGCCGTGATCCGGCGGGGCCGGCTCCGCCGTTCCCTGCACATCTGCTCGTAGTTGTCGTGCATCAGATGGGCGATGCCGGCCATGAGGCCGCGCACCAGGTCGGCTCGGGTCGTGGTGCGTCGGAGCCCGAAGAACACCGTTTCCACCGGTGCATAGTGGGGCGAGCCGAGTCCCGACAGCGACGGCACGCAGACGGGCTCCTCTCTCGAGGCACGGCAGAGCGCATCAATCTCCTCGGGGCGCTTGATCAACCCCAGTTGTCGCTGCATCCAAAGAATCGCCGACCCGACGGCGTTGACGGTGCCTTCCAGCGCGTAGTCGATCCGATCGGCGATGGACCAGGCCGGGGTGCTCAGCAGCGCGGTCCGTTGCTGCGGACGCGCGCCGATATTCCAGAGGAGAAAGCCGCCGGTGCCGTAAGTCAGCGCCAGATGGCCGGGACGGTAGCCGCCCTGACCGACGAGTGACGCCTGCTGGTCGCCGATGCTGGAAAGAATCGGGATTGCCATGCCGTTCACGACGGCTTCGCCATAGAAGGCGGCCGTGGGCAGAATCGGCGGCAGAATCGACGGGGGGATGTCGAACAAGTCGAGGAGGCCCTGGTCCCACCGACCGGAGGCCAGGTCCATCATCAGTGTGCGGGAGGCGTTCGTGTGATCGGTGGCGTGCACCGCCCCGCCGTGTCCGGAGCGGGTCAGGTGCCAGATGAGAAAGCTGTTGACCGTGCCGAAGCAGAGATCACCCGCCCGCGCGCGCCGTCTCACGGCGGGTGATCGGCGCAGCAGCCACCGGAGCTTGCTGATGGTCGAATGGGGTGTCAGCCGCAGGCCGGTCGTGCGGCGGATCAGCGGCTGGAGGCGGGCCATCTCGACGCAGGCCTCCGAGCCCCTCCGGTCCTGCCAGCTGATCGCGCGGCCCAGCGGCCGTCCCGTCGAGCGGTCCCAGAGCAGGAACGTCGACCGCTGGTTGGCGATGCCGATAGCGGCAATTTTCCGTTCCCCCCCTTTGCCCAGCCAGGTCAGCGCCCGTTGCACCGCGGCCATCTGGCTGGCAAGGAGGTCGGCGGGCGCATGTTCCACCCGATCTGGGCTTGAGACCGTCACGGCAAGCGGCGCGCGCGCCAGATAGGCGGGCCGGCCGGTCTTGGTGTAGAGCGCGGCGCGGGAGCTGGTGCTGCCCTGATCCAGCACCAGAAGGTAGGGCGGGGCGGCCATGGCGCCGGCTACTCGCCGACGGAAAGCTCTTCGAGCGTGCGCTGATAGATCTTGTACGTTTTGTCGTCGAAGAGGACGAACCGTACCAGTTCGATTTCGGGATGCTGCACCAGATAGGCGCCGACGGTCGACAGCGCGATGCGGGCCGCCTCCTCGACCGGATAGCGGTAGGCGCCGGTGCTGATCGAGGGGAAGGCGACCGACCGCAAGCCGTGACGGGAGGCCAGCTCCAGGCTGCTCCGATAGCTTTTTTCCAGCAGACTTGGTTCGTTGTGCCGGCCGTCCTTATAGACGGGTCCCACCGTGTGGATCACCCTCTTGGCCTTGAGATTTCCGCCGGTGGTCAGGCGCGCTTCGCCGGCGGGGCATGGGGCCAGCTTCCTGGCTTCCTCCATGATGGTGGGGCCGCCGGCCTTGTGAATGGCGCCATCGACGCCGCCGCCGCCGCTCAGCGTGGTATTGGCCGCGTTCACGATCGCGTCCGTCTCCTGGGCGGTGATGTCGCCCTTGATCAACTCCACGGTGGAGCTTTTGATGGCGATTTTCATGGCTCCTCCATTAGAGCTGGGTAGAGTCGGGAAGAGTCGGGGGGATGACTCGTCTTCCTCAACCGCCCCATTCGTTCCTGCACAGTGTGCCTCCGCCTGAAATTGCGGGGGCATCAGGGCTTGGCCGGGGGCGGCGTTGTTCGCGCCGTTTCGCCGAGCGCCGGCGATGGAGGCCGCCAAAGGCGCGCGAGCGCGGGCTCATTCCTCGCCCGTCAGCCGGCGGAGCGCCTCGTCATATTTGTCGGCCGTCTGGGTGATGACGTCCGGCGGCAGTCGGGGCGCAGGGGGCTGATGGTTCCAACCGAGCGCGTCAAGCGCGTCCCGGACGAATTGCTTGTCGAAGCTCGGCTGGGGGCGGCCCGGCCTGTAGCCGTCCTTCGGCCAGAAGCGGGAGGAATCGGGCGTCAACACCTCGTCGATCAGGACCAGTTGCTCGGTGTCGGGCGCGACGCCGAACTCGAACTTGGTGTCGGCGATCAGAATCCCGCGCTCTGCGGCGTACTCCGCCGCGCGCTGGTAAATCTTCAGGCTCGCCTCGCGAATCTCCTTGGCGACGGCTTCACCGACCCGTCCGGCCGCCTCCTGAAATGAGATGTTTTCGTCATGGCCGCTGACGGCCTTGGTCGACGGGGTGAAAATCGGTTCGGGCAGTTTGGCCGATTCGGTCAGTCCCGGCGGGAGGGACAGGCCGCAGACCGTTCCGGACCGGGAGTATTCCTTCCAACCGGAGCCGGCGAGATAGCCCCGGACGATGCATTCGACCGGCAGCGGATTGACCTTCTGAACGAGCATGCTCCGGCCGGTCAGTAGCTCCCGGTGGGGCCGGCAAGCGGCCGGAAACTCGTCCACATTGATGGTGATCAAGTGATGGGGGACGATATCCTCCATGGCCCACAGCCAGTTGAACCAGAAGGCGGACATCCGCGTGAGCAGCACTCCCTTGCCGGGGATGGGGTCCGGCAACACGACGTCGAAGGCGGAAATACGATCGGTGGCGATCAGCAGCAGGGTGTCGCCCAGATCATAAATATCCCGCACCTTGCCCTGGCGTTTCGGGCCAAGCTCCTTGAAATCAGTCTGGACCACGACGGGTCCCTTCCAGCGTGCGGTCATTGGGAGGCATCGTATACCAAGATGATGGTGAAAAGAAAGGGTCATGGATCCGTGATCAAACGTCAGGCAAAGGAGAGAAAGCGTACGGCTCTACTGTACATCACAGGTCAATCAACCAATGGGGGACTAGGGGGGAGAGAACGTCGCCTATTTATCCGCTTTGCGGCTGAAGCCGCTCTCTCAAATGGGAGGAGAGCGCCGCGTTCTCCCGGCATCAACTGGGAGGCTGCCGCCGCACTCCGGTCCCCCCATCGGATGTACACTTCACTGCTGATGACCGGCATCTCGCTCCTTTGTACATCCCCGTCCAATAACCAATGGGGATTGTCAGGGGGAGATAACGCCTCCCCCTGACTTTAATAATCGGGCTGCGTGGGGAGATCGGGTGATGGGGGCATCGGAGGACGACCCTCGCTTCCGGACGGGCCCCCATATAAAATGACCTCCCCCCGCCTTCAATTGACATTGGTCGGAGATGGGCCATAAAGTAGGGCAGGATGAAGCGGGTGCGTATGATGCTGATCGCGCTGGTTGTCGTCGGCGCGGCGACGGCGGCGTGGTGGTATGCCGCCGTAGAGAGCCGGAACGGAGGCGTCATCCGTTTGTCAGGCAATATCGAAGCGACCGAAACCGACGTCAGCTTCAAAATCCGCGGCACGATTGTGCAACGGCCGGTTGACGAGGGGATGTGGGTGGAAAAGGGCGCGTTGATCGCCAAGCTGGAGGACCACGATCTGGTCCAGTCGGTGGAGCTGGCCGACGCCTCGCTCAAGGTGGCGCAGTCGAAGCTCAATGAGCTGCTGGCCGGCTCCCGGCCGCAGGAGATCAAGGCGTCGCTCGAGCAGCTCAACCAGGCGGAATCGGACCTGGAATTGTCGCGGAGGGAATACGAGCGGGTCAAGGCGCTGTACGAGCAGCAATTGGCCCCGGCCTCCTCGATGGACAACGTTGAGACCGCCTATCATGTCGCCCAGGCTGCGGCGACCCGCGCGCGGCAACTCTACGATCTGGTCAAAGAGGGGCCTCGCAAGGAGGAGATCGCCAGCGCCCGCGCTTCGGTTGATCAGGCGAGGCAGAATCTGGATCTGGCGAAAATTCAGCTGACCTATGCGACGCTGATCGCGCCGACCTCCGGCATCGTCCTGACCAAATCGGCCGAAGTGGGTGAGGTGGTCTCGGCCGGCACGCCGGTGGTCACGCTGGGCGACCTCGACCACGTCTGGCTGCGCGCCTACGTCAATGAAACCGATCTGGGGCGCATCGCCTGGGGACAGGATGTGGATGTCACCACCGACACCTTTCCGGGGAAGCGCTATCACGGGACCATCGGCTTCATCTCGTCGGAGGCGGAATTCACCCCCAAGAGCGTGCAGACGGAAAAGGAGCGGGTCACGCTGGTCTACCGCATCAAGGTCTACCTGGATAATCCCAACCGGGAACTCAAACCGGGGATGCCGGCCGATGGCATCATTCACGTCAAGCCGGCCGCCGTGGCCAGATAACCGAGGGGGGGCCGATCGATGAGGGACAGTCCGCCCGCGTCCCACCCTGGGCCAGGAGCCCTGCCCGGCGCGATGATCGACTGCCAGGGGCTCACCAAGCGCTTCGGCCCCCACACGGCGATCGATCGCCTCAGCCTGCAGGTCAATCGGGGTGAAATCTTCGGACTGGTCGGGCCCGACGGCGCGGGCAAGACGACCACGATCCGGATGCTCTGCGGCGTGATGACCCCCGACGAGGGTGAGGCGACCGTGGCGGGCATTGACGTGCGGCGTGAACCCGACGCGCTCAAGCATCGGATCAGTTACATGTCCCAGCGGTTCGGGCTGTATGGCGATCTGACGGTCATGGAAAATTTGCGGTTTTACGCCGATCTGTACGAGGTCCCGCGCCGGGAGCGGGAGGCGCGCGTGCCGCGCCTGCTGGCCTTCGCCAATCTCGAACCGTTCCGCCACCGGCTGGCCGATCAGCTCTCCGGCGGAATGAAGCAAAAGCTGGGGCTGGCCTGCGCATTGATCCATACGCCGACGGTCCTGTTTCTCGATGAACCCACCAACGGCGTCGATCCCGTCTCCCGTCGGGATTTCTGGCAGCTCCTCTACCTGTTTCTTCACGAGGGCGTCACCATTTTTCTTTCCACGGCCTACCTGGACGAGGCGGAACGGTGCAACCGGATTGCCCTGCTGCACGAGGGGGGGCTGCTGGCTTACGATGCGCCCGCCCGGGTCAAGGCCCTGCTGCGGGACACGGTGCTCGAGTTGCGGTGCGACCAGAGCCGCGTGGCGCGGGAGCTGCTCAAGCCGGCGCCGGTGTTCAACGACGTCGTCATCACGGGCGATCGGCTCCACCTGGTCGTCTCGGCCGAGGCCGGCGTCGAGCGAGGGCAGGCGGAGGTGCGCGAGCGGCTGGAGAGAGCCGGGATTGTCATCCATCGTCTGGAGGCGGTGGCGCCCTCGCTGGAGGATCTGTTCATCGAGTTGGTTCGGAGAGACCGTTCGCACGCCCTGAAGATGGGTGAAGGGGACGCCGGCCATGGCGCTGTCGCCGGAGGCTGACAACGGGCCGCGGGAGGCGGTCGAAGTTGAGGGATTGGTCAAGCGCTTCGGGGCCTTCACTGCCGTGGATCGGATCAGCTTCAGCGTGACACGGGGGGAGATCTTCGGCTTTTTGGGGCCGAACGGCGCGGGGAAATCGACGACGATCCGGATCTTGTGCGGTCTGCTCCTGCCGACGGAGGGGCGGGGGCGCGTCTACGGGTTCGATCTGTACACGGAATCGGAGCAGATCAAACAGCACCTCGGCTACATGTCCCAGCGCTTCTCTCTGTATGAGGAACTAACCGTCCGGGAGAATCTGAATTTCTACGGCGGCCTCTACGGGCTGAATGAACGCGCCAAGCGCGAGCGAAACCGCTGGGCCATGACCATGGCCGATCTGGCCGACCTGGCCGACGCGCCGGTCCGCTCGCTGTCAGGCGGCTGGAAACAGCGGCTGGCCCTGGGCTGCGCGCTCCTGCACGAACCGCCGCTGCTCTTTCTGGACGAGCCGACCGCAGGGGTGGATCCGATTTCGCGTCGCCGGTTTTGGGATCTCATCTACGATCTGGCCGGCCGCGGGGTCACCGTGTTTGTGACCACCCACTATCTCGACGAGGCGGAATATTGCGACCGATTGGCTTTGATCAACAACGGCCGGATCATCGCTATGGGGACGCCGACCGATTTGAAGATGCGCCACATGACGCGGAGCGTGCTGGAAGTGGAATGCGAGCCGCTGATCCCGGCTATGGAGCGGCTCGCGCCGTCGGGCCTCGCGGAGGAGGTGGCGATCTTCGGCAACACGCTCCATCTGGTGGTGCGGGATGCCGGGGGGACCATGGCCCGTCTGAGCCCTTTTCTGGCCGGACACAACATTTCGGTACGGCGCATGGAGACGATCACCCCTTCGCTGGAGGACGTCTTCGTTTCACTGATCCGGGCCCAGGGATCCCAGGATGCCGGAGCGGCCGGGGCGACCGGAGCGGATCATGGCGAATCGTAACGGGCGGCCCGTCAGCCTGATCCGGCTGCGTGCGGTCGCCTGGAAGGAATTCATCCAGCTCTACCGGGACCCCCGCAGCCTCGCCATCGTATTCGCCATGCCGCTGCTCCTCCTGCTGCTGTTCGGCTACGCGGTCACGCTGGACATCACGGACGTGCGGGTCGCCGTCTACGACCAGGAGCGGTCCGAGCAGAGCCGGGATTTCATCCGCCGCTTCTCCGAATCGAAATATTTCACCCTGGCGGCGGACGTCGGAGACTACGCCGATTTGGTTCGCTTGATCGATCTGAGGGAGGCCCAGATCGGCCTCGTCATTCCGTATGACTTTTCCCGGTCGCTGGACAGCGGCCGTCAGACGGCCGTGCAGGTGCTGCTGGACGGCAGCGATGCCAACACCGCCAACATCATCCTCGGGTATACACGCTCGGTGGTGCAGGGCTATTCGCAGTCGGTTCTGCTTGATTACCTTGGGCGGCGCGGGATCACCGACCGTCGGATTCCGGTGGAGCTGCGCCCGCGCGTCTGGTTCAACGAAGAGCTGGAAAGCAAGAACTACATCGTGCCGGGGCTCATCGCGCTGATCATGGCCGTCATCGGCGCGCTGCTCACCTCGTTGACGATCTCCCGTGAATGGGAGCGCGGGACGATGGAGCAGTTGGTCGCCACCCCGGTCCACAAGCTGGAGCTGATCATCGGCAAATTGGTGCCTTACTACCTCCTGGCGGTGTTGGATGTGGCCATTGCGATGGGAGTCGGCGTCTTGATTTTCAAAGTGCCCTTCCGCGGCAGCCTGCCGGTCTTTCTTTTCCTGTCCTCGTTATTTTTGATTGTGGTGCTCGGCCAGGGGTTTCTGATCTCGGTGGTCGCCAAGAGTCAGATGCTCGCCAATCAAATGGCCCTGGTGTCGACCTACCTGCCGGTGTTTCTGCTGTCGGGATTTATGTTCAGCATCGCCAACATGCCGCTGGCTCTGCAACTGGTCACCATCCTGGTCCCGGCCCGGTACTTCGTGACGATCCTGCAGGGATTGTTCCTGAAGGGGATCGGCCTTGCGATCCTGTGGCCCGAGATGCTGGCGCTGATGCTGTTTGTCGCCGTCATTGGGACGCTGGCGCACCGGCGATTTTCAAAGACCATCACGTGAGCGGAAGCGATGCTGCGCCGAATCCGCGAGATTTTAAAAAAAGAGTTCATCCAGATGCTGAGAGACAAGCGCATGCGGTTCATCTTGATCGGGCCGCCCCTGATCCAGTTGATCGTGTTCGGCTACGCAGCCAACTTTGACATCCATCACATCAAGGTCGGTGTCTATGATCTGGACCAATCCTCCGTGAGCCGGGATCTGCTGGCCCGGTTCGAACGTTCGGGCTACTTCGATATTGTGAGATGGGTCGCCGATGAGGCGGAGATCGCCCCCCTCCTCGACCGCCGTGATGTCACCGCCGTCTTCCAGATCAACCATGGTTTCGCGGCCGACCTGAAGGGCATGAAGACGGCGCAGGTTCAACTCATTCTCGACGGCACCGATTCCAACACGGCGAGCGTGGTGCTCAGCTACGCGAATGCGATCGTCGGCGATTTTGCCGAGGACGAGCTGCACGACCGGCTCCTGCATGTGGACGCCGCGCTGGCGTCCTACCGGCCGGGCGTCGCGATCGAGCAGCGGGCCTGGTTCAATCCCAACCTGGAGAGTCGTCCCTATTTTGTGCCCGGGATCATCGCGACGCTCGTGTTGATCGTGACCATGAGTCTGACATCGATGGCGGTCGTCCGGGAACGGGAGGTGGGGACGCTCGAACAACTGATGGTGTCGCCGATCCGGCCGATCGAGCTGATCATTGGGAAGACGGTGCCGTTCGCAGTGGTCGGCCTGCTGGATGCCACGCTGATCGCAGTGCTCGGCGTGGTCTGGTTTGACGTGCCCATGAACGGTGATCCACTGGTGCTGTTGTTGGGCGCTGTCCTTTATTTATTGAGTACGCTGGGGATGGGGCTGTTCCTGTCAACGATCTCATCCACCCAGCAGGAATCGATGCTGGTGAGTTTTTTCTTTATCATGCCGGTGATGCTGCTGTCCGGATTCACCTTTCCCATCTCGAGCATGCCGGAGTGGATCCAGTACCTGACCTATCTGAATCCCCTGCGCTATTTTCTGATCGTGATCAGGGGTGTCTTCCTGCGCGGCAGCGGGGTCGCGGATCTCTGGCCGCAACTGGCGGCCATGGCGGTGCTGGGGACGGCCATGATGGTCTTGAGCGCGCTGCGGTTTAGGAAGAGGATTGAGTGAGGGAGCCTGCCGGTCTGAATCGGAAGCGGATTCCGCGGCACAGGCTCGGCTCCGGTTACGGTCCTCCGTCGCCCCCACACCCCGAGCCCCCTTGTGTCTCCCATCGGCCTTATGATGCCTTGCGTGCTCTGTGTCCATCATACGTCCACCAACCAATGGGGGATGCGGGGGAGAACGCGTCTCCCCCGCATTCAATCACTGGCCCGTAGAAGGTCAGGCTTTGAGCAGATCTTCGACGGTGTAGAAGCTCTGGACCTCGTAGCCGAGCGATTCCAGGTGTTCCCTGCCCCCCTCCTTCCGGTCGACCAGCGCGATCACCTTGACGACCTGACAGCCCACCTCCGTGACGATGTTGATGGTCCGCTCCGTGGCGCGGCCGCTGGTCAAGACATCGTCCACCACGACCACCCGCGCCCCCTTGCCAAGCGTGCCTTCGACGAGCGGAGAAATGCCGTGGGGCTTGGGCTCCTTGCGGATGATAAAGGCGGGAATCGGCCGGTCGGCGTCGAAACTGAGGATGGCCGTGGCGACCGCGATCGGATCGGCGCCCAGCGTCATCCCGCCGATCGCGTCGATGTCCAGCCCCTCGACGGCGTCCAGCACTAGGCGGCCGACCAGAATGGCCCCTTCCGGATCGAGCGTGACCTTTTTGCAATCGATGTAAAAACGGCTCTTCCGGCCCGAGGAAAGGGTGAAGACCGGTTCGTCATTGTAGACGAAGGAGTTGCGGAGCTTCTTGAGTAGCTGGGCTCTGAGCGAGGCCCGTTCCCGTGGCGTCACAATCCTTTCATGGTAACCGGCCGCCCCAAAAAAGTAAAGACAAAGACGTCATCAGGCACCGACGGAACTGGATTCGACCGGGATTTGCAGCATGTCGAGCTCCTCGCGGTCGAACCAGATCATGGCGCACTCCCGGCACCGGTCCACGATGATCAGATACTGGTAGCTGTAAAATGATCTGAACAGCGGACGCTGACAGTTCGGGCAGCGCAGCACCGGCGAGGCATCCCCCCGGTTGATGCCGGCCCGCCGGACGAGGGTGCCCGTCGATTGCCGTTGCAGTCGCTGGACCCTGGCCTTCAGCTCATCGGAAAATCCGACCTCCCTGCGAACGAGAATGCGCATCAACCTGCGCTCCTCCACCCAGCAGCCGGCGCACAAGGGGGCACTGATAGAGCGGCGCGCCCTCATAATCGATCAGCGACAGATATTGATGGCAACGGGGACAGCAGTGCGACGGCAGTGGCCGGTCGGATGTGCGCCGGCTCAGCAGGGCGGTCAGCACCGGATAGTCGGCCGCACGTGACACCCGGCCGTCCCCCTCCAGATAGACCCAGGATTGCGGGTCGAGGGCCGTCAGGGACAGGAGTTGATCGGGCGTGTAGGGCCCTTCCCAGGCCGTTCCTCTCTGCAGCCACCAGGGCGGCGGCGCCACGCGCGATCGACCCGGCCGGGCGGGAACCGATTCCTCCCGGCGCACGGCCTCCGACAACGCGGCAATGTTCGCATGCGCCATGGTCAGCAGGGCGTCCAACCGCTTCCTCAGCGGCGGATGGGTGCAGAAGAGATCGGCCAGCCACGACTCCTGCTGATCGGGCCTCTCCCCATCGGGGCTCAGGATGAAGATCGGCGCCAATGCGGCGTCCACCGTCCCGCCGCCCCGCCAGGCGCGCGAGGCCTTCAGCAACGCCTCGGCGAGCGCGGTCGGATTGCGGGTCAGTTGCACCGCCATCGCGTCAGCCAGATACTCGCGTTCACGGGAAACGGCCGTGTTGAGCAGCTTGGCGCCGATGGTCAGCAGCCAGAGCAGCGCCATCGGCAGCCACCATAGCACGCCTTGCCCGGTCCGGGCGGCCGACAGGCTGATGCGCCACAGTCGCACATAGGTGGCGAAAAGCGAATAGGCGATCGTGGTGATGATCGAGTCGTGGTCCAGCAGGTGGGCCATCTCGTGGCCGATGACCGCTTCCAGCTGCGGGCGGGTCAGCCGGGTCAGCAACCCTCCGGTGACGCCGATCACCCCGTTGTCCTCCCGCGTGGCGGCGGAAAAGGCGTTGACGGCGAGCGTGGGTTTCACCGCCGTCCGGACCTGCCGTCCGCCCGTGGCGACCCGGACCTCCTCAATGATATTGATCAGCTGACGGTGATAGTGGTCTTCGGGATCGGGCGGTTGCGCATTCAACGCCGTGAGCAACCGTTCCATGCCGCCCCAGGCGGCCGCCAGCCAGTGACCAGCGGCGGCAAGCAGGGCGATCACCCCCGATGCGCCGATTTCGGACGCGGAGAGTCCCAACCAGCGGCTTCCGGGGGCTTCACGGACAGGGTCGCCGTGAATAAACGGATGGACGATCGGATGGAGAAGGCCCAGAGGAGCGTCAGGCCAAACAAATAATAAAGGACCAGAAGGGGAAAAAGCACGGCGGACGTGTGCTGCCGCCTGCGTCGAAGGTCAATGTGCGTGAAGGGCATGACGGATCCGATCGGCCTGTCGCCGTCCGTGCCTTTTGATGGTAGCCGATGGAGGCGATTTGGCCCGACAGCGGGCCCGATCAGATGACGAATAACACTGTGCGGTGAAGATGGCGTACAATGTGCACGTGTCCGGGTGGGGATGGCGATGGGAAGGAAGCGGGCGACACCAGAGACCGCTGTCAAACCGGGCCTGTATGTCGGGACCTCCGGCTGGAGTTATGGCGGATGGGACCGGCTCTTCTACCCTGATGGCGTCAAGACGACGGAGGCACGACTGGCCTTCTATGCCCGCCATTTTGACACGGTCGAGATCAACTACACCTTCTACCATCTGCCCAAACCGCAGACCTATGAGAAATGGAAAGCGGCGGCGCCGACGGGGTTCCTCTTTGCCGTCAAGGCCAGCCGCTACATCACCCATATACTCAGGCTTCAGCGGTCGGCGGAGGCGTGGGCGCGCTTTCTGTCCGGTGCGCGCACTCTGGGACGGCGGCTCGGTCCCATCCTGTTTCAGCTGCCCCCGTCCTTTCGCGCCGATCATGCACGGCTGTCCCGCTTCCTGGAGGTGATCCGCCGCGGTCCTGGATCGTCCGTCCAGCCGGTCTTCGAATTCCGTCATTCCACCTGGTTCACGGAGGCGACCTATGAGCTCCTTCGGGGGGCCGGCGCCGCGCTCTGCATCGCCCATTCGTCGCGCTACCCCTGCGTGGAGGAGCCTCCGACGGCGGAGGCGGCGTTGTTTGTGTATTACCGGTTCCATGGTCCGGGGGAGCTGTTTGCGTCCCGCTATTCCGACCGGGAGCTTCGGGTCTGGGCCAGGCGGATTCGATTCCACCAGGCGAGGGGCGCGGCGGTATACGTCTATTTCAACAATGACGTCAACGGGTACGCCGTCGACAACGCCCGGATGTTGCGGCGATTGATCGAAACGGAATGATCGGCGCTCAGCGACGAGCCCGAGGCGACAGCCCCAGCAGCGCGACGGCGACGAGGAGATAGCCCCCCGCTGTGAGCCAGGGGGCCGCGCCCGGGGGGGAGAACGGCCAAAACAGGCGGCCGTCGGCATGGGGCGAATGGATCAGCCCGACCAGGCTCGCGACCGCGGCCACGGTCATGTAGCCTGCGGCGGCGCGGAGTTGGTGGTCGATGATCTTCGACAGGGCGGCCGCCCACAGCAAAGACGTAATGATGAAGCCGTTGCCCAGCAGCACCAGCGCCTGGTAGCCGCCGGCCGCTTCGCCGGTCAGGTCGGCCGCTGTTTTGCCCACACCGCCCAGCAGCGCATTGGATTGCAGCAGAACCAGATTGGCCAGCACGGGCACCAGCCCCCAGGCGACGGCCTCGTAATGCGCGGCCGGCGTCGCGTGAAACGCCTGCGCGAAGATCTCCACGCCGATAAAGATCATGATCGGTGCCACGGCCGCTTCCGGCAGATGATCGACCAGCCAGCCCAGATAGCCGAACCATCCCCCCAATCCGATAAACAGGGCGGTGGCCAGCGTGTAGCCGGCGCCGCCGCCCATCTGCTTGTAGGCCGGATGGCCGATGTAGGGGGTCGTTTGCACCACGCCGCCGCAGAGCCCGCCGAGGCAGGTGGCGATGCCATCGGTCAGCAAGATTGAACGGGTGTCGTAGTCATCCCCCGCCACCGCCGCGCTCTCGGTCACGTCGATTCCGCCGACCACGACGACGAGCGCGAAGGGGAGCGCCAGCGCGAGATAGGGCGACACATGGGGCAGGCCGGCGAGGAAACCCAGCGACGGCAGCGGCAGGACGGCGCGCAAGCCGTCTTCGGCGTGAGGCGACGGAGGGAGCGCAAGGCCAACGGCCATGAGCAGGTAGTAGAGACCGGTGCCCAGCGCCACCGCGGCGAGCGCCGCTGGCACGTTGCCCGGCAATCGGATCTTGCCGATGAAGGCGATGAAAATGACCGCCAGTGAGAGCAGGCCGACGATTGGGGTTTCGATGATCTTCATCGAGGGAAAGAAGGCGATGAAGATGATCGCCACGGCGGCGATCGGCCCCAGCAAAGCGGCGCGCGGCAGCAGGTGACGCGCCGCAGGGCCGATGAATGAGGCGGCGATTTTCAGCAGGCCGGCAAGGAGGACGACGGCCATCGCGATCTGCCACGTCAACGTGGCATCTTTGGTGGCCAGGTAGGCCGGGCCGATGATTCCGAAGGCGAAGGCGAAGAGCGACGGCGTGTCGATGCCCAGCGGCATGGCCGTCACGTCGGTGCGCCCCGTGCGGCGCGCCAGCCGGAGCGCCAGCCAGACGGTGATCAGGTCCCCGGCCAGGACAGAGACCGCCGACCCGGGGATCATGCGGTGCAGGATGACCTCTCGCGGCATGCCGAAGACGCCGGTCAGGATGGCGGCCAAGATGACGAGCTGCGTCATATTGTCGACCATCAGGCCGAAAAAGGCGTTGACGTCGCCGGGACGGAGGAGCGAACGAAGCGTGGGCGACGGCGTCGCTCGTGTCATGAAGCCGGAGAGCCTGGAGTGGGCGCCGTCAACTGGTGATGGTCGAACTGGGGGATTTGGTCTTGAAGATCTGGATCGCGGCCCAGATCTGCCGGGCCGGCTGGTTGAGGATCAACTCCGAATCGGTGATGTGCGTGTCGATCAGTTCGAACGGGCCGCCACTGTAGTAGATCTGGCACCGCTCGAGCGTGCAGTTTTTGAAGATGTGGTTGTCGAGTGTGAGCGCCTCCTCCTTGAAGGCCTTCTGCTCGACCACAATGTAGGAGGGTTCCGACATGGCGCCCATGCTACCATGCCCCGACGACGCCACACAAGGGGGCGGTCACGCCGGTGCGTGAGCCCGTTGCCGTGTCAGGATGGCTTGTCCCGATCATTCCCGTCCTCGGACGCTCCGTCACCCGACCCCTTGACATCAGATAGGAAAGTATCCTATAAAGTAATTATTCCTGGATATGAAACCGGTGGATCAAGGCGCGCTGGCGCGACGACTGCAGGCGCGGGGGCTGAAATGCACGCCGCAACGGCTGGCGATTTATGCCGCTCTGTCGGCCAGTGACGACCACCCCAGCGCCGAGGTTCTCTACCGCGACGTCAAGGCGGACTACCCGATGCTTTCCCGCAACACGGTATATCAAACGCTGGAAGCGTTGACGACTGCCGGGCTGGCCCAGGCGATCCGGTCCGGTCGTTCACACGCGCGGTACGACGGCAACATCGAGGCGCACCATCACATGGTGTGCCTCTCGTGCGACCGGGTGGAGGATTTTCATGATGCCTCGCTCGAACGGCTGGCCGCGCCGGCCCGCTTGCGCCGCCGTTACCGGGTGGTCCACCATCGGGTGGAATTCTACGGCTATTGTCGAACGTGCCATGCCCGCAACCCGCGCACATCACGCACGCATTCACACAAGGAGGAAATCCGACATGGGTAAGCCGTTGAAGGGGTCCAAGACGCTCAATAATTTGAAGGAGGGATTCGCCGGCGAGTCGCAGGCGAACCGGCGCTATCTCTACTTCGCCCGCAAGGCCGACATCGAGGGGTATCCCGATGTGGCCGGCGTGTTTCGAGACACGGCGGAGGGCGAGACCGGCCACGCCTTCGGCCATTTCGACTTCATGGCCGAGATCGGCGACCCGGCAACCGGTGAAGCTGTCGGGACGACCGACAAGAATCTCAAATCCGCCATTGCGGGCGAAACCTACGAGTACACGCAGATGTATCCGGGGTTCGCCAAGACGGCCCGCGAAGAGGGGTTCGCCGAAATCGCCGAGTGGTTCGAAACGCTGGCGAGGGCGGAGAAATCACATGCCGGCCGGTTCACCAAGGCGCTGGATAGTCTCGGTAAGTAACGGGTCTGATCACACGGACAGGGGACGGGGAGTGGGCGAAACACGAGCGAGTCCCGCGTCACCTGTTCCCTGCCTCCGGTTCCCTTCATGCGATGAGTGACCGTCTCCCCTCGCCGGCCCAGCCGATCTTTTGGGACGCCCGCGCGCTCGAACGCGAGCAGCGACGGGTCTTCGACGTCTGCCAGGGTTGCCGGCGCTGTTTCAACCTGTGCGAATCGTTCCCCGTGATGTTTCAGCGCATCGATGAAGTGGATGGAGAAGTCGACCGGCTCGGCGCGAAGGATCTGGACCGGGTCACGGCGTTGTGCATGAATTGCAATGTCTGCGGATTTGTGATGTGCCCCTACACCCCCCCGCACCAATTTGAAATCGATTTCCCCCGCCTGATGATCCGATCCAAAGCGGTCGGCGCCCGGAGCCGCGGTCTGTCCTGGCGGGACCGGCTGCTGTCCGACACTGACCGGATGGGGAGGCTCAACTCGAGGCTGGCGCCGCTGGTGAATCGACTGTTTCGGATCCGCGCGGTCCGCATTGTGATGGAATGGGCGACCGGCATCCACCGGGACCGCCGGCTGCCACCCTATGTGGTGACGACGTTCCCGAGATTATTCCTGCTCCGCCGCCAGGCGAAACCGACTGCGGAGCCGGTCGCGCCCGTCGGCGGGGACATGGGGGCATCGCCGGCCGACAAGCGGAGCGAGTCGGGACTCTCCTCTCCGCGGGGCCCGCAGTCCGGTCATCGGGTGGCGCTCTTCTCATCCTGCCTGGTCGATTATTCCTATCCGGAGATCGGCCGGGCGGCCGTTGACGTGCTGGAGCACAACGGGGTGGCGGTGGCGCTGCCGGCGCAGCAGTGTTGCGGCATGCCGTCGATGAGCGTCGGCGATCTGACCGCGGCGGTGCGGAAGGCGACCGCCAACGTGGCGAACCTGCTGCCGTGGATTGAGCGGGGTCACCGGATCGTGACGCCGATGCCGAGCTGCAGTCTGATGCTGAAGAAGGAGTATCCCTATCTCCTTGGCACGCCGGAGGCGCGGCGGGTGGCCGACCAGACGTCCGACATGTGTGAATATCTAATGCAGTTGCACAAGGAGGGCGCGCTGCGGACCGATTTCGTCAGGCCGGGGGGCACGATCGCGTACCATCTTCCCTGCCATCTGCGCGATCAGAAGCTCGGCTACAAATCGCGCGATCTGCTGGCGCTCATCCCCGGCACTCAGATTCAGGTGATGGAGTGGTGCTCGGGTCACGATGGGACCTGGAGTCTTGAAAAAGAGTATTTCCCGCTGTCGCTGAAGATCGGACGGAAGGTGTTTGACCAGGTCGAACAGGCGCGGCCCGATGCGGTGGTCTCCGATTGCAGCCTGGCCGGCAATCAGATCACCCAGGCCACCGGCCGGCCGGTCAGCCATCCGATCGAGGTGCTGCGCCGGGCCTATGGGTTGGGGGGTACGGATTAAAAGGGCAAGGCGGATGAGGGAGGAAGGAGACCGGGGGATATGGAAAAACTGGAAATTTCGGACATCAAGCCATTGGCGGACTATGAACAAGAGCGGGCCAACTTTCGTCGCCGGATCATCGAGTTAAAGGCTCACCGAAGGATTGCGCTTGGTCCATCGATCACGCTCGTCTTTGAAAACAGGGACACGGTGCGCTTTCAAATCCAGGAGATGTTGCGCGTCGAGCGCATTGAGGACCCGCACAAGGTTCTCGATGAGCTGGAGGTGTACAACGGCCTGATTCCTGAAGCGGGGACGTTGTCGGCCACGCTCTTTATCGAAATTACCGAGGCCGGTCGGATCAAGGAACAGCTCGATCTGCTGATGGGCATCGACCGCCCGGGTCACCTCTGGCTGGAATTGGGTGGATCGCGTTGTCCGGCCGAATTTGAAGCCGGCCACAGCAATGAGACCCGGATCAGCGCCGTGCACTATCTGCGTTTTCGGCTCACGCCCGAGCAGCGGCGGCGGCTGGCCGATCCGGCCCTGGCCGCGCGGCTCGTGATCGATCATCCACGGTATCAGGCCAGTGCCGAACTGGGATTGCTGACGAGACAGTCATTGCTGAAGGATTGATAGAATACAGTCAGGGGGCCCGGTCGATCACAGGCAGGCGCTGCCAGTGCTCCGATCGGTAGCGCCAGATCAGGCAGCCCATCCGCGTGGTCCAGTCGACGAGCATCACACTCCAGACCCAGCCGATCGTCAGCCCCAGCCCTGAGAAAATCACGGCCAGGGGGACCCGCACCAACCACGCGCCGATCGTCGTCACCAGCAGGAGAAACCGCGTGTCGCCGGCGCCTTTGAGCGAACCGGAGAGCACCATGGTAATGGCCAGCGGGATTTGCAGCAGGCCGACGATTTTTAAAAAGAGCGTGCCGTACCCGATCACCGCTTCATCGGTGGTAAACGCGCGCAGCAGCAGATAGGGGAAGCAGAAAAAAAGCAGCCCCATCCCCGCCATGAGCAGGACGGCCAGGCGGTTCGCCTCCCAGTTCTCGATTTTCGCCTTGGCCAGTTTCTGCGCCCCGATGCTCTGTCCCACGGCCGTGACCGCCGCGACGGCGAAGCCATTGCCCGGCATGAACGAGAGCGCTTCGATGTTCATGCCGACTTGATGGGCGGCGTACATAATGGCCCCGTATCCCAGAATGATCCTGGCATAGGCCAGCTGGGCGCCTTGTTGCAACAGCCGATCAACGGTGATCGGCAACCCGACGCGCAGAATGTGCCGGAGTGACGACACGGGCGGCGGTCCCGTCTGGCGGCCGAACAGGGGGAGGAGATGGCCGGCTCGCCGGGCTTTGGCGTAGAGGTAAATCGATCCGACTGCCTCCGACAGGCCGATGGCGAGCGCGGCGCCATTCACGCCCAGCGCCGGCGCGCCCCACCGGCCGTAGACCAGCGGATAGGCGATCAGGACGTGCAGCGTGTTGACGATCGTGACGGCGATCATCGGCGTGCGGGTGTCGCCGGCGCCCTGCATGGTGGCGACCAGCTGATCAACGGCAAAGGTGAACATGAAGAGCCCGAAGTTGATCAGCAGATAGCCGTGCATGAGCGGCTGCATGTCCGGCGTCGCCCCGAGCACTCTGGCGCCGCCATCGCCGCCGATCATGCCGAGCAGACTGGAGCCGAGGGCGAGCAGAAGGCCGAAGCGCAGCGCTTGGGTGGCGATTTCGGCCGCTTCGCGCCTCCGCTTGGCGCCCCACAGTTGGGCCACCATGATGGTGGCGCCCATGGTCAATCCCGCCAGCAGATTCAATGCGGTCATGATCAGCAGCTGACTCAAACCGACGGAGGCGATGGCGGTCGCGCCCAGTCCGCCGACGAGAAAAATATCGACGATCTGGACCATCCGCTCCAGGATGCTGCTGAGGATGATCGGCAACGCGAGCGTCAGAATGCGTCGGCGGATCGGTTGCATGGGTGCCGGATCAAACGACGCGCGCGCGTCGGGCCGGCGTCACCGGTAGTCGGAATCGGGGGGCCGGGGGTACTGGGGGCTGGGTTCACCCTTGGCGATTTTGACGATCCTGACGTCGAAGTGGAGCGTCTTTCCGGCCAGCGGATGGTTGATGTCGATCACGGCCGTCTTTTTCTTGATCTCCTTGACCACGCCGACCAGGTCGACGCCGTGGGGCCCGCGCAGCTTGACGTGCTGACCGGGCTTGCGGGAGTGTTCAGGAACCATGTACAGGTCCAACTCCAGGACGGCCTTGGGATCGATCGGACCGCAGCCCTCCTCCGGCGGCAGGACCATCGTCACGACGTCCCCCTCCTTGTGACCGGCGAGCCGCTTCTGCACTCCCTCCATGCAATCGAGGTTTTTCGCGCCCTGCCGATAGGTATACGGCTCCCCGCCGACGTTGCTGTTGATGACGCCGTCCTCTTTCGTGGAGAGGGTGTATTCGATGGAGACGTCGTTGCCGTCTTCGACGATCAACGCCTGTTCGGCGGCCGCCGCGGAGCAGGGAGAGACGATGCCGGCGCCCAGAATGACCACGATGACCCACCGGATCACGACGGGGGGAGAACGCATGTCATCACTCTAACAAATGGATGGAGAGGGGTCAATCAATGAGGGAAGCGGGCGGCCGTTGCAACGCGGTATCGGAGTTGCTACGATGCTGACGATGGCACCGGTGGAGACCGTCAGGCAGGTGTTTGCGGCCAATCAGCGGTTTTATGAGGCGTTTGAAAGTCTCGACATCCGGCGGATGGCGTCCGTCTGGCGGCAGGACGACGACGTGCAGTGCATTCATCCCGGCTGGCCGCGGCTGATCGGTTGGCAGGCGGTGCGCGACAGCTGGATTCGCATATTCAACAACACCCGTTCCATGGCGTTCCGGATCAGTGACGCGAAGATCACGGTCCAAGGGCTCGTCGCCTGGGTCGTCTGCGTTGAACGGATTACGATGGTGGTTGATGAAGAGCCGCAGGAGACGCGGGTGCTGGCGACCAACATCTTTCGACGGCGTGACGACCAGGACCAGGAGAATGCCTGGCTGATGGTCCTCCATCACGGTTCTCCGGTATTGCCGCGGCTGGCGGACATGCCGGACACGGATGACGACGCGGTCGATCGGTAGAACGGGAAATCAGACGTACTTGGCGAACGCATTCAGCGCGGCGGCCAGTTCCGGGGCCTGCTTGGCGTAACGGGCGACGGGCACGCCGGTTTCCACCGCCCCCCACGCCTGCCGGATCGACCGGGCGCCGGCGCGCGCGCCCTGCGGATGGCCGACCACGCCGCCGCCGCAGAGGAAGATAAACTCCCGGCCGAACAATCTGGCGTGGACCTCCAGCGTGGCGGCGTGCTGTCCGCCGCCGACGGCAGGAAACGACGGACGGAGACCGTGCAGGGGCGCCTCGCAGACGCGTTTGATCGTTTCGACCTCAGTCCTCGTCGCCTTGAGCGAGCCCTGCAGCGCCGGATAAAGGGTGACATCGGCGCCGAACAGGCGGACGAACTTCGCCCAGGCGGCGACGCTCATCCCGTGGCGCTGCCAGAGCCATCCGCTCATGGCCATGTGGGCCATCAACGGCACGCGGCCGAGCGAGGCGAGTGCATGAAAGTTGGGGAAGCCGGCGGCCGCCGGCGCGCACATCGCGATGCCTCCTCCCGCCTCGACGCCCGCTTCATATAATGAGACGAGCTGGTCGGCCGGCCCGACCGCGTGGATCATGAACCGCTTGGGCTCGCCCGTCTCCGCCTCGGCCCGCCGGGCCGCTTCCGCGCAGGCGCGCACGCGGGCCAGGTAATCCTCACGGCGCTCCTGCAAGAGCTCGTCCGTTTTACAGACGTCGATCCCGCCGACGAAACATTCGTAGGCGAGGTTGCCGAATTCCTTGGGGGTGAGCCCCTGCGAGGGTTTGACCACCGAAACAAAAACCGGTCGACCGTGGACGCCCAGCGCTTGCCGCAATCCCTCGGCCCCGAAGCGGGGGCCGCCGAGGATTCCGGCCAGGCGCGAGGGCAGCTCAAAATCAACGAGCTGGATCGTCCGCATGGCGTTCAGGCAGGAGATTTCTCCGGCGATCGAGAGGATCAGGCCGTAGGCCGACTCGATCGGTTCGGAGACGACGTCAATCGCCACCAGGGCCCGGTTGCGGCCCCGACGGATGGTCGTCACGGCCGCCTCCATCGCCTTGACGCGCTGGTGCTCGTACTGGGTGACGCGCACGCCGAGGCTCTGCTCGCGGGCGACCAGGCGGGCGGCCCGTTTGACATCCTTGGCGGCGATGTCGTAGTGGACGCGGATGGTTTCCATGGCGCGCCGGACGATGATGCCGGAGTCGTGTGCTGAAGTCAAGGCGAGCCGAAGTGTGTCGGCGCACTTGAGGGAAAGCCGATCAATCCCGGCAGGTCGGGCAGCGTCTGCGCCCACCCCATCAGGAAGTAGACGCCCACCACCAGGCTGAAGAGGCCCGCGGCCGAACCGACCGCCACGTAGGCGCCGCGATAGCTCTGGGTTCCCAGAAAGCCGGCGGCGGTCAGCACGACCAGGAGGCTGTTGCTGACGATCAGCCCGATGATGAAGCTCGCCATGAGGAGCAGCCCCTGCCCCGCACCGCCTGCGCCGCCGACGGCGGCGATCAGCAGCACCTGCGAGCCGGTCTCCGCCCCGATGCCGTGAATGGTCCCGATGAGAAATGCCGTCCAGGGTCCGTACTGTATCAGCTGGTGCTCGTGCGCCGGTTCGTGGGTGTGGCCGTTGTCATGCCGGTGGCCGTGGGCCTGTCCTTCCAGCCACGCATGCAGCCGGTGCCACAGATAGGCGATGCCGGAGAAGAGGAGCATCCAGCGGCTGCGCAACCGGAACTCGGCCCGGCCGCGAATGTGCTGCACGAGAGAATAGAAGACCCAGGCGGCGAGCAGCAGCAGCGTCGCTCCCACCAGCCGCTCGAGAATGGGGTCGACCCACTCCGGCAACAGGGTGTTGGCGAGCAACGCCGCTGACCCGAGCAGGGCGACCATGACGGCGTGCCCCAGCACATAGAGGGTGGAGAGGAAAAGCGCGCGCCATCCCGGCCGTCCGGCCATCCGGATCGGCGTGAGTCGGTCGGGCGAGCGCCAGACCGTCTGCGGTCCTTGGCCTTCGTCGGTTCCGGCCGTGCTGGTGATGTCCGTGATGGCGGCGATATGGTCCCAGTCGATTCCGTGGCGAAGCCCGTAGATGAAGGTTGTGAGCAGGACCAATCCGAGATGGTTCACGGCTCCATTATGTCCATTGGCACGGCAGTGCTGTCAATCGGGGTGTCATGGTGATGTTCGACCGGTTACTATCTTGTCTTTGCGGGTCGGGGCCTTGTATGCTATCGTCATGGCCGGCGATCTTCGTTCATCATTGACGAGTTACCATCGTCTGGCGGTCTCCGCCGCGAAGGCGGCGGGCCGGCTGCTGGCCGGATACCGCGGTCGCGAATTGGCCGTCACCTATAAGGGCGCCGTTAACATCGTGACCGAGGCCGACCGACAGGCCGAGCGGCTGATTGCCGGCATGATCGGGAAACACTATCCGGGTCACATCGTTGTCGGCGAAGAGGGGAGCGGGACGACGGCGCCTCTCCCAGCGCCAACCGTGCGCGTGCCGGTCTGGTTCGTTGATCCGCTCGACGGCACGACCAACTTCGCCCACGGCTTTCCCTTCTATTGCGTGTCGATCGGCGTCGAAGTCGAAGGGCGGATGATGGTCGGCGTCGTCTACGACCCCGTTCGCAAAGAGCTCTTCAGCGCGATCAGAGGGCGGGGCGCCTTTTGCAACGGGCGGCGGCTTGGGGTCTCGACGACGGAAAAACTCGATCAGAGTCTGCTGGTGACCGGTTTTGCATACAATATTCGAACCAGCCGCCGGACCAATCTCGGCCATTTCTCACACTTCAGCCTGCGCTGCCGGGGCGTCAGGCGGACGGGCTCGGCGGCGCTCGATTTGTGCTATGTGGCCGGCGGCCGCTTCGATGGTTTTTGGGAGATGAACCTCTGGCCGTGGGACACGGCGGCCGGCAGTCTGATCGTTGAGGAAGCGGGCGGTCGCATGAGCGGGTTCGAGGGGCGGCCCTACGATCTCAGGGTGCCGGAACTGGTCGCCAGCAACGGCCGGATCCATGAGGAGATGCTGGCCGTGCTGCGTCTGGGCGACCGGATTGATGCCCGAATGGCTGGAGAGACGGACCATGAGGCGGAAAGGGAACGGCAGGTATGACCGATCAGGAGTACGACGAAGGGCCGGAGCTGCCCCCGCTCATCGTGCCGCCGCAAAACCCGCCCGACTGTCCCTTCTGCGGCGATCCGATGAAATTCGTCGACGGGGAATTTCTCTGCCCCGACTGCAACGGCACTGACGTCGGACCGGAGACGGGTTGAGCAGGCGTCGCCATGCCGCGGCCTTCAGGTCGAGATCCGATGGGGGTTGTCAGGGGGAGCTGAGGCGGATCTCCCCCTGACTTGAGCGAGTGCGCAGCACGAGCGGATCCAACCGCGAACAGACCGGCTGGTATTTTTACGACTGGGCCAACTCGGCCTTTTCATCGACGGTCGTCACCGTTTTTCTCGGTCCCTACCTGACAACGATCGCCAAAGCCGCGGCTGACGCCGACGGCCTGGTCCATCCCTTCGGTCTCCGCATCAACGCCGGCGCCTTCTTCCCCTACGTGGTCTCGCTCTCGGTGGTGCTGCAGGTGTTCTTTCTGCCCGTGCTGGGCGCCATCGCCGACTACTCGCACCGGAAGAAGCAGTTGCTGGGGTTGTTCGCCTATCTGGGCGTCAGCGCGACGATGGGGCTCTATTTCCTGCATGGGACGAACTATCTGCTGGGCGGCCTGCTCTTTCTGATCGCGAACCTCAGCTTCGGCGCGTCAATCGTCATCTACAACGCCTTTTTACCGGAGATCGCCCGGCCGGAGGAGCGCGACGATGTGTCGTCAAAGGGATGGGCGCTCGGCTATCTGGGGGGCGGCCTGCTGCTGTTGCTGAACTTGGTGCTCATGGCCAGGGCCGCCGACTTCGGCCTCGACATCGGTCATGCCGTGCGCATCAACCTGGCGTCGGCCGGCGTCTGGTGGGGGCTCTTCTCGATCATTCCGCTGGCAACACTTCGAACCCGCCAGCCAATCCGGACGCTTCCGCGCGGGGCTCACTACTTGACCGTCGGCTTCCGGCAACTCCGCGGGACGATCGGCATGGTGATGACGCGCCCTCAGACGCTGCTCTTTCTGTCGGCCTACCTGCTCTACAACGACGGCATTCAGGCCGTGATCACCCTGTCCACGGAGTTCGGCCAGGAGGAGCTCAAGCTGTCCCTGACGACCTTGAGTCAGGTGATACTCATGGTGCAATTCGTCGCATTCGCGGGGGCGATCGGATTCAACTACGTCGCGCGGGCGGCCGGCGCCCAGCGGGCGATTCTGGCGAGTCTGCTGATCTGGGCCGGAACGCTCATCTATGCCTATGCCTGGTTGCGGACGACCGTCCAGTTTTTTGTCCTGGCGGCTGTGATCGCAGTGGTCCTGGGGGGGAGTCAGGCATTGAGCCGGTCGCTCTACTCCCTGATGATCCCCAAGGGGCGGGAGGCGGAATATTTCAGTCTCTATGAGATCAGCGAACGGGGCACCAGCTGGCTGGGTCCGTTGCTCTTCGGACTGTCGCTTCAGTTCACCGGCAGTTACCGGTTCGCCCTGCTGTCGCTCATCGTGTTTTTCATCGCCGGCTTGCTCCTGTTGAGCCGGCTCAATGTGAGGATGGCGACCGCGGAGGCGGTCTCGGGCCCTGACGCCCTCACGCCCGAGGAGGCCGACGGTTAGGTGCCCAGGATCGAAATCGGCGACGGAATGAAAGTGATGAGGAAAATGATGAGCGAGAGCCAGGCAATGACCTTCTGGCGGAAGGTCAACGGCACGTGGGCGTCGATGATCGGCGGGTGGCCGATGCCGATCACGGCCGCCAGCATCGCCCAGAGGAGCCAGCCCTTCCACCCCAGGAGGCCGAGTCCGATCAGAATGCCGACCATCGTCAGGGAAATGTACCGCTGACGCTCGCCGAAGACGGCGTAGCCGATATGACCGCCGTCCAGTTGGCCGATCGGAAGGAGGTTCAGCGAGGTCACGAACAGGCCGAACCATCCCGCCAGTGCGACGGGGTGCAACAGCAGGACGGCCCCCTGAGGAATCGACAGCAGCCAATGGGTGAGCAATTGCAACATCAACGGCTCGCCAAGCACCATTGGTCCGCCGATGCCCTGGCTGTCGATGGTGGACCACCGGAGTCCGATGATGGTGGCGGGCACGGCGACGAGAAACCCCGCGATCGGGCCAGCCGCCCCGACTTCCAGTAGCGCCTTGCGCTCCACGATCGGAGATTTCATCCGGATGAAGGCGCCGAACGTGCCGATGATGAAGATCAGCGGCGGGGCGGGAATGAAGTAGGGCAGCGTCGCTTGAATATGATAGTGTCGCGCGGTCAGATAATGGCCCATTTCATGGACGAGGAGAATGGTCAGCAGTGTTACGGAAAAAGGCAGGCCGGCCAGGATGGCCAGCGGCGAGGATAAGGGATTCACGTGGACAAGAAAGGCTCCCGCCATCAGCGTCGTCAGGGTGGTCAGCAGAAAGAGCAACAAGGGCAGGCGCCATTGGATCGGTGTGTGGGGGGCGGCCTCGGCTCGAAACGGTTCGGTGGCAGCGGGCGGGAGCACCGGGACGCTCTGCCAGGGATTGGACGGCACGCCCGGGGAAGAAGACGGGGCGAGATCGGTCGACGCCGGATCGACTCGTCGGAAGGAAGACTCTTCGGGCCAGGCATCCGGCATGCCGTTCCCCATTAACGGGATTTGGCTTGCCTGACCGTTGTAATGCCCTCCAAGGGGAGCATCACCCAGTCGGTGCCAGTCTGCAGGTTGATTTCATCTTCCGTCGCGCCCACCAGCCGACCCCGATACAGGACGCCGTTGTAGATGACTTCGACCTGCTGGCCTTTCAATATTTCGATCTGGTCTTTCATGGGATGAGCGCGATGTCACCAGTATAATATGTTCGGATGCCGCCGTGCAACGCGGCCGTGTTCGCCGCCCCGTCACAGCAGACTGTCAACAGCCGAAGGCCGGGGCTGATCCGGCGGATCATATTATTCGCCGAATCGGCAACATATACATCCCCCTCCCGGTCGACGGCCACGCCCGTGGGAAAATGAAACCCGGCCGTCTCGCCTGGGCCGTCGTCAGAGCCGGGCTGACCGATGCCCGCGAGCGTGATGACCGCTCCGTCGGGACTCACCTCCCGGATCACGGCATTGTTGGAATCCGCCACATACAGATGACCGGTTTCGTCGATCGCCAGCCCGGTCGGCCAATTGAAGCGCGCGTCGCGACCCGTGCCGTCGACCGCCCCGGCCTGCGGCGAGCCGGCGAGCGTGCTCACACGGCCCTCGGGTGTGATGATCCGGATGGTGTGGCTGCCCGAATCGGTCACGAACAGCCGGCCCGACCGGTCGACCGCCACCGACATCGGATCGTGAAATTGCGCGGTGGTGCCCATGCCATCAGTATAGCCGGGCTGGCCGTTGCCCGCCAGTGTGCTGACCACGCCCTGGGGGGTGATCTTTCTGATCGTGTGCCCGCCGCGATCGGCCACGTAGAGCGTGCCCGCCCGATCAACGGCGACGCCGGTGGGATAGAGGAACTGCGCCGTCGGAGCCGGTCCGTCCCGGGCGCCCGGCCGCCCATCTCCGGCCACGGTGCTCACCGTGCCGTCCGGCGCGACTTTGCGAATTCGGTGATTGTCGGCATCGGCCACGAACAGATCGCCCGAGGGGGCGAGCGCGATGCCGTCGGGGCCGTTGAACCGGGCGGTGGAACCAGGCCCGTCGAGCCAGCCCGGTTCGCCGTCGCCCGCCAGGGTGGTGACGAGACCATCGGGATTGATCTTGCGGATTAGCTGGTTGGCATAGTCGGTTGCATAGACAGCCCAATCCGGGCCGACCGCCACGCCGGTCGGCCAGTTGAACTGCGCCAGCTCGCCCTGGCCGTCCTCATGGCCCCGCTGACCGTTGCCCGCGATCGTGACGACATGAGCCGACGCCGGCGTCATCGGGGGCGGAGCTGGAGCATCGGGCGCCCGCGACGGGACCGCCGACCAGAGGAACAGCGGCGGGGCAATCAGTGCCGTCAGCGAAGCAGCGAGGCGGAAGTTAGGCATCATGGGACGGCGTGCCCCGGTGATTCGGCTGCCGGGGGAGTAGTGGAGGGTGGTGGAGGGTGGTGCGGCGGTGTCCACACGAGCGGGGTTCGTTGAGCCGGCAGTTCCCCCGTGGCCACGGCATGACCGTTGTCGAAGACGACGTAGCTGTCCCAGCCGTGGTAGAAGAGCAGCGGGCCCAGCGGTGTGACGGCATTGGGAGAGAGACCGTAGAAAAACGTGACGGGTCCGTTCCGTCCGGCGGGATCGCGGAAGGAGAGCAACAGCGCGTGACCTGCGCCATCGTAGGTCCGGCCGCCGATCGTGAACCGCTTGGGCTCGATTCTAATTCCGGGCGGCAACCGGGATTCCGAGCCGCTGACCGGCTGTCGGACCAGTTCGGCGGCGGCCTGATTGACATCGGGGCCTCCCAGGATCAGCCGGGCGGCCACGGGCGCGGCATGAACGTGGCCTCCCGCCACCGGGTGGCCGGCCTCGGCGTCGTGCCGTCGGCGCGCTCCGTCAGCGATGACCTGATAGGCGCGCGTCAGTTCCGCATCCGCCCGTTCGGGCGGCAGGATGGTGAGCGAGGGTTCCGTCAGGGTGAGGTTGAGCATGGGGGGCAATTCATCGCGCTCAAGCCGCCGGAACAGCTGCACATCGGGATCCACGGCGATCCGCAGCGGCGGCGCCGCCGTGGCGGTGTCGAGCTCCACCCGCTCCTGGTCCATCCAGATCGATTTTTCCAGCAGTCGGTTGCTGGTCTCAATCTGTACGACGACCGGAATGCGAAACACGGGGGGCGACTGGCGGAGCGTCACCGCCACCGTCTGTCCGGGAGGAAGGCCTGGGTCCGTCGGATCCGGAGGCAACGGCGTCATGGTGACGGTGTCGATCGTCAGGTGTGGCGCGCCGGCCCGCACGACCCATTGGCGGAAGAACCAGTCAAGCGGCTGGCCCAGTCGGGCTTCGAACAACAGCCGCAGGTCATTCCAGTTCGCCCGTTTGCCCCGATACCGCTCCGTGAGATCGCGCAGGGCGCCGTAGAAGTCCTCACCGCCCAGCATCCGCCTTAACAGATGAAAGACGAAGGCGCCTTTTTGATAGCCGATCGCCGCGTCGGTCTGGCTGCTATTGTATAAAAACCGCATCAAGGGATAGTCGCGTCCGGGCGGCACCAGCGCGGCGTACTGCCGGAGCATCAGGACCCGTTGTTCACGGGCGGCCGCCTCGCCCTGCCGTTCCGCCGCCGTGTCATAGTTGGCCACGTAGGTCGTCAGCGCCTCGGTCCAGTTGCCCTCGGAGTCGTCGGCCATCACGCTGTTGCCGAACCAGGAGTGGACGATTTCATGGCCGAGGGCATACGGCTGGATGTAGTGGCGCCGGATGAGCGAGCGGCCCAGCAGGACCAGCGACGGGGTCGAGGCCCCGATGGGCTCGGGTGTCTCGACGACGGCCAGCTTCGGAAACGGATAGGGCCCCAGCAGGCGGCTGTAGCGGGCCAGGTAGTCCGCCGCGGCGTCCAGATAGACGGGGGCGAGCGAAGCCTCGTCGGCGAACAGGTAGGTCGACAGCTCGACGGATTCGTTCTGTCGAACCGTCACCTGGTATGGGCCGGCGAAGAGATCGATCGATTCGCCCGGCTGCGCCGTCGACCAGGCCGTCGCGAGGCGCCCAGACGACTCGGTTCGCGAGGTCTGCCGCCCGGCGCTCACCGCCTCCCAGTCCGCGGGATGCTCGACCGTCAGATCGAAGGTGAACAGCGCGTCTGGCCAGAGGGGATACCAGCCGTCATCGCCGGTCAGTTGCGTCCCGTGCTCGTTGACGGCCTCGTCATGAGCGGGCGACTCCGGCCAGCGGCCGGTGTACCGAACGGCCAGCTGCAGAGGCGGATCGGCGCCCCCGCGAGCTGGCAGATCGATCTCGTAGCGTGACATCTCCGCGAAGGCGGCATACCGTTCACGGGCGAAGGGCGCGCGGGGCAGCCGGGGCCCCCCTCGATGAAACGGAATCTCTTTCGGTCCGGAGCCGGCGATGAGCGATACGCGATCGACGGTCATCCGATCGTCGAGGTAGAACGCCGTGGTGGTGGCTGACGATGGGGCCCCGTTCAGCGTGATCCGGTCTTCGGCGGTCAGCGCGCGCGCGGGCGGATCGAGCGAGACGTGCAGCTCATGATGCCGGGGTTGAATCGCCGGGGGGGCGAGAAATTCTGGGCTGACGGCCGGCCGGCCGCCCAGACACGCTCCGAGCGACAGCGCGATCAGCGGAGCGATCGGCCATGGGCGGAAGGGGCGTGATCGCAAAACTCGCGGCATGGGCGGTACGATAACAAAGGGGGGGGAGATTTCCAAGGGG
>Ga0335081_10002022_pt1 | contig 32005 bp, 30 predicted proteins | sample Lox_Sample_35_FD_206713 | JGI IMG/M metagenome (GOLD analysis project Ga0335081, IMG submission 206713) | Soil microbial communities from Loxahatchee National Wildlife Refuge, Florida, United States - Lox_Sample_3.5 | ecosystem: Environmental > Terrestrial > Soil > Wetlands | place: USA...
GCGTGATATCGGCGCCAAGCTCCAGCGGCCGCTGCGCGATGGGCGTGAGGAAGGTATTGTCCACCACGAGCCTCACGCCTGCGACGTGCGCCACTTGGGCAACCGCGGCAATGTCGGTCAGCTTCAGTGTGGGATTCGCCGGCGTCTCGATGAAGATCAATCGCGTGTTGGGTCGGATAGCCTTCGCAACAACGTCAGCATCGGAAGTATCCACAAACGATGCTTCCACCCCGAAGTTGCCCAGAACCTGCTGAAACAGCCGTACCGTTCCGCCGTAAACCACATCGGAAACGACCACGTGGTCACCGGCCTTCAGCAGCGCGAGAAATAATGTCGAGATCGCTGCCATGCCGGTGGCGAAGCAAACCGCCGAAGGGGTGTCTTCCAGCGCGCCCAGCGCAGCTTCCAACGCCGACACCGTCGGATTCGCCGCGCGCGAATAAGTGAAGCCCTTATGCACGCCGACGGCCTCCTGATGATATGTCGTGGATTGGTAGATGGGGGTAAGAACGGCACCGGTGGCCGGATCGGGCGCAACGCCGCCGCGCACCGCAGTTGTCGCAAACAGCTCAGGCGAGAAAGTCATCGAAAGCTCCAATCAATCGCCCCACCCCGCGCAAAACCGGCGCTGGTCGGGGGCCCTGGGAAAATTTATTGCCCAAAAACAGCAAGACCGCCCATCTTCCTAGGCGGCCCGTTCACGATTGGAGTTTTCTCTGCTTGGTTGTCAGGCTCCGAACGTGGACAAGGCACCGCCTAGGGTGCACATGGCCATGGTCATTCGGGTAGTCGCTGACAACATATAGAAACCGTACTGAACATAGGCGCGGCGTGTCAAGCCTTGAGAGCGACGGCTACAACAAAAGTCGCAGGAGTCGCAGGATAGTATGCGATTCAAAGCCGGAGTTCACCACGGAAGCACGGAATACACGGAATCTTCAAAAACTTTTGTTGACGCACAAGATTTCTTGACGCACAAGAACGAAGGTCAATTCAAACCAAAAACCGAGAAAATTCCGTGTATTCCGTGCTTCCGTGGTGAAGACCCCTTTGCAGCGCGCGCCAAAGTTTCCACAAGCATAGGCATCGCGCACGTTCAGCGCGGAATCCTACCCACCGCACCGCTTCCGGTCTGACGATAGAATGCGCGTCGAAGGCCATGAGCGGTAGTTCCTGCGAGGTCAAGTTGTCATGCCAAGTTTTCTGACCGATGTAGAAGAAATTCGCCAGCGAGCTGCCCAAAAAATCGGGGAAGGAGCGGTGACCGACACCTACGAAGGCGACGTCGAGCAAACGATCTCCATCCTGAACGAGGCGCTTGCCACCGAGATCGTCTGTGTGCTGCGCTACATGCACCATTACTTCATGGCCACCGGCGTACACGGCGTGGCCGTGCGCGACGAGTTCAAGGAGCACGCCGACGCCGAGCGCGAGCACGCCGACAAGATTGCCGATCGCATCCAGCAGCTCGGCGGAAAGCCCGACTACAATCCTGGCACCCTGGTGGAGCGCTCCGCGTCGCAATATGCCGAGGGCAACACATTGGCCGACATGATCCGCCAAGACCTCATTGCCGAGCGCATCGTGATTGCCGTCTATCAACAGATGATCCGCCACTTCGCCGATCACGATCCGACCACGCGCGTGATGATCGAAGGCATCCTGCGCGATGAAGAGGAGCATGCCAGCGATCTTTCCGACCTCCTGTTCATCGTCGATCCGAAGTCGGGTCAGACCGAGGGCGAAGATCCCGGTACGCATCCGCTGGACATGCACCACAACGAGCAGTCGCGGCAGCAGCGCGGAACGCACTTCCGTCTGCAGGCCGACGCCGGCCGGGCGAATCGGCAATCGGCCGAAGCCGGTAACCAAGCGAACCCAGCGAAGCTGCAACGGCGCGAGCTGAACGTCCCGGCAACACCTCGGTCCGGCGGCGGCCGAACCGAGCCGCAACAACCCGATTTCGCTGGCGGGCGCAATCGCGAAGTTGTTGGCAATCTGGTGAGCGGCGATAAGACTCTGATGGAAAGCCCGGAGCGCGGTGCGGCGTCAAATCGCAGCCGCGGGGGTTCGCCGCGCGAAGGCCGTGGCATCAGCAATCGTGGCGACGAAGGGCAGTCGCAGGTAATGGCCGGGCGGCGCGAGCAGCAGACTTCCGGACGCGGCAGCGCAACCCAGCCGGAACATCAGCCCGGAGCCACCGGCCGGCCCATGAACCGCCGCAGGCCGGGAGAAGACGGTGGCCTCGATACCGGTAATCCAGGAGCCATGGAAGGCACCAATCGCTCGGTGAAGCTGACCAACAAAAAGCGCAAGAACCGCGCCGCCTAGGCCGGCTGAAGCCCTGGGGTTACGGGCGCGACGAACGGCTCTGATATAGTTCGGGGTTAGCTGTCTCGTCGCAAGCATGGCAACTTTCTCGGTGACCGACTTCGCTAAAGAACAGGTCCAGGCGGTGCAGGATTACTCCCTGCTGGCCGGACGGTCGCTCAGCAATATCTTCACCCGTCCGCGTTACTTCGCCGACACGATACTGCAAGGCGACCTTATCGGCGTCGGCTCGCTGCCCATCGTGGTGCTCACGGGGTTCTTCACCGGCGCCGTCCTGGCGCTGCAAACTTCCAGCACGCTGCAACAGTTTGGGTCGCTGTCGCTCACTGGACAACTGGTTTCCTTGTCCATGGTGCGCGAACTGGGGCCGGTGCTGACGGGCTTAATGGTGGCGGGACGTAATTCCAGCGGCATGGCGAGCGAGCTGGGTTCCATGAAGGTGACCGAACAGATTGATGCGATGCGGGCCATGGGCGTCGACCCGTCGAAGAAACTCGTGACGCCGCGCGTGGTCGCTACCATTGCCATGTTGTTTTTCCTCAGCATCATCTCCGACCTGGTGGGACTCACCGGCGGTTTCATGATCTCCGCCTTGCTGCTGGGGCTCGATGCCCACCAGTACTGGACGACGGCTTACCAGTCGCTGCGCTTTGGCGACGTGGTGATGGGACTGACCAAGCCGGTGCTGTTCGGATTTATCATCGCCAGTATCGGCTGTTACTACGGGCTCTCCGCAAAAGGGGGAACGCAGGGCGTGGGCCGCGCGACCACCCAGGCGGTGGTGGCCGCTTCGGTGCTGATTCTGGTTGCCGATTTCTTCCTCACCCGGCTGCTGATGGGTGTGTTCCGGTACTAACGATGACCGCTCCCCCGCTGCCCGCCGAGGGTCTCCGAACCACCGCCCTGCGCGACGGAGATGCCGTTATCCGCTTTGACCAGGTGTCGATCGCCTTCGAGCGCCCCGTGCTGGAAGACATCTCGTTCCAACTACCGCGCGGCCAAACCAAGATCCTGATGGGCGTGGCGGGGACGGGGAAGACGTTGACGCTTAAACTGGCGCTGGGACTGCTGAAGCCGGATTCCGGGCGCATCACCGTGCTGGGCGAGGAGATCACCAGCATGCGCGAGCAGCAACTGTTCGCGCTGCGCCGCAACATCGGAATGGTGTTCCAGGAAAGCGCTCTGTTCGATTCGCTGACCGTCGAAGAAAACGTGGCCTATCGGCTGATTGAAGAAACGGGAAGGGTCACCGACGAGATTCACGCGCGGGTGCTGGAGGCGCTCCGGTTTGTGGAGCTGGAGCATACGGTCGGTTTGTTTCCTTCCGAGCTTTCCGGCGGCATGCGGCGGCGCGTGGCCATCGCCCGCGCCATCATCACCCAGCCGGAGGTGCTGCTCTATGACTCGCCCACCGGCGGACTCGATCCCGTCACCTCCAACACCATCATCGAACTGATCGTGAAGCAACGTGATGTCTACCACACCAGTTCGCTCATGGTCACGCATCGCCTGCAGGACGCGTTTACCATGGCCAGTCATTACTTCGACCGCCAGCAGAACAAGATGGTGCCCATCACGGAAGGCTCGGTGCGCGATGTGCACACCAGGTTTCTGATGTACCGCGACAACAAGATCATCTTTGAAGGCACCGCGACGGAGATGCTGCGGGACCACGATGCCTACGTGCGCGAATTCCTGAGCTGAGGGGGCGTTCGAGCTGGCTGGCGCGGATACCGGCGCATGGCAAGATTATCCGGCAAACGCTTTCGCCAGAAAGCGCGAGATGTGCCAGGCGTCCATGTATTTATACGGTGTCTCGCCGAGAGAATAATGCCCGCAAGGCAACGCCTTCACCGTCGTATCCAGGCCGCGGCGCAGAAACTCCCTTGCGGCTTGCGCCGAGAACTCCGGCAGGAAGGTGAGGTCGTAGCGGCCATAGATCATCAGCGACTTCTTGGGCCAGCGCTTGAACTTGTCGAAGTAAACGATCGGACTGATGGCCATCCAGACCCGCCGCAACTCGTCCTGGCTCAGCGTTGCTTCCACGCCTTGGCGGATGTGCTGCGTCGATTGCCCGGTCCACACCACGTCGCCGAAAGCGGTGGAGGCGTGATTGAAGACGTTCACCCGAATACGCGGATCGTGCGCACTGGCCAGAAAGGCGTGACACGATCCCAGGCTGGTGCCCACAATACCGAGTTGCGAGTAGCCACGCTGTTCCAGCCAGTCGCAGCAGGAGCGGATATCGGCGATGCCCTGCCGCGTGGCGTCAATGGTACGTCCCACATTGGCGGATACGGCGTAATCGGCGCGGGTGAGCCCCGCCGGACGGCGGATATCGTGATACGGCATGCTGAGCCGCAGGGCCGCGATTCCCAGCAGATTGAAGAGCCGGCACAGCGCGCCTTGACTTACGGCGTCGGCGTTCCACTGCGGCAACAGCACCACCGCCCGACGCCCGTGCGCGGGAAACCAGCGCGCGTTCGCCAGGTTGTTTTCGGGATAAGGCGACTCGATAGGCGAGGTGAAGCGCAGAAATTTTGCCCATTCGTCTTGCGGCTGCTTCCTGGGAGGCTCGCTGCCGGTGTGGAACAGCTCCACCTTGCGATGTTCGAGGCGGAAATCCGTTGGCGTGCTGTAGGAGAAGAATTCGTCACTGTGGCTGATGAGATGTTGGTTGAGCGCAGCCAGGTAGTCCAGCATGGCCTCACGACAGTCGGGGTGGGGCGCAGGAAACTGCTCCCTGCCGGGCCAACGGTGGGTCCACTCGAGCCCCCACTCGAAGGGGCGCACCACGCGATTGTTGTCGCGTGAAGTCAGGCGCGACTCCCAATCGTGGATCCAGCGGCGATAGCGTTCTCGCATCTCGATCGATCCTATCGCACATAGGTCCGATGCCGGAGCGCTTGACAACGAACGCCATTGGCAGCCGGGTAAATGGCGAGAATGCAGGGGCGAGCGGGAAGAAGGCTGAACCGGCGTATCCGGATCGTGCATTTCTGCTCGGCCGCATTGACTCATCGCTAGCTATGGGCGAAGAATAGGGCTAGCCGACCGGTTCCTGCTTCCATGTGTGCTCCGCCACAACTGCGTGCAGCGTGCCTATGCTGGGTGATTGCTGCGGCTGCCTGTCTCTTCGGCCAGAGCACGGAGGCCGCACGCGCCACCGCGGCAGAGGCCGGCTATCCTGAGCAGGCCTACCTTTCCGCAACGCGCTACGTCAACCAATACTTCGGGTTCAGCTTCGACCTTCCCCTGGACGCGCATTTGCATCCCGTGCCCGAGCCGGCCGCGCGCGACGGAAGCGTCCCTTTGTTGGATCTTGCCGGACCGGCTCCGGCGGACGCGGAGATCGCAATCGCCGCCATCCCGACCGTCGGCGGCAAGAACGACGCAAGAATGCTGTTGCGCCAGATGCTGGACCAGGAGCTCTATCGCGGCGTGGAAGAGTTGCACGGCTTGTCGAAGGCCAGGTTGTCCGGCCACCAGTTCTATCTGTTCGAAACGCGGCGCGGGATCGAGCAGCATACCCTGCTGGCGACCACGATGGGCGAATACATCCTGCGAGTAGTTTTGGCGTCGCACGATGACAAGACATTGAAGCGTCTTGAAAACTCCTTCGCGCAGATCGTGTTCTTTGCGCCCGCGGCGGCGCGCCCATATATTGCGGCCGATGCGAAACCCTATGACGGGCCGTCAATCTCGTCCCACCGGTTGGCGCAGTTGGAGAGCGATCCGCCGGCCAAACATGTCGACGCAGGCAATCTCAGCGGCGACTTCTACGAGAATTCCATGCTGGGTTTCAGCTACCGTATCCCGCAGGGATGGTCGATCGAGTCGCACGGTGCCGTGCAGCCCGCGGTCGAACAATATCGCACGAAGCAGGACTTTGGCGCGCCGCGGATGGGACGGGTGGAGCGCCGCCTGGTGGACGCGTGCAGCAAAACCCTGTTCTCGGCGTGGGCGAAACGGCCGGGCGCCGATGGCCAGGTTGCCTACGACGATTTCGGCGAGGTGACGATTTCGGCGATGTCGCTGGCGTGCTTCCCGAACATGCGGTTTCCGGCGAACGCCGACGACCGCGAGGCCTTCAAGGTCTTTTTGCGTGAGTTTGCCCTCACCCATCCCATTGTCGACGACATGCGCGAAGGCAAAGTCTTCACCGAGGACGGCGTTACATTCCTCTTCGTCGAGGGCACGGTGGCGTTCCAGGTGCCTGACGACGAGCTGTCGCGCAGGCTGTCGCTCGGCCTGGCGATCACCCAGCGGCGCGGATATCTGCTGACCTGGTTCTTCGCGGCGCCGCATGACAGCGAATTGCGGGCCTTGACGAACGAGCGCGCCAGCTTCGACCGAGGATCGTCGGTAACCGTGGCGAGTGTTCCGCAACCGGGAGGTGGAGTTGCGGGTGAGAATACAGCGGCTCCGCCGTCCGCAGCACAACCCGCAGCGCCCAATACTGCCACACCAGCGAGCGCAACAAACGAGCCCGCCGCGGCGAACCAAAATGATCAACCCACTACTGCATCAAACAGCTCAGACGGGAGCTCGCCCGCGGCGTCGCACCCGTCACTGTTGCGGCCCGGCGAGACCGTCTATCAGGGCAGCGGCGCGCCGATCAAGAAGAAGAATCCGTAACGGGCGTCCGCTCGGTGGTGGCAAAAGCGCACGACTTCCTCACTTATTGACGTCGCCCGGTTTGGCGGCCGCAGCAGCCGGTGACCCTTTCAGCTTGGCTAACGATTGATCTACGCGAGTCTTGAAATCTCCCGCGTCATTCTGCATCAGTCCACTGAACGCCGTCGACGTTTGCATCTCACAGCCCGTACCCTGCGGTTCCAAGTGAACCGAGATATCACGCGAGTGGATTGCGCCGCTGATGTGATACGACGCGGTCATCTGTTTGTCGTCAGCCAGGACGAGGCTGTAATGCCCCGAGTTGTTGATGGTGTCCATGACCGCACTCCAAAGTTCGCTGCACGGAACCGAATATTCGTCTTTGTGGACTTTTCCCAGGGCCGGGGCGACAGCAATGAACGAGATGAAAGCCACTACCAACAGTTTCTTCATGACAGCTCTCCTGAAACATGCCTAAAAGATATGCGGATGAGAGCAGCATACCGCCGGAGCGCGGCGGATCAGCGGTTGGAAAAATTGTTTCTTAGCAATCGTCCCGAAAAGGAACGAGGCGCTTTGCAGCCTGCGCACGTCGCGACCTGCCGATGGCCGGAGAGCTTGGCCCGCCGCCGCATGCATGAAGGATTGTGCAGCTTGCGTTTCCACAGCCTGGCTCTTATCTACACGGGCGTTCCCTGATAAAATCGTAAAAATCCACTCCCCGGAGTTCGAATGCAGGCAATCCTTGCGCTGGAAGATGGCCGCGTCTTCCGCGGCAAAGGCTACGGAGCCAAAGGCGAATGTTACGGGGAAGTTGTTTTTAACACCTCCATTACCGGCTACCAGGAAATCTTTACCGACCCGTCGTACGCCGGCCAGATCGTTGTCCTGACCAATCCTGAAATCGGCAATTACGGCACCAACTCTGACGACAACGAAGCCACGCGGCCCTACATCGAAGGCCTGATCGTACGCGAGTTTTCGCGCGTGAGCTCCAACTGGCGCTCGCAGGAAGTCGCCGAAGAATATCTGGAGCGCTATAAGATTCCCGTGCTGGGCGAAATCGACACGCGCGCGCTGGTGCGGCATCTGCGCGACCACGGCGTAATGCGCGGCGTGATCTCTACGCTGGAAAGCGATGCCGAGAAGCTGATCGCGAAGGCGCGCTCGATTCCGAAGATGGACGGTCTCGATCTGGCAAAGGAAGTCACAACACGCAGTGTCTATCAGTGGGAGGAAGGCGTGCGTTCGCACGAGCCGACCGAGGTCGTTGGAGTGAAGGACGCGCCGGCACGCCACCATGTTGTGGCATATGACTATGGGATCAAGCAGAACATCCTGCGCCGGCTGGTGGGCGAGAGTTGCAATGTGACGGTCGTGCCCGCGACCACCAGCGCGGAAGATGTGCTTGCGCTCAAGCCGGACGGCGTGTTCTTGTCGAATGGCCCGGGCGATCCCGAGCCGGTGACTTACGCGCAGGAGAGCATTCGCCGCATGATGGGCCGTGTGCCCATCTTCGGCATCTGTCTCGGGCATCAGCTCATTGGGCTGGCGCTCGGCGGCAAGACCTACAAGCTGAAATTCGGCCATCACGGCGGCAATCATCCGGTAAAGCAGATGGCCACGGGCAAGGTCGAGATCACGGCCCACAATCACAACTTCGCCGTCGATCCCGACTCGCTGCAGCAGAGCGAGGTTGACCTGACCCACATCGACCTGAACGACAATACGCTGGAGGGCCTGCGCCATCGCTCGCTGCCACTGTTCAGCGTGCAGTACCACCCCGAAGCAGCGCCCGGCCCGCATGACTCGCACTACCTGTTCAAGGACTTTGTGAAGATGATGGAGGAGTGGAAAGGGAAGTGATTTGAAGGGGCGTGCCTTTAGGCGCGCCGTAATGGGCAATAAGAATCCGGGCTTTAGCCCCCGAGGGACGTCGATTTGAGACCGACTCGACAGCAAACAGCCTTAGGTTACACGTACTTCGTTACTTCTCAGACGTGGCAAAGGCGGGAGCTGTTTCGCAACCCGAAGTGGGCCGAGCTGTTCCTGGATATCCTTCATTGGTACCGTGGTCGCGCTTACCTTTTGCACGAATATGTGCTCATGCCTGAGCACTTCCACGTACTGATCACGCCATCAGTTACTTTGGAGCGAGCAATTCAATTCATCAAAGGCGGCTTTTCCTATCGAGTGAAAAAGGAATTGGGTTCGCCGATGGAGATTTGGCAAAGCGGATTTTCGGACCACCGCATCCGCGATAGTCAGGATTATGACATTCATGTCGATTACATCTGGCGGAATCCGGCTGGGCGAAAGCTGGTCGAGAGCGCTGCCGATTATCCCTGCTGCTCTGCGTTCCCGGGCAGCTTGAAAGACGAGGTTCCTCAGTGGCTAAAGCCAATCAGTAATAATTTCAACGGCGCGGCTGAAGCCGCGCCCCTTCGGAAGAAGCAGCCCAACGGCGCGCCTGAAGGCGCGTCCCTTCGTTAACCCATGCCACGCCGCAACGACATCGCGAAGGTACTCATCATCGGCTCGGGGCCGATTGTTATTGGGCAGTCGGCGGAGTTCGACTACTCGGGGGCGCAGGCCTGCAAGGCGCTCAAGTCCGAAGGCTATGAGGTCGTGCTCGCCAACTCCAATCCGGCCACTATCATGACCGACCCGGAGATGGCCGACCGCACCTACATCGAGCCGCTCACGCGCACCTATCTGGAAGAGATCATCCGCGTCGAGGCAGAAATGTTGCGCGAATCCGGCCAGCCAGGGGTTTTTGCCCTCCTGCCAACTGTGGGCGGGCAGACGGCGCTGAATCTCGCCGTCGAGCTCTCCGATGGCGGCGTGCTGGAGAAGTATGGCGTACAGCTCATCGGTGCGCAGCTCGGCGCCATCAAGAAGGCCGAAGACCGACTGCTCTTCAAAGACGCGATGACGGCGATCGGGCTTGACGTGCCGAAATCGTCGCTGGTGAACAACCTGAAAGACGGTCTCGACTTCAGCAACAAAATCGGCTTCCCGCTGATCCTGCGGCCATCGTTCACGCTGGGCGGCACGGGCGGCGGCATTGCCTACAATCGCGAAGAACTACTGGAGCTGCTGGCGCGCGGCCTCGATCTTTCTCCGGTTCATGAAGTTTTGCTGGAAGAATCCGTGCTCGGCTGGAAAGAATACGAGCTGGAGCTGATGCGCGACCTGGCCGACAATGTGATCGTCATCTGCTCCATCGAGAACTTCGATCCCATGGGCACGCACACCGGCGACTCCATCACCGTCGCGCCGGCGCAGACCCTCACCGACCGTGAATACCAGGCCATGCGCGACGCGGCCATCGCCGTCATCCGCGAGATCGGCGTTGAGACCGGCGGATCGAACATCCAGTTCGCCGTCGATCCGCATAACGGGCGCATGGTGGTTATCGAGATGAACCCGCGCGTCTCGCGCTCCTCGGCACTGGCGTCGAAGGCGACCGGCTTTCCGATCGCGAAGATCGCGGCCAAGCTCGCGGTCGGCTACACGCTCGACGAGATCACCAACGACATTACGCGCAAAACCCCGGCGTGCTTCGAGCCGACGCTCGACTACGTGGTCGTCAAAATCCCCAAGTGGCAGTTCGAGAAATTTCCCGGCGCCGACGAGTCGCTCGGCCCGCAGATGAAGTCGGTAGGTGAAGTGATGGCCATCGGCCGCACCTTCAAACAGGCGCTGTTAAAAGCCGTCCGCTCGCTCGAAACCGGCAAGCGCGTCGATGCCGACGAGATCGAGCCGCGCATCCTAACTAAACGGTTAGTTACACCCCATCCCGAGCGGCTGCAGTACATTCGCTACGCGCTGTCGCAGGGCATGAGCGTGCGCGAGATCGCGCAGATGACCAACATCGATCCCTGGTTCTTGCATCAGCTCAAGGAAATTTCCGACGTCCAGGCGAAGCTGGGGAACGAAGCCATCGATGCCGAACGCCTGCGCGAGATCAAGCGCCTGGGCTTCTCCGACGCGCGATTGGGCGGAGCCTTGCAGATGAAGAATGGCCGAGCCGCGGCCGAGAAGATCCATCAGCTTCGCAAACAGCACGGCGTCACGCCGGTGTACAAGCGCGTGGACACGTGTGCGGCTGAATTTGAGAGCTACACGCCCTACCTGTACTCGACCTACGAAGAAGAGGACGAGGCGGGGCCCACCGACCGCAAGAAGGTCATCATCCTGGGCAGCGGGCCGAACCGTATCGGGCAGGGAATCGAGTTCGACTATTGCTGCTGCCACGCGGCATTCGCGCTGCGCGAAGACGGCTACGAGACGATCATGATCAATTGCAATCCCGAGACCGTCTCCACCGACTACGATACCAGCGACCGTCTCTACTTCGAGCCGCTGACCTATGAAGACGTGATGGCGGTATACGATCATGAGGCCGCGAGCGGAGCGGACATCGGTGTAGTGGTGCAGTTTGGCGGGCAGACGCCGCTGAATCTTGCGCTACCGTTGAAGGCCGCGGGTGTGCCCATCATTGGTACGTCACCCGAGAGCATCGACCTCGCGGAAGATCGCAAGCGCTTCGGCAAGCTGCTGGAGGAGTTGTCTATCCCGCAACCGCGCGGCGCAACCGCGACCACCCTGGAAGAAGCGCTGCAGAATGCCAACCGCATCTCCTATCCCGTACTGGTGCGGCCTTCTTACGTGTTGGGCGGGCGCGCCATGGCCCTCGTCTATGACGATGCATCATTGATCGAGTACATGAAAGAAGCCGTCGAGTACTCGCAGGAACGGCCGGTGCTCATTGATCACTTCCTCGAGTCGGCGACGGAAATCGATGTCGATGCAATCAGCGATGGCGAGGACGTGGTCATCGGCGGCATCATGCAGCACATCGAAGAGGCCGGCATCCACTCCGGCGATTCGTCGTGCGTGCTGCCGGCGGTTGATATTCCCAAGCACCTGCTCAATACCATTCGCCAATATACGTTCCAGCTCGCGCGCGCGCTCCAAGTCATCGGCCTGATGAACGTGCAGTACGCGATCCAGCGCAATCGCGTGTACGTGATCGAAGTCAATCCGCGCGCCTCGCGCACCGTGCCGTACGTCTCGAAAGCAACCGGCGTGCCGCTGGCGAAAATAGCTGCGCGTCTGATGACGGGGCGCACGCTGCGCGAGTTTCTGCCGGAGAACATCAGGCGCCACAGCGACCTTGATACCGGCAACTTCTACTTCGTGAAATCGCCGGTCTTTCCGTGGGGCAAGTTTCCCGGCGTCGATACCGTGCTCGGACCGGAGATGAAATCGACGGGCGAGGTGATGGGCGTGGCCGACAACTTCGGCGAGGCCTTCGCCAAGGCGCAGGTGGCCGCCGGGCAGATGCTGCCGACGTCGGGGAGGGTTTTCATGAGCGGCAACGATCGCGACAAGCCCTTCATGCCGGAGCTGGCGAAGCGCTTCGTCGAACTGGGCTTCAGCATCGTCGCCACGCACGGAACCGCGCGGGTGTTGGAGCACGCCGGCCTGCACGTCGAGCGGGTTTACAAAGTAAAAGAAGGGCGGCCGAACGTCGTCGACCTGATCAAGGGCGAACGCATTCAGCTCATCATCAACACGCCGCATGGCGTCGAGCCCTGGTTCGACGAGAAGGCGATTCGCCGCGCCGCCGTGACCGCGCGCATCCCGACCATCACCACCCTGTCAGCGGCCAAGGCCGCCTGCGACGGCATTGCGGCGCTGCAACGTGGGGAAGCGAAAGTGTATGCGCTGCAGCAATTGCATGCGGAGAGGGTAGCAGCGGCTAAGTAGCGCGGACTTCAGCCTTCAGCATCAATTTGGATAGACATCAAATTGTTGGACTAGCGTCCCTGGTGCTCCGCCTGCTGGTCTGATGTGTACAAAGTGTGTATCATTTGAAGAAGCGGAATGGGAGCTGTGAACAGCCGAGAGGTGATCAGGAGATTGACCAAAGACGGATGGTACGAAGTCCATCAGGTTGGCAGCCACAAGCAGTTCAAACATCCGGTAAAACCAGGCAGGGTGACAGTGCCGCATCCGAAGTGGGACATCCCGTTGGGGACGTTGAGGAGCATTGAGAAGCAGGCGGGCATTCGGTTGAGGCGGCCCGTGGGAGAGTAGGAATGGAGTATATCTCGTATCTGCATAAGGACCGCAAATCGGATTACGGCGTGAGCTTCCCGGATTTTCCGGGTTGCATCACGGCGGGCAGGACGCTGGACGAAGCGCGGCGTTTGGCTCCGCAAGCTCTGGCTTTGCACATTAAGGGCATGATCGAAGATGGAGACCCGATTCCGGAGCCGTCAACCGTTGACGACGTGGCTGATGACCCTGCTTTGAAGGGGGCTGTGGCGTTTTTGGTAAAAGTTGATCTCGGCGCGGAACGAGCGGAACGCTTTAATATCACGGCACGCCGGAGTCAGATGGAGGAGATCGACCGCCTGGCGGAGCGGGAGGGATTGACGCGGTCAGCGTATATGGTCCATGCGGCGCTGGCAAAGAGGCCATCTTCTGCAAGAAACCACACAAGGACTCGGTGACTGACCGAGGATCTCCTCTGGTTTTCGGCAGCTGCAATGCCGCAGATCCCTTGTCGGGCGGAGGTCCGCTCGTGAAGTCGAGTCTTGCATGTTGACCATCCTTTTGACCATCGTTACAATACTGGACAGGAGTAAGTGATGCTGGAGATCGCGATTTCTGAATTCAAGGCGAAGTGCCTTGCGCTGCTACAGCAGGTCTCCAAGACGAAGCAGCCCCTTCGTGTGACGCGTTTTGGGAAGCCGGTTGCCGATGTTCTTCCGCCGGCAGAAGCGAAGGTGGATCGTAAAGCCTGGATTGGCTCCGGCAAAGGCACAGCAAAGATCCTGGGTGACATTGTTTCTCCCGCCAATGAGCCGGATGAGTGGGAGACCCTGCGCGATTGAGAATACTGCTCGACACCCACATCTGGTTGTGGGCATACCTGGAGCCGCGGCGCCTCGGAGCGCGCCTTCTGCGCGAGTTGCGCGATGAGGCCAACGAACTCTGGTTGTCGCCGATCAGCACGTGGGAAGCCTTGACCTTACACAATAAAGGCAGAATCCGGCTTCCTGCCGATGTGGAGCAGTGGGTCCGCAGCGCTACGGCGGTCACTCGCGAAGCGCCGCTGACTCATGAGATAGCTTTGGCTGCGGGCCGCCTTACCTGGCACCCCGATCCCGCCGACCGGTTCCTTGCAGCCACGGCGCAGGTGCTCGATTTGGTGCTGGCTACAGCCGACCAGCGTCTGCTGGGACTAGCAGACGTGCGTACGCTTGCGAACCATTGATTATCAGGGCGCAGCGCGGCGTAGGTTTGCGCGTCACAGCTTATTCCAAACAGCAGTCCTATAATTTGTTCATGTTGCTTAACGGAATTTTTCCTCCCATCACTACGCCGTTTTATCCCGACGGCAGAATTTACTTTCGCAAGCTCGAGCAGAATGTCGAGCAGTACTCGCGCGCGCCGGTGGCTGGCATCGTGGTGCAGGGCTCGACCGGCGAAGCCATCCTGCTGAGCGATGAAGAGCGCCGCGAGGTGCTGAAGTGTGCACGCGAAGCCGCTGCCAACGAGAAAGTTCTGATTGCGGGCACCGGGATTGAGTCGGCAATCGAGACGCTGCGACTGACCGAGTACGCGGCCGAGCTGGGCTACGACGTCGCCATGGTGCGCACGCCGCACTACTACAAAGGACAGATGGCGCAGCCGGCGAACATGCTGGCCTTCTATCGCTTCGTCTGCGATCGCTCGCCGCTGCCGGTCATCATCTACAATTTTCCGCAGGCGACGGGCTACGACCTTCCCGCGGAAATCGTTATCGAGCTGGCCGAGCACCCGAACCTCATCGGCATCAAGGAGTCGTCCGGCTCGATCGAAAAAGTTCAGAAGATGGTCGAGGGCACGCGCCACATCCAGCGTAGTGCGACGGTAGGCGAAACCTTCGCCGCGGTCACTGGCCGCATGCTGAAAGCCGCTTCCGCAGCACAGGCGCGCGTCGAAGCTGGCGAGCTGGTCACGGTCGGCGCACTGGCCGGTACTGCCGCGGAAACCGGGCCCTTAACCACGCCCAAGTCTTCATCTGCGCTGCAGCCGTCGTCCGCGGGCGTGAGCATGATCGGCAAATTGAAAACTCGCCGGAAGGAAGTTGGCTTCCAGGTGCTGGTAGGCGCGGCGCACAAGCTGCATCCGTCGCTCGAGGCCGGCGCCGTGGGAGCGATCCTTGCCTTTGCCGATTGCGCGCCGACTGCGTGCTACGAAATCTACACCGCCTGGAAAGAGGGTGATGCCGCGCTCGCGCGCGAGAAGCAGGAGCGCATTGCGAAGGCCGCCGAGCGCGTTGTCGGTGCATTGAGCATTCCCGGCGTGAAGTACGCGATGGATTACAACGGCTATTTCGGCGGAACGGTGCGCCTGCCGCTGCTGCCGCTTACGGCGGAAAAGAAAGCCGAGGTCGAGCAGTTGCTGGAGAAGATCAGAAATTGAAGCCTACGCGGTCAGCGGAAGTCGCTCGAGATTGGCTGCTCTGACTATCGACCGTCGCAAGTGTTTTTGGCACGGCGGCACAATTGTTGCTTTTCAGGCGGCCCATTGGTGGGTTACTATTCTGGCGAAGTTGCCCCGACCGTCGACCGGAGGCGAGTAATGGTTTTTCAGGTGGAGCGGAGCCCCTTCGACCCGGAGTCGGGATTCGAGTATTACATCTGTTTCAAACCAGCCTCGGAAGTCGAGGGCGATGAGGTGCGCGGGCGGATTTCCGTCGAGGTGGGCATCTCCCTGTCGGAGACCGGCGACGTCGCCGATCTGGCGTTTATGCTGCCCAAGGCTTGCCGCAACGATCACGCGCTGTCGTTTCTCAAGCGCGATCCCAACGCGAACTGCGTTGAAAATCGCGTCTTCATTGCCATACCCGGCCTGAGCGGCGACGCGGTAATGAATGTTCCGGCCACGTTGGAGTTGGACCAGGCTGGCCGCATCGTGGCCATCGAGATCAACGGCTGCATTCCGAAAACCAGCACCTTCAAGCCGGGACAAGCGTAGAAAATCCGCCATTCGCCATTCGCCGAAGTATCGCCATTCGCTCTTCGCCATCCGCCATTCGCCAGAATCGACCGGGGCCGTCGCCTGCGCCAGCGAAAGTTGACTTCTGCGATAAGCTATTTTCAGAAATCGAGTTCTTCCTCTGGCGAACGGCGACGCGTCGGCGAACGGCGAATGGCGAATAGCGATCTGGCGAATAGCGATCCTCTGGCGAACAGCGAATGGCGAACCGCGGATCCCGGCGTTTCCGCCTTCGTCCTCGCCGGAGGCCGCAGCTCGCGCATGCGCGCCGACAAAGCGCTCCTATCCTTCGGCGACGCGAGCCTTTTGCAACGCGCGTTGCAGAGTGCCGCTGCCATCACCGACAAGGTTTACATCGTGGGAGCCAGGGAGCGCTACGCAAGGTTCGGCGAGGTCATCGAAGATATTTATCCCGGATGCGGGCCGCTGGGTGGAATTCACGCTGCGCTCACCGCTACCCGCACGGACCCCAACCTGATACTCTCGGTCGATATGCCGCTGATGACCCGCGAATTTCTGAGTTGGCTAATCCAACAGGCCGGCCACGCAGAGGAACCAATCGTCGTACCGAAGGCGGCCGGCGGCCTGCAACCGCTGTGCGCCATATATCAACGCACCCTCGCCGGCATTGTCGAACAAGCTTTGCTGGAAGCCGACTACAAGATATCCCATCTGTTCTCGCGCGTGGCGACGCACATCATCGCGGAAGACGAGATTGTCGCCGCCGGCTTTTCGGCCGAAATCTTCCACAACATCAATACTCCCGAGGACTACGCAAGATGCCGGCGATAGTATCCGACACTGTGGTACACGAGCAGAAAAACGAAACTCCCGTCCAGGAGCAGCCGAAGGCAAATCAGGGCCAGGAGCGCAAGCCGTATATCGAGTTCCAGAACGTGCACAAGGCGTTCGGCAGCAATGTCGTGCTCGACGGCGTCTGCTTCGACGTCATGCCCGGCGAGACGGTCTGCATCCTGGGACGCAGCGGTGTCGGCAAGTCGGTATCGCTGCATCAGATCATGGGCTTCCTTAAGCCCGATCGCGGTCGCATCTGGGTCGCCTACGAGGACATCACCGACTACCCCGAGCACGAGATGGAGCGCATTCGCAAGAAGGTCACCATGGTCTTTCAGAACGGCGCCCTTTTCGATTCGCTCACCGTGGGCGAAAACGTCGCCTTCCCACTGCGTGAGCGCGGCGGACTGGAAGAAGAGCAGATTTTTCAGATCGTCGATGGCCTGCTGGAGATGGTGGGCGTGCGGGAATTTCGCGACCTGCTGCCGTCCGACCTCTCGACTGGGATGAAGCGCTCGGTCGCCATCGCGCGCGCCCTGGCGGCGCAGCCGGACGCCGTGCTCTATGACGAGCCGACCACCATGGTCGATCCGCTAATGGCCCATTTGCTCGGTGACTTGATCAAGAAGCTGAAAAAGCAGTTGAAGCTGACCAGCATCGTCGTGACCCACGACATGGCGCTGGCCAAGAAACTAGCCGATCGCCTGCTGTTCCTGTATGAAGCCAAAGCCATCTTCTTCGGCACCTTCGAGCAAATGGCCAAGTGCCCGGAGCCGATCGTGCAGGAGTTCCTCGAGCTCGACTCGCTCGACTTCGAAGCCTACTTCGGCGCCCAACGCCCGCCCCACCAGCCCAGGTTCGAGGCTTCCTAAGAAAAGCAAATTAACCACAGAGGCACAGAGACATAGAGGCCGCAAGGGGAATGGAAGAATTGCCAAAGTCCCAATCACTTGTGACAAGGCTATGTATCGACAACGAAAGGCTCACCGAAGGCCAAGAGGCGCGCCTACGGTGTGATCTCCCAAACCACGCCGCAACCTTCGCCTTCGCATCCGAAAAGGAGTCCGCCTTCACTCGTCGTGCCATAAAGATTACCGTTGTTGTCAAGGACGACGGGGCCAGCAGGGAAGTCTCCGCCACTGCCCCCAGTGAAGTCGTGGAGATCGGTAGCCGTCCACGACCCACCGGTATTGGTTAACTTGAAGACCCAGCCGAGGTCGTGCAGGCCACCCAAAGAGCAGGTTCCATAGAAATTGCCGGATGTGTCCCTGGCGAGGGGTCCCGGACCACAGTATTGCGTGGAAAACGCGTAAAGCGTAGAGAAAGTCCAGCTTCCCTGTGATGGCATCAGTTCAAAGATGCTGCCGTCAGTGCGATCACCGCCCTCAACAGTCGAGCCATAGAGGTTGCCGGACTGATCCATGATTAAGGCAGTCGGATCAGAGTTGAGGCCATTGCCGACGCCGGGAAAGTTATAGATGATATTTTCTGTCCACGTTCCGCCCGACGGCGTCAGCTCGAAAGCCGTCCCTCCGAATATTCCAAAAGTCCCACCGTAGTACGTTGTTCCGTAGAGGTTTCCGGCCGGGTCGAAAATCACGCCGTAGAGTGGGTCATAGCCGTCGATCCCATCATTGTTGAAGTTATGAACGATGCTGAAAGTCCATCCTCCGCTGGAAGGCGACAGCTCGAAGACCGTTCCGCCGCCTGGCTCTCCTTGATAGCCGAGTCCACTACCTCCATATTGGGTGGTTCCGTACAGATTCCCAGCCTGATCGAAAACCAGGTTTGTGTTAGCCGGGGACGCTCCATCATTTGCTCCTCCTTGAAAGGTATGCAACACGGTTTCGTTCCAATAGCAGATTGCCGTCTTGCACGCTGTGGCTGGTGGTTGCACTTCAAAGACCGTACCCCGAACGCCAAGGCTGGTGTATTCGGTTGTGCCATAGACGGCACCATTCGGGCCCACCGTTACCGGTCCCTCCGGTTCACAGTCATCGCCTTGCGTGAATTCGTAGAGCGGGGCCAGCGTCCAACCCGAGCCCCGACGCACCAACTTGAACACCGTGCCGCACTCGTGCGCCCCGCCGAAATAGGTCGCTCCGTAGAGGGTTCCTGAACCGCCAACCGTCACACCCCCCATAGGGATTCCGCCATCCGCTCCACCGGTGAAGGTGTGCAGCACGGTGAATGTCTGCGCCAGGGCTGGCGCAGTCGCGAGCATGATCAGCACGCCGAGCGTAGCCAGCGCGAACGCGGGAAGCGGCAGGTGAAAAGTGAAGCGTTGCCGGAGCGTCATAATCAGTTCCTCTATCAGTGTCGAGGTTACCATTCTGACGTTGGTTCTTACCCGTCTTTGTCGGGGCACGAGTATCACGCCGTTGGAAAGGCGTGTCAACTTACTTCCACATTGCGATTTATGTATTTGATAGAGAAGGACTTGGTTTATTTATTTTGAGATGATTGGCGTAACCAGGCGATATAGCAAGCGACCCGTGCTCCGCTAGAACCCCTGCGCAACCAGCCGCTCCACAGTTAGAGACCCGCTCTGCTGGTCGCGCCGGGTCCACTTCTCCAGATACTTCGCGACGATGTCCGTCTCAATATTGACTGGATCGCCGGGTTTGAGCGAGCCAAGGTTAGTCATCTTGATGGTGTGAGGAATGATCGCGATGGTCAGGCGCAGACCATCGAGCTTGGCGACCGTCAGGCTGATCCCCTCAACCGAAATCGACCCCTTGAAGACCACGTACTGCTCCAACTCTTCGGGAATGTCGAGGTGCAGCCAGAAGTCATCAGCGTTGGGGATCGGTTCGAGGCCGACAAAGCGGGCGATACCATCGACGTGCCCCTGCACCATGTGGCCGCCGAGGCGGCCATCGGCCTTTAGCGGCAACTCAAGATTGACCTGCGCGCCTTCCGTAATGCGCGAGAGGGAAGTGCGCGCCCAGGTCTCGGCGGCAAGATCGGCGCAAAAGGAATCGGGTTTGATGTCAAGGGCAGTCAGGCAGACTCCGCTCACGGCGACGCTGTTGCCCGTTTTCAGCTCTTTCGCCGTATTCGGCGCGTGAATGGTGATGCGGTGGTTGCCCTCGCGTTGGACGATACTATTGATGGTTCCAACTTCTTCGACAAGTCCAGTAAACATGATTGCCCTTTCTTGTCCCGTCTGGGTGCCCCAGGTCTGGCGATTTCCAGACCTGGGCTTTCGCGACGGGGCAGCCGTCACCCAGGTCTCGAAAAGCGCGAGACCTGGGGCACCCTCATCAAGCGCCCGCAAAAATGCTAGCTTTCATAAACATCGCGCAGATACCCTTCCACGGCAAAATCCTCTCCGAAGCGATGCAGCGTCATCGATTTCACGCTCGCGGCCTCGCTCATCCTGCGATAACCGGCGCCCGTCGCGAACGGGATCGATCCCGTGCCTGCCAGAATTTTCGGCGCATAGTAGAAGAAAACCTTGTCTACGATGCCGGCGGCCAGCGCGGCCCAATTGACCATGGCACCACCTTCAATGATAAGGCTGGTGATCTCACGCCTGCCGAGTTCATCCATCACACGCTCCAGGTCGGGACGGCCATCGACCGCGGGCGTGCCTGCCGGAAACAGGATGGTGCCGTCGCTGGCGGCGCGGCGCATCGGGACCTGCTCCACCACAATGCCGTGCGCTTCCAGCTCGCGCCGCTTGTTCTCTTCGGCGAAGCAGCAGAACACGATGACGTCCTCGCGCGCCGTCTTGACCACGCGCGACTCCAGCGGCAGGCGCAGACGGGAATCGAGGATAACGCGCAGCAGCGGACGGCGGCGGGGAAGCCCGGTGCGATCGGTGAGCAGCGGATCGTCGGCCAGTATCGTCCCCACGCCGACCAGGATGGCGTCGTTCGCGTGGCGCAGTTGCTGCACGTGGGCGCGCGCGGTTTCACTGGTGATCCAGCCGCCGCTAGGAGCGGGCACGGCCATCTCCGGCGGCGCTTCCAACTCTGCAGGCGGCGGAGCGATCTTGCCGTCCAGCGTCATGGCCGTTTTCAAGGTGACGAAGGGGACTTTGTGCCGAATGTACTTGGCAAACGCCTCGTTCAGCTTTCGCGCCTCTTCTTCGAGCAGCCCTTCGTGCACTTCGATTCCGGCCGCGCGCAGCCTGGCCAGCCCGGCTCCGCTGACCAGCGGATTCGGGTCGCGCATGGCGGCGAACACGCGTGCGATCCCCGCTGCGATTATGGCGTCGGCGCACGGCCCGGTGCGCCCGACATGCGAACAGGGTTCCAAATTCAGATAGAGCGCCGCGCCGCGTGCCCGTTCGCCGGCCTGCTCGATCGCCAGCACCTCGGCGTGTTTGCGGCGTTCGTAGGTGTGCGTCCCACGGCCAACGATTTCGCCCGCCGGATTGACCAGCACCGCTCCCACGCATGGATTCGGCGAGGCTAGCGCGACGCCCTCGCGCGCGAGCTCCAGCGCTTCGCGCATGAACTGCTCATCCGGCAATGGTGCGTTCCTGGATTCCTGCATCAGAGCACTTGCACGCCTTCACTGAGCGCCGCCCTCCTGAGGTCTGCATCAACCGTAGCCAGAGCGCATCGTTCTCGCATTGCGATCTCCAGGTATCCGGCGTCATAGGTGGTAAGCCGGCACCTGCGGCAAAGCTCCTGAGTTATCTTGAAGACGGTTATCGAATTGGCAGGAAAATCCACGTCCACCGGCAGCCGATCGAGATCGTCAAGGAAGGCTTGGGTCAGCTCAGGCGTCAGCCGATGGCGCCTTTCGCCGACGAGCAGCGCGTTCAGTATCTCGTGCCTCCAGAATGCGGGCACAATGATCCTGTCGCCGGCAGCGATTCGCTCAGCGATCTCCGATGCCTTCTGCGCATTTTCGTCGGGGAAGCACCACGTCAGCACCGTGGAAGCGTCAAGAGCAAACCGGCTCACGGCCTGCTCTCATGCAGTAGTTCCTTTATTGATTTGCCGTCCAGAGATAGCCCGTGACGCTGGCCAAAGCTGGCCAAGCGCCGCGCAATTACGGTGACAGACTCTTCGTCCGAAGGGGTTGCCAGGCGGCCACGTAACAGTTGCAGTGCCTGATCCAGCGCCTCGTTCGTAGATTCGGCGAGTCCCGAACTAATCGCCTCACGCAACACCTGTTCCTGTTCAGGGCTTAAAATTATCGTCATACCAACCTCAAGCGAGCAGTATCTCAGTCGAACAATGAATTCACAAAATCCTGCGGATTGAAGGGCAGCAAATCCCCGGCTTTCTCGCCGACGCCGACGTAGCGCACCGGCAGCCCGAGTTCCTTGCAGATGGCAACCACCACCCCGCCCTTGGCCGTACCGTCCAGTTTGGTCAGGACGATGCCGGTCACACCCGCCGACTGCGTGAACAGCCGCGCCTGTTGCAGTCCATTCTGGCCAGTGGTCGCGTCCATCACCAGCAAGGTTTCATGCGGAGCGTTGGCGCTGAAGCGCTGCGCCGTGCGCCGCATCTTCGCCAACTCCTCCATCAGGCTGCTTTTGGTGTGCAGACGGCCGGCCGTGTCGACGATGACATAATCCGTGCCGCGTGCTTTGGCGGCCTGCAGCGCATCGAACAGCACCGCCGCCGGATCGCCACCGGGCTTGTTCTTGATGACCTCGGTCCCGGTGCGGTCGCCCCAAATTTCCAGTTGCTCGATGGCCGCGGCGCGAAAGGTATCGGCTGCGGCCAGCAGCACCGTCTTGCCCTGCCCGCGCAGCACATGCGCCAGCTTGCCAATCGAGGTCGTCTTCCCCGTGCCATTGACCCCGACTACCAGGATCACCTCCGGCTCGCCGTCCACCTTTTGCACCGGTTTTTTGTCCGCCGCATTCAGGATGGCCAGCAGCTCGTCTTTCAGCACGCGCTTCAGCTCCTCCACATTCGCCACCTGCTTGCGATCGACCTTCTCGCGCAAGGCGTCCAGCACGGTGGCTGTGGTCGACGTACCCAGATCGGCCGCAATCAGCGTGGCCTCCAGATCGTCCAGCGTCTCGCGGTCAATCTCCTTGCGGAACGACACCACATCGTCAATGCGCTCACTAAGGCTCTCGCGCGTGCGCGTCACCGCCTCTTTCATGCGCTGCAGGAAACTGGGTTTTTCTTCGGTGCTGCCGAACAGGGTCTGAATCATGAAGGAGTCCGAACAGAGCAGGACAGAGCAGTGAAATCGCTTACGCGATCCCCTGTCCCGAAAAGTCAATTATATGTGGGCGCCGCGCTTTCTCCGAGAGTGAGATGTCGCAAAGGACGCAACGCAAGCGCATGGGGGTGATGACGATGTTCTCATTCGGAGGGTGTTGGCGGACGGGCTTGGCGTACAACCACCCTCACCCCGTTCGCACCCGCTCCGGTCTCGTCTTTTCCGGTGGAACAACTGGCGCGGGCACATGTCCGGGCAAAACTTCGCGCAGCGTCCACTCGATGCGCTCGACCGAGCTGCGGATCATCTCGACGGACTCATCGTCTTTGCCCACCGCCGTAGCGTAGGTGATCACCTGCAGCGCGTTGCGGATGTGGTGGTTCATATCGGCGATGACGTGCAGACGGTCGCGGATGATCTCTCGCCGGATGCGCTCCTTGAGCGCAAGATTGTAGAAGAGGAACCCGGCAATCAGCCCGGTGAGGCCATTGGAAGTTACCAGGATTTCGGTGCGAGTGACGCCGTCGCGCGCCAGCAGGCGGTCGAAGCCGAAACCGAAACCCCACACCAGCATCCCTAGCCCTACACAGATCAGCACCAGCCGGCCCGCGGAGTCCTTCCTGAAATCCATAGCTGCTTGCCTCTACTCCTGCCCCGAACTTCCCAAAACCTGAGACGTGGAAAGCGCCGCTTCGTCTTTGCGAAAATGCCGCAAAATCGCTTTCGCTTGCGAGCGGTTCACCACCGATGTTAACGCCGCTACATCGGCTTCCTTCACTGCCTGCAAACTGCCAAAATGCGCCAGCAGCCGTTTCGTGGTTCGCGCGCCCACACCCGGAATTTCCAGCAGTTCGGTCCGGCGGTCCCGCATCTGGCGCCGCTTGCGATGGAAGGTCACCGCAAAGCGGTGCGCCTCGTCGCGGATGAGCTGCACCAGGTGCAGCACCGGCGAGTGCCGGTCCAGCACTACCGGCTCGTCCTCCTGCCCCTGCACATAGATGATCTCTTCCCGCTTGGCGATCGACGCCAGCGGCTGGTTGATGATCCCCAGCGACTCCAGCGCCGCGGCTGCCGCATGCAGTTGCCCGATGCCGCCATCGATGAGCACCAGGCTAGGCATGCTCTCTTTCTGTGCCTTCGCCGCATCGGACGCGGCGCCTGTCGAGCAGCCCGACTCCTGCACTCGCCGGTATCTCCGTGTGACCACTTCGCGCATCGCGGCGAAGTCGTCCACGCCCTCCACTCCCCGGATGATGAACTTGCGATAATCCGATTTCTTGATCTTGCCGCTCTCCCACACTACCATCGAAGCCACCGTCTCCGCGCCTTGAATATGCGAGATGTCGAAACACTCGATGCGCTTGGGCAGCTCCGGCAGCATCAGCGCCTCCTGTAGCGCTTCCTGAATGGCCTTGGCCGCCGGCTTCATCACCCGGAAGCGCTGATCGAAGGCCTGTTTCGCGTTCTGGCCAACCAAATCGACCAGCGACCGCTTTTCGCCACGCTGCGGAACGTGGATCTGCACCCGCCGCGTCTGACCCTCCGAGAGAATCTCCTCTAGTGTTGAACGGTCCTCAAAATCGACCGGCACGTAGATCGTGTGCGGCACATATTGCTGATCGAGATACACCTGCTTGAGCAGGGAAGAGAAGAACTCGCCCGGGTCGAACGCCCCGTCTGCCAGGTCGTTCTCCGGCGTGGCCGCCGACACGTCCCCGCGATGTTGGGGTGGTAGCTCCTCCCAGAAGAACTCGCGCTTATCGACGATCTTGCCGCCGCGCATGTGAAACAAGTTCACCGCCAGCATCTCGTTTTCGTAGTGATAGCCGAAGACGTCGGCATCATCACCTTCAACGGCAGCAATCCGCTGCTTCTGTTCCAACAGTTCCAGCGTCGAAATCAAATCGCGATACTTGGCCGCCAATTCATACTGCTCGCGCTCGGCTGCCGCCGCCATGCGTTGATGCAGCGATCGCGACAGGTCCGCTCCGCGCCCCTCCAGAAACGTTTTCACGTCATGTACTGCCTCGGCATACCGTTCCGGCGTGGTCAGCCCCTCGACACACGGCCCCAGGCATCGTCCGATGTAGTACTGCAAGCATGGCCGGGGGTAGTAGCGGTTCAGGTCCAGCTTGCACGAGGGAATCATGAAGTGCCGGTGGATGAGATCGACGATGCGATACGCCAGGCTGGTAGGGAAGTACGGGCCGTAGTACAGCGAGCCGTCTTTGCGTAGCCGCCGTGTCGGGAACACGCGCGGATACCGCTCGCTGATCGTCAGCTTGATATACGGGTACGTTTTGTCGTCGCGCAGAAGAATGTTGTAGCGCGGCTTCTTCTGTTTGATCAGGTTGTTCTCGAGCGCCAGCGCTTCCTTCTCGTTATCGACGACCACATAATCGACATCGACCGCCTCGCGCAGCAGAGTACCGGTCTTGGCGTCCGCCAGCTTGCCTTCCAGAAAGTACGACCGCACCCGCGAGCGCAGGTTGTTCGCCTTGCCCACGTAGATGATCTGCCCCTCGGCGTTCTTGTAGAGATACACGCCCGGCGCGGTCGGCAGCGTGCGAATTTTCTGGTGTAGATCCATCGGGGGTACGTTGCAGTCGGCCGGTAAAAATTCTACGCTTGCAGTCAGGATTATCGTTTCACGCTCGGACCAACTTGCCACCCTCGCGCGAGACTTTTGCAACTCGCTGAAAACACGAGCAAATTTCGGCCAATTCGGCCCCCCGCCCTTGGCATCTGACGTGCTTCGCCATAATCAGGCCGAGGGGCTGAGCTTTCGCCTGGCCGGGGAGTCCATCGTATGAACCGCTTTTCCGCATTAGCCGTGCTGGTTGCCGGTACTCTGCCGCTGACCATCGGTTGCGCTACCAAGAACTACGTTCGCAACCAGACCACGCCCATCATCAACAACGTTAACGAATTAGATGACGAGACGGCAAAAAATACTCGCGACATTAAGGACGTCGATACCCGCGCCCAGCAAGGCATCGCGCAGGTAAACGCCAAGTCCGCCGCCGCCGACCAGAAGGCGCTCGCCGCCGGCCAGACTGCCGATCAGGCCAACCAGAACGCGACCCAGGCCTCCAATCGCATCACCAGCCTCGCCGGTACCGTCGAGAACCTGGACAACTACAAGCAGGTCAGCGATACCACCGTCCAGTTTGGCTTTGACAAATATCAACTCACGCGCAAGGACAAGCAGACCCTCGACGACTTTGCCGCTCAGCTTCAGAGTCAGCGGCACTACATCATCCAGGTCGAGGGCTACACCGACTCGACCGGCCCGGCTGACTACAACTATCAGCTCAGCCAGCGCCGCGCCGACGCCGTTATCCAATACCTGGCGGCCAAGTACAACGTGCCCGCGCACAAGATTTTCCTGATCGGGCTGGGCAAGGACAATCCGGTGGCCAAGAACACGACCGCGCAAGGCCGAGCGCAGAACCGCCGCGTAGATGTGCTTCTGATGGCGAACAGCCTGACGGAATCGGCGCAGGCGGCATCGAGCCAGTAATTTGGCGAGGTCCGGCCGGCAACCCCGGCCGTTAGGGCGAGCTCAGCGCTCTTCCATTCCCCCAAAGCTAATGGGCCATGAGCAGGCCCATTGGAAAAGGCCATCCACTCCCCCTACGTGGATGGCCTTTTGAATTCCTCAGACCAAAGAAATTGGGTGCCCCAGAACCTGCCCTCAGCTTGTCGAAGGGTCTGGCGGTTGCCAGTCCTGGGTAAAAACTGTCGCGCTGCGAAGCTGCTATTCTTGTCTGCGAACATCCCATGCACAGGCAAGTAGAAGAGAAGTGCGATCAGCTCATCGAGCTCTGTCACCGCTATCGAGTGCGGCGACTTGCGCTCTTCGGGTCCGCTCTCAGGGAAGATTTCAATGCGCAGCGCAGCGACCTTGATTTCTTAGTCGAGTTTGAGCCGTTGCCGCCGGGCGCGTACTCTAACGCCTATTTTGGATTGCTGGACGCTCTGGAACGGCTCTTCGCGCGACGCATCGATTTGGTAGAGGCTGGTTCCGTTCGCAACCCCTACATTCGCGAACAAATCGAATCGCAACAGGAAACAGTCTATGCCGCGTAGCTTGCGCGCCATATCTGTGGGACATCGAGCAGGCCGCCAGCGACATCGTCAGTTTCACAAACGGCAAGCAGTTGCGGGATTACGAGAGCGATGCAATGCTGCGTGCGGCCGTAGAGCGAAGCTTTGAAATCATCGGCGAGGCGCTCAGCCAGGCACAACGGTTTTTTCCGGAAGTGGTCGGACGAATCACCAACGAGCAAAATATTATCGCCTTCCGTAATCGGCTCATTCATGGGTATGCCACGGTCAGGCCGGCCCTGGTGTGGGATGTTGTACAAAGTCATTTGCCCCGCTTACGCGAGGAGATTGCTCAGATGCTCCGCGAAGCTGACGAACATAAATAGCATTCGGGCTCGATTGATAACGAATTTTTTCCAGCGCGCGCGGCAATTGCCTGCACATTGGCGATTTCCAAACCTGGGTAACGGCTATCGCGCCCCGAAGACCCAGGTCTCGAAACCGCGAGACCCTTCGGCAAGCTCAGGGCCGGCTCTGGGGCACCCCCAACTCTGTCCCAACCTAAGACGCCACCGCTCGCCACTCACCACTGGCCACCGACCACGGAACCGGATTATTCTCTTCCCATGAAACTTCGTGGTTGCGGCACCGCCCTCGTTACTCCGTTCAAACCAGACGGCAGCGTAGACGAACCCGCCCTGCGCGAGTTGGTGCGCTGGCAAGTCGAATCCGGCATCGATTTCCTCGTCCCCTGCGGCACCACCGGGGAGACGCCCACGCTCACGCACGACGAATGGCTGCGCGTCATCGACCTCACCATCGAGACCGCCGGCGGACGCGTGCCCATCATGGCCGGCGCGACCTCCAACAACACGCGTGAAGCCGTCGGCAAGGCCAAAGAAGCTTCGTCGCGTGCGGGCGTCGATTACATCCTGACCGCGACGCCGTACTACAACAAACCCACCCAGGAGGGCATTTACCAGCACTTCAAAGCCATTGCTGAAGCCTCCACCAAGCCGCTCATCCTTTACAACATCGCGGGCCGCACTGGGACCAACATCGAAACGCCCACCCTACTGCGCCTGGCTGAGATCCCCAACATCGCCGGCGTGAAGGAAGCCAGCGGCAACATCGGCCAGATCGCCGAGGTCTGCGCCACGGTGCCGGAAGACTTCCTGGTTTTTTCCGGCGACGACGCCGTCACGCTCGCCGTGATCGGACTTGGCGGCGTGGGTATCGTCTCGGTCGCATCCAACGAAATTCCCGCCGAGATGTCGCGCCTGACCAACGCCGCGCTCGCCGGCAAGTGGGACACCGCGCGCCTGCTCTTCCGTAAATACCTGCCGCTGATGAACGCCAACTTCATCGAATCGAATCCCGGCCCCGTGAAAGCGGTGCTCGCTATGATGGGCCGCATCGATGAGGTCTATCGCCTGCCGCTGGTGCCCATGAAGAAGGAGAACCGTGCCAAGCTGGAGAAGATCGCCACCGAAGCCGGCCTGCTACAACCTCAGCCCGCGACATCGCGCTAGTGGCTCGCCACCCTGAGTGCACTTGCCCGACCACGGTTCGTGTGACCAGGGCCCTTGAAGAGCAATGCTCCGCAGTAGTAAAAATCCGGTTGAGCGGAGGCATTTCTCCTATGTGTCCTCAAGAACACGCCGCTAAAGTTCGAGGTCTAAATGTCTCCTTCCTCAGGGCTTGCCAGCGCATAACCGACAGCATGATTTGGGACATTGTCGATTATCACTTCGCTGTGGAGAAGGAAGGCAGTTCGTATGAAATAGCGGTCGGCATTGACGGCGATTGGCTTGACCGGCTTTCCGCTGCGAAATTGCGAAAGATCGCCGAGATGTGGTTGCTCCATAGGTTGGAACATTCCTACCAACCATTCGCGGAAACACGTTCCTGTTGGAGGATGATGCATGTGCCGTTCTCAGTGGTGGACTATTGGCTGACACACCGCCGATTCCCACATTGATTCACCAGAGCCGTGGCCCAGGCCCAACATGTCAGCCCATCGAGTCGAACCCGATCCCCGCGAAAGCTGTGCTGGCCATGATGGGCCGCATCGATGAGGTCTATCGCCTGCCGCTGGTGCCGCCGAAGCCGGCCTGCTGCAACCGCAACCCGCCACAACGCGGTGATCCTTACAGAGTATTGCCGTGCTCACCCGCGATAAGGAGGTGCGACATGCGGCGTCGTGCACCATTGATTTCGTGCTTCGCTGTTGCTTCGCATCTGCTTGTTCTCTGTGGCTTTGCAGTGGTACTGGTCCTCGTGCTGACCGCCAGCTCCGCGGCACAAACTTGTCCACCATGTGCCCAAATGTTCGCTCCCGGCGTTGGATACCTGAGCGAGGGTGGCCAGCTCTTCCGGACAACCGACAACGGTAGTCATTGGACCAATGTGTCTGTACCGCCGGTCAAGCAGGAGCAGGTTCTCTCGGTTTTCTTCCTGAACGCATCAACCGTCTGGGTGCTGCTTGGGCAGCAGGATGATCCGGAGCCGACCTTCGATATCGCCTTCACCAACGATTCGGGTGCGAACTGGTCACTGACGCCCGTCAACCTGACCGTGAATCCCAACGTACCCATCATGCCTCAGGGTGATATCAATTTTACCGACGTCATGCACGGATGGGTGAACCTGAGCGTAGAGAGCGGCTCTGCCTTTCACGTGGGAGAACTGTTTCGGACGGTGGATGGCGGCAAGAAGTGGATCCGGGTAGGCCAGGCGAGCTCGGGAAAGGTTCAATTCATCGATCAGCGCAATGGATGGGTTCTCAACGAAATGGATGAGCTGTCGGCGACCCACGATGGCGGGGGCAACTGGGAAGAAGTGTCCCTGAAACCTCCGCCGACGTTTGGTACCGATAAGCTTCATGCCACGTACCGGCTGCCCCTGTTCAGCGACAACAAACGGGGCGCGCTTCTGGTTGATTTCTCTTTACCTGCCAGCGATCCCGAAACCGATAAAAGAGGGACCGATGTTGCGCTGTATACCACGGCAGACGGAGGCAAGACGTGGAAGTTCGCTTCCGTCGTCGCCCACTTCGCCTTCCCGAACTCGGGTGTGCTTGCGGCCATGGCTGACTCCACGCTCATCACCGCGCAGGGAACCGGCAACACGCTGACGACTCAACACATTTCGCTCGACGCTCCGGCGGACGTCTCCACCACCAACTCTGATCTCGGTTTTACCGGGGGCATTTGGGCGCTGACGTTCGCCACCGAACAGCAAGGCTGGGCTCTCACAAGTTCGGCGGCTTGCGGATATGGGTCCGCGGGATCGACTTGTTCCTCAAACCTGCTGTTGGGCACGGGAGACGGCGGAGCGACGTGGAACAACATCACGCCCGGGCCACATCTGCCGCCGACGCCGCCACCCTCGACCAGCAAGCCCATCCCGCTCCATTGGAAGTGCTGCATCAATCCCTGCAAGGATGCTCAGACAAAACAACCTGTCGATTGCCGGACCGGCAAGCCGATTGAATAAATCCGTGGCATAAAGAAGCAGAACCGTGCCAAGCGGGAGAAGATCGCCGCCGAAGCCGGCCTGCTACAACTGCAGCCTGCCGCAACGAGGTGATCGTTACGGGGCTCTCGCCGTACTCAGCGGTAAGGGGCGCGATATGCGACACCATGCACCATTGATTCCTTGCCTGGCTGTTGGTGGGCAATGAATCGTTCTCTGCCTGGCAGCGGTACTGGTCCCGTGTAGAAAGGGGAAATAATCTTCCCGTTCTCTTTCATTCCCGTCATTACGAGGTGTAAACTTTCCCCCATCAAAAACGGCAACCGTCAACGGTCGCATTAGAGAAGGAGACCATCATGACGAACCAGCCGGGTCCTTCCAGTGCAGCTTTCTGCAGCAACAAGCTGCGGTTGCTGGCTTTCGCGCCAGTATTGCTTTTTGCGCTTACGATGATCACAATGCAATCGGCGCAGGCACAGGGCTTCAACATCCTCTACACATTCACCGGTGGCGCCCACGGCTTCTACCCCTCGGGCTTAATCTTTGACAGGTCCGGCAATTTGTACGGCATCGACGAGGACGACCCGTATTTTAACGGCGCTGTCTTCGAGCTGATGCGGGAGGATTCGACTTGGGTTTTAGAACCCCTGTACAATTTCCCGGGCGGGTCTGGGGGCTCGGGTCCAGGAGGTGTGATCTTTGGACCGGACGGCGCGCTGTACGGCACCACTGGTGGCGGGGGCGGGGTTTGTGGCGGTCTCCTGCACGGCTGCGGTACCGTCTTCAGACTGGCGCCTTCGCCCAGCCGTTGCGGGAATATCTTCTGTCTTTGGAATGAGAGTCTATTGTTCACGTTCGGATACTCCCTGGGTGATGACGGATATAACCCGAACTCCGGAGTGATCTTCGACTCCGCCGGCAACATTTACGGCATAACCTATCACGGCGGTCTTTATAACGCCGGCACCGCATTTCAGTTGGTCAGGACCCAGAATGGATGGGTCGAAAATATTCTCGATAATTTTCCCTTCTCCACCGGATACCCTGGGTCCGGGCTCACCCTCGACTCCTCAGGAAATCTCTATGGCACATCCATCTATGGCGGGACCTATGGTCTTGGCCGCGTATACCAGCTAGTCCATACTGGCGAGGGGTGGACCGACAACACGATATACAGCTTTCAGGGAGACAATGACGGCCGCTATCCCTCGGGTGGCCTGATCTTCGATGCAGCCGGGAATGCATACGGAACGACTGGAGGCAACGGGCCTGGTGACGGGCAGCCCGGCACCGTCTATCAGCTGACGCCGCAAGCCGATGGCACCTGGCGCGAGACTGTGCTGCACGTCTTCCCCAATGACATCTTTGGGCCCGCTGGCAATCTGGTCATGGACGCTACCGGCAACCTCTATGGCCTCACTCAAGGCACTCCGGGCAATAACCCGGATAAATGGGGCATGATCTTCGAACTGTCGCCGGTCAACGGTTCGTGGATCTTCACCCAGCTTCATGAGTTCACGAATGG
>Ga0335081_10002023_pt1 | contig 31998 bp, 24 predicted proteins | sample Lox_Sample_35_FD_206713 | JGI IMG/M metagenome (GOLD analysis project Ga0335081, IMG submission 206713) | Soil microbial communities from Loxahatchee National Wildlife Refuge, Florida, United States - Lox_Sample_3.5 | ecosystem: Environmental > Terrestrial > Soil > Wetlands | place: USA...
CGACAACTGCTGGAGTGTTCGGACCTCGTGCGCGTCGGCAAGAACTGCGTGATCGATCCACGCGCCGTGATTCACGGACCCACCACAATCGGCGATAATGTCACGGTCAACGCCGGCGCGGTCATCGAGAATTGCATCATCGGCAACAACGTCAATGTTTCACAAGATGTGCAATTGATGCTTTCCGTAGTGGGTGATGGAACGTTTTTGCCGTTCCGCGCTGCGCTGTTTATGACCACCGTGATGGATAACAGCATGATCGCGCAGAACACCTGCTTGCAAATGTGCGTGATCGGCAGGAATACCTTCGTTGGCGCTGGCTCCACTTTCACCGATTACAACCTCGTGCCAGCACCCTTGAAGGCCATGGACGGGAATGGAAAGTTGAGCGTTTCCAACCGACCGGTGATGGGCGGCGCGGTCGGACATAACTGCCGCCTCGGCGCCGGGATGATTGTTTATCCATCGCGTATGATCGAATCCGATGTGGTGTTGGCCGCATCGAAGGAACGCCGCGTCATTGACCGCGATGTGCGTTATGAAGACAGCGATCATCATCATTTTAAGTCGGGAGATTTGCATCAGGCCTTGTATCATCGCCGGAAGGATAAGGAATTGGAGTCGTGGTGATGGATAGCTTTGCCTTCATCATCCATCCAATCGATCCGAAACGTGATGTCAGCCGCAAGTATCCATTGCTCGGCAAAGTTCTGACGGAAGGCCAGATCAATTTTTTTTCCACATTTTTTCCACCGGTTTTTCTTTCCGAGATTGAAGGCATCACCTCCGCGGCCACTGCTAAACGCGTCAAAGGCTGGTTTGTGGCGTGTCCCTACACGCCGAAACGCATGATGGAATTGCCAGAGCCGACAGTCTATCGCAAGATCGTCCAGACCGGCCACATGGCGGAAGACCTAGGTGCGCAGATTCTGGGGTTGGGCGCCTTCACGTCGGTGGTTGGCGACGCAGGTATCACCATCGCGAAAGAACTTGACATCCCGGTGACCACCGGAGATTCCTATACCGTCTCGCTGGCGGTTCAAGCCATACGCGCTGCGGCCGGGTTGATGGACATTCCGCTGGCTGGGGCAACGGCGGCGGTGGTGGGGGCGACGGGCGCGATTGGGCGCGTCTGCGCGGAACTATTGGCAGGCGACGTGGAACGCCTGTTCCTGATTTCCAGAAACCAGAGAAAGCTTGAAGATTTGCGCGAGCGGCTGGCGCTCAAGGCGCGCGCGGCATTGATCGTCAGCACAAAAATGGAAGCACTTGCCGAAGCGCAGTTGATCCTTACGGTGACGAGCGCCATTCATGATATTATTCGTCCTGAGCATTTGCAGCCCGGAAGCGTGGTCTGCGATGTGGCGCGTCCCCGCGACGTTTCTGCAATGGTCGCGGCAGCCAGAGATGATATATTAGTGATTGACGGTGGAATGGTGGATGTGCCAGGCCCCGTAAATTTCCATTTTGATTTTGGTTTTCCCGAGGGCAAGGCATATGCCTGTATGGCTGAAACGATGGCGCTTGCTTTGGAAGGACGCTTCGAGGATTACACGATTGGCAAGGATATTACTTTGGAACGCGTGAATGAGATTACGGCAATGGCTGAGAAACATGGGTTCCGCCTGAGTGGTTTTCGCTCCTTTGAGCGCGAAGTGACGCAGGAACAAATCGAATCCGTGCGCCGCAATGCCCGCCGCGCAGGATCCGTCCACTCGGCGCGTTCCGCCGGAATGCGGTGTGTTTGAGGAGGCTCTATGGGAAAGGCTCGACTACTGATCGTAGAAGATGACATTGATATCGCCAACATGCTCAAGATTTATTTCTCCGGCATGGAGTTTGAGGTGGACCTTGCCCACCGCGGTTCCGATGCTCTGGAGAAGACCAAGCATGTGCTTCCACACCTGATTGTGCTGGACATCATGTTGCCCGATATTGACGGTTATGAAGTCTGCCGAAACTTGCGGACCAGTACACGCACCAGCCATATCCCGGTCATCTTCCTGACACAAAAAGACGAGCGCAGCGACCGATTGCAGGGGCTGGAACTCGGTGCGGACGATTACATCACCAAACCGTTTGATATTGAGGAGCTGAAATTGCGCGTCCAGGGCGCCATCCGGCGGTCGGAGCGTGAGAGTCTTACCGATCCGCGTTCGGGTTTGCCTGCAGGGCGGCTGATCGAAGAACAATTGCGCCACATCATTCGGGAGCAGGATTGGGCTCTGCTGGACATGCGTATCAATCACTTCGACCCCTTCAAGGATGTATATGGTTTTGTCGCCAGCGACGATGTCATGCGCTTTGCCGCTATGATCATCGGCGAGGTGGTGGACGAACTGGGCACCCGGAACGATTTCATCGGCCACGCCGGCAGCGACAATTTTATTGTGATCACTGCCGATGCCGCGGCCCCAGGAATCAAACAAAGAGTGAAAGAACGCTTCGCCGCTGAAGTTCAGACTCACTACAACTTTATCGATAGACAGCAGGGTTTCATGCAGGCTCCCAAAGCCGACGGCGGCCTGGAGAAAGTCCCGTTCATGACCATGTCGGTGGGAGTCGTCTCGCCCAGCCAGCAATCCTTCTCAGATATTCGCGAAATTACTGAACTTGCCGCGGAGGCTCGGCGGCAGGATTCTCAGTCGACTGCATAGGGTTCCTCTCCAATGTCCGCAGGCATGGATTTAGGCATCGGGCTGGTTATGGTCGGACTGGTACTCGGTTCACTAGTCTGGGCATTGCTGCGCCTGTTTCCTAATCGCGCCTCTATCGGTCAAGACGAGAATATTGCTCTGGTGCTGCCCGATTTTAATAAATCGAGTGAGGCGGTCCTCGTCGTTCAAGCCGGAGGGCGTGTGGAATTTATAAACCCGCGCGCTCGGGAATGGTTTGGTTTGCAAAACGACGATGTGGCCGACATCGAACGCCTGGCGCGCCGCGTCCGTCCGCCGGAAGAATTCTTGGAAGTGTGCGCCACACCCGGCCAACGGCGCGTCAACGTGAATGGCCGTCTGGCAGAGTTGACCTCCTATCAGGTGCCGGCGCCCAATCCGAAGATGTTGGTGGCGCTGCACGGCATGGAACTGACGCCTGCGCTGACAGCTCAAGAGTCGGACGTATCGTCCTCGATTCTTAAAGTCGTCTCGGATTTCGGTCAGAGCATTGCCTCCAGCCTCGAATTGGAGACGATCCTGGGTGCCATCCTTGAGAATCTGAACCGGCTCATTCCCGCCGATTTATTAGAAATTAAGGTTTGGGATAAAGATATACAGGCTTTCAGTTCTTATCACTTGCAGACGGAGGACGATTCGAAACGCAAGCTGGCTCGCATCTCGCAAAGTCAGTTCGGATCGTTTTCGGACAGGGTAATCCGCGGCAGGGACCTGCTGCTGATAACGGATGTCCGTTCGTTTTCCGCACAGGAAGGCCAGGCTGGTTTCAGCGCGATGCAATCGTATCTGGGCGCACCCCTGGTGGCTGGCGGGGAATTGATCGGTTTGATCGAAGCCGGACAAACGTCCGGAGCGGCTTTCACTCAGCAGGATTTGAATCTGATGCGCCTGGTTTCAAGCCAAGTCGCGGTGGCCCTGCGCAATTCTTTATTGTATGAGGAGGAGCAACGCCGTTCCACTGAATTAATTGGACTCGTCAACCTGGCGCAGACGGCCGGGTCCATTCAAGATCCCAAGGATTTATTCACCCGCCTTGTGGACAGTGTCGCGCCGCTCTTCGATGCGGACATTATTGGTTTTTTGCTGTACGACGAAGGCAAGCATATCTTGGAAGGTCAGGTGCCTTTTCGGGGTCTTCCCCCTCATATCGTGGAGATTTATCGCGCTGCCATTGCGCCAGGCGGTCCTGCTGAGTCTCTGCTCGTCGACCGACAGCCTATTTTCACAATGGATGCGTCCCAGGATGAGAGTTGGAAACTGCTTGGCCTGACGGATATCGCCGTTGCCGCCAGCCTGCGCGATTCGGCCCTCATGCCTCTGCAAATTGGTGGAAGCATCGTGGGATATTTTCAAGTTTCCCATCATCGCCGCGGCCCCAGGCCATTTTCTGATTCGGAGTTGCGCCTGATGAATATCATCAGCAATCAGGCGGCAGCAATCATCGAGAACTCCGTACTGATTCAACAAAGCCGCCTGCAAACTCAACGTTCGGATGTATTGCGCCGCATGGTCGGCCTGACTGTTTCCTCCAACGCACTGGATGAAATCCTTCAGTATTGCGTTCAGGAATTGACCAATCTATTTCACGCAGATATCGGCGCGGTGTTTTTGGCGGACGATGTGCGCGGCCAATTGCGGTTGCACCGCGGCTCGGTGATCGGGGCGGGCAACGAAGTTCTGGAGGCCCTCACCGCGTTTGAAGCCCAAGACGCTGATTATCATTCCATTACCTCTCGGCAGCCTTTTTTCACCGGCCGGTTGAGTTTGGATCCGCGCGCGTTGTCAATTTATGCGCCATTATCGCAGACCCTGCGCATGGAATCCCTGATGTCGATTCCGCTCTTCACACGGGAGGAGCTGCTAGGAGAATTGATCCTGGGCAGCAGCGCAACCGATTTCTTCAGCGATTCTGATTTGCAGGTCGCTTCCACTGCTGCCGGGCAGTTGTCCTCCGCCATAGAAAATCTCAAGGCCGGTTCGCAAAGCGATCAGCTGTTGCGCGAACAACTGGACCAGTTCATTACGCTGACGAGAGTCGGACGCGAGCTGAGTGCTTCACTAGATCTCAATCAGCTGATGGAAGTCCTCTGTGAAGAGGCGGTTCGGTCCCTGAGTGCAGATTGCGGCCGGCTCGTTCTTTTGGATCCAGACGCACCTGCGGGCGATCCGCGGGCGACCCGCTCCAGCGGCTGTTCGTCCGCGGGTGCCGGGCTCTCTCCCTTTGAGAAAAGTGCAATTGAAAAAGCACAGTCTTTCTTTGTCTCGGATTTTGATCAGCAGGGATTCTTTCCGCCACACGAAGGAGTCCGCTCCGCCCTGGTAGTCCCTCTCATCCACCAAAAGCGACTGGTTGGACTGCTTCAATTGCATTCCAAACAGCCGGCGCATTTCGATGCAAGAGCGTTGGAATTTATCGAGACCCTAGTTTTTCAAACCGCCTCCGCCTTGATCAATGCTTGGACATACCAAGGCGAGCTTCAGCGCGCCGAGGTTTTTCGCCGCCGCGCGGACACGCTTGTGCAGTTGTCCAATGCAAGCTATGTCATTAATCCGGAGGTTTCTCTCGAGGAGTCCTTGAGAGTAATTGCACAAGGCGTCCGCGACTCCACGCCGTTTCAAGTGGTGTTGGTCAGCATGTACGAGCCCGACGGTGGATTGCTGAGACGCGTCGTCGGTCTTGGGATCCCGCAAGAAACCTTAAATGAGTTATTGGCGCGCAAGCAGCCGTATTCCAGCCTGCTCCAGTTGATGAGGCCCGAGTTTAAGATCAGCCGTTCCTACTACATTCCCGCCAATCAAACTCCTGTCCTGCCGCCCGAAGTTCATTATGTGTATGCACCTCACTATTCGCAGGATCAATCGAGCAGGAATGCTTGGGATCCAGATGATTTCCTGCTTATTCCCTTGGAAGATGCCCAGGGAAATCCGCTTGGCCTGATCAGCCTGGATGAGCCAAGTGATGGCTTGCGTCCTGACCGGGCGACCATCGATTCGTTGGAGGTCTTTGCTGCGCAGGCCGCTCTGGTAATCGGCAACGCACGGCGATATAACGAGCTTAAGGATCGTATCGATTCACTTTCCTCCGGCCTCCAGCGCCAGCAACGACTGCTTAACGTCACACAAAAGGATTTGCCGGTTCTGCTCCGCAAGGATTTGGAACAGACGATTTCACTGCATAACCTCGATCGCCGCGCTCAACGCGTGCGTGCAGGGTTGGCGATCACTGAATCTGTCAGCCGCCAGCTGGATGCTTCCTCCGCGCTCATGGCGCTGGGCCGTGAAACCCTGACCCAATTGGCGATGACCACTGCCTTGGTCGCGGAAAATGCTCCCGAGGGTCCGCGCCTGCTTCATGTCCTGGGAAATGTTCCAAAGACCACGAATCCCGAAGCATTATTTGGTCAACGAAATCCTCTGCGCGCCGTATTGCAGGGAAATGAACCCATCCTGATACCGAATTTGGATGAAAGCAACGAATGGCGCGATGTGCCGTTGCTTTCGCAATTACGTGCCAAGAGCATCATCTGTCTGCCGGTCATTGTGGAGAATAAACCCGTTGCCGCGGTCCTGGCCGTCAGTTCCGAACCAATGCCGGATTTCACGGAAGAGGACAGGCAGGTCTATTATCAGATTTCCAGACAGACCTCGATCATCCTCCAAAACATTTCCTTGCTCAATGAGACGCGTCGCCGGTTGCAGGCCGTGGACCTTTTGCTTGACTTCAGCCGTCGTCTGAGCGGTCTGGATCCGGCAAGTATCATACGCGCTTTGCTGGATAGCGGTCGCCGTGTATTGCCTGCCGCGCATGCCGGGGTGGTTCTGATGTACCATGAACAAAGCAATTTGCTCTTACCTCAGGCCGTGTCAGGTTATGCAGATAACGAGAGCATGTTACAGATCTCATACCGCGTCGGTGAAGCTCTGCCCGGATTGATTTTCTCCGAAAAGAAGCCGCGTCGGGTGGACGAGATCGACTTCCCGCATGATTATGCCTTGTCTTCCGAGAAGCTGGGGCTTTACCGCGACGCAACCGGCGGACGTTTGCCTGTATCCAGTTTATTTATTCCGATCCTGACGGGCGATCAGATGCTGGGTATCCTCGTATTGGATAATTTCAACACGCCATCCGCATTTCAAGTTGAGGACGAAAATCTAATGATTTCGCTCTCTCAACAGGTGGCGCTTTCCCTGGAAAACGTTCGCCTGGTACATGCCATGACCGAGCGCGCAGGTCAATTGCAGGCTCTGAACGATGTTGCCACCGCCATGACCTCCAGCCTGCGTTCGGAGGAACTCATCGCCTCTCTCCTCCAACAGCTTGTGCCGGTCCTGCCTTTCGATACGGCTACGCTCTGGTTGCGAGAGAGGGAACGTCTCGCGGTCGCTGCGGTGCACGGCTTCCCTGATGCAGAAAGGCGCCTCGGTCTAACCGTGGCCGTTGCAGACAGTGCATTATTCAAAGAAATGGTCAAAAGCAACCAGCCTATCTCCGTGCCTGACGTGCGTGAAGATCCGCGCTTCCCAGCCGTTGAGGCTCCGCATCTTTCGTGGTTAGGGGTCCCGTTGATTTCCAAGGGCGAATTGATCGGTGTAATCGCCCTGGAGAAATGGCAGTCGTATTTCTATACACGGGAGCAAATTCAACTGGCTTCAACGTTTGCTGGTCAAGCGGCGGCGGCTTTGGATAATTCCAAATTGCTCGAAGAAAGTCTCAGCCGCGCCGCGGATTTGGACCAACGTTCACAGCGCTTGGGCCTGCTGAATCGCTTCTCTTCCGCCTTGAGCGGTTTGCTGGATTCCGATCAAATTCTAAGCCTTAGCGCGGAAGAGTTGCGGAAGGCGTTGAACGTCGATCGAACGTCGGCGGTATCGTTTGAACATGACCAGGCCGTCTGGAAAGTGGTATCGCCTGAGTCGCGGCATGACCTGCCCCAAGTTTTGCCTGATGCACCGCTCTTCGAACGCTTGCGCGAGTCGCTGGGTATTTTCAACACCGAAAACGTGACTGCTGAACCCGACCTCCAGCCCATTATGGGATTGGTCGGTAAAGGTACAAAAGCCCTGCTGGTCCTTCCGCTGGTCAGCGGGCAGAATCTGCGGGCCCTGCTCTTCGCTCATATTACAGGGCAAGGGCGTTTTACGGCCACAGAGATTGAACTTGCCCGTACCATTACGAATCAAGCTGCTATCGCTCTTGAAAATGCGCGCTTATATCAATCTACTGTCCGAACCGCAGAACGTTTCTCCATCCTCAACCGCGCCAGTGCCGATATTGGCTCGAGCCTCGACCCGGAAGAAATTTACGCCGCGATCCATAAAGCCGTTGGACGGCTTATGCCGGTCGAAGCATTTGAGATCAGCCTGCTGGATGAGGAGAGTCAGGTGGTCGAGGGCGTTTATTTGATCGACCGGGATGTCCGCCTGCCCAACACGCATGCACCGTTGGGCGAAGGCTTGAGCAGTCGGGTGATCATGACCGGTCAGCCGCTGAATTTGGTAAACGCCCAGCAGGCCGCTGAATTGCGTACAGCGGCAGTGGGGATGGGGCGCGGTAGTCCCATGTCTATCCTGGCGGTCCCGTTAATGTTGGGCGGCAAAACCATCGGTATGCTTTCTGCACAAAGCTATCAGGTCAACGTTTATACTGGCGACGATCTTCAACTCCTGAGCACCCTCGCAAACCAGGCGGTGGTGGCAATTCAGAATGGTCGCCTCTTTGCTGAAACGCAGCGCCTGGCACAGGAACTTGAACAACGGGTCATTGAGCGAACGGCGCAATTGAAGCGTGAACAACAAAATACAGAGACCCTTCTGCGCATTCTGACGGAAGTTTCTTCCAGTCTGGATCTTGACCGCGCCCTCAATCGCACGTTGTCCCTGCTGAACGATGCAATTGGAGCCGAACAGGGTACCATCATGCTCCTGCATCCCGACGACAATCTTCTGCACTATCGCGCTGGTTATGGTTATCTCTCGGAAAGGGCCGAACAGGGCGGGCGCGGCTTTACATTGAAGGTGGGCGAGGGCCTGGCCGGGTGGGTTGTTCAAAACCGTGAAGCAGCAATGATTGACGACCTGCGCCTTGACCGGCGCTGGGTCCAGTCCCAGTCTACCTCGCGGGAACATCGCAGCACCATCGTTGCGCCGCTGCTGGTGGCCGAGGATGTCATCGGTGTGTTAATGGTCTTCCACCGGGAGGAACGTTTCTTTACACCCGATGCATTGAACCTTGTGAAGGCCATCGCCAGCCAGGTTGCCGTCGCCATTAACAATGCGCATTTGTATGAACTGATCCGCGATCAGGCCGAGCGCCTCGGTCTGATGCTGCGCAAGGAGCAGGAGGAGGCCAGCCGCTCGCAAGCCATCCTTGAAGCCGTAGCGGATGGCGTGTTGGTGACGGGACCCAATAATCGCATTACTTTCTTGAATTCCTCCATTCAAAAAATCCTTGATATCAATGCGGGCCGCGTGATCGATCAGCCCTTGGAAGATTTTGGCGGCTTATTTGGCAAGGCATCTTCTTCGTGGATGGAGACCATCCGCAACTGGTCACAATCGCCAAGCTCCTATCAATCCGGAGATACCTATGCCGAGCAATTGGAATTGGGCGATGGACGCATTGCCTTGATCCATCTTGCGCCGGTCATTTTGCAAAACGATTTCCTCGGCACCGTGTCCATCTTCCGCGATATTACGCACGAGGTGGAGGTGGACCGCCTGAAATCCGAGTTTGTCGCGACCGTGAGCCACGAGCTGCGCACCCCCATGACTGCCATCAAGGGATATGTGGACGTGCTCTTGATGGGCGCGGCCGGAGCCGTGAATGAAAACCAATCGCACTTCCTGAACATTGTCAAGAACAATATTGATCGATTGAACATATTGGTGAATGATTTGCTCGACATCTCGCGGATCGAGGCCGGACGAGTCATCCTGACTCCACAACCTCTTGATCTCAGGGAAATCGCCGAAGATGTGATCGGTGATGTTTTGCGACGTTCCCAAGAGGAAGGCAAACCGATGGCGCTGTCCCTCGAGGCTCCGAAAACTTTGCCGCGCGTGATTGGCGATGCAGAACGCGTTCGCCAAGTGATTGATAATTTGGTGGACAATGCCTATCACTACACACCGGAGAATGGAACCATCAAAGTTAGCATTCGTGCCGTGGACGGAACCGAAGTTCAGGTGGACGTCGAAGACGATGGCGTAGGCATTGCACCCAGCGATCAGGAACGCGTCTTTGAGCGCTTCTATCGCGGCGAGCACCCGCTGGTGCTGGCAACGCCGGGTACCGGCCTGGGGTTGCCTATCGTCCGCCAGCTGGTCGAGATGCATAATGGAAGAATTTGGATGAAGAGCGAAGGGCTTCCGGGTAAGGGAAGCGTTTTCTCATTTACTTTGCCGATTCAGAAGGACAAATGAGGGTCGAATGCCGAAAATTTTGATTGCTGAGGATGAACCCGATATTCGTGACCTAGTCGCGTTCACGCTGCGCTTCGCGGGTTATGAGGTGGTAGCCGCGAACAACGGGGAGGAAGCCGTGCAGATGGCCTCGCGCGAATTCCCTGACCTGATTCTTATGGATGTCCGTATGCCGCGCATGACCGGCTATGATGCCTGCCGCGCCATGAAAGCCAATCCCGAACTGAAAGATATCCCGGTTGTTTTTCTCTCCGCCAAAGGACAGGAGGCAGAAATACAGACCGGCCTCGACGCGGGAGCCGAAGAATATCTGCTCAAACCTTTTGCACCTGATCAATTGACTGACCGGGTCAGGGCAATCCTTATGAAGTTTGGAAAATGATTTAACTCACCCATGTTCCTTCCCGATTTTTGGCGAGGAGCACGGGTGAGGGAAAAGCGTATGAGCGCCATCCTCCTTGATCAAGATATCGTGCATTACGAAGCGCTGGGACGTGGTCGTCCTATCGTCTTTCTGCACGGCTGGGTCGGCTCCTGGCGTTATTGGGTTGCCTCCATGCAAGTGGCCTCCACCTCTTTCCGTGCTTATGCGCTTGACCTTTTTGGGTATGGCGATTCCGCTCATGATGAGGGCCGTTATACCCTCGATCAACAATCCGCCCTGGTCGGCCGGTTTCTGGATGAGATGGGCATCGGCAAAATTGCGATCGTCGGCCACGGCCTTGGTGCACTGGTGGGCTTTTACTTTGCAGCACAACAGCCTGGCAGTGTAGACCGCATCATGGCGGTCAATTCTCCTCTGGACTTTAACTCGGTCAATTCCAGACTGCGCACATCCACGGCCGTTGAGCTGGTGGATTGGCTTTCAAGTCGGACGCCCGACGCCGTGACGGCTCTTGCGGACGCATCCAAATCGGACACGCGCGCAATTGCTGCCTCGATGAACAATTTCCAGGCGGACAGTCTGTTCACTCAGTTTCGTAGTGCCAACGTTCCGTGCCTGCTCGTGTACGGGCAAAATGACCCTTCCCTCTCCATCCCTTCGGCTGAAAACGCCGCCTCGCTCTCGCTTCACATGCATCAGATCAACCTGGAAGGGGCCGGTCATTTCCCGATGATCGATGAGGCGGCCACATTCAATCGTTTGTTGATTGATTTCCTCGCACTGGATTCAGGTCTCAGCCCGCGCGAGCTGGGATTGAAGGAGGAGTGGAAGCGCCGTGTTCGCTGAGGTTGACATTCTGCAAGTTTAGAGTATATTTATTGCTGAAAGTCTATTAGAACGGGGAGCCTGTACAGGAACAGGCTGAGAGGAGCGTCCTACGCTCGACCCGCATTACCTGATCTGGTTAATACCAGCGGAGGGAACAGCGCTTAATTCCAACCATCCTCCGCCGAGGATGGTTTTGGTTTTATATGTCCCGCATCATCATCTTCGCCAACGGCGAACTGCCCAATATTGAAAAAACCCGCGTCCTCATCCAAGCCGATGATTACATCGTTTGTGCGGACGGCGGCACGCGTCATGCCCTTGCTCTGGGACTCAGGCCGAATCTCATCGTAGGTGATCTCGATTCGCTGGAAGAGGCTGACCTGCAAAAAGCCGGTACAAGGGTCGTTCAATATCCTCGCAACAAAGACGAGACCGACTTGGAGCTGGCTTTGAATCAGGCTCTCGAGCGGGAGCCAGCTTCGGTTTGTGTTATCGCGGCGCTTGGCAATCGTGTTGACCAAACCATAGGGAATATTTCCTTGCTTTCCGACCCGCGGCTCGCAAAACTTAATATTCGATTTGATGACGGCGTGGAGGAAGTTTTCTTTTGCCGCGACCACTCCAAGGTCGAGGGAAGACGCACAGACATTGTTTCGCTGATTCCGTGGAACGGCGCGGTCAAAGGCGTCCGCACAAAAGGACTGCGCTGGCAGTTGAACGACGAAACGCTTTACCCGGAAAAGACGCGCGGCATCAGCAATGAAATGACGGACCCCGCCGCCGAAGTCAGCCTCGAGTCCGGATTGCTTCTCATCATACATCGTCGTCTGTAGAAAGGAAACCATGAAACGCTTTTCGATCCTCTTGTCCATCTTTTTGTTTGCGGTAGCATCGTGCGCACCGAAGCCAGCGGGTCCGCAAAACCTCACGGTGATGACCCACGATTCGTTTGCTGTCAGCGACAGCGTCATCCAGGCGTTTGAGCAGGCCAATGACGTCAAGGTGACTTTCGTGAAAGGCGGCGATGCAGGCGAGATGCTTAACAAAGCCATTCTATCCAAAAGTGCGCCATTGGCCGACGTGCTGTACGGCGTGGACAACACCCTGCTGTCCGAGGCATTATCGGCGGATATTTACGAGCCGTATGCCTCGCCCGCGCTGAAAAACATCCCCGCCGAATTTCAGCTCGACCCCTCGGACCGCGCTTTGCCGGTGGATCACGGATATGTTTGTGTCGTTTACGATAAGACCTATTTCAGTACGCATAATCTTTCCGCACCGCAAAGCCTCGAAGATTTGATGAAGCCCGAATATAAAGGTTTGCTCGTAATGGAGAATCCTGCTACATCCTCCCCGGGTCTTGACTTTTTGTTTGCCACCATCAAACATTTTGGTGATCCGGACTATCTCGGTTACTGGAAACAGCTGCGCGCCAACGGCCTCGTCGTTGTGGATGGATGGGAGACGGCGTACTACACCAACTTCACGGGCGCTTCCGGTCAGGGAGCGCAAGCGATGGTCGTTTCCTATGCGACCGATCCGGCGTACGAAGTGATGTCGGCTCCAACGCCGATCGCCGAGGCATCCGTCGCGGCGGTGGTCGGACCCGACACCTGCTTCCATCAAATCGAATTTGTGGGCATCCTCAAAGGGACTCAGCATCTCGCCCTCGCGCAGAAATTCGTGGACTTCATGTTAGGCGCGCCATTCCAAGCCGATGTGCCGGGACAAATGGCGGTGTATCCCGTGGCTTTGAATATCGCTTTGCCGGACGCGTTTACGAAGTTTGCGCCCATTCCGCATCAGCCCGCCGCATTGAGTTCAGATGACATTGAGAAGAACCGTGATGCATGGATTCAAGCGTGGACGGACGCGGTGCTGCATTAGATCGCTTCGGCAGGGGCGCAACACACCTGCCCAGAAGAACCGCAGGTGCTGGGTATTGCGTCCCTACATGAAATGAAATCCAATTCTTATTCTCGTGTTCTCCTCTGGCTTGCGCCGCTGACGTTTCTCGGCGTTTTATTCTTTTATCCATGGTTTCGCATTCTTGCTTTCGGTTTGAGCTTTGAGACTCTCAAACCCGATAATCTTCAACTCGCCTTTCACGTTTTACTTTTTACTTCTTATCAGGCCATACTATCAACGCTATTGACATTGCTGATCGGTTTGCCCTCTGCATATCTATTCGCCCGCTATGAGTTTCGCGGCAAGTCGCTTCTACGTGCGCTGACCACGGTTCCCTTCATGTTGCCGACGGTGGTGGTTGCAGCGGGGTTCAACGCCTTGCTGGGGCCACGCGGTTGGATCAACCTTGCATTGATGCACCTCTTCTTGCTGAGCAACCCGCCGATTCAATTTGTCGGCACGTTGGGGGCGATCTTGCTGGCTCATGTTTTTTACAACACCACGATCGTGATCCGACTGGTCAGCAACGCACTCAGCCGGCTTGATCCGAAACTCGAACAGGCTGCACGTGCCCTCGGGGCCGATCATCGCCGCGTTGGGTGGCATGTGACCCTGCCCTTGTTGCGGCCCTCGATCTTGGCAGCATCCATGCTCGTCTTTTTGTTTGACTTCACCAGCTTTGGAGTCATCCTTTTGCTGGGTGGTCCCACGTTTGCCACGCTGGAGGTGGAAATCTACGTTCAAGCATTGCAACTGCTCAACCTTCCGCTGGCCGCATTGCTGGCGTTCCTTCAACTGCTCTGCACGCTGGCTTTTTCGATTCTTTATAGCCGCCTCTCGGCTCAGCTGACCATCCAGTCCGCGCCGCGCGCGGCCCATCCGCCTAAGGCCAAGACGGCCAGCGAAAAGGTCTTTGTCCTTGCATTTTGTATATTGCTCTTTGTATTTTTTGTTCTTCCTATGCTTGCGCTTCCCCTTCGATCCGTGTCCCGCCTCGATGCCGACCGCGGACAGCAAACGCCCATCCATTACGGCTTCACCGCTGGTTACTACGCCGAGTTATTCATCAATCGCAGCAACTCGTTATTTTACGTCCCGCCGATTAATGCTGCCTTGAACTCATTGGGCTATGCTATCACCACAGTAATCCTTTCGTTGCTCCTTGGATTTCCGGCCGCGTCCGCGCTGGCAAAGCCCCGTGCTTTGGAAAAGATTCTCGATCCAATTTTGATTCTTCCACTGGGCGCCTCGGCTGTAACACTTGCCCTGGGATTCATCATTGCCTTTGGCCGCCTGTTGATCTCACCCTGGATGGTTCCGCTGGCCCATACGTTGGTCGCGTTGCCGTTTGTCGTTCGCGCGTTGCAACCAGCCATGGCCTCCATCCCTGACCGATTGCGTCAAGCCGCGAGCACAATGGGAGCCTCGCCGTTTCGTGTCTGGCAAACGGTGGATTGGCCCATCCTCAGCCGCGCCACACTCAGCGCGGCAACCTTCGCGTTTACGATTTCACTGGGCGAGTTCGGTGCGACGCTTTTGTTGGCGCGCCCCGATTATCCAACCATCCCGATTGCGATTTATCGCTTCCTATCTTTGCCCGGTGCTTTGAACTACGGTCAAGCCATGGCCATGGCAACGCTGCTCATGGCGCTGACAACCGCCGGGATCATGATCATTGAAAAGCAACGCCTGCCCGGGGCGGGAGAGTTCTAATGCTCGAAGTGTGCGGTGTTGACAAAACCTATGAAGCCCAGCCCCTTCTTCAAAACATTTCCTTCGTTGTCGGAGCTAGCGAGACGATCTGTCTGCTTGGCCCCTCGGGAAGCGGCAAATCGACCTTGCTGCGGATGATCGCCGGACTCGAATTTCCGGACGCGGGACGAATTCTATGGAATGGAATGGATCTCGCCTCCACGCCGCCTCACCTCCGGGATTTTGGGCTGGTGTTTCAAGACTACGCGCTGTTTCCGCATCTGAATGTATTCGATAATGTTGCTTTTGGTTTGAAGATGAAGGATCGGTCAAGCGAGGAGATGAGAGCGCGCGTTGCTGAAGTTCTGGATTTGGTGAGCCTGCGCGGCTTCGACCATCGCAAGGTGACCGACCTATCCGGCGGCGAACAACAACGCGTGGCTCTGGCGCGCGCCCTGGCTCCCCGCCCGCGCCTGCTGTTGTTCGACGAGCCGCTCGGGGCGCTGGATCGGGCCCTGCGCGAAGATTTGCTCAACGAGCTGCGCGGCATCCTGCTTCAAACTCAGATACCAGCAATTTATGTTACCCATGATCAGGAGGAAGCCTTTACCCTTGCTAAACGCGTTTTGCTTTTGCATGATGGACAGATTGTTCAGCAGGGAGCTCCAGCCGACGTCTGGTCGAAACCGAATTCCGTTTGGGTGGCACAGTTTCTTGGATTGGGAAATGCGATTGAAGGGAGAGTCGTGGATGGGAAATGGCGAGTGGAGACGAGGTTCGGCGTTTTCACCGTGAAGTGCGCACACCGGCATCAAGTGGGCGAAAACCTCCATTTGTTGATACGACCGCTCGCGGCGCGGGCTGGAATGAATCAAATTCGTGCTCGTGTCATGGATGTGGTCTTTCAGCAAGATCACTTCAAGATCACATTCGATGGTGGACTCTATTTTTATGTGAAGGATGAACCGAAGATTGGCCAGAAGTTCGGAATCAAGGTTAAATTGGAATGTCTGGGATGATGGAATCCATTAAGGTTCAGAAGAAGAATCGGCAGGACGAAGTGACGTGGCAGTATGAGGGGCAGGTGGTGCGTCGTGAAGCCAATGCCGTTGTGCTGGAGGCGTTCTTCAATCGCCCTGACCTACCATTCATGGATGTTACGTTCAAGGAAGGCGATCGTTTTGTGGAAACGTTCTATACCGACCGTTGGTATAACATCTTTGAGATTTATGACCGCGACGATGGCCGCCTCAAAGGATGGTATTGCAATATCGGCCAGCCCGCCTTGCTGACGGACGGCAGTGTATCGTATGTTGATCTGGCGCTGGACTTGTGGGTCTCCGCTGATGGAAAGCAGACCGTGCTGGACAAAGACGAATTCGATGATTTGTCGCTCAACGCTGCGGACCAAGAGCAGGCCTTGAATGCGCTCGCGGAACTTCAGCAATTATTTAGGAAATAACAGCCTCCGCGAAAATCAGGGGCCGTGATTCCTAAAGCATTTGCACCAACATGCTGGTACCTTGCTGAAGGAATCTGTCTCCGTTGTTCCAGAGCCAGTATGCACCCGCTCCGCCGATACAGCAGCAGCACAAAATGATCACTACCACGATGACGATGATTAAGGCGGTATTGTTGTTCTTCGATGGGGTAGGACCGGGATTGATATTCATGGATGGATTTTGGTCGTTCATGGGTGCCTCCGGAAAAGTTGGAATTCTGCTTTCAGACGACTTCGTTTTTGCTCGTTCGACGTGCCCACCACCAGATGAGGAACACGATGGCGATCATAATCAAAATGGCAATGGCGACTGGAAGGAGAACCGACAAAATAGATACAGCCGTCGATGTAATATCTTCCGCGATGCTGATCGGTACGTTTCCGGCGCCGGCGGTCGTGGCCGTGACCGCAGGGCGGACCGCCGCGGATTTGACCACGTGCACGCTTCCTGCGACCAGCAATCCGCAAGCCAGGGCGAGAATTGGGTTGATGCCGGTCACGATGTTGGTGCTCGCCGCGAACGCAATCGCCCCCGCCACAGGGCGGACAAAAGTTTGAATCAAGTCATTGATGTGATTGGCAACGGGCACCTTGTCGGCCAGCATTTCGATGATGAGCAAAATACCAATAAGAATTAAAATATACGGATTGGCAAGCGCATCATAGGGAGGATTGAGCTTGATGTAATTGGTGTAGTGCGCGATCACACCGATCACCAGAAGTGGAATATAGGCATTCAAGCCCGCACTGGCGGAGAGACCAAACGCCGAGAAGATTCCGAGCAAAACGTCCATAACGGTCTTGTTATCCGGTCAAGCCCGGAAATCCGGTCCACGTGTGGGTGAGGTTGAAACGGAACAGGTCAATGCCGAGGATGAGCAGGAAGGCCAGGGTCAGGCCGGCCACGGCAGGCAGCCATAGCTGGTGGAGATGGTCGAAGGCATTATCCTGTTTCATAATCATCACCCATACAATGTTGAATACCATCGTTAATAGAGCCAGAACGCCGAGCGTGCTCAGGACTGCGATGAAGTACAAAGCCGGGTCGAGGTTGCTTAGGGCGCCGAAGTCGAACACAAGCACGATGCCCACTAAGAGTCCAAATTGAAGCCACTCGAGAGCCGGTTTGTCCTCAGGGGCGCGCCAGATCGTCTGGTTATACATCGGGTAGAGCACGGAGGCCATCGCAACTCCCATGCCACTTCCGGTAAAAACTCGGGTCACGTTGTTAGTAACATAAAGATTGGGAACGTTCATGAACGGAGTTCCATAACTCTGCTTCAATAAGGCCAGATAGGAGTTGCTCCCGTCCACTGCAAAGGCGAGGAAGAAGACAATCAGAACGGCAATGATGCCGCGCTTGGGGAGCTTGCTCTTCTTCCGGCTGATCAAGCCTTGGAGGACCAATGCAATCGCGGCCGCGTTGAACTCGCCGGTGCAACGTGCACATAGCGGGAATTGGATGCCGTCTACAAAAAGCGAGTGGGACGAGAGGCGATGGCAAACTGCGTAACCGATTGCGTCTAGTTTGCCCATCAGGCCCGGCGGAGCGATATAAATCCACGCGCCAAGCGCCATGATGGCCGCAATGGGAACCAGCCACTTCGCCAAGGTTTGGTATCGGGAGGCAGGCTTTTGTTCTATCATGGGTAGATTATATGGGGATTGTCTGCGAAAAGCAAGAAAGTTCAGGGATGGGAGTATGATTGAAGGCAACGACTTGTTGCCTGAGGAGGAACCAACCATGAAACGGATTGCCATCTTGACCGGCGGCGGGGATGCCCCTGGACTCAACGCCGTGATCCGCGCAGCAGTGAAAACAGCCATCCTGCAATATGGATATGAAATCAATGGAGTACTGGATGGATATGACGGTTTCCTGAAGAACGGCGGGATCATCCCTTTGGGATTGAAAGATGTCAGCGGAATTTTGCCGCGCGGCGGGACCATTCTCGGCGCGGCGAATCGCGGGAATCCTTTTGCCCGCAAGGTCATTCAGAATGGCAAAGAAGTGACCGTTGACCAATCCGATGAGCTGATCCATTCGATGCAGCGATCTGGAATGGATGCGCTCCTCGTTCTCGGCGGTGATGGCACGCTGCGCATCGCTCACGAGTTATATCAAAAGGGGATCCCTGTGATCGGCGTGCCCAAAACGATTGACAATGATATTGGCGGCACCGAAGTGACCTTTGGTTTCGATACTGCGTTGAACATTGCCACGGAGGCGATTGACCGCCTTCACACGACGGCGGAGGCTCATCACCGCGTCATGGTTTTGGAATTGATGGGCCGCGAGGCCGGCTTTATTGCACTGCACGCCGGGATATCGGGCGGGGCGGACGTGATTCTCATTCCTGAAATTCCGTTTAAATTTGATTCAATTCTTGCAAAGATTCGTCAACGCGTGGAGCGCGGAAGCCTGTTCAGCATCGTGGCAGTTTCGGAGGGAGCCGAGCCCTTGGGCGGGACGCAGGTCTTTTCGCGCGCGGGGGATGAAATCTATGTTCCGCGTTTGGGCGGCATCGGCCATATCGTGGGCGAGGCCATCGATAGGCAGGGATACGAAACGCGTGTCACCGTGCTTGGACATCTGCAGCGCGGCGGCACTCCGACCGCATTCGATCGCTGGCTGGCAACCCGCTACGGCGCGGCCGCCCTCCGCCTCGCGGCGAGCGGCGGCTTCGATCGTATGGTCGCTTTGCGCGGTGGTCAGATCACGGATGTGGCTTTGGAAGAGGCGCTGGCTGTCCCTCGTCGAGTCGACCTCCACGAGGATGCAGTCATCACGGCGCGCGGTATGGGAATCTCGTTCGGGGACGAATAAATCCGATTATGCAGAGGCAATTATCCGCCCAGCACGGATTTTATCTGTTGCAAACCCTGGTTGATATTCTCAATCGAATTCGCATAGGATAAACGCAGGTAGCCTTCCCCATATTCGCCGAACGACGAACCCGGTAAGAGGGCAACGCCCGCCTTTTCGAGCAACAGGTTGGCGAGCTCATTCGATTTCATCCCCGTGCCCTTGATGTTTGGAAATGCATAGAAGGCACCTTGTGGTTTCTGGCAGATGAAACCGGCCACGCCATTCAACCCCTCCACGATCACGTCCCGCCGGCGCTGGTACTCCGCCACCATCCTGTCTACCTTGTCCTGCGGTCCGGTGATGGCCTCCACACCGGCAAATTGTGTGAAGTGTGCGGTGGAGCCCACGGAATGTGTCAGCAGCAGGTCGACGCGGGCGGCTAGTTCGCGCGGCATGATGCCATAGCCAAGCCGCCAGCCGGTCATCGAATACGTCTTGGAGAAGCCGTCCACGATGATGGTGCGCTCTTTCATATCTGGCAATGAGGCGATGGATTCGACTTGCAATCCGTCATAGGCCAGACGCGCATAAATCTCATCTGTCATCACCCAGCAATTGAATTCCCGGGCCTTTTGAGCTATATGGGTCAGGTCGGCATGCGGGATCACGCCGCCGGTCGGGTTGCTGGGGGAATTTAGAATGATCAACTTGGTGCGTTGGCTGACCAAACGATCGAACGTATCCAAGTCGAATGAGAAATTACTTTCTTCCACCAGCGGCACTGCCCGCGGTACGCCTCCAGCCAAGCGGATCATGGCTTCATACGTTGGGAAGCCCGGATCAGGATAGATCACTTCGTCTGCGGGCTCGACCAGCGCGAGGGTCGGAAAGAATAGGTTGGGTTTGCCCCCGGGGCTGATCACGACTTCGTCCGGTTGGATGTCGATGCCTCGCCGCCGCCCGCTATCTTCGGCGATCGCTTCGCGCAAGCTTGGCATTCCGGCAGGCGGAGTGTAGCGCGTATGGCCCGCTCGAATGGCGGCGACGCCGGCTTCGCTCACGTTCTCGAATGTCGGATAATCCGGCTGGCCGATTTCGAGGTGAATGATTTCCCGCCCGCCGGCCTCCAGTTGGTTGGCGCGCGCTAGGACCTGATATGCGCCTTCCGGCTTGAGATGGTTGATACGCGCGGCGTAAGTCATATATTTCCTTGGATTAGGTTAAGAACTCATTCAAATTCTAATCCAATTGGGAAATACGAGGAAGCAATCGGGGAATTGGAGAATCAGGAATCAGAAGTCCGCCTCTTTCTGCCTGCCAGGTTATTTCAGGCTGAACCGTCCAAAGGTCGCGCATGAAACGGCTTGATTCAGCCTCATTGATTCGGCTAAGAACCTGTCCTAGGTTTCCAGGACCAGCCATAAATACTGATACGGTTGGAGGGTCAGCGTCCCAAGCGGGGCAGTTTCGTGGGTGAATGCATTGACTGCCCGGCCCGACGGAGCAGGCGCGATCTGTTCTTGCCCGCTGAGGTTATTGAGAATCAGCATGGTTTCTCCGTCATACGTGCGCTGGTAACCTGCAATTGCGTTGGTGCCCGAATCGGCCCATTCAAAATCGCCGCATCCAAAGGCTGGATGTTCTTTACGAACTGCCACCATGCGTCGGATGGTATGGTACAACGAATCGGGATTTCTCATTTGTGCCGCCACATTGACGTGCATCGGGCTGTACTGTCCCTCCAGGAAAGGGGCAAAGGGCCGCGCGTTTGTAAAGCCGGCCTTTGGGCTGTCGTCCCATTGCATAGGGGTGCGCACGCCATTGCGGTCGTCCAACCAGACGTTGTCGCCCATACCGATTTCGTCGCCATAATAGACGATCGGTGAACCAGGCAGTGTGAAGAGCAGCGAGTTCGCCAGTTCGATCTTGCGGCGGTCGTTGTCGAGCAACGGAGCCAGCCGGCGGCGGATGCCTTGATTGAGTCGCATGCGCGGCTCCGGCGCATACTGTGCCCACATCCATTGCCGATCCTCTTCGCTGACCATTTCAAGCGTCAACTCGTCGTGATTGCGGAGGAAAGTACACCATTGAGTGTTCCCGGGGATGGACGGAGTCTGCTCCAAGATCCAGCGAATCGCTTCTGCATCGCCCCGGCGCATGGACATGAAAATGCGCGGCATTAACGGGAAGTGAAACGCCATGTGGAATTCGTCTCCGTCTCCGAAGTAGGCGCGGACATCGCGCGGCCATTGATTTGCTTCGCACAGAAGGATACGGTCGGGATAGTTCTCGTCGATGAATCGGCGAAGCCTTTTCAAGAACGCGTGCGTCTCGGTCAAGTTCTCGCAATTGGTGCCTTCGCGTTCGAAAAGATAAGGGACTGCGTCAGCGCGGAATCCATCCACGCCAAGATCGAGCCAAAAGCGCAGGATTTTCAGGATTTCTGTCTGCACGGCCGGATTGTCGTAGTTCAAATCGGGTTGGGATGAATAAAAACGGTGCCAGTAATATTGACCCGCGACGGGATCCCATGTCCAGTTGGAGCGCTCGGTGTCGATAAAGATGATGCGCGCCTCCAGATAGCCATCGTCCCTGTCGCTCCAGACATAGTAATCGCGATACGGTGATTTGCGATCCGCGCGGGCCGCCTGGAACCAAGGGTGCTGATCGGAGGTGTGATTCAGCACGAGATCCATGATGATGCGGATCTTCCGAGCATGGGCCTCCTTGAGCAGGAACTTGAAAGCTTCCAGCGTGCCGTAGTCCGCGTGGATTTCGCAATAGTCCGCAATGTCATATCCGTCATCCTTAAGAGGTGAGGGATACGTCGGCATCAACCACAAACAGTCCACGCCCAGGTCTTTCAGGTAATCGAGTTTCTGGGCCAGTCCGATTAAATCACCGTGTCCGTCGCCGTTGCTGTCATAGAAAGCGCGAACATAAACTTCGTAGAAGACTGCGTTCTTATACCACTGAGGAACGTTCATCAGCTTTGCTCAGATTTCATCCTTTCACAGAACCTGCCAGCAAGCCGCGTACGAAGTATCGTTGGAAGGCGATGAAGACTACCATTGGGACAATAAAGGACAGGAAGGCGGCGCCAGTCAAAATGTGCCAGTTCTGGCCCAAGGGATCGATCAAATCCTGAATCTGTACTGTGAGCACTGGATGGGTGGTGAGGAAGATCTTGGCAACCAGAAAATCATTCCAGACCCACAGGAACTGGTAAATGCCCAATGAGGCAATGGCTGGCATCGCCAACGGTAAAGCCAGCCGTCGAAACGCCGCCCAATGGTTGGCACCATCCAGATATGCAGATTCAAAAATCTCCCGCGGCAATGAGCCGATGAAGTTCCGCATCAGGTAAATGGCATAGGGCAATCCAAAGCCGGTATGAAAGAGCCAGACGCCCAGAAAGGTACTCTGCATACCGAGTTGAACATAAAGCTGTGCAATGGGAACTAATGCCATCTGCAGCGGCACGATTTGCAGGCCGATCAATAGGGCGAATATCCATTGGCGGCCCTTGAAATCCAGCCAGGCAAAGGCGTACGCAGCGAGAGCCGCCAAAATGATGGGAAGGATCGTGGCCGGTATGACGACAATTAAGGTGTTTATGAAGGCGATACCAATCCCTGCCGAGTTGAGCAGATCGCTGCTATTGCAACTCATGACCGCCAGCGTACTGGGGACTTTTTGTTGGCAATCTGTCAGATAATCGGCGGTGCCTTTGTAGCCGACTATCGCGTCAACGTAATTGTTTAACGTGAACTGATTCGAAGCCTGTTTCTGGCCAGAAAGCGTCTGAAGGTACGAGAGCACCGGCGTCAGCGTATTGAGTGCGTCTTTGGGAACTGTAGGGAGGGTTGGATTGAGAAGATGCGGTTTCCCATTGACGGGTTTGCGCAACATGATCAGGAGGCTTGCCGCGCTTTGATACGGACTGAGGGTGCTCGGATTCGTCAGGTCGGCTGCAGAGATGGATTTTCCATTTGCTCCATGACACGAGGAACAATATTGCGTGTATTCGGGTTGACCAACTGCTTGAGGTTGGGGGAGGAAGACAGTCCACCAGCCGGTGGTCTGTACAGCTTGGCGTGATCGGAAAGAAGTAACGAACAGACCCAGAGTCGGGATGATCCATAGCAGGCACATCAGGATCACCGCGAAATGGACAGGCATTTTGCCTAGGAATTTGTTAAGTCGTCCAAAGGGATTCATCGCGCTGCCTCCTCTTTGCGGAATCGCTGCACGTTGAAGATCATGATCGGGATTGTCAGGACGATCAAGATAACGGCGATGGCGGTAGATTGGCCAGCGTTCGTAACGATCAACTCGAACATGCGGTTGGCGATGACCTCCGTATCAAAGTAGCCGCCAGTCATCACATAAACCACATCGAAAATCTTCAGGATAATAATAGTCATTGTGGTCGAGACGACGACAATCGTTGGCATGATGGAGGGCAACAAGATGTTGCCAAATACCTGAAATTCATTGGCCCCGTCTACGCGGGCTGCCTCCAGGATTTCAGCAGGCACGCCTTTTATAGCTGCGGACAAAATCGTCATGCAAAAGCCGGCCCACAACCAGACTCCGACGAACATGAGGCAGAAGTTGTTGATGATCGGCGTGCTTAACCAGGCAACGGGTTGCCCACCAAATGCCGTGATGATTCCGTTCAAGATGCCGATTTGAGAGCCGCTGCTCTGAAAATCGTAAACGAAACGCCAGATGATGCTTGCGCCCACAAAAGAAATAGCCATCGGCATAAAGATGATGGATTTCGCCAGGTTTTCATAAGGGACGTGATCGGCGAGGAGCGCAAAGAACAACGCGCCGATGATGGTTCCAGGAACCATCAGGAGAATCCACAGCGCATTATTGCGCAGCGCTGCCAGCATTTCCGGGTTGGTAAGAGCGTACCGATAGTTCTCAAAGATTCCCCAACACGACTGGCCGGGTGCACAGGTGGTTGCGGCTGAGTTTATGCTATGCGCGTCCAGCAGGCTCAATCGAATTGTTGCAAAGGTTGGATAAACGATGAAAATGGTCATCAGGATCAGCGATGGCAATAGATATAACCATGGCGCTAAGCGGCCTTGCTTCATGATTTTTGGAACCATAGCGATAGCTCCTCCATTCAATGCGGGGCAAGCTGGGGCATATTCTGAATATGCCCCAGCGATTATTTAGATTTTACGTTTAATCATTGGTTCTTTTATTTTACTTTCCTTGTAGTGATGTGGTTTGCGCAGCCGCAACCGTATCCAAGTTGGTCTTGATATCCTGACCTTGTGCAACGTTCACAACGGCTTGCCATTGAGCTGTTGCATAGGGATTGCCAAGCGCGTCACCTGTAGAGAAGGCGTAGCCCTTCGCGTTCGCAAAGATATTGCCCAAGGTAGTCATCAGTGGATCGGTGTATTTGCCAGCAGCCGCTTTATTGGCCGAGAGGCCCCAGTTGGTCGCGGCGAAGTTCTGGCCGCCTAGATCACTGGTCCAGTAAGCAATCAGAGCCTGAGCGGCCGGCGAATTACTGAAGGCATACATGAAATCAGCACTCACTTGGACGCCCTGAGCACCCGGGAATGCAAAGGCATTGTAGTCTGTGCCAAGCTTTAGATTTGGATATTGTTGGGTGATGTTACCCGCGGCGAAGGTGGCCTTATCAACCATCATAGCTTTAGGCGGATTCGAGAAAACCTGAAGAATCGCATCGCTGAAACTAGTGTTGACGGTGCCGTTCGCTCCACCGACTGTATATTTCGGATCGCCTGCCCATTTCTGGTAGATCTGATAAGCAGCCATTACACCTGGATCATTGTAAGGCACCTTACCGGAGATGATGCCGTTGACATAGTCAGTTCCTTGCGTGGCAAGCAGGATATCCTCGATGAAGTCCGCGCCAGTCCAGCCGGTCGAACCTGTGCTTTGGAGTCCCATAGCCCACGGCACGTTGCCATCCGAAGCCATCTTGTCTACCAAGGTCTGGAGGTCGGCGAAAGTGGTCGGGACGGTATATCCAAGTGCCTGGAATTGTGCGGGGTCGTACCAGATGAGGGTTTTCATATCCGCTTTGGCGGGCAGGGCAAAGAGCTTGCCGTTCGCCGTACCCAAGTTAATCCAATCCGAAGCATAGTTGCTTGTGTCGGCACCATCCGTGTCGAGAGCTACCAACTTATCGGAATAGAGCTTGATGGGGCTGAGGTCCGGCCAGAATAGAACATCGGGTGGTGTACTCTTCACCATCGTATCCAGAACTGCAGCATCGCGAGTGGACTGGGCATTGATTTTGATGCCGCAGGCGTCCACTAGCGGTTTGACGATCGTGTTGAAGTTTTGTTCCTCGTTGCCCGACCATTGATAGACCACGCTCAATGTGTCACCGGACTTTGCGCCTTTGCAATCAATGCTTGTAGCCGGTGCTTGCGTTGGAGCTGGCGGCTGAGTCGGTGCGGCAGTGGATGTGGCCTGAGGGCCGCATGCCACCAGGAGCAACGCGGCGAGCAATGCGAGCCCGAGTATCTTGGTTAACTTGTTCATCTTTCTTCTCCTTATCTATTAGTCAGAAATCGAGATTTTCCGGAATTCAGCTTACGAATCTTGATGACAGCTCACCTCCTTTCCTAGATAACACGTGTTAATGAATGGGCGCAAAAAAACATCTCAAGCATGTGCCAAATTTCTAACGGTCGATTCGCGGATGATAAGTTCAGTTTCCATTAGGACCTCATTTCCGTCCAGTTTTTTCCCCTGGATCAGCTGGATTAATCTTTCCGTGGCCACCGATCCCAGCTCAAAAGCGGGGAGGCGGATCGTGGTTAGAGGCGGATCAAAGTATTCCGCGAGAGGAATATCGTCAAACCCCACCATTGCCATGTCATCCGGGATCTTCAGCTTCGCGCGTCGGACGGCCAGGATCGCGCCCATAGCCACCACATCGCTGGCAATGAACACCGCCGTGGGACGGGGTGACTCGATCAGCATTTGATTCATTGCAAAGTAACCGCTGGCGGGAGTGTAATTTCCCTCTTTTATCAGGCTGGCATCCAATTCCAGGTCCGCGCTACGCAGTGCCTGCACATAGCCCTGCTTGCGTTGCTGCGACGAAGTATAGGAAAGCGGCGCGTTGGTGATCATTCCAATGCGCGTATGACCCAACTCGATCAGATGAGTAACGGCCGTTTCTGCGCCGGTGGTCGCGTTGACATCCACAAAAGGCAGGTCCGTATCTGGCAATTGGCCCAGCAACATGACCGGCACACCCTCGCGATGAAGGCGTACGAGTTCGTCATCATCCTGTCGCGGACCCGAAAGAATGATCCCGTCCGCATGGTTTTCGCGAATAAGCTGGCCGTAGCCGGTCATATCTTTTGGATCAACTTGCTTCAGCAGGACGTGAAACCCAAGCCGCATGGCCGCTTGCTCCACGCCCAAGATGACCTGCGGCAGGAAGGCATCTGCAAAGACCTGCTCAGGAGATTGATGCAACACCAAGCCAAGCGTTTCTGATTTGCCACTGACCAGTTTTCGGCCAACCGCATTAGGGTGATAGTTTAGCTTCTTGGAGACCCTCAAGACGCGCTGGCGCGTGGCTTTGCTGATGCTGACGCCCTCGACTCGGTTCAATACGAACGAGACTGTGGTCCGAGAGACACCGGCCATTTTTGCAACGTCTTGACTGGTTGAACGCCGTTTTGCGGGACACATGGCAGTTGGGTTATTAACACGTGTTACTAAGGCCAGTATATAGATTTTAAGAAGATTTGTCAAGTAGCAACGTCCAGTAGCAACTTCCAGCCGAGGATATCAGCCGCCCGTGTGGACGCTTCAATCATCAAGAGGAAATACCTTGGCGAAGAATGATCCGGCCAAGGCATACACAAACGCCACCCTTTCGGATGGCGTTTGTGCGCACTGTGGCTTCCTGATTACTTGAGGAGGGATGCCACAGCGCTGAGTTTGATACTACTATCCATGATGGACATCACCTCCTCCTTTCTATAAGGATAGCAATGAATGGAACCCCCGAATAATGCTGCCAGTATGACATACCTTGAATTGGATGTCAATAGGGCGAATTGAACTCTAAGGAAATTGTAATTGATGAAGAAAAATGATAGCATTCGAGAGGCTTTGCGAGAACTGGCCTGCTATAGTGCGGGAAGTTTAAGAGGAGATGACCATGAGGAAGAACCCGAACTTGCTTTGGATTGCCGTAATTGTGCTTGGCTGGTTGTTTGATTTTCTATTTTGGAAGCAAGCCTTTGGCGTCAACTTTGGAATCTTCATCGTGCTGTGTTTGCTTGGTGGATTAGTTCTGCTCTGGATCAATCATCGGCGCCCCGCGCGCGGAGCCTTAGGGTTGCTTCCGGTTATCCTGATCTTCATCTCTTTCACGTTTATTCGCGCCGAACCGATGACGGTTTTCCTTGCCGTGCTGTTTACATTACTCCTGATGGTTGTGTTGGTGAATACTTTTCTCGGCGGCCGTTGGTTCCAATATGGTGTGGCGGATTACGTTGCAAACTTCTTCAAGTTAATCGGAAGTATGATTGCAGCTCCCATTGAATTCAACGCCAACATGCGACGCGAGCAAATGGAAAGCGGAATGCCGCCCCAAAGAATCAATATTTGGCCCGTGGTGCGCGGCATTCTAATCGCGATTCCTGTTATCGCAATCTTCTCAGCTCTCCTTGCTTCAGCGGACAGCATCTTCAATGCTCAATTGAGTATTTTCCTGAAATTCTTCTTTGATCTGAATAAACTTCCCGAGTACATCTTTCGTCTTTGCTATATTCTTGTCATTGCGTATGCCTTGGCCGGAGTCTTTCTACATGCCGCGTTGAAGAGCCAGGACGAAAAACTGATCGGCGAAGAGAAACCCTTCCTTTCGCGGTTTCTTGGCTTTACCGAAACTGCGATTGTGCTTGGAAGCGTGATCGTTCTCTTTGCCGCCTTTGTCATTGTTCAGTTCAAGTACTTCTTCGGAGGCCAGGTGAATCTCGGCGCGGGGGGGTTGACCGACTCCGAGTACGCGCGACGCGGCTTTGGCGAATTGGCGGCGGTGGCCTTCTTGAGTTTGCTGATGATTCTCGGGCTGAGCACGATCACTCGTCGGGAGCATGAGGTACAACGACGCGCCTATTCCGGTTTGAGTGTGACACTGGTCGCTCTGGTCATGGTCATTCTGGTCTCTGCCTATCAGCGACTCACGTTGAATGAATTGGCTCATGGTTTTTTCCGCCTGCGTACATATTCCCATGTCTTTTACATCTGGCTTGGGCTTCTGCTGGTGACTGTGGTCGTCCTTGAAATTCTGCATCGTGAGCGGATGTTTGCCTTTGCCGCGCTGATGGCCGCGTTGGGTTTCGCCGCTACCCTCGGCCTGCTCAACGTGGACGGATTTACAGCCGAACAAAGCATTCTGCGCGCCGAGCAAGGACGATATCTGAATGTTGCGGATCTGGCCTCGCTTTCTACCGACTCGGTTCCTGTGCTGGTCAACAATTTTCTTTCGCCAACGCTGCCCACGCCGATTCACGAAGCAATAGGCGCGATTTTGATGTGCCGCAGCCGATATGCTGCGTTCCAATCCAATGACGGCTGGCGTTCCTTTACGTTCTCACAATGGTGGGCAGACAGGGCCATGAAGAAAGTAAGCGATCAATTAACAAGCGGCTACCGTTTGAACTCAACATCAAAAGTGCGCACGCCAAGCAATGCCGTGTATGATTGTAATTAGTCTAATTGTGTAACCGATACCTTCCCAGCACCACACAGGTCGTTGGCTCGCTGAGAATGGCCATTAATTGCTAAAGCCGTGCAAGTTTACCGGTCGTCCGTTTTGGCGTGGGAACACGATATAATAGGTCATCGCGCCAAATAATTCTTAAGGCAAGATCGGGGCTGTAGCATGCAATGGCTCAATAATCCCTTTGTCTTTCCCATTTTGATCGCTGGCCTGATCAGTGTCGTAAACGCGTTGGTCGTCGCGCAAAGGCGACGCGTTACCGGCTCTACACCTCTTTTTGGAATGCTGCTGGCAGTGGGCTGGTGGTCGTTTACTTATTCATTTGAACTGGCCAGTGCCCAACAGACCTGGGAGTTATTTTGGTCGAAAATGGAATACATCGGGATCGTGAACGTACCCGTGTTTTTTCTCCTGTTTGCGCTCGAATATTCAGGCTACAGACCCAAGGTCCAGCGATGGGCGCCTCTGCTTTGGATTATTCCGCTGATTACGTTGATCTTGGTCTGGACGAACGACTTCCATGGTTTGATTTGGAGTCAGATCAGCCAGAAGATGGTGGGCGGCTACTATTTGCTCGCCTTGAATCACGGCACTGCATTCTGGATATGGGCGTCTTATTCGTATATTTGTTTGCTTGTGAGTTTTGTGATCCTGGTTCTTCGGGCAATTTCCAGCCCTCCAGAATTCAGACTTCAGGCGGGAATCATTGCCTTGGGCGCGGTGATCGGCGCGGCAGGAAACGTTATATATCTATTCAAGCTGATTCCCATCCCGGATCTAGACACAACGCCGATTAGTTTTGCGCTTTCCATGCTGGTCTACAGCGTTGGTTTGTTTCGGTTTGGCATTCTCGACATTATGCGGATCGCCAGTGAAACCATTTTAGAGAGCATGGACGAAGTGGTGATCGTGCTGAACAGCCAGAGTTACATTGTGTTCATCAATAATGTGTTCGAATATTATTTTGGAATGAGCCCAAAGCCCCTGATCGGGAAGTTTTCCAACGAGGCTTTCACGGCATGGCCGGAGCTCAAAGCGGTTGCCGATCAATCCTCCAATACACGCGAGGAAATAGAAATCAACCTGCCCAATTTCGGCCTGGTATTTTTCGATATCACTGTATCGAAGATACGGGGAGCAAAGAACCGCGAGGTGGGCCGTACGATTGTCCTGGACGACGTGACCGAGCGACGCCATGCCGAGCGGCGAGGGACCGGCGAATCAGTCGGGGGAACGGCTGAGATTCCGTTGATCATCGTTTATCGCGCCAAGGATGAAAGAATCGTTGAGGTGAATCGAACCCTTCTGCTTAAGTTGGGTTATGAGAGGCGCGACATGGTTGGGCGTACGCTGCTCGAGCTTGGAATTTGGGATGCCTATCAACGGACAGATTTTTTGCGGGCATTATATCGCGAGGGCTCCTTGAAGGAATATGTTATGCAATTGACGGGCCGGGCAGGTAAGCTGGCCCCACTTAATTTCTTCGCAAATCAGAACGAGATTCAGGGCGAACGTTATATTGTCATGATGGCGCCAGAGGCGATTCAAAGCTAATTTGCCACGGGCCATTCAGATGTTCTGCTTGAGGTTCGCAGGGGAGAATGCATTTTCTGGCGACGGCATGCTTTCCGCTTAAACCTTCCATGCTCCTTCTTGCGGGTTCAGAATATGACCTTCGTCTCTTGAAAGTCATGATTGTTTTGTTATAGTATATAGGAGACGGGATATTACATTTTCCCAAAATCTGATGAGGAGGATTCCTAGGAAGAGTCATTCCGGCCCAATTTGGCTTGCAAGTGCATTGTTGATCCTGGCGTCGCTGGCCTGTAGTTCTCTTCAGGCGCCGACACCAACGGCGGTTCCCACGAATACGGCAACATCTACTCCAATTCCAACTGCAACGGTCCGCCCTACAGATACGCTTTGGCCCACCGCGACCCCTGATGTTGCCGCAACTCAGCGAGCCTTGGATTTGCGGGCCCGGATTCAAGGTTACGTGCAAAACGGGTACTTGGACTCGGATAAGGGAAGCTTCTTCAAGTTGCAAGATGCCACATTCGACATGGCCAAGATGGATTGTCTTAACTTCAAGGACGCGGGGTATGAAGATGAGGCTCAGGGCTTCGCGGCCTGGGCGGAGGTTAAATTAAGCAGTGCCTCGGCAGTTAATTATCCCGAGTACTCAAGCTGTGGTTTTACATTTCGCCTAAACGACCAGGGAGATGCTTATACAGCCATGTGCCAAGGATAGGGTCCTCTTGACCTCTTGTCGGAATCACACATGCCGTGAGGTTGGCAAGACCCGTGGATCTGGGCGATTGAGTTATGAAGGCGATTTCTCAGCTAATATGGAACTGATCGTGAATGACACGGATGTTCACTTTCTGGTTGCTAAGCAGTCGATTGGCGAGTATACACTTTCCAGCGATTATTTAACAGATCCCGGCTATGTGGCGTACAGCATCATTTCTGGTACCAACAAAGATTACGGCACCCGCTGCGAATTTAGCAATGCCGGGTTGTGGATCCCGCAGCCTTAGCCCTTGCTTTCAAATACAGGGATCGACCCTCAGGCTCGTCCTTTTATTTGCTTCAATGCCGCGCAGGCCGGCAGCACGGCAGACGCTGTAGATTATGAACGGCCCTCTGCCGGCAGCGGTATCTCCGTTTCGGAGATCTATACAGCGAGCGTGCTATCGCGCTCAGGCTTCGGGGGTTGGCCCTTGGCTTGGGCCGTTGAAATGCTGTGCCAAGTGTTGCAGCAGGAACCCGATGGCCTCGCTGCATACTTAACCGGTTTTCCAACTTCCTAAAGCGTTGTGCCCTGCTTATTCTCTATCCCGCCACAACAGCATTCGCATTCTTTTCCAGTCTGCGTGCTAAAAAGAGTCAAAAGGGGGCTGTCTAAAAAGCGGGAAAGAGTTAGTCAAAAGAAGGCATAAGTAAGAATAGCCAAAAAAAACTGGCGGTCATTGGGCCGCCAGTTTGCGTAGGTTGTGAGCCATGCAGAGAATTCCCCAT